>Ga0114129_10012470_pt1 | contig 12100 bp, 9 predicted proteins | sample RhiMetdeltSRZDD1_FD_80071 | JGI IMG/M metagenome (GOLD analysis project Ga0114129, IMG submission 80071) | Populus rhizosphere microbial communities from Tennessee, USA - Rhizosphere MetaG P. deltoides SRZDD1 (version 2) (version 2) | ecosystem: Host-associated > Plants > Roots > Rhizosphere >...
AAAATTAAAAATGAAGTCGGAGGTCGGAAGTCGGAAGTCTGATTGCTGACTTCGGACTTCAGGCTTCGGATTTAAACGATTGCGAGGATGTCGCTTTCACGCATGATCAGCAGATCATCGCCTTCGATCTGAATTTCAGTTCCTGCATATTTACCATATAAAACCGTGTCGCCCACTTTTACTGTTACAGGCTCATCTTTTTTACCAGGGCCGGCAGCTACTACCGTACCACGTTGAGGCTTTTCTTTAGCAGTATCGGGGATAATGATACCACCGGCGGTTTTCTCTTCCGCTTTCGCTGGTTTAACAATTACCCTGTCGTGCAGTGGGGTAACATTTAACTTCTTGGCCATAGTGTATTAATTTTTGATTTTAGATGATATAATGTAGGATATGAATCTCCCCGAACATAGAGGCGTCGGGAATTCCCTGCCAAATCGTATTTAGCCGGGCGGCAAAAGTAAACGAATTTTATACCAAACCGGTCTCAAAGGTCATTTTTTCAGCATTTCATGCAAACTCTGGCAGAAAGCGGAAACAATCGGGTTAGTATTTAGTTGTGTTGTGTGCCAAATTTTCAGCGCCGGAAACCGGAGGTCGGAAGCCGCAGATGCTCATTAACAACATAATTAAAAAGATAATGACCGCGATTTTGGGTGTAACCCCTGAAATCTGTTAGCTTTGTGCCCTCAAAAACAAGTTCTTGCAAGATGATCAGCAGAAGAAATATTCGTGTGAAAGTAATGCAAACCCTCTATGCTGCAGAAAGCCAGTTAACAGAGTCAGGCACAGAAGCCACAGTGAAGCCTGCCGATAATGTAAAAATTTTACAGAAGCATTTTGATCAAACCCGTCAGCTTTTTGTTTACCTGATCTGGTTCATTACCGAAGTAGCCCGTTATGCAGAGACCGACGCCCGCAACCGCGCCTCGAAACATCTGCCCACCAAAGAAGACCTGAACGTTAATATTAAGATAGCCGGCAATGAATTATTATGGAAGATACTGGAACATCCTTCCCTGAAACAGGCTATAAAAGACGATAGGCCCGAGATGCTGGAAAATGGGGATTTGCTACGCAAAATGTACCTCGAGCTGGTTGAATCGGAGATATACAAAAAATATATAACGATAGAAGGCAGGGATAAAAAAGACGAAAAAGAGTTAATCGAGTACATCTTTAATACCCTGTTGCTGCCAAACGAAGCTTTTACCAGCCATCTTGAAGAGCATTTTACCAACTGGGACGACGATGCCGATATGCTGGTGCTGCTGATGCAGAACTTCTTTAATAAACCCGGCGCCTATAATTTTCAGGAGTTAATAAGTAAGGAAAAATGGCAATTCGCCAAAAACCTGCTTCAAACCACCATCGAAAAGAAGGAACTGGCGCTGGATTACATTAAACCCAAACTCAAAAACTGGGACCCCGAACGCATTGCCTCGCTGGATATGATACTGATGCGCATGGGCGTTTGCGAGTTTTTATTTTTCGAAACCATTCCGCCCAAGGTTACCATCAACGAATACATCGACCTGGCCAAGGAATACAGCACCCAGCAAAGCGGCCAGTTTGTGAATGGTATACTGGATAATATTCATAAAGATCTTATCCGGGATGATAAAATGCATAAAGTGTCTTTTTCACCAAATGCGGCGCATAAACCTTCCTGATTACTTAGCATTAAGTAGATTTGCAAAAAATTAATTCCTTAATGAAATACTTTTTGGCCTTAATAACAGCAGTCTGTTTTATCGCCTGCGATTATGGCGATAAACCTGCCAATGGCGCTGCCACTGCACCGGAAGCTTTCGATAGTACCAAATTCACGACCATTCAATGGATCGATTCTGTTAAAGATTATGGCAAGATCAATGAAGGGCAAAAACTGGATGTATCGTTCCGTTTTAAGAATACCGGCGATAAGCCATTGGTCATCCGCAGTGTTCGCCCCGGTTGCGGCTGTACAGCCGCCGAGCCTCCTAAAGAACCGATTGCCCCGGGCGCCGAAGGAACCATTCAGGCTTCATTTAACAGCCAGGGCCGTGTAGGTCCCAATAAGAAAGACATTTATGTTGAGGCCAATACCAAAGGCACACAGAACTATACGATACATTTTGATGTTGAAGTAGTGAAAACAAATTAGATAATGTGATAATTAGCTAATTTGCTAATGTGCTGATATTTGATTTCCATTAGCATATTATCACATTATCATATTAGCACATTTATTTTAGCTATTTTAGCAAATTTTCAAATTAACATACAATGACAGCTTTAGTTATTTTTTTACAGGCGCAGGGTAGCGGTGGAGGCATCATGCAACTGGCACTTTTAGTTGGTATGATCCTCGTTTTCTGGTTATTTATGATCCGTCCGCAAGCCAAAAAAGCCAAAATGGCCAAAAAGTTTCAGGAAGATTTACAGAAAGGCGACAAAATTGTTACCATTGCCGGTATTCACGGCAGGGTAAACAAAATGAATGATGATGGCACCATTGAATTGGAAACCAGCCCCGGTAGTTATATGAAAGTTGAAAAAAGCGCCATCTCTATGGAGATGACTGCCAACGTAAACAAACCCGCAGCTACTACGCCAGCCAAATAATTAACCCCCACCCCATCTCCGCCAGCCGGCGGAGTGAAGGAAGGGAAGAAGGAAAATAAAGGTGAGTTGCTCTCAGGAGCGGCTCACCTTTTTTGTTGAAAGTTGGCTTTTTGAATATTAATTTCGCTGTATGTTAAAAATCGGCTTAACCGGCGGCATCGGCAGTGGCAAAAGCACTGTGGCCAAAGTATTCGAAGTACTGGGCGTACCCGTTTATTATGCCGATGAAGCGGCCAAACGTATTATGAACGAAGATCCGTTGTTGCAACAACAGGTCATTGAGCACTTTGGAGCTGCTGCCTATAAAAATAACCAGCTCGATCGCCAGTACCTGGCCGGTATGGTTTTTAACAGTAAGGAAAAGTTGGAGCTGTTGAATTCACTGGTGCACCCTGCCACCCTGCGCGATGCAGCCCGCTGGATGCAACAGCAAACAGCGCCCTACGCCATTAAAGAAGCCGCGCTGATCTTCGAAAGCGGCAGCCAGGACCAGCTGGATTATGTGATCGGCGTATCGGCCCCTGCCCCATTGCGCATTTTTCGCGCCATGAAACGCGATGGCTCAACACGCGAACAGGTGCTGGCGCGCATGAGCAAACAAATACAGGAAGTAATTAAAATGCGTTTGTGCGATTTTATCATTTATAACGATGAACAGCAGGCAGTGATGCCGCAGGTGCTGGCGTTACATGAAAAATTAATTAGCTAATTAGCTAATTTGCTAATAAAAAACACAATGTATTCAATTAGCAAATTATCACATTAGCATATTATCACATTACTACAGCTTTTTCAACCTGCTTCTCCACTTCCCTTCCCAACTGCATCCAGAATGTTTCGTGACGTTTTTTGTTCTTTCGGTACAGCATCCAGGCAACAGTAGCAATTATGGCAACACCGGCAATAATGCCTGCTACCGGGGCCGTTTTATTTTGCGGCGTTGGAATGTAGGTTACCCCGCTTTCATCGGCCACAGCCGGTTCTTTTGAATACCGGCCATGATGCGGTACAGCCTGCTCTTCGAAATTATCGGCCAGTTTGTGGAGCATTTTCCGCATATGTTCACCTTTCATAGGCTGTCCGTGTCCTGTAGCCACTGTTTCGGGTTCAAGTTTGGCAAGCTCCTTTACCGATTTGGCGGCTGCGCCCCAATCGGGTGTAAGAAAACGAGGTGGACCGGCCAGTTTTCGGGCCTGCAATAGCACCGATACGACCGATTCCATGCGGGTGGTTACAAAGGCATCGCCTGCCAGCAAAACCCTGTCTCTTTTTCTGAATAAACTAATATGACCGGGCGAGTGACCGGGTGTATGTATGTATCGCCATTCGGGCAAATCGGGAATGCTGCCATCTTCGGGCAACAATTTGATGTGGTCAGCTATATTGATAGGCCCTGCCGGAAAAACAGGCGAAAGGAACGACATCAAACCACCGCCGGCCCATGGATCGGCAGGCGGATAAGCCGATAGTCCGGTTAAATACGGTAACTCCATTAAATGAGCATATACCGGCACATCCCATTCACGCGCCAGTTGGGCAACAGAACCTACATGGTCAAAATGCCCGTGGGTTAAAATAATGGCGGCGGGTTTTGAATCGGGCCAGAAAAAGTTATCGGCTAGTTCTACAATTTTGGCAGCACTGCGTTTTAAGCCCGTATCAACAAGCACCCATTTTTTATCAACGGCGTTATGAATTAAATATACGTTTACAAAAATGTCTCTCAGGCCCCATACCCCGGGAGCCACAGTAAACCAATTTAAATTGATCACTGATTTCATTGTTCCGCTTTTCATGTAAGTAGTATTTATGATTGAGAGGGGATGTTGGTTATAAATGTATAAATAAAATCATGCCAATGTAAAAAGAAGGGCAGTAGTGAATAGGCAGTGAGCAGTAGGTAATAGCCCAAACAAAAAAGCCTCCCGATGAATCGGGAGGCTCTTTTATATACAGATTATTGCCTAATGCCCATTGCCTGTTATAATTTCAACATCCTTTATCTGTGCGGGAAACCAAACCATCATTTCGCCTTTGCCACGGTTGGCCCAGGCATAATACGGAATAGCCGTAACTATTTTGCGGCTGGTTGATACCGTTTGAGCCTGTTCATCTATATTTATCACCGGAACCTCACTTGTTATAATCTCTACACCGTTTAATAAATCGGGTTTGAATTGCACCTGAAAAGCGGCATTGGCAGGAATAATAATATTCGAAGCTTTGCCATTGTTATCGACCCATTCGGCACAATAAATAACAGGTCCACGTTGTAAAGCCACTTTTCCCTGATCGTCTTTTACTTTTTCATTGGCTGTAACACGACGCACCTCCATAGGCAGATCTACTTTCAGCACATCATTCTTTTTCCATGTTCTTTTTATAACTGCATAGCCATTTTCAATGGTGTAATCAACCGGCTGATTATTTATGGTAATGGTCGCTTTTTTATCAGTATTACCGGCAAATGCATACAGGTCAGATGGTATGGCTTCGTTACGTGCCCAGCCTGGTATGCGCACCAGCATAGTGAATGCATCGGTTTTTTGCGGCGATATGGTAAAGGTTAATGCACCATCCCAGGGATAGTTATTTTGCTGTACAATACTTACCGGTTTGCCATGCACCTGCAGGGTGACATTGCCCGATACAAACAGATTTACATACACCGCATCGGCTTTTTGGGCATACACATAACCCGGAATGGAAGGGATCAGTCTTGTTAAATTGGTGGGGCAGCAGGAACAATCGAACCAGCCTGAGCGGGTGGGTTCCATACTGTGGTGCGAAAAACTGTTTTTGATTTGCATGGCATTGGTATAGAAAAATGATTTTCCATCGAGCCCAACGCCTGATATTAGTCCGTTGTATAATGTTTTTTCAAGAATATCCATGTACTTCGAATCGCCATGCAGCAAAAACATGCGGTAGTTCCAGTACACGCCGGCAATAGCGGCACAGGTTTCGTTATAGGCAGTAGTGTTGGGTAATTCATAATTATCGCCAAAACGTTCTCCGGCAGGTACCGCGCCCAATCCGCCCTGCACATATGTTTTTTTGCTTACTACATTTTGCCAGATGGAATCTATAGCCTGCAGCAATTTTTCGTCGCCGGTCAATGCGGCCACATCAGCAATGGCCGAATACAAGTAGGCAGCGCGAACCGCGTGCCCTACCGCTTCCTTTTGATCAACCACGGGAATATGGTCCTGCCAGTACGAACCGTTTTTCCAGGGGTCTTTGTTTTTGGCATCGTACCCTTTAAACTGACCGCGTTCTTCAATAAAGAATTTAGCGGTTTGCAGGTATTGCGGTTTACCGGTGATGCGGTACAGTTTCACCAGGCCCATTTCAACGATTTCATGACCGGGCGCCACATGCATTTTACCGGGTCCAAATACCGAACAAACCAGGTCGGCATTTTTAAGGGCGATGTTCAGCAGGTTCCGCTTGCCGGTAGCATAAAAATGCGCATAGGCGGCTTCGTATAAATGGCCGGAGTTGTATAATTCATGGCTCATCTCGCGTTCTTTTACCCATCTTTCAGCGCCGGCCCATGAATGCGGTGCTGCAGGATTGATGGTACGGGCGGTGTACAGGTAGCCATCGGGTTCCTGTGCTTTGCCCACTTTATCGATGAGCGAATCGATATAGGCTTCCAGTTTTTTATCGGGAAAAAGGCTCAGTGAAAAAGAAGCGCCTTCAATAGTTTTATAAATATCGGTATCGTCAAAAGGGAAGGTAGTGCAGAATTTACCCGAATGGGCGGCAGCCATTTCGAAATTCTTAACCCGGCCGGTGCTTTCGCAACGCGCAAAAGAAGCGGGAATGGTAACGGTATGATTGGTCTTCATACGCGGCAGCCAGAAGTTATCGGTAAACTTTACTGCGGTAAAATTAACGGCCTGAATGGGATAATCTTTCTGCTGGGCCGACAAGGTAGTGGAAGCAGCAACAGCTGCTGCTAAAAGAATTTTTTTCATCATGGAAGCATAATTATGAGGAATAAATATAGGATAAAAATCAATAGGAGTAACTGAATTGTCTGTTTGACAATTGTATGAACCAGAGGATTTATGAGATTAAGGATTTGCAGAATATTGTTCAGAACGTACAAGTGTGCGACCCTCTTCGTCGGGCGTAGCGCAACGGAAGCTCCATAGCGGCACAGACGGTGGGTTCATATAACGAAAAACCCCAACAGCGGCACAAACCACTGTTGGGGGGTATATATTTTTTCCCGGTCTGAAGACCCGGGGCTATATTAATTACTTCAACTTCGCCAGCGCCGCAGTAATACGCTTCCAGGCTTCTTCAATTTTTTCCATGCTGTTGGCAAAGGAAATACGAATGGCATCGGGCGTACCGAATGCACGGCCGGTAACGGTACTTACATGCGCTTTGTTCAGCAGGTACATACACAGGTCGTCGGCATCCTTGATGGTGTCTTCGCCATCGCTTTTACCAAAAAATGTGGTAACGGTGGGGAATACATAGAAAGCGCCATCAGGCTCGGGGAATGTTAACCCGGGAATGGCTTTCATCAGTTCAATAACCCGTTTTTTGCGGCGCTCGAACTCTTTGGTCATTTCCATGCTGGGTTTCAGATCGGTTGTTAAAGCAGTTATAGCTGCCCGTTGGGTAATACTGTTGGTACCACTGGTAAATTGTCCCTGTAATTTTTCACAGCCTTTAACCACATCGGGATGTGCAGCGATATAACCTAAGCGATAACCGGTCATGGCAAAACCCTTACTTAAACCGTTCAGAACAATCACGCGGTCTTTCAGCTCTTCAAACTGGGCAATGCTTTCGTGCTTGCCAACAAAGTTGATGTACTCGTAAATTTCATCCGACAAAATGTAAATGTTCGGATACTTACGGAATACATTTGCCAACCCTTCGAGCTCCTGTTTGGTGTATACGCTACCGCTGGGGTTGCAGGGAGATGAGAAAATGAACAACCGCGATTTTTCGGTAATAGCCGCTTCGAGCTGCTGCGGGGTGATCTTGTATTTGTTTTCGATTGAAGTGGGAACCAGCTTTACAACGCCTTCGCCCAGCTTTACGATTTCGGAATATGTTACCCAGTATGGAGTAGGAATAATTACTTCATCACCTTTGCTTACAGTGGCAAATACCACATTGGCCAAACTGTGCTTGGCGCCGGTTGATGCAATAATATTCTCAGGTTTATACGACAAATTATTATCACGCTTCAGCTTGGTACAAACTGCTTCGCGCAGTTCGGGATAACCGGCTACCGGAGTGTAATGGCTATAGTTATCATCAATTGCCTTCTTGGCGGCTTCTTTAATATGCTCAGGCGTATCAAAATCAGGTTCGCCCAGGCTCAGGTCAATCACATCAATTCCTTTGGCGCGCAATTCACGGCCCAACTTAGCCATCTTCAGTGTTTCAGGCTCGTTGAATAACTGTAAACGGGATGATAGTTGCATGATATTTATTGGTTGAAAATTTTTTCGTGCCGCAAAAGTACGGCAAAAGCGATTAAGAGGTGGTTTGAAAATGCTGCTTATCCGAAAATTTGAAAATTGAAAAATAGTGGGGTTGTAACAGGTTTCAGGATACAGGTTACAGGGCTTTACAGGCAAAAAACTTATACAAATTGCAAAAATTTCACCTTTGAGCCTGCAGCCCGGTTTCTAACACCACTTTATTTTTTTAAATCTTTTTGAACGCCGGTAACCTTTTTACCACCCATTTTGCTTAAAATCCCCTCCTTTAACCCGGTTTTTCCCTTAAACCCACCCCGTATAACCTGAAACCCTTTAATTTCCTGCCATTGAACCTGAAAGCTGTACCCCGAAATCTTCCGATTCTGGCCGAAAACACTATCTTTGCCAACTCTTAAAAAATAAACGAAACATTCAAATGAGAGCACTGGTTAGCATTTTTGCAGGTCTGTTGATACTGATCTCTTTATACCAGCTTTCCTTTACCTGGTTTGTAAACCAGCATGAAGATGAAACGGCTAAAAAAGCAGATGCCTGGATTAAACGGACCTACCTTTCCCCTGCCACAAAGTACCCCTCTAACACAGAAACACGGACCCTGTACAAGGATACCGTAGACAACGCCCGTAAAGCTTATCTCGATAGCTTGCTGACTGCTTCCAGAGATAAAAAAATTACCTGGTGGGGACAAACCTACCAGAAAGCCAAAGAAAGCGAACTGTTGTTAGGTCTTGATTTGCAAGGTGGTATAAACGTAACGATGGACGTTGCCCTCGATGGCCTCATCAAAGGGCTGGCCAACAATCCCAAAGATCCGCAGTTACAAAGAGCGATTGCTGAAGCACAAAAAAGAAAACTTTCCAGTGATCAGAACTTTATCGATCTGTTTGCCGCTGCCTACGGGGATTTAAATCCTGGTGTAAAACTGGCCCCCCAGTTTGCCAATGCCAATAACAAGCTGAACGTAAACGCAGGCAACGGCGCTGTGGTTGACTACATTCGCAGTCAGGCCAATGCAGCCATGAAGCAAACCTACCAGGTACTGCGTAAACGTATCGACAAGTTTGGTGTGGCTCAGCCTAACATCAGCCTCGATGAAAACAAAGGTATCATCACTGTAGAACTGGCAGGCGCCAGCGATCCTGAAAGGGTGCGCAAATACCTGCAATCTACCGCCAACCTGCAGTTCTGGGAAGTATATACGCTCGAAGAACTCAGCAACAGCGTAATGAATGCATCCAAATCGCTCGACAGCTATTTAACCAATGTAAAGACCGATTCAACCGGTGCTGCCGATTCTACCAAAAAAGATACGTCTGCTGCTAACCGCAATTTTCTTGCAAGCAAAATAAAATTCATTCCGCCTCAGCAGGACCAGCAAACCGGAAAAACCAGCTACTCATCTGCTTTGGGTGTTGTAATGATCAACGATACCGCTACGGTTGATAAATGGCTGAACGTTCCTGTTGTACGCAGCAGCTTTCCGGCTAATATCAAATTCCTGTTTGGTAAACAAGATAGGGACGATGATGGCAAGCTGAGCAACTTCCTCAGGTTGTATGCTATCAAAACCCTTCCCGGTAAAGATAAAGCCGCGCTCGAAGGCGATGCTATTGAAGATGCCCAGCAAACTTTCGATCAAATCACCAACGAGGTGGCTGTAAGCATGGATATGAATGCCAGTGGCGGCAGAACATGGGCAACCATGACCGAAAAGAATGTTGGTAAACCCATTGCCATTGTTCTCGACGATATCGTTTACAGCGCTCCCAACGTAATTCAGAAAATCGAAGGGGGGCATAGCCGCATTACCATGGGAAGCGGAAGCGCTAAAAACCGCAACCTGGTTATTGAAGAAGCCAATGACCTTGCTAACATATTAAAAGCCGGTAAACTCGAAGCTCCTGCCATTATTGTACAGGAACAACAGGTGGGTGCTACCCTCGGCGCCGAAGCTGTAAATGGCGGTATGCTGGCCTTTGGTATTTCGTTCCTCGTAATATTCTTATTAATGCTGGTTTATTACAATACCGCCGGTATTGTTGCCAACGTTGCCCTAATATTGAACCTGCTGTTTACCATTGGTGTGTTAAGCGCCCTGAACGCTACCTTAACCGCCCCCGGTATTGCCGGTTTGGTACTGACCATTGGTATGGCGGTAGATACCAACGTAATTATATTCGAACGCATCAAGGAAGAATTATCGAAAGGCAGTTCCTATCAACAGGCTGTTAAAGCCGGTTACCTGAGGTCGTTGCCTCCGGTACTCGATGCGCACATTACTACGTTGTTAACTGCCATCATTCTGTTCATATATGGATTAGGGCCTGTGTTAGGTTTTGCTACTACGCAAATTCTCGGTATCCTGTTATCGCTGTTCTGCGGTATCCTGGTATCGCGCCTGATCACCGACTTCTATACCGATAAAAACAGGCACTTTACTTATTTCACGGCATTATCAAAACGCATCTTTAAGCATGCTGCCTTTAAATTCATCCAATACCGCAAAGTGGCTTACGGTATTTCTGCAGTAGTATTATTATTGGGTGTAAGCTCATTCTTCCATGGATTCAGATATGGTGTAGAATTCAGCGGTGGCCGCAGCTATGTTGTGAATTTTGGTAAATCGGTGAATGAAGAACAGGTTCGTAGTACATTAGAGAAAACATTTGGCGAATCGCCGGTAATAAAAACATACGGCGGCCCCAGCAAGCTGAGTATAACCACCAACTACCGGATCAATGAAACCGGAATGACGGTTGACTCAGCTGTACAAACCACCTTATATACCGGGCTGAAACCATTTTTGGCTGAAGGCACCACACAGGAAGATTTCAATACCCGTTTGGTAGAAGGATCGAATAAGGTTAGTCCAACCATTTCCGACGACTTAAAGAAAGGTGCACAATGGGCTACTTTCTGGTCGATGCTGATCATTGCCATTTATATCTTTATCCGTTTCCGCGACTGGAGATATTCATTGGGTACCATTGTATCCTTGCTGCACGACGTATTGGTAACGCTCGCGGTGTTCTCATACCTGAAAGGTGTAGTACCGTTCACGCTTGAAATTGACCAGCACTTTATTGCGGCGATATTAACCGTAATTGGTTTCTCGATGAACGATACCGTGATCGTGTACGACCGTATTCGCGAATACAGTCATACCATGCACGGAACCGATAAAACCACCATCATCAACAAGGCCATTAACGATACGCTGAGCCGTACCGTTATGACGTCGCTCACTGTGTTCCTCACCATCCTGATCCTGTTCCTGGTAGGCGGCGAGGTTACAAGAGGTTTTGCCTTTGCGATGCTGATCGGTGTTGTTACCGGTACTTATTCTTCGATCTTTGTGGCTGCGCCGATCCTGATCGACTTTGCCAAAGACAAACCGCTGGGTGAACCCGCTCCTGCTCAAAAAGCCGGAACCACACCCGCTAAACCCGCGGCACCGCTGGCGAAGAAAGCATAAGAATTAAGTTTTTACAAATAAAGCATAAAGAGGCTGTCTTCTCATGGAGACAGCCTTTTTCATTTTATGGCTGTGTATAAAATGCAATAGATGAACTAACAGTTATGCCTGATTCGCCTGTAATAGTTTTAGCCTGTGTTTGGCTACCGTGATAAAACATGTAAGCAGGATTATATTTCATTTGCATGGCATTGTATAAGAATAAAGTAAGCTGTGATATCATTTCATTTGCTTTCGCAATAAATAAATATGGTTGCCAATCGTTTAGGAAGGGGTATATATTATTAAAGCAATCTGGGTTAACGACCGCTTAACGGTTAACCACCGGTTAAAGGGTGTTTTAACATTTACCATCGCATCAACTTTGTGTTCTTAAGGTGGGTCGCTCACATTTGACGACCAATTGCCTTTTAAAACCGACGTTTATGCAAGTTTTCCAAACAACCTCATCTGCCCGATGGAAACGTTTTAAATGGATACTATGTCTCGTTTTGCTGGCTGCCCTTGTATCAATCACTGTACTGATCGTTGCCCTGCA
>Ga0114129_10012472_pt1 | contig 12099 bp, 8 predicted proteins | sample RhiMetdeltSRZDD1_FD_80071 | JGI IMG/M metagenome (GOLD analysis project Ga0114129, IMG submission 80071) | Populus rhizosphere microbial communities from Tennessee, USA - Rhizosphere MetaG P. deltoides SRZDD1 (version 2) (version 2) | ecosystem: Host-associated > Plants > Roots > Rhizosphere >...
CAAGCTGCTGATGCAGGAGCCCGAGCTCCAACGCCGCCGGACCACCTTCATCCTTTGCCGCGACTCCCTCGAGCAGCTGCAGCGCATCGTCGGAATGCCCCTGAATGTTCGCAATCTGGGCAAGGACGGCCGCCGCGGACGGATCGCCTGCCGGCCTCGCTTTCGCGAGCGCCTCCGCTTCGGCGATCTGACCGTGGGCGAGCGCTCGCCGTGCGGCGCGGGCGAACGATGTCGCGTCGGGTGCCTGGCGAACGCCCGAGGAGGAGCCAGTGGTCGAGAGGCACACATACAGCAGAATCACGACCAGCGGCACAAGCCGACGCGCTTGCGTGAACCCCATCAATCTGGGTGGATTATAGAACACCGCTCTCATCGGGTTCCGGGTTCGCAGGTTCCTGGTTCCGGGTTCGCGGGTTCCTGGTTCCAAGTCAGTTCCGGGGTTCCCCGCTATCAAAAACCGGCGGAGCCGGACCAGAACCAGGAACCATCCCAGGAACCTGGAACCTGTGAACCGGAGAACCCGAAGCGTCAGTACAGCTCTCTCCACGTGGAGAACAGCGCTGCGAGGACGCCCTGCAGCGCGGCGCTTACGGCGACGACCGGTGCGACGCTGCGGGACGGAAGCACGGCGGCGAACGCCAGAAAGAGCGGAAACAGGGTCGACGTGAGTCGTCCCATCGACAGGACGCCGCCAGCCGAGAGCGGCGCCAGCACGTTGATTAGGACGAATACCCCCCACGGCCGGCCGACGCGCCGCCACACGGGCACGAGGAGCGCGAGAGCAAAGAGCAAGCCGAGGGCGTTGAGCGCGTCGTAAGGATGCGACACAACCACCTCGAGCACGCGTGCTCGGCCGATCGCCTCCGCGAAACCCGACAGACCGCCGCCGAACACGCGGCCCCACGCGGCGTGCATCCTCGACCATGCGAACCAGATGCCCGTCACATGATGGAGATACATCGTGAAAACGAGCATGCCGATGGTTGGAGCGGCGGCGACGATGAGTCGGTTTCGCGAATGCTCGTACGATTTCGCTCCGGCGTCCGTCTTCGCTGAGGCTACGGGAAAATCGCGCAGGCCCGCCGCAATGAGGGTCAGCGGCACGCTCAACAGGCAACCGTTCGGGCGAGTGAGACCCGCGAGCAGCCCCCACGCGAAAGCAACGGCGGCATCGCCACGCCGAACGTGCCACCACGTTGCGAGCGCGGCGAGCAGGAAGAGCGACTCGGTGTACGCGGCACTGAAGAACAGGGCGAACGGATAGCTCGCAAGCAGCAGCAGTGCGTTGCGCGCACGAGATTCGTCGAGCATCTCGCGCGCAAGTCGCGCGAAATACCACGCGGCCCAGAAGAACGCCGCCAGCGCAATGAACAGACCACACCAGGTGAGCGTGACAATCTGCCGCTCGACGGGCAGCCCGGATCGGAATGCGCCGACGCACGACCCCGCTGCGCGAATGAGGAGCGGATACGCAGGAAAGAACGCGAGGTTCTGTTGCCGGTCGAATCGATACTGCCATTCGTATCCGTAGGCGGCGATACCCGCGTACCACTGCGCGTCCCACCGCGCAGGCAACGAGCGAAGCGGAGTGCTGGTGGGGTTTTGCTCGCGTGCCGCTTCCGGCAATCCGATCGTGAGCACAGCGAGAAAGCCGATCAGGATGACGGCAGGCCGCGTGGCCCAGAACGCGAGGACGGCGTCATTCAACGCGGGGCGGCGCCTGATCTCGGCGAGGCAGGCGTCGACCGTCGCGACTATTGACGGCCGAGGCACGGCCGCATGCCGGATCGCGGCGAGCGCCGCGGCTGCAAATGCTGCGTAGGTCCAAGGAAACGAAACGATGACGCCGCCAATGACGTCGCGGTACGGCCCGGTCAGAAGCAGTATGGCTGTGAGGAGCGTGCAGACCAACGTCACGAGATCGGCCGCGGCCAACGCGCGCCTCCGCCAGGGCGGCGGTTCGCTCATCAGCGGATCAGCTCGTACAGCCGGACGCTGCTGCCTTGCCAGCGTCCTGCGGCCACCGTACGGAAATCCGAAAGGGCTTCGATGCGTTCGAGGAGCTGATCGCATCCACCACGGTAGAACGCGCAGTTGACGCTCACGTGCGTCACGCCTCTGGCACGCATCGTCTCGATCGTGTGCGGCGCTGGAAAGCCCCGAACGGCGTGCTCGAACTCGTCGTAACTTTTCGGCATGAACCCGCTGTAGCCGTTGATTATCGGCGCCCAGTGCCAGAGCGAGAAGTACATGAACCGCGCATTCTGCGCGTAATTCTCTTCGAGGGGAAACTCGACGAGCACGACATTGCGCGCGCCGGCCGGGGCCCCCGGCGCGCGTGTTGTGCGCGCTGGGGTGGAGGCGATCGGTCCGTAGATTGGAGGCGGCGCTGGCCAGACGGGTCGCAGTTCGACCTCGGACCACGCGTTGACGAGGCAGGCGCCGATGAGCGTGCCGAGAATTGCCGTCCTCGCAAGCCGGGTGCGCCCACGCGCGAGAAGACGCCTGACGCCAAACCCGGAGAGCACCGCCAGACTCATGGCCACGAACACGCTGTATCGCGCTGGCACGCGCAACCCACGCACCGGCGCGAGCCACTCGTACAGATACGGGTAGCTCACCCCATTGAATCCGAGCGATCCATCGAACGCCGTCACCAGGCCCACGACATACGCCAGCCGCGCGACACCCAATGGAGGAATCAGGCCCGCTGCCGTCAGCGCAATCGGCGCCAGACCTGGAAACAGTGCGCGCTCTGGCTTTCTGCCGGGGAGCGTGCGACGCCCGTACGGAACGCTCCGGTAGTGCGCCCGCAGGAAGTCGGACGGCGTCGCGCTGAAGTACTCGATCTCCTGCCGTTCGCGGGTCCCTCGCCGTTCCGTGGACGCGACATACGCGCGCGCCAGCGGGGACGCAACAATGAGTCCCAGAACCGCGGCCGCCGCGCACGGGATTGCCAACCGCCGAAGCGACGGACGGATCGTCAGCAGAAGCACCATCGCCAGTGTGGCCGCGTACACACAGAGGAAGACGGCGTAATACATCGACGAATACAGCTGTGCCGCGACGCAGATCGCCGCCGCAATCGAGTACTTCGCCTTTGTCGTCTCGACGAACCGATGCATCGCGAGCAACGCAAGCGGGATCCACTGCATCATCTGCAGCTCGAGATGGCTGTAGTGCTCGAAATGGTATGGATAGAACCCGTAGACGAGCCCTGACACGAACGCGGCCGGCGGGGATCCGGTCAGGTGCTCCACCAGGAGATACGCCGCGATTCCCGAGAGCACGAACCCCGATACGAACAGGAGGTTGTAAGCAACCACCGGGTGCACGCCAAGCGCCAGGAGCGGCGCCGCTGTCGCACCGGGCAGGAGCATCGAATCCGAGTAGGTCAGCGTCAGTGGTTCAGGGTAGAAGATGTTCGCGTCGAACAGAGGACGCGGATCGCCCCTGAGTTGCTCGTAGACCCATCCCATACGCCACATCGAAAGGAACGGATCACCGAAGTCCGGAACCGAATAGAGATGTGTCAGCTGCGTATACAGGAGGATGCAGGCGGCCGCACACATCCCGAGCCCCGCGAGCGTGGTCCTTCGCAGGCTGAACGCGAGACCCGCATCGCTACGGTCATCGGCGTCACGACGGTAAACACGGCTCCAGCGTCGCTGCCAGTCTGCAAGCGTGCTACGAAAAGGCGGAGTCCGCGGCGCGAGCCACGCACGCAGGGCGATCACGGCGATCGCCGCGAGGAGTGGCCGGGCCGCGCCGCGGGCGGAGATCAGCGTACCGCCGATGATCACTCGAACTCCGCCAGTGCGTTCGACGACGAGCGCGATCGAAAGCAGCAACGTGGCGAGCCAATCCAGCCAAAGAGCGAGCCGGGCGCGAATTCCAAGAGGTGGCGGAGAGTCAGTCACGCGGCACGTGATGTGAACGCTCGGGATAGATCGCTACGCTTGAACACGCGAGCGGCATCGGGCATTCGCCGACGCAGAGGGCACACGGAGGAGCAGAGAGACGCAGCGCGCGTCACGCACACGAGGATCGCGACCGTGACGCGTCTTCTCTGCGTATCTCATGCACTCTGCGGCCCTCGCGGTGAAACAATCGGTCATGCGAGAGCCTGCCGCCCAAAATTCTACTCGCCGGCCTCGGCAAGCGCGCGTTCCTCGATCTGAATTCGCTTGAGCATCAGCCTCCCAAACAAGACTATTGAGATCGTCCCGGTGATCGGCGCCCGCGCCATCAATGCCATTCCCAGGAACTCGCCGGCGACACCTACGTAGTTTGGATGACGCAAGAGCCGATAGGGTCCGGCAGTCGTTCGGGTCGAGCCGCGCGGAACGAGCACACGGAAGGTCCACCGCGGCCCGAGCGTCACGATAGCCCAATACTTCAGCGCCTTCGAACCTGCGAACAGAATCGCTCCGGCAACGGCGACACCGGTAATTGCCCGGCTGCGCAACGATGCCTCGCAAATCATCACCGCAAACGACGCCGGATACGCGACGCGCATCGTCGAATGCACATCTCTCGGCGGCTCGATCGCGCCGCGGGCGCGCAGCGCACGCTCGTGTCGCGCGGATAGCAGTGCCTCGCCGATCATCGGCACGAATGCGACCGCAAGAAGGACGAGCGGGAACATCACGCGGCGCGCAGATCACCCGCATAACGGATGACGTGGCGCAGGATCTGCGGAAGGAGCGTCGCGCCGCGACCGGCCGCACGAATAGCAGGGGGAGACTCGACGAGCGCACGGAGGGCCCGGTTGAAACGCCACTTGGCTGTGAACTCGCCCCGGCGAGCCGCCAGCAGCCGCACATGCGCATCGGCATGACCGCGCGTCAGCGAGGGCAGCGCGGCCTCCGCCGCCAGCTCTCCTCCGCGCACTGCAAACCGGAGCCCGTCGCCGGTCATCGGATCGATGAAGCCGGCTGCATCGCCAGCCAGCAGCAGACCGGGGACGCCACATGACGCCGAGTCGACCGCGAGCGGACCGAAACAGACCGGAGCCGAAATTCGTCGGGCGCGCGCGAAGCGATCCGAAAGCAGGCGGTCGTTACGCAAGGTACCCTCGAGCAGCGCCACTGGATCTCGAAGGGCGTTGCGGTTCGCCGTGACGATGCACGCGTTGGTCAGACCGCGAGGGAGGGGCGCGACGCCGACGTATCGCCCCGCACGCACGTGCATCTCGCCGCAGTCGGTGATGCCGTCCACGTCCTCGAAGTACGCACCAACCACCCATCGCCTCGGCCGTGCCGCGCTGCGGGCCAGGCCGAGCGCCCGTGCGAGACGCGAGTGGCTGCCATCGGCCGCGATTGTGAGAGGCGCTGAGATTCGAATCGAGTGGCCGCCTGGACCCGCCACCCACACGCCGCGAACCTGTCCATCCTCCACGATCGGCTCACGCGCGAGGACGCCTTCATCGACGCTGGCGCCCGCCCGGATCGCGGCGGCAACGAGCGCCGCGTCGAACGCAGAGCGCTTCAGTGCTCGGCCGCAGATCTCGCCGTACCGTCCTTCGACGCGAACACCTGATTCTCCCGTCACGATCATCCCGCGCACCGGGAGTCCGTCCGACGCGGCGGAATCGAGGTTCAGCCGCGCAAGAATCCTCAACGTGCCCGGATTGATCGTGTCCCCGCACAGCTTGTCGCGCGGAAAGCGCGCGCGATCGATCACGAGGACGCGAGCGCCGGCGCGCGCCAGTACGACGGCGGCCGTTGCGCCCGCTGGGCCGGCACCGACGACGAGGACGTCATGCATCACCGAAACCGGGCATCGTCCGCGGCCGCGTATCGGAGGAGACGGAGAGCACGGGACAAGCTATTCACCACGGAGTCACGGGGTTCACAGAGAGTGGGTGACCACTTCGCGACGAGATCCCAGCACTCGACGGGCCGCGCTTCGCGGGGCCGCCGAAGGCCGGTTCCCGTCGAGTGCGAGTGAGATCGTCGGAACAACCGGAACTCACCCTCCGTGATCTTCGTGGCTCCGCGGTGACCGATTTATCCGTGATCTCTGTCTCGTCCGACAACGGTACGGTCTATTCACTCCGCTCTCCCAAGCACCAGCGCGCTGTTCTTGGATCCAAACCCGAGACAGTTGCAGAGCGCCGCTTCGACCTCTGCGTGTCGTCCGACGTTCGGGATCACATCGAGATCGCAGTCGGGATCCGGCGTCGATTGATTGATCGTCGGAGGGAGGAATCCTTCGAGCAGCGCGAACGCGGCCGTGACGACGCCGGCGGCGCCGCTCGCGCCCTGCGGGTGGCCGATCATCGATTTCGTAGACGAACCGGGGACGGCGTCCGCGCGCGCCCCGAACAGCTGGCGCATGCACCGGCATTCGACCGCGTCATTCAAAACCGTGGACGTCCCATGGAAATTCACGTAGCCGATCGCTTCGATTGCGTGCCCCGAGCGATCGATCGCAAGACGCATCGCGCGCACGATTTGCTCGCCGTCGGGATCCATCTGCACGCGATGGTACGCGTCGCAGGTGGACCCATAGCCGTCCACGGTCGCGTACACGCGCGCGCCGCGCGCGCGGGCCCGGTCCTCGCGCTCGAGCACGAGCATCCAGGCGCCTTCGCCGAGGACGAACCCATCGCGCCCGCTGTCGAACGGCCGAGATGCCGCGGCCGGCCGATCGTTGTAGCGGGTCGATATCGCGCGCATCTTCGCGAAGCCGAAGATCATTCCTGGCGTCACGCACGCGTCGACGCCTCCCGTCAGCATCACGTCCGCTTCTTCCGCGCGGATCACCGACGCGGCGTAGGAGATCGCGTCCGTCGAGCTCGTGCACCCCGTCGACACGACATGGCTGATGCCGTGCAGCTCCAAGGCGATCGAGATTTCGCTCGAGATCATGCCGACGATTGAGACCGGGATGGCGTACGGGGTGACCCGCTTCCAGCCGTCGTTGAAGAACTCGTGGTACTGGCGCTCCGCGACGTCGATGCCGCCGGCGCCGCTGCCCACGAGCACTCCCGCCTCCGGCTCGCTCAGGCGAAGCCCCGCATCCTGCCAGGCTTCCGTTGCCGCCACGACGGCAATGAGCGATGCCTTCGAGTACCGCCGGGGATCCGATCGGCCGCGGCCGGTTCGTCCGTTCGGCGCGCGCTCGGCGATCTCCGGAATGTCCGCCATGGAGACTCGCGGCACTGGCGCGGCGACGGTGCATCCAAACGGTGACGCGTCAAAGTCGGTGATTGCTCTCGTGGCGCTGCAGCCGTGACTCACGTGGCGCCAGAATCGATCGCGACCCACGCCGAATGGCGACACGACGCCGATGCCAGTGATGGCGACGCGCGGCACGCCAGAGGCGGGCATGTCCATATAATATTCTGCGAATTGCATGCCGATCGAGGTTCTGTGTGCGCCCAGACGCGGCCTTCGTCCGCGTACAGTGTCATCGCCTGGGGCGGCGGCGCCGTGTTCGTCATTTCGCTGCTCTGGTTTCTCTTCTGCTACTTCGTTCGATTCGAATCCGCACCTCCAGATGGGTCGGCGTTCCGATCAGTTTCGCAGGACGTCGCGATGTTTTCGGTTTTCGCGCTCCATCACAGCGCGTTCGCCCGAACGGGAGTGAAGGAGTGGGTCAAGCATCGCGCGCCGCCGGAACTCGAGCGCTCGCTCTACACCTGGGTCGCGAGCGTGCTCTTCCTGATCGTGTGCACGTGGTGGCGACCGGTCCCCGGCACGGTCTACCGTCTCGACGGGATGGTCGCCGTCGCCGCGTACGCGCTACAGGCGGTCGGTCTGGTCGTGACGATTCGCGCCGCCGCGGCGCTCGACGTGCTGGACCTCGCGGGCGTGCGCCTGGTTCAACTCGCGCGATCTGGAGCTCCGCCGCGACACGTCGCCCTCGAAACGCACGGCTTGTATGGTTTCGTGCGCCATCCGCTCTACTTGGGATGGGCCTTGCTCGTCTGTGCCGCGCCCGCGATGACGATGACCCGTGCGCTGTTCGCGCTCGTCAGCACGGGTTACCTCGCTGTTGCCATCCCGTGGGAGGAACGATCACTGATTGAGTGTTTCGGGTCCGACTACGGCGCGTATCAGCGACGGGTGCGCTGGCGGATGATTCCGTACGTCTACTAGCGCGACGTTCACGGTTCGCGTTTGACGACGGTTCGCGGGTCTGCTTACGTTCGTCCGCAAGGGTCCGATTCCGATCCTGTTATGATCCACGCATGTCTCGATGAGCGCTGTTGTTGAGTGCTGCCTTGAATCCTTCTGAGCCTTTGCACGTGGAACCTCGTCCGGAGCAACGAGAGACGAGATCGTCGCACGGCCTGCCGTCCGAGCTGCCCGTGATCCCGCTCCGCAGCGCGGTCGTCCTGCCGATGACGGTCGCGCCGCTCGGCGTCGGCCGTCCGCTTTCGGTCGAGGCTGTGAATCAGGCGCTCGCGAGCGATCGTACGGTTCTCGTGCTGCTGCAGAAATCTGAAGGTGACGATCCGTCACCTGACGATCTGTATCGAACTGGAACCGTCGCCGTGATCCGGCAGATGGCCAAGGCGCAGTCCGGCATGCGTGTGCTGGTCGAAGGCATCGCGCGTGCGCGCGCCGAGTTCCTGCACGTCGAGCGCGGCGCGATCCGTGCCCTGATCAAACCGATCCCGGAGCCGACCGAGAAATCGATTGAAATCGACGCGTACGTCCGCCGGCTCCAGGAGCTCGTCGATCGCGCGCTGGCGCTCGCGACCGGCCTGTCGCCCGATCTGAAAACGCTCATCAACAACCTCGACGATCCGCTGCGCATCGCGTATCTTCTCGCGAGCCTGCTCGACATCAAAGCCGAGGACAAGCAGAAGCTGCTCGAGGAAGACAGCCTGACGGTGAAGCTGAATGCGGTCGCCCAGGCGCTCGCGCGCGAGATCGAAGTGCTCGAGCTCAAAGGGAAGATCGAGTCACAGGCCGAAAAGGAAATAACCGACGCTCAGCGGCAGTACATGCTGCGGCAGCAGCTGAAGGCCATTCAGAGCGAGCTCGGCGAAGGCGACAGCGAGGCCAAAGAGCTGCGCAAGCGCGTCCTCGACGCCAACCTTCCCGAACACGTCGCCACGATTGCGCTGCGTGAGGTCGATCGGCTCGAGCGGATGACGCCTGCGTCACCCGAGTATCAGATGCTTCGAACGTATCTGGATTGGGTGCTCGACGTGCCGTGGTCCGCAACCTCAGAAGATCGGCTCGATCCGATCGAGGCGCGAAAGGTGCTCGACGAAGATCACTACGATCTCGACAAAGTCAAAGACCGCATCGTCGAGTACCTGAGCGTGCGGAAGCTCAAAGGGAACCTCAAGGGTCCAATCCTCTGCTTCGTGGGCCCGCCCGGCGTTGGGAAAACCTCCCTCGGCCAGTCGATCGCGCGCGCGATGAATCGCAAGTTCGTGCGGATCTCGCTGGGCGGCGTACGTGACGAGGCCGAGATCCGCGGCCATCGGCGCACCTACATCGGTTCCATGCCGGGCCGCATCGTCCAGGCGCTGAAAACCGCCGGCACTGCCAATCCCGTGCTGATGCTCGACGAGATCGACAAGATCTCGGTCGGCATCCAGGGTGATCCCGCGGCGGCGCTGCTCGAAGTGCTCGATCCGGCGCAGAACCATTCGTTCCGCGATCATTACCTCGAGATCACCCTCGACCTCTCTCGCGTCTTGTTCATCACGACGGCGAACCAGCTCGGCACCGTCCATCCGGCGCTGCTCGATCGCATGGAGACGATTACGCTGAGCGGCTACACAGAGGAAGAAAAGGTCCACATCGCGAAGATGTACCTCGTGCCGCGGCAGCGCGACGAGCACGGGCTGAAGCCCGAGCAAATCGCGATCACCGACGCGGCTTTGCGTCGCCTGATCGCCGAATACACCAGAGAGGCCGGCGTGCGCACGCTCGAGCGTCACATCGGCACGATTGCCCGAAAGGTTGCCGCCCGCGTCGCAACCGAGCCGACGTACACGGCTCGCGTCGACGCCGCGCAGATCGAGGAGTACCTCGGCCCGGCACGATTCCGTTCCGAGTCGGCGTTTCGAACTTCCAGGCCCGGGGTGGCGACCGGCGTCGCCTGGACCGAGACGGGTGGAGACGTGCTCTTCGTCGAGGCGGCACTCCTGCCGGGCGGCACCGGTCAGGTGACGCTCACGGGTCAGCTCGGCAACGTAATGCAGGAGTCTGCGCGCGCCGCGCTCTCGCACATCCGACAGAACGCCGCTTCACTCGGGATCTCTGCCGAGTTCCTGGCGAAGCGGGATCTGCACGTCCACGTACCCGCGGGCGCCATTCCGAAGGACGGGCCCTCGGCAGGCGTCACGATGGCAACCGCCATCGTGTCGGCCGCGCGTGGCGTGCCGGCGCGATCGGATGTCGCGATGACGGGAGAGATCACGCTGTCGGGCCTCGTGCTTCCAGTCGGTGGCATTCGAGAGAAAGTGCTCGCGGCGCGCCGGTATGGGATCCGGACGTTCATCCTGCCGCAGATGAACGAGCCGGATCTCGTCGAGCTGCCTCCCGAGGTCCGCAACGAGATGACGTTCGTTCCCGTGCGGACCCTCGAGGAAGTCCTGAAGGTCGCTCTTCCCGCCCCGAGCTCTGTCGAGGGGCCCGGCCCGGGCTCCGGGGAGGCGACCGCAGCGAGCCCCGCGGAAGGGCCCGCCCCGAGCCCTACACCCATCGCGGCGTCTTGAGCTCGGTTTTCTTCTACATCTCTGGTCACGGATTCGGCCACGCGTCGCGCCAGATCGAGATTATCAACGCGCTCGGTGCCGCCAGCCCGAGCACGCGAATCGTGGTTCGCACCTCGGCGCCCGCCTGGCTCTTCACGCGCACGGCGCGAACTCTGTTCGAATTCATTCAAGGCGCGTGCGACACCGGCGTCGTTCAACTCGACAGCTTGCGCCTCGACGAGCGCGCGACGATCCAGTCGGCAACGGACTTCTACCGCACGCTGCCGCAGAGGGCGGAGGAGGAAGCCGTGCTGCTTCGTACCTACGATGCGGCGTTCGTGATCTCGGATGCTCCGCCGCTCGGTTGCTCTGCGGCGGCCGCAGCCGGCATACCGTCGGTCGTCGTGTCGAATTTCACGTGGGACTGGATCTACGAGTACTACCCGGAACACCTCGTCGACGCGCCGCAACTTCTCCCCGTGATCCGCGATGCGTACCGCCGCGCCGGCGCCGCGTGGCGCCTGCCGATGCATGGTGGCTTTGGTCCGTTCGATCAGATCCTCGACGTACCTTTCGTCGCGCGACACGCGCGACACGATCGTGCGGAGGTCAGGAAGGTGCTGGGCCTGCCGGCAGAGACGATGCTGGTTCTGTCGTCGTTCGGCGGCTACGGGGTGAATGATTTCGATCCAGCCTCGCTGGATTGTCTGGATCGCTACGCCGTCGTGTTCACTGAAAGAGCCGCGGGGTCTGAAGACCCCGCGCTACACGGCGCGGCCGGTTCGCACCAACATAGAGCAGGGTCTTCAGACCCCGCCGCCGTCGATCCCACCCAAACAGGAATGTTCGTCATCCCCGAAGGCCTTCTGTATGGTTCGGGCCTGCGCTACGAAGATCTCGTGGCCGCTGTCGACGTCGTCGTCACGAAACCTGGCTACGGGATTATCGCCGAGTGTGTCGCGAATCGAACGGCGATGCTCTACACCTCACGGGGACGCTTCGTCGAGTACGACGTGCTCGTCAAAGAGATGCCGCGCGCGCTCCGCTGTGAATATCTCGATCAGGAATCCCTCCTGGCTGGTCGCTGGCGCGCAGCGCTCGATCGACTGGTCACCGCCGCTCCTCCACCCGAGCGGCCCGCGACCAACGGAGCAGAGGTTGTGGCCGAAATGATTTGTTCGGCGCTTCGAGACGCCTGACCGGCCGCTCGAAAGAACGCGGTACCACTTCAGCGCTGCTTCATCGCCGCGTGCACTTTCAACTCCGGAATCCTCCAGACATGATCGCGAGCGGCCAGCTGTCGCAGTCTGACGAACCGCGCCGGTCTCGGATCGAACGCGAAGTGCATCTCCGGATTGCGCGGCTGCCGAATGGCTTCCAGAAACGCGTCAGGCGCTGTCGTTCCTTGCCAGACCTGGTGCCACTCG
>Ga0114129_10012473_pt1 | contig 12099 bp, 12 predicted proteins | sample RhiMetdeltSRZDD1_FD_80071 | JGI IMG/M metagenome (GOLD analysis project Ga0114129, IMG submission 80071) | Populus rhizosphere microbial communities from Tennessee, USA - Rhizosphere MetaG P. deltoides SRZDD1 (version 2) (version 2) | ecosystem: Host-associated > Plants > Roots > Rhizosphere >...
CAAGGCGCTGCAGGCGCACGACCACGCGCAACTGAAATCGGTCAGGCGGCAGATGCACAGCCTGAACCGCAAGCTGCGGGCGGCGACGGCCTAAAGGCTGTCGACAGTCAATAGTCGACCGTCAGCGATCAGCGGCAGAGCCATCCCTCTCCCCCTTGGAGGAGAGGGTAGGGTGAGGGGCTGTGGTCAGTCCCACCGGGCATGAAACGCCGGTCCCCCCCAGCCCGCAGTAACCGCCGGGGTTCTTGTCGAGGTACTGCTGGTGGTACTCCTCGGCATAGTAGAACTCCGGGGCGGGCGCGATCTCGGTCGTGATCTCGCCGCGGCCGGAGGCGCGCAGCGCGCGCTGATAGGCTTCGCGCGACGCCTCCGCCGCCCGCCGCTGCTCCTCGTCGCGCGAGTAGATGGCGGAGCGGTACTGGGTGCCGACGTCGTTGCCCTGGCGCATCCCCTGCGTGGGGTCGTGGCTCTCCCAGAAGACGCGCAGGAGGTCCTCGTAGCGCACGCGGCGCGGGTCGAACACGACGCGCACGGCCTCGGCGTGGCCGGTGAGACCCGAGCACACCTCGCGATACGTGGGGTTGGGCGTGAAGCCGCCGGCGTAGCCGACCGAGGTCGACACGACGCCCGGCGTCTGCCAGAACTTCCGCTCCGCCCCCCAGAAGCAGCCGAGCGCGAAGAGCGCGGTTTCGGTCCCCGGCGGGAAGGGCGGCGCCAGCGGCGTGCCGAGGACGGTGTGTCGCGCCGGCACCGGCATCTTCTCCGTCCGCCCCGGGAGCGCTTCTTCGCGGGTCGGAAGCCCGCCTGGATCGGTTCTCATCTCTATGCCCCCAGCTCCTCGGGCGGAGGAAAGCCGTGCTGCCTCCGGCCCACCGGTCCCTCGTGCTTGGCCGTCACCTTGTACGCCTCGAATCGCCCGTCGCCCGCCGGGTCCGCGCACCGCTTGCGCAGCGCGTCCATCTCCGGCGTCGTCATGGGGACGAACGAGCGGGCGATGCGCAGGTCCTGGCGCAGCACCTTCGTCGAGTCGATCCCCGTGATCGTCACCGCCACCGGGAGGCTCATCGCGTAACGCAGCGCCTCCTCGGCCGTCACCATCCGCTTCGAGACCGGCTCGCCCTCGCCCCCCATGGACTTCATGCCGAGGGCGGCGATGCCGCGGCGGTTGACCTCGGGGAGCACGCGCGCCTCGAAGCTGCGGAAGCTCGCGTCGAAGCAGTTGAGCGGCATCTGGCAGGCGTCGAACGGGAAGTCGCGGGCGAGCATCTTCAAGTGGATGGACGGGTCCTTGTGACCGGTGAAGCCGACGAAGCGGACCTTGCCCTGGCGCTTCGCCTGGTGGAGGGCCTCCACGGCCCCGCCCGGCGCGAAGTGGCGCTCGGGGTCGTTCTCGTACACGACCTCGTGGATCTGCCACAGGTCGAGGTGGTCGGTGCGCAGCCGGCGCAGCGACTGCTCGAGCTGCCGCATGGCGGTGGCGCGGTCGCGGCCGTGCGTGCAGACCTTCGTCATCAGGAAGACCCGCTCGCGGCGCCCGCCCGCGAGCGCGCGGCCCATGATCTCCTCGCTGCGGCCGTCGTGGTACTCCCAGGCGTTGTCGAGGAAGGTGATGCCCTCGTCCACCGCCTCCTGCACGATGCGCTCGGCCTGGCGGGCGCCCTTGACGAGGCCGAGGTGATAGCCGCCCAGGCCCATGGCCGTGACCTCCACGCCCGTGCGCCCGAGGGCCCGGCGCGGGATGTCCCCGGCTCTCCGGTGCGTTCTCCCCGCGGTCATCGGTTCCTCCCGTTGCTCCTCCCTGACACTAACACGCCCGCCCGGGACCGTGCGGGAAGAGAATCGCGCCGGGAGGCGATAGAGTAGGAGGGGAGGCGTGTCGGCGGTCCTCGAGAGGGAGGCGATCGTGACGAGGAGATGGTGGGCGTTGCCGGTGATGCTGGTCGCGATCGCCGCCCTCGCGGCGGCGCCGACGAAGGCCGCGAAGCCGCCGTTGGCGCGGGCCACGTTCGCCGGCGGCTGCTTCTGGTGCATGGAGCCGCCCTTCGAGAAGATCGCCGGGGTCGCCTCCGTCACCTCCGGGTACACCGGCGGCCAGAAGGTCAACCCGTCGTACGAGGAGGTGTCGGCGGGACAGACCGGGCATGCCGAGTCCGTCGAGATCGTGTACGACCCGGCGAGGGTGACCTACGCCCAGCTGCTCGACGTCTTCTGGCACAACGTGGACCCGACGCAGGGCGACGGCCAGTTCTGCGACCACGGGAACCAGTACCGGACGGCGATCTTCTACCACGACGCGGAGCAGAAGCGGCTGGCCGAGGAGTCCAGGGAAAAGGTCCAGGCGCGCCTGCAGAAGCCGGTCGTGACCGAGATCGTCGCCGCCTCGCGGTTCTACCCGGCCGAGGAGTACCACCAGGACTTCTACAAGAAGAACCCCATCCGGTACTACACCTACCGCTCGGGCTGCGGCCGCGACCGCCGCCTCAAGGAGGTGTGGGGCGCCGAGGCCGGCGGGCACTAGTCAGGACGGAGGCGTGGGGGCGGCGGGCGGGGCCGGCATTCCCGGCCGGCGCCTCTTCATGTCGCGGCTGGCCCGCTCGAGGCCCCGGCGCGCGTCCCTGTTCTTGGGGTCGAGGCTGAGGGCGGCCCCGAAGATGCCGAGGGCCTCTTCGGGCCGGTCCTCCTTGAGCGCCTCCTGGCCCTTCTCGAGAAGCTCGGTGAGCGCCTTAGCCTCCGCCGACCCTGGCTGCGGCGGATGCAGGAACGGGATGCCGCTGAGGTCGGGCCAGCCCGGCGGCGGAGCCGCGTGAGCTTCGGCCACCTTCAGGTTGTTCCGGACCTTCCGCACGCCGGGGATCGCTTCCGCGAGCGCCTGGGCCAACTGCGAGACCAGGGGCGTGCTCACGCTGCCGGAGAGCGTCACGGTGCCCTCGTCCGCGTCGACCTCGATCTCCTCGGGCTTCGTCAGCCTCGAGCCGGTCAGCGCCTGCTGGACGCGGGCCCGCAGCTCCTCGTCCGACACCGCGGCCGTGCGGCCGGCCCGGGCGGACGCGTCGTCCGGTGCGGGCGCCGGCGCCGGCGCCTCCACGCTCTTCGCATCGGGCAGATGCGGGGGGCGGCGGTCCTCGCGCCGGCCACGGTTGAAGAAGGCCATGAACAGCCCGAACGCCACCCAGAACCACCAGCGGCCGAAGAGCCAGCGCGCGGGCCCTCGTCGCCGCGGCAGGACGACGGTGGGCGCGGCATGGGGCCGTGACACGCGGCCCCGGAATCGCCGGAAGAGCTTCAGCGGCAGGAGGGCCAGTCGCACCGGCAACAACAGGAAGATGAGCCATGCCGCCTCCGGCATCCTGGCCGTGGGGATGGGCGTGGGCTCGCCGCGTGGCAGCGGCGGCAGCGTGGTGGGCAGCGCCGGCACCGGAGTGACCGGCGTCTCGCGCCGGGGCAGGGCCCGGGTCGGCCGGCTCTCGATGTCCTCGATGCTGGTGGGCACCGGGCGCGGCGTCGGCTTGTCCGCGGGCGCCGGCGTGGGGACGGGCACCGGCGAGAGGCGGGACGCCTCGGGCCCGAGCGGTGGAAGCGGGGCGGACGGCAGCGGCAGCGCCGCCACCGTGTCGAGGGCGTCCAGCATCTCGTCGGCGCTTGCGAAGCGGCGGTCCCGGTCCTTCTGGAGCGCCTTCATCAACAAGTTGGACAGCGGCGCCGGGATCGACAGGTCGGCCCGCGCGATCTGGGGCGGCGTCGGGCTCGTCTGCAGGTGGTGCAGGATCATGCCCATCGCGGTGTCCGAGCTGAAGGGCAGGCGGCCCGTCACCATCTCGTAGAGCACGACGCCCAGCGAGTACAGGTCGGAGCGGCCGTCGACGTCGGCGCCGCGCTTGCCCATCGCCTGCTCGGGGGAGATGTATTGCGGCGTGCCCATCACCATGCCGGTCTGCGTGGGCGTGTAGCCCTCGCCGGTGTCGAACGCTCCCTCCTTCACCTTGGCGATGCCGAAGTCGAGGACCTTCACGAGGTCGCCGCCGGGGGAGGGAGTGAGGAGGATGTTGTCGGGCTTGATGTCGCGGTGGGTGATCCCGATGGCGTGCGCGGCGGCGAGGGCCGAGCACGCCTGGCGGGCGATCGCGAGCGCCCGCGGCAGCGGCAACGCGCCCTCGGCGCGGATCACGTCGCGCAGGCTCCGCCCGTTCACGTACTCCATCACGATGAACGGCCGCCCGTCCTCGGTGGTGTCGAGGTCCTCCACGCGCACCGCGTTGGGGTGGTGCAGCTTCCGCGTCACCACCGCCTCGGTGCGGAACCGCTTCAGGAAGTCGGCGTCGTGGGAGAGCTTGGGGCCGACGAGCTTGATGGCGACCGTCTCGCCGAAGGCCAGGTGGCGGGCGCGATACACGGTGGCCATCCCGCCGGTGCCGATCTTCTCGAGGATCTCGTACTTGCCGCGGATGATCATCCCGACGACCAGATCCGACGCGTAGCGCAGCGAGCCCTGGTCGCGGGGACAGATGGTGAAGTCGTCCGGGTAAGCCGAATGACAGTTGTCGCAGTATTTCACGTTGCCCGCCTGGCCGAACTCTAGCACGCCGACTTGACGGCGCGCGCGGCGAGGCCATACCCTCGCGGCGTCGGGAGGGCATCATGGCGGAGGTCACGCGTCACGAGCCCGGACAGTTCTGCTGGCCCGAGCTGGCGACCAGCGACCGGCCGGCGGCCAAGGCCTTCTACTCGTCGGTGTTCGGCTGGACGGCCGACGACCGGCCCGCCGGGCCCGGCGTCGTCTACACGATGTTGAAGCTCCACGGCCTGGACGTGGGCGCGATCTACGAACAGGAGAAGGAGGAAGCGGCGCGGGGCGTGCCGCCGCACTGGAACGTCTACGTCTCGGTGGCCAGCGCCGACGAGACGGCCGCCCGCGCCCGGAGGCTCGGGGGCACGATCCTGGCCGAGCCCTTCGAGGTGATGGACGCCGGACGGATGGCGGTCATCCAGGATCCCGCGGGCGCGGTCGTCTGCGCGTGGCAGGGCCGCCGGCACGGGGGAGCGCGCGTGGTGGACGAGCCGGGGGCGATGTGCTGGTGCGAGCTGGCCACGACCGATCCCGAGAAGGCGGGGCGGTTCCACGCGGAGCTGTTCGGCTGGCGGCTCAAGCCCAGCGGTGGCGACTACACCGAGTTCCAGCGGGGCGTCCAGTCCATCGGCGGCATGATGGCCATCACGCCGGAATGGGGTGACGTACCGTCGCACTGGCTGACCTACTTCGCGGTCGGCGAGGTGGACGGCACCGCCAGCAAGGCGCAGAAGCTCGGAGCGCAGGCTCGCCTCCCGCCGCGCGACATCCCCAACGTCGGCCGCTTCGCGGTGCTCATCGATCCGCAGGGGGCGCCCTTCGCGATCATCCGCCTCGACGTCCCTGCATAGCCGGGACAGACGCATGCGGCGGCCCATCGGCATCTTCGACTCCGGCGTGGGCGGCCTCAGCGTCGCTCGCGAGATCCGCCGGGCGCTGCCGGAGCAAGACCTGCTCTACGTCGCCGACACCGCCTACTGCCCCTACGGAGACCGGCCCCTCGAAGAGGTGCGCCGGAGGGCCCTCGCCGTCGGCCGGTACGTCGAGGGCGCGGGAGCGAAGCTGGTGGTGGCGGCGTGCAACACCGCCTCCGGCGCCGCCCTCGAGCAGCTCCGGCAGGCGCTCGCCATCCCGGTGGTCGGCCTGGAGCCGGCGGTGAAGACCGGCGCCTCCCTCACCCGCAACGGCAAGGTCGGCGTGATGGCGACCGCGGGCACGCTGGCTTCGGCGAGATACGAGACGCTCGTCCGTGAGCACGCGCGCGGCGTGCAGGTGATCCCGCGGCCCTGCCCGGGGCTGGCCGACCTCATCGAGGAAGGGCTCTTCGACGGCGACCGCCTGCGCGCACGGCTCGAGGAGCTGACGGAACCGCTCCGGCGCGCCGGCGTCGACACCGTCGTGCTGGGCTGCACGCACTACGCCTTCGTGAGCGGACCGCTCGCGCGCGTCTTCGGGCCGGAGGTGCGCCTGGTGGACAGCGCGCCCGCCATCGCCCGCCGCACGGAGCAGATCCTGCGCGAGCAGGGGGACGCGGCCCGCGACGGCGGCGGCGCCTTCACGGTCCTCACGACCGGAGACCCGCGCAAGGTGGCTCTGGTGGTGGCGCGGCTGTGGGGCGCGGAGGTGAGCGTGGAGCCGGTCGAGATCCCGGGCTAGTCTAGGGCGCGGTCTCCACGAGGCGGGCGAGGACCAGTCCGTGGAACTCGGGGCCCTCCCCGCGGAAGAGCCAGCCCAGGTGCTCGCCGCAGGCCGAGCAGTGCTCCACCTGCCAGGAGTAGCCGGCGAACCAGCTCCAGTGCGTGCTCGGCTCGCCGACCGCCCGGCAACCCGAGGCGCGAGAGAAGCAGCCGATGCGGAACTGGAACCCGGCGGGGTTCGCGAACGTGTGCTCGTAGGAGCCGGCCACCGCCGTGCGCGCGGCGGCGGTGGTGATCGGCTGGAGGCAGGCCGCGCACGCGAGCAGGCTCCCGCTTCCTTCATCCTCGTGCGGGGAAGCGCCGGGCCGCACCGTCCCCGACGGCAGATCCCGCGTCTCCCGGAGGAGGACGGCTACGGCCTTGCCGGCGGTGTGGCGGCCGATCTCCACTTGATCACGTGATAGGTCGCCTCGGTGTCGCCGACGTTCTTCACCGTGTGCAGCTCGTTCGAGGCGTGGAAGATCACCGAGCCGGGGCCCAGCCGCCGGAGCACGCCGTCGAGGTTGGACTCGACAGCGCCCTCCTTGACGATGATCAGCTCCTCCTCCGGGTGCCGGTGGGGGCCGTGAGGCTGCTCGCCCGGCTTGAGCGTGGTGATGTGCATCTCGAGCTGGCCGAGCGTGGGCGTCGGCGTGTCGAAGACGCGGCGCACCGCGCCGACCTTGGTGGGCTGGGGCGCGAGCGATTCCCAGGAGAACACGCCGGAGCGCATCGGGGTGGGAGGCGGGGCCTGCGCCCGGCTCGCGGTGGGGCCGAGGGCCAGTGGGATCAGGCTGCCGGCGAGGGCAGCGGCGGCGACGGGTCGGGTGATCGTCATGGACGAGAGCATAGTGCGTGATACGCTGCGCGTCGATGGCCCGATGCGGTCAAGCCGCCGCCGCTTTCTGGCTGGCCGCCGCCGGGGCGGCGGCGCAATCGAACGCGCCCGCGCAGTGCGCGGAGCGCTCCATCGCGCGCCAGCTCGAGCGCGCCCCCGTCATCCTCGGCGACTGGCCGAACCTCGCGCGCTATCGCGAGGCCAACGCCCGGCTGCCCCCGCCGGCGACAGCGGAAGACCGCGTCGTCTTCATGGGTGACTCGATCACGGAAGGCTGGAGCGCCGCGGCCGCCGGCGGCTTCTTCCCCGGCCGCCCGTACGTCAACCGTGGCATCAGCGGACAGACGACCCCCCAGATGCTCGTGAGGTTCCGTCCCGACGTGATCGCCCTGCTTCCGAAGGCGGTCGTCATCCTGGCCGGGACCAACGACATCGCGGGCAACACCGGCGTGGCGCCGCTCTCGGCGGTGGAGGACAACCTCGCGTCGATGGCCGAGCTGGCGCGGCTTCACGGCATCCGGGTCGTGCTGTGCTCGGTGCTGCCCGTCGACGACGACGACCACGACGGGCAGGGCCAGCCCCTCAACCGCACGCGCTGCCGGCCGCCCGCCCAGATCGCGGAGCTGAACCGGTGGCTGCGCCGGTACGCGGAGGAGCACGGCCACACCTACCTGGACTACGCTTCGGCGGTGGCCGACGAGAAGGGGATGCTCAAGGCCGACCTGAGCGACGACGGCCTGCATCCCAACGCGAGGGGCTACGCCGTGATGGCGCCGCTGGCGGAGAAGGCGGTGGCGGCGGCGCTCAAGAAGAGGCCTTGACCATGCCAACCATCGTCGACCGCTTCCGTGTGAAGAGCCCCATCGGGGACCTGGTCGGGTACGTGCGCGACGGCGCGCTCTGCGCCCTCGATTTCGGCGAGCGGCGATGGAACGGCCGGGCCGTGCTCGAGCGGCGGTTCGGAGCCGTCGAAGTGCGTGAAGGGTTCACGGCCCGGGACGTGAAGCGGGCGATCGCGGCCTACCTCGGCGGCGATCTGGAGGCCCTCGACGAGGTCGCCGTCGATCCGGGGGGCACGGAGTTCCAGGCCCGGGTGTGGGCCGCGCTGCGGCGGATCCCGCCCGGAGGCACCGCCTCCTACACGGAGCTGGCCCTCGCGGTGGGCGCGCCCTCCGCGGTGCGCGCGGTGGGATCGGCCAACGGACAGAATCCCGTGCCCGTCGTCATCCCGTGTCACCGCGTCGTGCGCTCCGACGGGACGCTGGGCGGCTACGGCGGAGGGCTCGACCGCAAGCGCTGGCTGCTCGACCACGAGAGAGCAAGGCTGGCGCGGCCGCAGCCCGGCTCCGCCCAGCGGGTGCTGTTCCCGCGTTGAACGGCGGCTCCGCTCAGTAGCTGGCCGGTACGTCGGCGCGCGCCCAGGCCTTCTCCAGCCGCTGCCGCGCGGCCGCCGCGTCCGCGGTCTTTCCCTGCTGCCGCAGGCTCTCGGCAAGCCCGGCCAGCGACCATCCGTTCTCCGGGTTGCGCCGGAGGTCCTCCTCGTAGACCGCCTGCGCGTCGGCGGCGCGGCCCGCGGCGAGCAGCACCGCGCCGAGGCGGTGCCGCGCCGGGTAGTACCAGTCCGGCGGCTCGTTGTAGTTGAGCTCGTCCTCGGCCTGGACCGCGGCCCGAAGATGCGTGACCGCCTCGTCCGTGCGCTCCGCGCGGGCCGCGATCTCGCCGCCGAGGACCTCGCGCGCGATCGTCAGCAGGCGCGCGGCGGGGTTCAGGCCTTCGGTCGCGTCGGGAGGAATCGCCGCGGCCGCCCTCGCGAAGGAAACCCTCTCCGCCTCCGCTTCCTCCGGCTTCGAACGCACGGCGAGGGCGACGCCGCGGCCGGCGTGCCACATCGCCTTCGCGAAGCGGAGGTCGTCGGGCGGCGCCGGCTCGGCCAGCGCCTCGTCCCAGCTTCCGAAGCGGAGGAGCACCCACTGCGGGTATACCAGCGTGAAGTCGTAGCCGGGCATCTGCCGCAGCATCTCGGGGTGCATGTACCCGGTGGCCTCGCGCGCGGCGGAGAGGGCCTCGGCCCGGCGTCCCTCCATCATCGCCGCCGCCATCAGGAACTGCGGGTTGTGGGCGACGTACATCCAGTGGAACCCTCGGGGCTGCGCCTTCTCGATGTAGACCTTCTCGGCCGCGATCGCCTTGCGGTTCGCCTCGGCCGCGTCCGCGTAACGCCCCACCCGCATGTAGATGTGCGCGGGCATGTGCACGAGGTGCCCGGCCCGGGTGAGCCCGCCCAGGCGGTCGGCGGCCGCCAGGGCCTTCTCCGGATGCGGCGAGGCCTCGACGGCGTGGATGTAATAGTGGTTGGCCCCCGGATGCATGGGATCGCGGGCGAGGACACGCTCGAGCGTGGCCACGATCTCGGGCGTCTCCGGCCGGGGCTGCCCGTCCCTCGACCACAGGTCCCAGGGCCGCAGGTTCATGAGCGCCTCGGCGTAAAGAGCCTGCACGTCGAGGTCGTCCGGGAAGCGCGCGGCGACCGTGCGCATCGCCGACGCGTAGGCCTCGTCGAGGGCGCGCTGCGCCTTCGGGTCGGCCGGGGGCGGATCGGAGTAGCGCGTGGCCAGGGCCTCGATGAGCACGCGCTCCACGGGCCGCACGCCGCGAGCGCGAGCCAGGGCGGCCCGGGCGGCCTGGTGCGCGGCCTTCGTTCGCTCGGCCTGGGCCGGCAGGTTGATGTGGGGACCGAGGGCCATGCCGACCCCCCAGGAGCAGCTCGCGCATCCGGCATCGAGACGCGCGGCGTGCTCGAAGGACCGTTGCGCCTCTTCGAGGTTGAAGGCGTAGAGCAGGAGCAGACCCTGGTCGAAGTAGCGCTGGGCGTCCGGAGACCTCGTGGTGATCGCGCGATGGTACCGGCCCAGGTCGGGGAAGGAGGGAGCGGGCGGAGCCTCGCCGCTCGCCGCGCCGGCGAGCGGGACCGTGAGGGTGACGGCGAGCGCGAGGGGAAGCCGTCGCCGGGTCATCGGCTCCGCCTCGGATCCGTCGGCGGCCTCAGGACGGGCGGCCTCGGCATGGGCGCGCGGGGCGGGGGCGGCCGGTAGGCCGCTCGCCGGTACGTGGGCGCGCCCGGGCGGGCGACCAGCGTCACGAAGGCCGAGGTGACGAGCCACAGGCCGAGCGCGAGCAGGACCGCGGCCGCCGCGCGGGACGGCCACGGGTCGTCGTCGACGATGCGGACCTCCGGTGCGCGCTTCTGGCCGAGGAACTCGCTCATCGCGGCCAGGAGCCGGCCGCCCCGGCTCTCGCACCGGCTGAAGGTGCTGCGGCCCACGCCCGTCTTGCGGTCCGTGCACCCCACCCCGATGAGCGTCTCCCGGCGCGTGGAGGAGGCGATCTCCAGCCTCGACCGCGGGACGCCGAAGCTCACGGTGACGTTCTCCAGAGGCACGCGGCGCGTCGAGGTCCGCCAGCCCTGCCGCACGATCTCGCACTCGCCCGCCTCCCGGCGGCACGTGAGCACGAGCGTCTCGTGCTCGGCGAAGGCCACGAAGGCAAATGTCAGGGCCAGGGCGCCGGCGACGAGCCGCCCGAGCCGGAACGAGCCGCGCTCCGGCCGCGGCAGCACGTCCGCCTCACGGAGGCGGTCGAGCAGCCGGAGCGCCCGCCACCAGGCCAGTTGGCCGACAGCATAGACGACGACGACGAGCACCAGGGCGGCGACGCTCTTGGCGGGCACGTGGGCCGAAGACTCCACGGCCCAGGGGACGGCCAGCCCGCCGATCAGCAGGCCGATGTAATGGACGAGCAGCAGGCGCGAGCCGACGCGGTACGCGCGGGCGGCGCCCGGGTTGCGGGCCACCACCGCCCCGAAGGCGGCCCAGAACAGCGGGGCCGCGAGGCCGATGAAATAGCCGTCGAAGCCGCAGAGGGGAAGAGAGACCGGAAAGCCCACCATGAACATGAGCACGAGGCTCAGCGGGCGGCTGTCGCCGTCGTACCCGGCGGCGCCGCTCGCCAGCCAGGCGAGGAGGGCGCCGTAGGCCAGGCCGGCGAGCGTGCACGTCACGGCGCGTGTCTTCAGCGAGACGCGGTCCCCGTCGTCAGATCCGTCATCGGGAAGAGTATCGCGCCGGACGGGGTAGCCGCGCCAGCGCGTGGCCCAACCTCGCTCACGAGAGGATCTGCCGCGCGGCCCGCTGCCCGCTCGCGATGGCGCCGGCCACCGTGCCCATCTCCTCCGGCTCGGTCGTCTCGCCGGCGAAGAAGAGCGTCCCGTCGCACGGGCGGCCCAGGGCGCGCTGGGCGGGAAGGCCGCCCACGCCCACGTAGCTGTAGGCGCCGCGGCTGTAGGGGTCGCGCCGCCAGTCGTGGACGCGCCACGATTCGAGGAGGTCTTCCAGGCGCGGGCGCGAAGAGCCGAGGGCGCGCGCCAGGCTCGCCAGGGCGCGATCGACGAGGCCGGCCTCGCTCAGCTCGCTCAGCGCATCGGCGCGGGGGCCACCCGCCCAGGCGGTGAGCATCGGCACGCGCCACGGATTGGCCGTCCACCAGGTGGGGAAGTCGCCCTTGCGGTCGTGCAGGAAGTCGATCCGGTTCGGCTCGCCCAGCGCCGGCGCAGCGCGCCGCGCGAAGAAGCCGGGCGCGTCCCAGAAGGCCTCGCGGAAACGCAGCACGAGCTTGCAGGCGTGGCTCACTTCGAGCTTCTCGATGGAGGCGCGCAAGGGGGCCGGCATCGGGTCGAAGCGCACCGCCCCCGCCTCGGGCGGTGCGGCCTTCAAGACGCCGAGGGGAAGCGTGACGACCGCGGTGCGCGCGCGAACGAGGCGCGTCTGGGTGCCGGCCACTGACCGGTAGGAGACCTCGACCTCGCCCCGGCGCCATGCGACGCTCTCCACGACCGAGCCGAGGCAGACCCGGCAGCGCTCGGGCCGCAGCCCGGCCCGAAGCCAGTCGACGATGCGGAAGTATCCCTCCGCCGGCCGGTACTGGCGCTGCGCCGCGTCGTCTTCTCCTCCGGAGGAAGCCACCGA
>Ga0114129_10012474_pt1 | contig 12098 bp, 9 predicted proteins | sample RhiMetdeltSRZDD1_FD_80071 | JGI IMG/M metagenome (GOLD analysis project Ga0114129, IMG submission 80071) | Populus rhizosphere microbial communities from Tennessee, USA - Rhizosphere MetaG P. deltoides SRZDD1 (version 2) (version 2) | ecosystem: Host-associated > Plants > Roots > Rhizosphere >...
ACCCAGAGGCCCATCGCGGCGCCGCGCTCGTGCTCGTCGGCGTTGCGCTGCATCAGGGTCTGGCCGAGCGTGTCCATGATCGAGGCGCACAGGCCGGAGAGGCCGAGCAGCACCAGCGCCAGCGCGTAGAACGGGCTGACCGCGAACAGCAGCAGCGCCAGGCCGAACGCGGCGGCACCGACGACGAAGACGAGCCCGGAGCGGCCCTCGGCGCCGAATCGTGAGAGCAGGAGCAACCCGAGCGTCCCGCCGGCCGAGCGCACGGCCATCATGATCCCGAGGCCGGACGCGCCGACGTCGAACACGTCCCGCGCGAAGGTCGGCAGCAGGGTCTGGCTGGCAAACCCGAAGATCTCGGCCAGGATGATGGCGAGCGCCAGGATGGTCAACATCCGGTTGCGGGCGACGAGCGTCATCGCCCGCCCGAAGTCGACGCCGGGGCGGCGAGGCGGTCGATCGCCGGCCACGCTGGCTGGAGCCTGCCCAGGCTCGCGGGCGGACGGTTCGGGCGAGCCACTCTGGATGAACGGGGCGGCCGTGGCGACCAGCGCCGCCACCGCGATCAGTCCGAACGTGATCGGGCTACCGAACCACTCCAGCGCGTAGCCACCGGCCAGCCCGCCGATCGTGCTGAAGAGCTGGGTACCGAAGTTGGTCAGCGCCATGCCGCTGTTGGCCCGGCTACCGCGGACTAGGCCGTAGACGTACGACTGGGTGGCGGACATCCGGACGGTATCGAGAACGCCGTAGAGCACGCTCACGCCGATCAGCACCGGCGTGGTCAGCAGGCTCCCGGCCGCCAGACCCGCCGTCACCAGGAGCAGCACGACGCTCAACCCGTTCGAGGCGGCGATCAACAGCCGCCGGTCGAGCCAGTCCGCGAGGGCACCGGCCGGAATGCCAATCACGAGCTGGGGCGACATCCGCGCCGCCGCGACGACGCCCACGACGAACGGCGAGCCGGTTGCTTCGAGCGTGATCCAGCTCAGCGCGACTTGCGTGACGATCCGCGCGAACGAGGCCGAGGATGCGCTGACCCAGAGGCCGGCGAAACCGGGAATGGTGAACGGGGCCGGCACCATGGCACTGCCCCGGATGGTCGCGTTCGCGTCAGACCTCCCACCGGGCATGTCGGCGCCGCCGCCGCTCCAGGCCGCCCCGCCAGCCTCCCATGCCAGTCAGAGCGCCGTGCGCGCGATGCGTGGCGAGACAGCAGAGGCCACACCGACGGCCAGCACGATACCACGCCACTGGGAGCGCGGCCATCCTGGCCGCATCGTGCTCTAGATGCACGGAGATGGGCGCAACGAATTGCGCCCCTACCGGACACATGCCCGGTAGGGGCGCAATTCATTGCGCCCGCGACAGCCAGAGGTCGTGCTCAGGCCTTCGCGGACTTCAGGCTCTCCGGCATCGGCTTGTCGATCTGGACCGGGCTAACGTGCTTCGCCACCAGGTCGGTGGTGTTCGTCGCGCCGAGCTGATCCATCAGGAACTCGAACTTGTTTTGGAGGTCCTGGCCGATCCCCTGCGCAGATTCCTTCGGCAGGTTCCAGACCTGCTGCTTGAACGGCCCCCACATCTTCTTGCGGGCCTTGTAGACGAACTGCTCGTCGGAATCGTCCGCGCTGCGCTCGCCGGCCAGGTTGTCGAAGCACCACTTGCGGACGTCTTCCTTCAGGTCGGCCGGGAAGTGGCCGCCGTCCAGGGCGATGTTCTGGAACTCAGTCGCCAGGTGGACTTCGAGCGTGCCGACCTTCGGGAACTCGCCGAACGCCTCGGCCGGCAGGGTGGAGGCGCCGTGCTGGACGGCCCCGCCGAGGTGGTACTCACGGGCGGTCTCGCCAAGTTGCCGGAGCGTCTCAAAGTCGATCTTGACCCGGGCGATGGTGCCGTCCGGCAGAACCACGCCGCCGTGGCTGGTGCCGGTCTGGACGGAGACCTTGCTCAGGCCGCGCGCACCGCCGCCGAAGTGCTCGTTGAAGCCGTCCAGGTACGCCTTCAACTCGTCGACGGTGCTGTTATGCTTGCCGACCTCGCCGATCTCCCCGCCGATCGAGATCGTCACGCCCTTCGGCTCCAGCTGGCGGATCAAGGTCGCCAGCTCGGCGGTGCGGGTGTAGTTGTGGAACTGCTGGTCGGCCAGCTTCTCGGGCTCCAGCGTCACCAGCGTGGAGGTGTCGATGTCGATGTTGCCGTAACCCGCTTCGACGGCCTGGCGGACCAGGGTGCGCAGCCCGTCGATCTCTTTCTCGGGATCGCCCTTGTACCGCCCGGCGTTTGCCTGGTAGTGGTCGCCCTGGATGAAGATCGGGCCGACGTGCCCCTCGCGGATCGAGGCGGCGGTGACGACGGTGGCGTACTCGTCACAGGTCTGCTCGGTGTACCCCATCTCGGAGCGGGCAAGCTCGAAGATGAAGGCACCGCAGTTCTTCGCCTTCGCGGCGCGGACGAGGGCGCGGGCGGTGTCGTACGCCATGCCGCGGACGTTGACGGCCGGCACGGTGATCCGATCGTACTCACCGCGGGCGCGCGCCTGGTACAGGCTGTCGATCGAGGCGCTCTTGACGCCGACTTCCCAGGCCGCCTTCCAGATCAGCCAGCGGGCGGCGGCAGCAGTCTCAGCGTCGCCGAAGACGGCGGTGTGGGCCAGTCGATCGATGTACTCATCCCGCAGAAGGTCGGGATTGCTGACGGTGACGCCGCCGTTTGCGAGCTGTAACGCGCCACGCACGGCGTCCAACATTTCGGAGACACTGGCGTACTTCATAGCGAACGGCTCCTCCTGCGCGTCATCATCGTCGCGGAACGATCATTTATAGCAGGCGAGGAGACAGGAGACAGGAGATCAGAACCCTCCTGACTCCTGTAAGCTGTCTCCTGTCTCCTGGTCTTGCTACACTGCCGGCGTCATGCCTCAGTACTTCACGCTCGAAGAGGCGACGGCGCTCCTGCCGACGATCAGGCCGATCCTCGAGCAGATCATTACACTGCGCGCGCGCCTGGAGCGGACCGAGCGCGACCTGGTCAGCCTGCACTGGAAGGCGCGGACGAACGGCCACACCGACTACAGCGGCTCGTTTGGCGAGGGGCAAGAGACACGGTCGGCGCTGATGGCCGAGATCAATGCCGAGCTGGTGAAGATCCACGAGCTCGGTGTGGAGCTGAAGGACCCGGCCCTCGGCCTGATCGACTTCCCGTCGCTGCGCGATGGCCGGGTGGTCTACCTCTGCTGGCGGCTCGGCGAGGCGGCGATCGAGTACTGGCACGCAACCGATATCGGCTTCGCCGGCCGCCAGCCGCTTTGAAGACCTCACCACCAACCCCCTCTCCGGCGCGGAGAGGGGGCATCTGATGCACGTCGCGATCGACGCGCGCCTCGCGCACTACACAGACGGCGGCATCGTCCATCACACCCTCAACCTGGCGCGCGCGCTGGCGGAGATCGCCCCGACGGACCGCTTCACGCTGCTCCGGAGCGTCAAGCAACGGGGCGGGCTGCCGCGCGCCAGAAACGTGCGCTCGACACCGCTGCTGACGCCGCCGCACCATCGTCTGGAGCAGCTCACACTGCCGCTGGAGGTGGCACGGGTCCGTCCGGACGTCCTGCACTGCCCGGACTTCATCCCGCCGTTTCGACGCATCTGCCCGGCCGTCGTGACCGTCCACGACCTGGCGTTCCTGCGCTTCCCGGAGACGCTGACCGAGGAGAGCCGGCGGTATTACGGCCAGGTCAGGCGGGCGGTCCAGAGCGCCGAGCGGACGATCGTCGTCTCGGCGGCGACCGCGCGCGACCTGGCAGAGCTGCTCGACGTCGAGACCGAGCGCGTGCGGGTGATCCACAACGGGCTCAACCCGATCTTCCACCAGCCACAGGACCAGGCCATGACAGCCCGGGTGCGGGCGCGCTGGGCGCTGGAGCGGCCGTACCTGATGTTCCTGGGGACGCTAGAGCCTCGCAAGGATCTCCCGACGCTGCTCCAGGCGTTCGCGGCGGTCCGAGGCCAGCATCCGGACCTGTTGCTGGCGCTGGTCGGGCGGCGCGGCTGGCTGTACGAGCCGATCTTCGCCAGGATCGAGGCGCTGGGACTGCGCGAGGCTGTGCGGACGATCGAGGACGCCGCCGACGAGGATCTGCCGCCCCTCTTCGACGGCGCGTCGGCGTTCGCCTTCCCCTCCCTGTACGAGGGGTTCGGGCTGCCGCCGCTGGAGGCGCTGGCCCGGGGCGTCCCGACCGTCGTCGCGGATACCTCGTCGCTGCCGGAGGTCGTCGGCGATGCCGCGCTGCTCCACACGCCCGGCGATCCCGAGGCACTGGCGGCGGCGCTGCTCCGTCTGCTGACCGATGAGGCGCTCCGGGCCGACCTGCGTGCAGGCGGGCCGGTCCAGGCGGCCCGCTTCACCTGGGAGCGAGCCGCCCGTGAGACGCTGGCGGTGTATTGGGAAGCGATCGCCGAGCGCCGGCGCTGACCATCAGCGCCGCGAGTCTGCCCCCTCCACTTTCTGGTCCAGCGCCAACCTGGCATTCCTTGCGTGATGGGCGCGCCCCCTGGTATCCCCGTCTACCGTGAAGGTGCTCTTTCTGACGCCGCGTGTGCCGTACCCGCTGGACGCCGGCACCAGCCTCCGCAACTTCCGACTCCTGCAGTCGGCGGCCGGCGAGCACGAGGTCCATCTGTTGAGCTTCCTGGACCGGCCGCTCCGCCCGGACCACCTGGAGGTGCTCCAGGGCGTCTGTCGGCGCGTCGAGCTCCGGCCGGCGCCGCCCCACCCGGCCTATCGTCGCCTCGCGCGGACCGTCAGCGCGCCGCTGCCGGACATGGCGTATCGCCGCTGGTCGCCAGAGCTCGGCGCGGTGCTGCGGGGGATGATCGCCGAGGAGCGGTACGACCTCGTGCAGGCCGAGGGGATCGAGATGGCGCGCTACCTGCCGCTGTGCCGGGGCGAGGGCAAAGGGGCGAGGGGCGAGGGGCGAGCAGGGGCCCGGCGGGTCTTCTCGGAGCATAACGTCGAGTACCAGCTCCAGCGGCGGGCGTACCTCTGGGACCGCGTCAACCCCCGTCGCTGGCCGAAGGCGCTCTACTCGCTGCTCCAGACCCGCAAGCTGGCCCGCTTCGAGGCAGCGGCCTGCCGCCTCGCCGATGTGACCCTTACCGTCTCGGACGAGGACGCGGCGGCGCTGCACGCGCTCGAACCAAAGGGGCGGTACCGGGTGGTCCCGAACGCGATCGACCCTGACGCCTATCCTCGACGCGAGGGCTGGCCGGCCCGGCCGGTGCTGCTGTTCACCGGGACGATGGAGTACCGCCCGAACGCGGATGCCGCCCGCTGGCTGCTGGACGCGATCATGCCCATCGTCTGGGAGACCGTGCCGGAGGCGCGCGTGTTCGTGGTCGGGAGGGGGCCGGCGCCGGACCTCGTGGCGCGCGGTCAGCATGACGCACGGATCGCTGTGACCGGCCAGGTGGAGCGGGTGGAGCCATACTGGGCACGCGCCACGGTCTACGTGCTGCCGATCCGGGGCGGCGGTGGAACGCGGTTCAAGGCGCTGGAGGCGATGGCGGCCGGCCTGCCGATCGCCTCGACGCCGATGGGGATGGAAGGGATCGCCGCCGAGGACGGCAGCCACTACCTGGCCGGCGCGTCGTCGGGGGCGCTGGCGGCGGCGATCGTGCGACTGCTGGAAGACGAGCCGCTCCGCGAACGGCTTAGCGCGGCGGCGGACTGCCTGGTCCGCGCGCAGTACGACTGGCGGGTGGTGGCGCCGCGCCTGCTCGACGTCTACCGCGAGCTGGCATGAGCCGCCAGGACACCCCCCAGCCCCCGGACGGAGGACTGCCCTCACCCCAGCCCTCTCCCAGAGGGAGAGGGAGCAAGGCTCCCCCCCCCCGTGCGCGTGGGAGGGGTCGGGGGTGGGGGGTATCGTTGCTGGCCGCCCTCGTGCTGCTGGCCGGGGTGCTGGTGCTGTTCCGGCAGCCGCTCTGGGACCGGCTCGATCTCGAGACGAAGCATCGAATCGTGGCCGTCTACTCGCGGCTGACGGCGCGGCGCGTCGAGACCGCCGACGAGATCCAGACCAGTCCTCAGGTCCGGAACAGGATCGGCGCCAACGTCTTCCTCGATCAGGAGGTGGAGATCGAGAATCGGCGGCGCAGCCTGGAGATGCTGCGAGCGGCAGGCGTCGGCTGGATTCGCCAGCAGATCCCCTGGAAGGAGATCGAGCGCGACGCCAAGGGCGACTTCTGGGACCGCAAGTGGAACAAGGACGCCTGGGCGAACTACGACAACGTGATCGACCTGGCTCACGAGTACAACCTGGACGTCATCGCCCGCGTGGACACCTCGCCGGACTGGTCGCGGCCCGGCCGGAGCCCGGACGATGACTGGGACCAGGCGCCGCCGGAACGGTTCGAGGATTACGGCGACTTCCTTTCCACACTGGCGACACGGTACCGGGGCAAGATCAAGGCGTACCAGATCTGGAACGAGCCAAACCTGGCGATCGAGTGGGGGCAGCAGGCGCCGGACCCGGCCGGCTACACCCGGCTGCTGACGATCGCCTACGCCCGGATCAAGGCGGCGGACCCTGACGCAATCGTGCTCTCGGCGGCGATGGCCCCGACGATCGAGGAGAGCGACCGCGCCCTCAACGAGCTGGTCTTCCTCCAGCAGATGTACGACGCTGGTGCGCGGGGGGCGTTCGACGTGCTGGCGGTCCAGGCGTACGGCCTCCGGAGCGGCCCTGACGATCTGCGACTGACAAGCGGCGACGTGAACTTCTCGCGGACGCTGGTGGTCCGCGAGCTGATGGTGAAGAACGGCGACGCCGCCCGCCCGATCTGGGCCACCGAGGTTGGCTGGAACGCCCCACCCGCCGGCTACTCCGGCCCGATCCCGTACGGCGCGGTCAACGAGCAGCTCCAGGCGAAGTACACGATCCGCGCCTTCGAGCGAGCTCGCGAGGAGTGGCCGTGGATGGGCGTGATGGCGGTCTGGTTCTTCAAGCTGCCAGAGCCGTGGGAAGGGCAACCCTGGTACTTCTTCCGGATGGTCTCGCCGGACTTCCGCCCGTACCCCGTCTACGAGGCGCTGCGGGCGTACGCGGGGCCGCGCTGAGGTGGCGGGCACCGAGGCGTTCACCCCCCACCCCCCACCCCCCTCCATCAGACCTACCATGGGGCCCCTCGCGGTCATTCTGGCGGTGGCGCTCGGGCTGCGCCTCTTCGAGCTGACCGGCCAGAGCCTCTGGTACGACGAGGGTGTCAGCGCCTACATGACGCCCCGGAGCTTCGCCGAGATCGCAAGCGCAACCTCGGTCGACATTCACCCGCCGCTCTACTACTGGCTGCTCTCCCTCTGGGCGATGCCGTTCGGACAGGGCGAAGTCGCGCTGCGCGGCTTCTCGGTCCTGCTCGGCACGTTGATGGTCTGGGCGACCTGTGGGCTCGGGCGGGCGCTCGGCGGCCGGGCGGTCGGGCTGGCAGCCGGCGCGCTGCTGGCTGTCTCGCCGCTGGCGGTGCAGTACAGCCAGGAGGTGCGGATGTACCCCCTGGCCGGACTGCTGGCAGTAGCGAGTAGCTGGGCCGGGCTGGCGCTCCTGCGCGCCCTCCAGGACGACGGGACTGAGCGACGGCGAATCGTGTTGCTGGCTGTCGGGTACGGCCTGCTGGCCGGAGCGCTGCTCTACACCCACTATTACGGGACGCTGGTGGTGGCGGCGCAGCAGCTCTACGCCGGCCTGACGGTGCTGACGACTCGGCGCTGGCGGATCGTGCCGGTCTGGGCGCTTGCCAGCGGGCTCGCAGTGCTGCTGTTCCTACCCTGGCTGCCGGTCGCCCTCCGGCAGACCGGCTACTACCCGGGGCTCGGCTCGCCACAACCGGCCTGGGCGCTGGTGCTGGACGCCGTGAACGTGCTGTCGATCGGGATCGCGACGACACGGTTCGGGTTTCGGGCGGGGCTGGCGCCGTTCCTGGGCCTGGCGGCGCTGGGCGGCTGGAGGATGGGGCGTGAGGTCACCTTCCTCCTGCTCTGGCTGCTGATCCCGATTGTCGGGATCGTCATCTTGTCACGGAGCAGGCCGCTCTACGAGCCTCGCTTCCTGATGCTGGTGTTGCCAGCCTGGACTATCCTGGTCGGCGCCGGGCTGGTGGCGCTCGGCGGGGTGGCAGGCAGGATCCTGGGCGGCAGCCTCGGGCTGCCGCCGGTAGCTCGGCAGCTGGTAGTGGTCGCGGTCGGCGTCGTCGTGGCCGGCCTGCTGCTGATCCCGACCGCTCGCTCGCTGGCCTCGTACTACTTCGATCCGACGTACGCGCGAGACGACTATCGCGGTCTGGCGCAGACCGTCGCGTTGCGCGAGCAGCCGGGCGACGCCATCGTGCTGACCGCGCCCGGCCAGGTCGAGATCTTCGGCTACTACTACCGGGGCCGGTCCGATCTCTTCCCGCTGCCGCTCCAGCGCCCGATCGACCCGACTGACACCCGTGCGCGGCTGGAAGCGGTCGGCGGCGAGCATGACCGGGTCTGGCTCGTGCGGTGGGCTGCCAACGAGGCCGATCCTGACGACCTGATCCTCACCTGGCTCGAAGGACGCGGGCGGCGGATCGGAAGCCAGCAGTTCGGCCGGGTCGAGCTCCGGCTGTACGATCTCCGAGCGACGGCCCGGACAACCCTCACCCCAGCCCTCTCCCAAAGGGAGAGGGCGCCACGATCTCAGCGCGAGCCGGGAGGTTCCGGGTGACCGACAGGCGTGTCGCGCTCTGCCTGACCGTGCTCAACGAGGCCGACAACCTGTCGACGCTGTTCGCCAGCGTAACAGCCCAGACCCGCCAGCCTGACGAGATCGTCGTCGTGGACGGCGGCTCGACGGATGGCACGGCGGCGGTGGTCCAGCAGTGGCAGGCGCGCGGCCTCCCGATCGCGCTGCTCTCACGGCCCGGCGCGAACATCTCGGCGGGGCGCAACGCGGCGATTCGGCAGGCTCAGGCGCCGTTGATCGCCGTCACCGACGCGGGCGTCCGGCTCGAACCGGGCTGGCTGGCAGCGCTGACGCGGCCGTTCGACGATCCTGACCCGCCGGAGGTGGTCGCGGGCTTCTTCCACTCCGACCCGCGCACGACGTTCGAGGCCGCGCTCGGGGCGACGACCTTGCCGATCGCCAGCGAGGTCAGGCCCGAGCGCTTCTACCCGTCCAGCCGGTCGGTGGCGTTCGCGCGGCGCGCCTGGGAGCAGGTCGGCGGGTACCCCGAGTGGCTGGACTACTGCGAGGACTTGATCTTCGACTTCGCGCTGGAGGACGCTGGTTGCCGCCAGGTCTTTGCCCCTGACGCCGTCGTGCACTTCCGCCCACGCCCGAGCCCGCGCGCATTCTATCTCCAGTATTACCGGTACGCGCGGGGCGACGGGAAGGCCGATCTCTGGCGCAGGCGGCACGCCGTTCGGTACGCCACCTACCTGGGGCTGCCGCTGGGGCTGCTCGCCGCGCGACGCTGGCCGTGGCTGCTCCTGCCGGTCGGCCTGGCCGCCGCCGGCTACCTGCGCCGACCGTGCGCTCGTCTCTGGCCGCTGCTCTCGACGATGTCGTGGCGTGAGCGCCTCACAGCGCTCGCCTGGGTGCCGGCGCTGCGCCTGATCGGCGACGTCGCCAAGATGGCGGGGTACCCGGTCGGGCTGTGGTGGCGTCTGTGCCACCTACGTGACGTCCCAGCAGATCATCCCCGACGATAGCGGAGTGCGGTCGGAGTATGCATATGTTAGCATACACATACTCCGACCATTCCTGGAAGGCCACAATGAAGCGGACGACGATCATGGCGGATGACGAGCTGCTCCTTGAAGCGAGGCACCTTGCCGACCGTGAGAATAAGACGCTGTCGGCCCTTATCCAGGAGGCGCTGCGCGAGTACATCGCGGGGCACCGTCCGGAGCGGCGTATCTCGTTCGTCGGGATCGGAGAGAGTACAGGGCCTGCCGTGAGTGTCGAGGAGCAAGATCAGTTGCTTCGTGATGGGTTGGACCCGATCGAGGGGTGGTCACCAGATCGCTCCGGGCTGTGCCACTCCAACGAGTCGCCCGCCAACCATGAGGCGCCCTCTCGGTCGTGAGCGCACTCGTCGATACGAGCACGCTGCTCGCCATTGCCGATCGGCGAGATGGTGCCCACAGGCGGGTGGTACGTCTCATTTTCGAGCTCCCTGACGAGTTGATCGTCCCGGGCAGCGTACTCCCGGAAGCCGACTACCTCATCTCGGAGCGCGTAGGAGCCGGTGTGGCGATACGCGTTCTGGAGGGCATTGCCCGGGGAGACATGAAGCTCGAACCGGTGACGAACGCGGACCTGCAGCGAGCCCTGGAATTGATGCGGCAGTACGCGGACAGCAACATCGGATTTGTGGACGCCTCGATCGTCGCCCTCGCCGAGCGCCTCGGCATCCGCAGGGTGCTCACCCTGGACCGTCGCCATTTCGGATTGATCCGCCCGCGACACTGCCCGGCCCTGGAGATCCTGCCGTAGTCCAGGCGTGGACCGCCGTACTCCTCCCATAGTCGGTATCGTGGGCGCTTGCTGAAAACGCGGCCTCGGCAGTATGCTCCGAGGCGTGGATCGCTCGACGCGGCTCGAACCTGCGCCTCCGGGCGCCTCGCGCGCCGCGGCGCGACCTCGCCCTCCAAGGCGCGGCCGCCCCGTGCCGTGACCGACACGCTCACACGCCCGATCGAGATCACGGCCCCCCCGCCGCCGGTGGGTGGCCCCGTTCGACGGTGGCGGCTGTTGCGAGCGCTCCAGGTCGTCGCGCTGATCGCGGCGGACCTGGCGATGCTGCATGCCGCCTACCGGCTGGCCTACCTGATCCGCTACCGGTTCGTGATTCGGCCCGGCGTCGAGATCCCGCCGCCAGAGGTCTACTTCGACACGATTCTGATGGTGGCAGTCTGCGTGCTGGGCGTGTTCGCGTTCTTCCGGCACTACATTCCCCGGCGCGGCCTCTCACGGATCGACCTGCTCTATTCGCTCTTTCTGGCCGTCAGCGCCGCGTTCGTGATCGCGCTGGCGGCCATCACGCTCCTCTACCGCGAGTTTAGCCTGCCCAGGCTGGTGTACGTGGGCTGGTGGGCGTGCGCCATCGTGCTGATCTGGCTGGCACGGGTGATCCTGGACGGCGGCCTGCGCTTTGGACGATCGCACGGGGTGGACACCGCGAACGTGCTGATCGTGGGAGCTGGCGAGTCCGGCGAGATCATCCTGGAGAAGATTCGTCATGCGCCTGAGCTGGGATACCGCGTGGTGGGGTTCGTCGAGGACGTCCACCTGGATCTGCTGCCGACGAGCGCGCCGGTCCTGGGCGCCCTCGTCGACGTCCCGCGACTGATCCGCGAGTACCACGTCAGCGAGCTGATCATCGCGGCGCCGCGCCTGGAGCAGCGCGATGTCCTGGAGCTGGTGGCAAACTGTGCCCGTGAGCGCGTGAACGTCAAGCTGTTCCCGGACATCGTGCAGATCATGTCCAGCGAGGTCACCACCAGCGACCTGACCGGCCTGCCGATGGTCCAGGTCCGCGACGTGGCGCTGCGCGGCTGGAACCTTGCGCTCAAGCGGGCGATGGACCTGCTCGTGAGCGCCATCGCGCTGGTGCTGCTCTCGCCGTTCCTGATGGCGCTGGCGATGGCGGTGAAGATGTGGGGCGGACCGGGGCCGGTCTTCTACACCCAGGAGCGGGTCGGGCTGGACGGCCGGCCGTTCCACCTGATCAAGTTCCGCTCGATGCGCGCCGACGCCGAGGACTCGACCGGGCCGGTCTGGGCCTCGCCTGACGATCGACGCCGCACGAAGCTCGGCACGATCATGCGCCGCTGGAGCCTGGACGAGCTGCCGCAACTCGTGAACGTGCTGGTGGGCGAGATGAGCCTGGTGGGGCCGCGGCCGGAGCGTCCGCACTTCGTGGAGCAGTTCAGCCGCGAGGTACCGCGCTACGGCGAGCGCCACAACGAGCGGGCCGGCATGACCGGCTGGGCGCAGGTCAACGGGCTACGCGGCCAGACCTCGATCACGGAGCGCACCAAGTACGACCTGTTCTACGTTGAGAACTGGTCGCTGGCGT
>Ga0114129_10012475_pt1 | contig 12098 bp, 7 predicted proteins | sample RhiMetdeltSRZDD1_FD_80071 | JGI IMG/M metagenome (GOLD analysis project Ga0114129, IMG submission 80071) | Populus rhizosphere microbial communities from Tennessee, USA - Rhizosphere MetaG P. deltoides SRZDD1 (version 2) (version 2) | ecosystem: Host-associated > Plants > Roots > Rhizosphere >...
AGGAACTGCCATGAATACGGTCTGGGCCAGACATCGGGCAAGAGGGTCAGCAGCGCCGTCAGCGTCAGGGGACCGACGGTCGCTGCCGCGTAGACGGCGGCGACGCGTGCCCGATCCTGACGCCGTGCACCCGTCGGCTTCCGGTGGCTGATTGTCATGCGGGCCGCCTTCCTCTGGTATCGATCGCAGTCGGCCTGGAGGGTCGTGCGCATATTACGCGAGGTGCGTGCGGAGGGAATGCCCGTGCCGCACTGGGAAACTTATGACTTACACACACGGTCACCACGAGAGCGTCCTGCGGTCGCACAAGTGGCGAACGGTCGACAACTCGGCCGCGTACCTCGCCCCGCACCTCACAGCCGGCACCAGCGTGCTCGACCTCGGGTGCGGGCCGGGCACGATCACGGCTGACATCGGCCGGCGGGTTGCGCCCGGACGCGTCCTCGGCATCGATGCATCGGCAGCTGTGATCGAGGAGGCACGACGCGATGCCGACGGCGGTCCGAACGTCGAGTTCTCGGTCGGCGACCTCTATGCCCTCGAGATGGACGACCACACGTTCGATGTCGTGCACGCGCATCAGGTGCTTCAGCATCTCCCCGATCCCGTCCGCGCGCTGCGCGAGATGAAGCGCGTGTGCAAGCCGGGCGGGCTGGTCGCCGCGCGCGACGGTGACTATGGCGCCTTCCGCTGGTACCCCGACGAGCCCGCGATCGACCGCTGGCTGGCACTGTACCGAGACATCGCGCGCCGGAATGCGGGCGAGCCCGACGCCGGCCGATTTCTTCTTGCATGGGCGCACGCCGCGGGTTTCGACGACGTGCTTCCGGGCGCCTCGGTCTGGTGCTTCGCGACGCCCGCCGACCGCGCGTGGTGGGGCGGGCTGTGGGCCGATCGCATGACCGGCTCCGCGATCGCGCGGCAGGCGGTCATCGAAGGCCTCGCGACCGAGGACGAGCTACGTGAGATCGCCGAAGGATGGCGACGCTGGGCAATCCACCCCGACGCTTGGTACGCCGTCCTCCACGGCGAGATCCTCTGCCGTGCGTAGCCATGCCGTATCTCATTCGAATCTCAGGGCCTGCTCACGATTCGGTGAAGACTTCGCGGCCGGCTTCGGTCACAGTGGTGGATATGACATCCCCTGTGACGAACCCTCTCAAGGTATTCGCCCTCATCGCCCTCGGCCTGGCCATTGCCGCCATGGGCATCTACGTTGCGGATGCGGATGACCCGAGCCTGACAGGGCTCGGCCCGGCGGGCATCGGCATGCTGCTGATGGCCGTTGGGGCTGTCCTCGGCGTCAGGGTGGCGCGGAACAAACTCCCGACCTGGGCGGCGCGCACCGTGCTGGCGGCCGGCGTCCTCACTGCGGGGGTCGCAGCATTTCTTATTCATATGGTCGCTGTGACCGCGCCTCTCTTCGCGCAACCGCCGGACGTGCCATCGGTCAGCGGTTCGGCGCCGCCGGCGCAGTATGCCGCGGCCGTCGAGCGCGCGCGGGAGCTCGTGCGCGCGGCCGTCCTGGAGCAGAACCTGCCAGGGGTCTCGGTGGCGGTCGGCGGCTTGCCCCCCGAAGCCTTGGCGAAGGGGGGAGCCTTGGCGAAGGGGGGCACGATCGTCTGGGCGGAAGGATTCGGCTGGCGGGACGCTGACACGCGGACGCCGGTCACGCCGAATACCCGATTCAACATCGGCACGGCGGCAGCCGCGGTCACTGGCGCTGCTGTGGCGCCGCTCGGGCTGACCAACACCGGCGCCGAGTCGGCGGTGGAGTGGAGTCCGGAGCAGATCGGCGAGCCGGGAGAAGACTTCCCGCCCTTGACGCTCATGCGCCACGTCATCTTCCAGCCGATCGGCCTCGCCCCCGCCGAGTATCCGTTGCCCGGCGATCGCGCGACGTTCTACGTCCCGAGATCGGATGACAACAATCCCCGCCGGGGACGACGCCTGATGTACATGCGCGACCTGGCGTGCTGCGCGGGTGGGAAGGCGTTCTATTCCACGCCGTCCGATCTCGTCCGCTTCGCCCTGGCGACGAACGCAGACAGCGTCAACGGCGAGCTCGCAGGCGGAAGCGTGATGTCGCTGATGACGCGCCGGGACACCGGGATCGTCGTTGCCGTGGCGTCCAACGTCGCGCACGCCAACACGGCCGCTCTCGCGCTGAAAGTGGCTGGAGTGTTCGCCCCCCTGCCTTGAAAGGAAACGGCCGGAGAACCCATTGAGTTCAGGGACTTCGGCCCGGTTGCAGCCTTCCTACGGCTAAGCCACAATGACCGTTCAGGCTGCGCCACCTTGCCCAATCCCAACCCGGATGAACGACCGACTGGTCCTCACCAGTACCGGAAAGTCATCGGTGCGCTTGCGTTGCGCGCCGCACGGATGGGTTCGCGCGATTCGGAGGCGGCCGCGCAGGAAGCGATTCGCCGATCGCTCGCGAACGCCGCCTCGAGGGCAGCGGTCGAGTACTACTTTCACGAAGAGCCCCCCGGCGATCCTCCCGAGTGGAGCCTGGTGCAGCTCCTGGGATGGCTCCACGGCGTGCTCCGGTTCGTCGTGTGGGAAGAACGCGCGCGGGCCAGCACCCAACGGGAGACGGCGGCCGCGTTCGAAGATCTCCTCGACGTGCCCGACCGCAGCCCCAGCCAGCTGGATGCCGTGATTGATGTCGAATTGCGCGAGATCGTGCACGAGTGCGTGATGAGGTTGAGCGACGATCGTCGGGCCGCCCTCCTGCTTCGGCTCCAGGGCGCGAAGTACGACGAGATCGCGAGACGCCTCGGGACGAACGAGAACACGGTCGCCACGTGGTTGCGCCGAAGCGTACAGGATCTCGTTCACCGCGTGCGGGTGCAGCTGGACGATCGAAATGGTGCGGGAGGGCCCGGCTCGCGCGACGTCGCAAAGATCTCTCATGCCTGACGTGAACGCCACGTCGCTCGATCGCCTGCTCGCCGGCGAGCTGTCCCACGCCGAGCAACGCCGCCTGGCCCAGGAGGCGCTCGACGATTCTGAACTCTTCGATGTCCTGACAGCCGCTGCCCTGACGAAGGCGGCCCTCGAGACTCCCACCGCCGCCGATGCGACACGTCGCTTCGCGGGCCGGACGCAACGGCCGCCGAGCGCGATCCTCGCCATGCTGGCCGCAGCCGCCGCCGTCATTCTGGCCGTGGCGTACGGATGGGCGCGCTGGTCAATGGTCCCCGCCGCGCCGGCGCCGGCCGCGGCGCGCGTTGTTGTCGAATCGCCGGTCCTGTTGACGGCACGTGTTGTCACCGCCCCCGGGCAAACCTTCCGCGCGGAAGGCGCTCCTGCCAGGCTCCCGAAGACCACGGGCACCGTCCTCAGCGTTCGCGACGGCGTGGTGGAGATCGATATCGGCGCGCTCGACGGACTGAAGCAGGACATGAACCTTCGCATGCTGCGCGGCGGCCATCCTGTGGGTTCGATGACGACGGACGCGGTGTTCCGCGAGCGGACGAGAGGTCGGGTCCGAAGCGGCGATGTTCGGTCTGGCGATCGCGTCGAGATCGATCCGGCCGTCACCGCGAGCGCGCTCCTCGGACAGGCACACGCGCGTCGTGCGGCTGGCGACATGACCGGCGCCCGCGAGCTGGCGGCGCGTGCCGTGTCTCTCGCAGAGACCGCGTCGATACCGCCGGATATCCGAAGACGGTCCCTCACCGAGCTCGGGACGCTCACGCACGAGCAAGGCACCCTCGCTGAAGCGGCGCGTCTGTTTCAGCAGGCACTCGACACCCTCGATGCCGCGCCGCCGGCGTCGCCTGCCGAGCGCGGCGAGCTCCTGAACGAGCTGGGAGCCGTCCAGATCGAGCGCCGCGACTTCGCCGGCGCCGAGCGAACGCTGCAATCGGCCCAGGCGGTCGCCGTCGGCGTCACCCGGATGCGCGTGGCCAACAATCTCGGTGCATTGGCGGCGCTGCGCGGTGATCGCGCTGCCGCAGACGGCTTGTACCGAAGCGCCGCTTCGCTGGCCGGCGACTCGCCCGATCTCGCCGCGGACCGTCAAGCCATCGAGAAGAACCTCGCGGCCCTGCACTCAGATCCCGTGGCGCGTTGAGCGTCCCGATGGTGAACGTGAGGCTTGGTCTCGTCTGCGCGGCTGGATTGGCGCTCGCCCAGGCTGTGTCCGTCGGGCCGGCGACGCAGGATCAGACGTGGGCGGCGCTCGACGCGCGAGCCACGGCGCTGTACGACACAGGGGACCTGCCACACGCCATCGAAGCGGCCGCCGCCGCGTTGCGCGTTGCGGGGTCGCCGCGCGAACTGGGCAGAAGCCTCGACCGTCTGGGATTTCTGTACTACACCTCGGGCAAGCTCGCCGAGGGAGAGCAGTTCCTGCGCCGCTCGCTGGACACGCGAGCATCGGCCTTCGGCGTCGATTCGCTCGATTACGCCGAGACCGCGAACGATCTCGCGATGCTCCTCCGTGATCTGCGGCGCATGGACGAAGCCACCACGTTTGCGGAACGTGCCGTCGCCACTCGCGAACGGCTCCTCGGAACGGCCGCGATGCCGCTGGCGGAAAGCCTCAACACGCTCGCGACGGTGTACGGTCTGGCAGGAAACTACGTCAAGGCCGTATCGACCTTCGAGCGCGCGGTGGCGATTCATGAATGGCGGCCGGCTCCGGAGCGCGAGACGGAAGAGTACGGAACGCTGTGCGTGAACCTGGCCGGGACCTATCAACGCCTCGGAAAATACGACGCGTCGGAGGCCACGTTCCAGAAAGGGCTCGAGGCGCTCGAGGTGAAGCCGGGCGTCTCGCATCCGGCGTATGCGGCGAGTCTCCTCGCCTACGCAGCGCTCGAAGTCGAGCTGGGACACTACCGGCAGGCTGAACGACTGTACGAGGAAGGAGGACGCCTGGTCCTCAGCAGCCTTGGCGCCGAGCATCCCATCTATGCCACGTTCCTGAACAACCGCGGGTTCCTGTACCAATCGATCGGAAACGCGGAGGCGGCCGCCGCGAGCTATCAGCAGTCGCTCGACCTCAAGCGCAAGCTCTATGGGCCTGACAGCCCACTTGCGGTCAGCACGCTTCGGAACCTGGCACACCTGACCTACAGCCGGGATCACCGCGCCGGCGAGCGGCTGCTCGCCGAGGCGGTCGCGGCCTATGCGCGGATGCCACGTGCGCCGCCGTTCGATTTCACGAGCGTGCTCGTCGGGCTCGCGCGTGCCCAACGCGATCGCGGGGCGTTGCCTGACGCGCGGGCCGCTGCGGCGCGCGCGCTCGAGGTCAGCCGCGCCGGCCTCGGCGAGCAGCACCCGTTGTTCGCGGCGGCGACGCGCGAGCTGGGGCTCACGCTCGCGGCATCCGGCGACCAGGCTGCCGCCGAACAGTACCTTCTTCAGGCGCTGACGATCGCGGAGCAGGTCCACGGCTCCGTCCATCCGGACGTCGCAGACTTTCTCGACGCGCTCGCGGATTTCTATGTCGGTCAACGCAGGTACGCTCTCGCCCTGCCCTTGTACTCGCGCAGCCTCGATCTCGACGATCGCTTCTGGACCGACGTGCTGGAGATCGGGTCCGAGAACTTCAAGGCCGCGTCGATGGCATCCGCCAACGACCCGATTCCAACCTTCCTGGCCTTCCAGGACGCAGCCCCAGCTCTCTTCGGCGCGCGTGCGCTCGCATTCGAGGCCGTCACGCGACGCAAGGGACGAATCATCGAGCAGGTGCGCACGTGGCGTCAGCGGCTCGAGGAGAGTGCGTCGGCGGCGGTCGGGCGAGACCAGCGCGAATGGCAGGCATTCCTGGAATGCCGGACGTCGCTGACGCTTGCGCTCGGCTATCGTGATCTGAAGCCTCGCCTCGTCGGAAGCTGCAGTCTGCCCGGCACCGACCTCGAAGGACGCTACGAAAAGATTCTCGGCGACCTTCGCTCGCGGTGGACGCCCGAGAGCGCCGCGGCAGCCGTCCGCGCGATCGGCGTGCTGCAGGAGCGCGCCGACAAGATCGAGGGATCGCTCTATCGCGCGATCGACGGACTCCAGTCCGATATCAGCGGATCGCACGCGACCGTCGACGGGATTCGCGGGGCGTTGGGGGCAGACGAGGCGCTCCTCGAGATCGTCTCGTACGTCGCTCGAACACCCACCCGTGCCGGCGTGGCCCGGCGCTACGGCGCATTCGTGCTGGACAAGACAGATCTCACGTGGGCGGACCTCGGTCCGGCGCAGCCGATCGACGCCGCGGTCGCCGATCTGCTCGCCGCCGCTCACGACTGGTCCGTGTCTACGGCCAACCACGAAGATGAATCAGCCCAGACGGCGATGCGGACCGCGCAGGGTGCGTTGACCGACCTGTCCAGCCGCATCTGGCGTCCGCTGAAGCCGCGGTTCGCGAGTGCGCGACAGGTGCGCCGGCTGCGCGTGGCTCCCGACGGAGCGTTGAATCTCGTGCCGTTCGAGGCGCTGTCGGACGGGGCAGCGATCATCGACCGCTTCACGATTGCCTACGTGCCCGCCGGCCGTGACGTTCTACAGAAGCCATCGTCTCTCGCTGTCTCGTCGCCAGTGGTCGTCGTCAGTCCGGGCGCGGGACCTCGGCGCATGCCGGCAGTGTCGGACGCGGGCGCCGCGCGCAGCGACGTGTTCGCGCCGCTCAACGGCGCCGACGGCGAGGTGGCCGACGTGCGCCGTCTGGTTCCCGGGACCGCCGTGTTCACCGGCGCCGGCGCGACCGAGGCACACGTGAAGACCTTGCGCAGCCCTGCCCTCCTGCACATCGTTGGTCATGGCGTTGTCCGCGGCAACCAGGACTGCCCTCCTTCGCCAGGGCTCCCTCCTCCGCCAAGGCTTCGGAGGGGAAGCCGGCGGGCAGGCCCGACCGGGCCATGCCTCTCTGCGTCGATCGATGCTTCCACCCAGGCGATGTCGCTCGCCGCGATCGTCCTCGAAGAAGCCTACGGCCGCGGAGCGGGCTCCGAGGACGATGGGATGTTGACGGCGCTGGAGCTTCAGAACATGCACCTCGGTGGGACCGAGATGCTCGTCCTCTCCCAGTGCCAGATGGCGAGCGGCCTGGCCTCGGTCGGCGAAGGTGTGTATGGAATGCGCCGCGCGGCCGCGATTGCCGGCGTCCAGAGCTTCGTCGCGCCATTGTGGAACGTGGAGGATCGCGTCCAGCGCCGGCTTATGAAACGCTTCTATGAGGGCCTTGCGTCAGGCGAAGCGCGCGCCGACGCCTTGCGGCGGGCGAAGCTCCTCGTCCGCCGGACGCCCGCCACGAACAGCTTTCTGTACTGGGCGCCCGTGATTCTCTCGGGTTCGCCGGGTCCGCTGCCTGCCTCTCTGTTTCGGCATTAGCGCCTCCGCCGCCGCGTTGACGGGATGAAAGATTTCGGCCCGCCGTCCCATTAAGCACACGGGAGAGCGTTGCGCTGCGCCTGTCACTCTCCCTTCTTCCCACATTGCCGTCCTGTCAGGAGGCCGCGATGGCTGCAGATCGGTCGTCTCGATCACGGGCATGTTCTGCCCTCGTACTCGTCTGGCTCGCAGGCTCCGTCGCCCTTCTCGGGCAACCGCAGACGTCGACCGGGCCCGTGCCCCGCGTGATGTGGGTCAGTGGAGTCTTTCACCCGGCCGATGGACAAACGATTGCGCCGACGGAGACCGTGACGCTGGCGGTCTATCGCGACCAGGAGGGCGGCGATCCACTCTTTCAGGAGACGCAGAACGCCGTCATCCGGCAGGACGGCCGCTACGACATCCTCCTCGGATCGACGACGGCCGGCGAACTTCCGCTCGATCTGTTCGCGACCGGCGAGCCGCGATGGCTGGGGGTTCGCTTCCACCGGAACGGCGAGCCGGAGCAGCGGCGCGTCCAGCTGACGAGCGTGCCCTACGCATTGAAATCCGGCGACGCCGCCACGCTGGGTGGTCGGCCCGCGTCAGACTACGCGCTGGCCACCGCCGTTGCAGGCCATGACGCTCGAGCCGTCAGCGCACAGCCCTCGACAGTCTCGGGGGCTGCAGACGTGGTGCTGGGCGGCACCCCCAACACGCTCGCGAAATACGTCGATACCGCCAACGTCGGCGACTCCGCCGTGTTCGAGAGCGGCGGCCGCGTCGGCGTGAACACGACCGCTCCCCTGGACTTCCTGCATGTCCGCTTCACCCAAATGAATGGCGCTGCCACCGGCATTGCCGTGCAGAACCTTGGCACCGCGGCCAACTCCTACTCCGGCATGCTCTTCTACGACCAGAACGGCGCGCTCGCCCAGTTTCAGGGGTTCAACAACATCTCGCACGAATACCGCATCAACAACATCGCGGTCGGCGGCAGCATCAATTTCATGCTTGGGGGCACCTCGAGGTTTCTCGTCGCGCCGACGGGCAACATCGGCATCGGCGCGGTTCCTGGCCCGACCGACAAGCTGCGCGTCGGGGGCAACGTGGTGGTCGACGGGAACATCGGTGCGAAGTATCAGGACGTCGCGGAGTGGGTCGAAACCCCGGTGCCGCTCGACGCAGGCACCGTCGTCATCGTCGACCCGACTCGGCCGAATCGCGTCGTGTCCTCACGGCGGGCCTACGACCCACGCGTAGCGGGGGCGGTGTCAGCGCAGCCCGGCTTGATCCTCGGCGAACAGAGCGAGGGCAAAGTCACCGTTGCACAGAGCGGCCGCGTCCGGGTCAAGGCGGACGCGACCTATGGCGCGATCAGGATCGGCGATCTCCTGGTCACGAGTCCCACGACGGGTTACGCGATGCGGTCGCGACCGATGCGGGTCGGTGGGAAAGCCGTCCATCGCCCGGGCACGCTGCTGGGCAAAGCGCTCGAAGCCTTGCCGGCAGGCAAGGGCGACATTCTCGTTCTGTTGACGCTGCAGTAGCAACGGGCGGGGATGTATGACTGTCATGAGCCGGCACGGACGCGGACTGCTGCCGTTCGCACTGATTCTTCTCGCGTTCGCTGAAGGCACGGCGTCCGCGCAGGGGGCGCTCGCCAACGGCGATACCTACACGGGCACGATTGCGACGCCCGGTCAGATAGACGTCTGGACGTTCTCTGCGGCGCAAGGCGATTTCATCGCCCTCGCCATCGGCGAGATCGTCGCCGATCCGGATCCCGGGTTCGTGCCGTACATGCAGCTGAAAAATCACGACACGGGGACCATCGTGACCACGGTCATCGGTTCGCTGGCCGCGCAGATCGCGGTCAACGCACCGTTGACCGCCACCTACGACGTCCTGGTCCGCGATAGCAACGTCAACCGCCCGGGCACCGCTCTTGGCCAGTACATGCTGACGCTGGTGAAAACACCAGGCTCGCTGATCGTGCACGCGGGCGACCAGGGCGGCGGGTTGACCAACGGCGCAAACCACTCCGGTTCCGTCTACCGCGGCGACCTGGATGCGTGGACCTTTACGGCGGCACAAGGCGACTACATCACCCTCGCCGTCGGCGAGATGCTGGACAGCGAGATCGATCCGCTGTTCGTGCCCTGGATCAGGCTGATCGGGCCGACCGGCACGCTCGTCACGTCGGCGCTGGGAAATCTTGCCGCACAGGTCGCGGCAACGGCGCCGCTGAGCGGCACCTACACCGTCCTCATCTCCGACAGTGCCGTCAACCGCGAACCGTCACATCCCGGAGACTACGTCCTGAGGCTCGTCAAAACGAACGCCGCGCTCACAGTTCCGGACGGGGACCATGGCGGTCCGATGATCAACGGTGCCAACCATGCGGGCATCAGCACCGTTGGCGATCTGGACGGGTGGACGTTCACAGCAGCGAAAGACGATTACATCGCGCTCAGTGTCGGCGAGGTCCTGGAGAGTGAGATCGATCCGCTGTTCGTACCGTGGATTCGGCTGATCGGCCCGACCGGTGACGTCGTCGCGTCGGTCGTCGGCAACCTCGCCGCGCAGATTGCCGCGAATGCTCCGCTGTCGGGGCTCTACACCGTGATCGTCTCTGACAGTGCCATCAATCGGGAGCCGTCGCACAGCGGAAGCTACCGCCTCACGCTGGTCAAGACGAACGCGCCGCTGACAGTGCCAAACGACGACCAGGGCGGCCCGATGACCAACGGTGCCAATCACCCCGGGGCGATCCATGTCGGCGATCTGGACGCCTGGACGTTCACGGCCACGAAGGACGATTACATCGCCTTGAGTATTGGCGAGACCCTGCAGAGCGAGATCGATCCGCTGTTCGTGCCGTGGATTCGGCTCATCGGCCCGACCGGTGACGTCGTCGCGTCGGTCGTCGGCAACCTCGCCGCGCAGATTGCCGCGAATGCTCCGCTGTCGGGGCTCTACACCGTGATCGTCTCTGACAGTGCCATCAATCGGGAACCCTCGCATGTCAGTACCTACCTGGTGAGGCTCGCCAAGACGGGTACCGCGCTGACGGTACCGGACGGCGATGAGGGCGGGCCGATGCTTTCTGGAGCGAACTACGGCAGCGTCATTTCGGTCGGGGATCTCGACGCATACACGTTCACCGCCACTCAGGGAGACTACATCGCCATCAAAATCGGCGAGGTGGTGTTGAGCGAAATCGATCCGCTGTTCGTGCCGTGGATACGGTTGATCGGTCCGAACGGCGCGCTCGTTTCGTCGGACCCTGGCAATCTGACCGCCACGATCGCGGTGAACGCCACGCTCAGCGGCACCTACACGCTGATCGTCAGCGACAGCGCGATCAACCGGGAACCTTCGCACGCCGGCAGCTACCTGTTGACGATGTTGCGGGCGCCGGGATCATTCGTGGTGCCGAACGGCGACAACGGCGGCGTCCTGTTGAACAACGTCCCTCGTTCCGGCGCCATTTACAGCGGCGATCTCGACGCGTGGAAATTCCTGGCCGCGGCCGGGCATTCGCTGACGGTGACCATCAGCGAAGTCATCAGTGGCACCGATCCAGGATTCGTTCCCTGGATCCGGCTGATTGGACCCACCGGAACCCTCGTCGCCCAGGCCGTCGGGACACTGACGGCGACGATCAACGTCGTCAGTGCCCCCACGACCGGAACGTATACGGTCATCGTGGCCGACAGCGATATCAATCGCGAGGGCGCGGCGATCGGGAACTACACGCTGACCGCGATCGGGGTCGATCCGAACGTGTGCGACAGCGGGGCAGTCGCCGGCGTCACGACGATTCGAGCGGTGGATGTCAGCTCCCTGCGCGATCGCACCAACAGCGTCCGGGGCCACTTCGGACTGCCCTCGTTCACGTTCACGGACCCGGATCTCGCAGGTGCGCCGGTCAAGGCCATACATTTCCTGGAACTTCGGAGCGCACTGCTCGACGCGTACACCGCCGCCGGACAGACGGCCCCGACGTTCACCGATTCCTCGCTGACGCCACAGGTGACGGTCATCAAGGCCGTTCATCTCAATCAGCTGTGTGCGGCAGTCGCCGTCCTGGAGTAGGACTCGAAGCGATCCGACTCACCCGCCGGCTCTGAGCACGACGGTGTCGAGCGCCCCCTCATCGGGTCCGGTCTGGTATTCGCCGCGAATCTCGAGGCTCGTCGGGTTGGCGAGCACGCGGCGAATCTGTTCCTGGGTGGCCGGCGCGTTCCAGTTCCAGCGCCACCCGGCGCCGGCCGCGAGGTTCACCGAGAAGGGCGTCCAGCCCGTGCCGGGCAAGGTGGCAAACCGGAACGACAGCCGTCCCGCGGGTCCCACAATGATGACGTCGTCATCCAGGATCCCCGGTTCGTCGGCCGACTGCTTGAGGCTGTAGCTCAGCGTTCCGTTTTCAGCCGCCGGGAGCGCACGCAGCACGCTCTCGGGCGCCCGGAAGTACCACGTCTCGCCCACCGCTTCGTCCTCATGCGAGATGTAGCCACCGGGATGGCCGCCCGCCGCGTGGAGCCGGGGCTCGAACGATCCGGTGTCGCCGGACACGAGCCATCCGTGGGTGGACGAGTCGAAATCGTGCGCGACAAGCGTCCGCTCCTGCGGCGACGACTGCCCGCCCTGAGCGAGCACCGCGAGTCGAAGGGGCGCGTGACCACCCATCAGGCAGGCGAGTACGCCAGCAGCAACGGCCGTCGATCTGACGAGGGGCATGCCTGGTCTGAACAATCCGCCTTCGCTGGTTCTGG
>Ga0114129_10012476_pt1 | contig 12098 bp, 11 predicted proteins | sample RhiMetdeltSRZDD1_FD_80071 | JGI IMG/M metagenome (GOLD analysis project Ga0114129, IMG submission 80071) | Populus rhizosphere microbial communities from Tennessee, USA - Rhizosphere MetaG P. deltoides SRZDD1 (version 2) (version 2) | ecosystem: Host-associated > Plants > Roots > Rhizosphere >...
AAGGATTCGGCTACAAGCGACTTCGGATGTTAGTTTCAAAATCGTCAAAGACCTGTGGTGGGGTTTTCATCTGTATGAGAATTTCGATAGTAAGCCGCCGATAATTGCTAACAAGAATGATTTGGGTGTGAGCACTACATTGGGCTGGAAGTTCTGATAAAGCAGATCCACCGATTTCCACCGATTACACAGATTAGAAGCTTGGTGAGCTGCGTTTCAACCAAAGAGTTGGCTGAATCACTCAACTGAGCTGATTAGGACCGAATCTGTGTAATCGGTGGAAATCTGTTGATCTGCGGTCACCGACCTGTAAATTTTGCCAGTAGTTTGGCCCCTAGATTCAGCTTACTTTAACTCCGCGTTGCCAGAGTAATAGCCTGGTAAAGAAACCATCCGGTACTTTGAGGATCTTTACATACTGGAAAAATCCTTCGGTTACCAGCTTCGCTGTGGGCGTCGGATGGGGCTTCGAGAGTCCATCGAAGTTGGTTGCTGGTGTCCTCGTTGACTCGAGAACACCTTTGTCCCGGCCGTTTGTTCGTCTTAGGTCAAAAGCCTCTGAGGACGAGGCGGCCGGGATTCATTTTTGCGGACGATGGTTTCTTAATAATCATTCCTGTGATTGATCGCCCAGATAAACACTAACCGGTAACGCCCGCCGTTCTCGATGAGAACTCGTCTCCGCACGTAGCCCCAACTGACCAATGTATTTGAAAGGTGCGCAACGTGATGAATCGCAGAGACTCACGGAACAACGAACCAGCGAAATCCTCATCAGAGCTACCGACCGAACAGTTCTCGAGCGCCGCAGCCCTCCCGACCGCTGTCGATGTAGCAGCAGCAACACACGCAGGCTACGTTAGACCTAATAACGAGGATCATTATCTCGTCATAAAATTCGGCCGGTCGCTGGAAAACGTCTCCTCAAATCTCGGGAAAGGTCTCCTCGCACGTTCTTACGATGTAACGGGCTACGGGATGTTCGTGGCCGATGGCATGGGCGGCCATGCTAGCGGTGAGATCGCCAGTCGTATGTCTCTCACCAGACTCGTGGAATTGCTTGTTGAAACCCCAGACTGGATCCTCTCACTCGAAACACAAGAGTATGCCACGACCGTCCTTCAGCGAATGAAAGAGCGTTTCTTTCAGATTGACGAAACCCTCCGTGCAGAAGCTGAACGGATAAACTCGCTTAGAGGAATGGGCACGACGCTAACTGTCGCTGGCACCCTAGGGCAGGAGCTCGTCATAGGTCACATCGGCGATTCACGCGCTTATTTGCTTCGAGGCGGGAAATTCGAGCAGTTGACTACGGACCACACGCTGGCCCAGGCGTTGATCGACGCCGGCGTAGCAAAGCCTGACGACCCTGCCACACACTCGATGCGCCACGTCTTGACGGCTGCCTTAGGCTCGCTCGGCGATGTTATTCAGCCCCAGATTCATCGAACGCAGGTATCAGTTGGTGATCAGCTTCTGCTGTGCACTGATGGACTTACCGAAATGGTGGGCGACGAGGAAATCTCATACGTGATCACTGAATCCGATTCGGCCCAGACGGCCTGCCATGATCTCGTTGACCTTGCGCTGCGCGCGGGAGGACTGGATAACGTGACCGTTGTTTTGGCTCGCTTCGGATCCGCGACAGTTGGCGCGCCGCTCAACGTGCAGGCTCAATCCGTGGCAAATCTACATCCGTAAACGCGTGGAAGAATATCCATAGATTACACAGATTAAGAGCTTAGTCAGTTAAGTTGAGTCGACTAGCCCCATTACGTACGGCCGCTGGAACTTAACCACCTCGGCTTAGCTGACTAAGCTCTTAATCTGTGTAATCTGTGGATACTCTTTCAACGAACCCACATCTTTACGTTCCTCAATCCATGAAGTTACGGTCTTAGCAATTTCACGCCTCAACTGATTATCAGTCTTAGAGCCCTCAACCGGCTCAGCTTCTGTCCAAAGCTCGCGTTGTCTACGCTTGATGATCTTAATCGAAGTTCCCACTGATTATTCCGTACAACCGCAATTAACGGCCTCGAGTGAAGCGTCCTCACTTCGAGTGCGTTCGACCTGGCGGTCGCGCTTTCAACTAATTACGAGGGTAGGCGGTATTTAAAGGCACCTACACTGTCAGAATTGACAGTATTAACGGCAAACAACCGCGGCTAGGATTTGCGACGATAACGAGGAGGTCGGCCACACAGTGTGCCAGCTGAAACTGCGTAGCTCAACAAAAGAAGGCTGACTCGTTCTTTGACCAAGAACTAAAAGGAGCAAAAACCCCATGAGAAATCACGGCAGACGAATAAAAATAATGACAGTCGCCTTCGCTCTTAGTCTGGTTGGTGCCGGAAATGCGATAGCGAAGGGATCCCTGTCGCCCATTACCAAACAACCGGCCGTCGGCACGGCACCTCAAGAGGAGGTTAAGAAATTCAAAGGAATCGTTATTAAGCGCGAGCCCGATTCGTTCACAATGTCAGAAACTACGGGCGGACCGACAACCACCGTGCTCTTGACCCCAACCACAGAAGTGAAGAGTCACAAAAAAGGTGTGTTTCGAGGTTCGAAGGAGTACGCAGCCAGCTACATCCTGCGTGGCCTCCGGCTCGAGGTCGACGGTGTTAGAAATGCCGACGGTACTATCGCGGCCGAAAAGATCCGCTTTGATGAGCAAGATCTAAGGACCGCTCAGGCATTGAAGTCTACGCTGGATCCGGCCGAAGCTGAGTTGAATGCGAAATTGAGACAGCAGCAGGAAGAACAAGAACGCTTAGCCGGCCAGATCGAAGAGAACCGCGCTCTGACTGCACAGGCACAAGCTGTAGCGGAGTCGGCTGCCGAAGCCGCGAAAAAGGCACAGTCGACAGCTGATTACGCCAACAATCGAATTAATGGTCTTGACGATTTCGATTCCATCAAAACCATCACCGTTTACTTCAAAACCGGAAGCTCCGTTTTGGGCCCACAGGCGAAGGCGGAGATCGACAATGCAGCCGCGTGGGTAAAGACTCAGAATACGAAAGGTTGGGTGATGGCTGTGATTGGTTATGCTGACACAACCGGAAGCTCGCAGCGAAACATCGATCTGAGTGAGCGCCGCGCAAACGCCGTCATCTACTACATCGTGACGAAGTACAAGATGCCGTTGAACCGGCTGGTCCAGCCGTTCGGTTATGGACAATTAGAACCTGTAGCGGAGAACAAGACGAAAGCGGGACGTGCCAAGAACCGCCGCGTCGAGATCCGACTCATGGTTAACAAGGGCATTGCCGGGACAGTAGGCGCAGGAAATTGAGCACCAACTCGGTCACGCATCTGTGGCCGCCTGTGAATTTCTCATCCTACGCAAATCGAGGTGAACAGGTGCGGTCGGGCGAATAGGAGAAGCGCACCGAACACCTCCACGGGCCAGGATGGTTCGATCAGCGATCCATCCTGGCCTGTTCTTCTATCCACAGATACGCAGATTCACTTCATTGCCGATTGCCAATTGCCGATTTATTTTCCTTCTTTCGAATTGTTATAAGCGCAGCAAGGACATGCGTGAACGAGCAGCCGTCGGGGATAGCAGGTGGGTGCGAAGCTATAATTCAATCCGCGATAGATTGCAGGTCGGGAAGGGTGGCTTGCCCCCGCTGACTCTCATAACACTAAACCTCAAGGTCATCAGACTCAGCGGGGGCAAGCCACCCTTCCCAACTTGAAATCTTTCTGATCTTGGATGGTGGGATTGAAGCTTCAATGTGATAACCGTAGAGCGGGGGTAGACCACCCTTACCTCCATGCAATCTATCGCGGATTGAATTATAGCTTCGCACCCACCCGCTACCGGACGTTGTACTGACCTCACGATAATGAAAACTTTGATGAGATGATTTTACATTTGAGCATTCAGGATCTTCGCAAGTTTCGCTGAATCGATATTTCCTCCCGACACAACGCACACCACTTTTCCGGTACCTGCCTCACCAGTCAGCGCGCAAGCAACTGAACATGCTCCCGCACCTTCCGCGACAACGCGATTGCGCTCCGCCAACAACCTCACAGCATCAGCAACTGCGTTTAGTTCCGCCACCAGCGGGCCATCGATGAGTTCCTGCGCGCGTTCGAACATCCGCGGGAAAACACCCTTCGCGCCGATGCCATCTACAAACGATGGTTTGTAATCGATCTCCATCGGAGTTCCCGCTGCCCAGGAAGCCGCTAAAGGAGCTGACGTCGCTACTTCCGCGGAAAACAGTTTGCACTGTGGACGTAACTGTCGCAGAACAGATCCAATGCCACAGGTTAATCCGCCGCCACCCCACGGGATCACCACAGCATCGACGTCCGGCAAGTCTTCTAGAATCTCCAACGCTATAGTTCCGTTGCCCGCCATCACGTCAACATCGTCGAACGCATGAATGAAAGTACCTTCGACCCCAGGAATGCTGCGATCTTCAAACGCCTTCCACCACTGATCGAACGGAGCTTTGATAACGCGGCCGCCCAGTCGCTCAACCGCATGAACTTTAGTGTCCGGTGCCGTTTCAGGTGAGATCACCGTGCACGGTATGCCGAGTCGTTTAGCGTTCCATGCAACACCCTGGGCCATGTTTCCGGCGGAGGCAGTACACACGCCGAGCTCCAGTTTGTCTTTCGGCAAACGAGAAATAGCATTTGCAGCGCCTCGAATTTTAAATGAGCCAATCGGTTGAAGGTTCTCTAGCTTGAGATAGATTTCAGCCGGCGCGTCTTGAATGTTAAGGCGAACGAGTGGTGTTCTGATCGCTGCGTTGGCGATCGCGCGACGCGCGTCCTCAACAGCGGACAGGGAGATTAGTTGCATGATGATATTTTGTCAGTCCGGAGGAAGCAGATCCACGGTCAGGGCAGGAGCAGCAGGCAGGAGCAGGAAAAACTGATCTTGGATCTTCCTGCTCCTGCCTGCTGCTCCTGCTCCTGTCTCCTAATCTGGTTTCTTTTTGTCCCCTTTTGGCGGGCGATTGCTGTTCGGCGGTGGGGGCGGTGGTGGCTGGCGCTTATCCGGGTTAATTACCTTGCCCGGCTCTTTTGGCGGGCGCTTGTCGCCACCCTTACCTTGAGCGAAGGCGCCGGCAGCAACAACGCCAAGCATCCCAAGCACCATCAGCTCTCGAATTAACTTCTTCATTTCTGGTCTGGCCTCCTCATGCTTTCCTCGCGCACGGGAGGGAGAAAGAGATGCGCCGACCGCTGTTTGAGCAAGACAGGTGCCAAACTGGGGGACCTTACTTAGAGTCCCGCTTTTGAAAGAAAGTTTACCAAGAAATTCCTGTAAATCGCACCGTTTGGACTAGGTTCGCACCGTATGGTGCAAGCCTTTTTGGAGTGGTCAGGACGAAATGCCACTGCGATTTGGGGTCGAAAGTGCCACAGCTGATCACGGCTGCCACACCGCGCGAGCCCATGAAGAGGTGATCCCTGGCCAATGCAAAGCCTAGCGGCGAATAGTGACGCTGAGCGTGCCGACGTTGCCACTTGTATCAAAGGCCCGCAACGATATTGTGTGTTCTCCAGGAGTCAATGAACCAAAGTCAACAGTGAATGTCTCGTGACCGCTATCTGCAATACCATCGTCAGGAAAGACAGGAACCCACGACGTGCCATCAAGACTCGCGTCTGCTTTCTTGATCTTGCCAGTAGCATCATCAGCAGCGAAGACCACGCGCACTGTGTCTCCGGAGATTTGCGGTTGGACCTGGACCTTAATTACGGGCGGTGTGTTATCGATGTCAATCGGCTCACTCAACCGTTCGCCAGTTAGTTTTTGTCCTGGCGGATTGTCAGGAGCATCTGAGGCAACGACCTTTATCACGTACCGACCATCGGCGAGCGTTGCTCCATCGATCGTGTAGAAGTTGTCGCGTAGCTTGTCTTTTAACAGGCGAAACGTCTGCTCATTCAACCCTCGGTAATAGATCGAGTATTCGAGTGTATCGCCATTGCGATCCTCTGCTTGCCACTGAAACGAACGGGCACCACGTTGATAGAATCGCCGCGGGGGAACGGTGGCAACAGCTCCGAACAGTGATGGATCCAGACCCGAAGATTCGACGTTGGGATCAATCTGGACCTGAGCGACTTGTTGTAACCCAACTCCATTGGGTAAAGCTGTAATCGAAAGAACTTCAGGCGCAACGTTCCGTGGAAGATAAGCGAGACTAATATCTTCAACCGAAGATGGAGCACCGGCTGCTGAACCGCGAATAGTTGCGCGCCATTGAACGAAGCGTGCGCGCGGGCTGCTTATCTGATTACCTTCAGGATTTCGGTAGGACGTACTCCAGTCACTCCAGGTCGTGTCCGGTCGTTCGCCATTGCCAGTGCGCGTTTGTAATTCAACGTTGCCAGCACCTCTCCACCATATTCTTCCCCACGATGCTGTTAACTTCGCATCTCTGACGGAAGACTCATAAGTACCCTCATTCAGGAGCTCCGTCCCGAAACGAAATAATTTTCCTTGATTGCTCGAAGCGGCGAACACCTGATTGTTCTTCACGAGCATGGACGAAATCTGCCCCTCAGGTGATTGCAACAACAGCGTGTCGCGGCCGTCATTAGTGACCGAATAGATTCGGCCCTTGTCAGCCGTACCGATCAAGACTCTGCCAGGTTCAAGAGCGGGAGCAATTGCAAAAGCAGTAACTGTAGTTGAGCTCCAAACAACGTCCGTGGCGCCATCGGGCAATATACGGAAGACAGCACTGCGGGCAGTCGAGACATCGTTTCGACTCTTCGCTGGCGCCGCTGGATTCTGAACAGGAGCGCCCGTTTCGTCGATGGCAGTAATTGTGACCGTTGCGCTCGGAGTTGGCGCTTCAGAAGTTGTTGGAGTAGGTACCGGAGGAGTTGGTCCACGCGGCGGCGTCGCAGCATCGCTTAGCGCAAGTGCATAAATCGAACCGTCTGCGGCTGCTGCCAACGCGTGAATCTCACGAAGCTGCGTATCAAAGAGAGCGAACGTTTTACCTTCAGGAGATATGCGCAACACCAGGCCTCCCGAATCAGTTCCGGCTATCAGATCGCCTTGCGGCGTAACCGTGAGTGAAATCACATGAGTTTGATTTGTACTGACGAACAGTGATGATTCCGGTTTGGCTCCGGCCGCTGTCACTCGATAGAGCTTTCCACTGTCGCCCGTTCCTACAGCCAGCGAGCCGTCCGGCATAACAGCCAACGACCAGATATATTTGTCGCCTGGATCGAAATACACATCGGCCCGTCCGTCTTGGCCGATGCGATAGACCTTTCCGTCCGGAGACGTACCGGCATAAACAGCGCCATCGCGACCGACAGCAAGCGCCGTGACATCCAGCTCCGATGAATCGTAGAGTAGCGACCCAGTGCCAGCAGAACTCACCTTAAAGATCTTCCCATCATGGCCTGTGCCGAGATAGACGTTACCCTGCGCATCGACAGCGCTGGACCATATATAGGTCTGCTGAGTGTTGAAGAGCTCGTTCAGCTTAGGCGCCAGCATTATGACTCCTGTGTCGCTGATCGAAACGCCACGGGCGTCGCCTTTCAGTAACTCAGAGCGGCTCGAAATTTCCCAAACCACGGGTTGACCGCCGTAAATGACCACAAAGAGAAACAGAATCAGGGGGATTAATGTAAGAGGGCGGGGTTTGAACATTGTGCGTTTAGTTTCCTATGTACTTGGCATAGACCGAACGTGCAGTTCCAATCTGGTCGGTGCCGCTAATGATCGAACGAGCGTCCTTGAAGACCGTCAATTCAAATCCGTTTGTGCGAAACCGCAGAAGGTAATCGTTGAATGAAACCTCGCCCAAGTCTTTCAGGCGGTTTGCGAGAGTAGGAAAATCCAATTGCGTCGGAACAGCGGGAGAGATTTGGACTGCGTTGCGGCCGCACAAAACTGCGACAAAATCGCCGCCGGTTGGAAGTAACGTAGCGAAGACGCGACGTCCGCAGGATTCACAATCTGGAGCTGGACCACCAGGATTGATTGCTCGGGTCTCATTCCGCCAAACATCGAACTGCAGCAACGACTTGTGAAGATCGTCCAGATTTCCAGTTAACAGTTTTAGCGTCTCAGTCACTTGAACCGCTGCGACCACGTTGATGATCGGCATGATTACTCCGGCAGTATCGCAGGTCGGCGCGCTGCCCGCCGGCGGTGCTTCTTCGAATACACAACGCAGACAAGCAGTCTGGTTTGGGCGGACAGTCATCGTGACGCCATATGATCCGACGGCCGCGCCATATATCCAGTTGACGCCGTGCTTCACGCATGCGTCATTTATCAAGTAGCGAGTATCAAAATTGTCGGTGGCATCAAGCACTACATCGCAGTCTGCGATTAATCGCTCGACGTTAGAAAAGTTGACATCAACTACTTCAGCCTCAATTTCGATGTCGGAATTGATCTGACCGACGTGTTGAGCGGCAGCGACGGCCTTTGGCAATCGCTCCTCGGCATCACGCTCAGTGAACATCGTTTGCCGTTGCAGATTTGAACGCTCGACGAAATCGCGATCGACGAATCGGAGGTGACCTACACCAGCACGCGCTAATGACTCGATTTGTGCGGAACCGAGTGCACCGCAGCCGACGATTAAGACTCTGGAGGCAGAAATTCTTGCCTGCCCTTCTTCCCCTATTTCGCTGAAGAGAATTTGCCTGCTGTAGCGTTCGTTGAAGTTCATGTAACGCGCACTTTCCGTTGCAGTTACGCAGAATTAAGTATACCGCGTATAGACGGTTCACGCCTTCCGGCAACTCCCAAGGAAATGGCGATGTGAAAGCTCAACTTCTCATTCTCCCCAAAGCTTTAGCTTGGGGTCATGAAACATTTGAAGGCGCTGTTAACCCCAAGCTAAAGCTTGGGGAGAATGAGATGTTGAGTTTTTCACACGACTATCCACTGAGAGGTGGGATTGACTCACTCAGTCGTTTCTTAGACCGTGCAGCGCCGCCGAGTACATCACTTCCGCCGGAGCCTTCTTTCCCGTCCACAGTTTGAATTGCAATTTGGCCTGTGCCACCAGCATTTCTAGACCACCGAGCGTCCGACAGCCCGCATTTTCCGCTTCACGCATGAAGCGCGTTTTGATCGGGTTGTAGACCAAATCGTAAGCGAGCTGCACGCCGCGAAGCTGATCAACGATTGCGGGCGTTTGATCGCTTCGACTGCCGAAGCTGCCGAGCGGCGTCGCATTGACAACCACATCAAACGATTCGAAGTTTGCGTCTTTGAGCCGTTGAATCGGCACATCAAAGCGCGCGCCCAACGACTCAGCTCTCTGAGGATCGCGAGCAAAAATCGTCACGGGTATGTTCTTCTCACATAAACTCCAAGTCGCTGCCTTAGCTGCTCCACCCGCACCGATGACAGCTACGCGCATGTCTGACGTTAATTCAATCGCGTTTGCCAGCGGTTCGATAAATCCATCGACGTCTGTGTTGTACCCAATCAACTGCCTATCTTCAAACGTGACTGTATTCACGGCTCCGATGTCCTGCGCTCGTGCATCGACCGAAGTGAGATACTTCATGATCTCAACTTTGTGCGGCGCCGTAATGCTTAGCCCGGCCAGCCGCCAATTGATCTCGCGCGATGCCGGATCCGCCATCCGCCTCATGAACGACTGCAGATCTTTCACTTCCAAGGGCAAATAAACAGCGTCTATTCCCTCTGCCTGGAATGCTGCGTTATGAACATGCGGAGAAATCGAGTGCATCACGGGCGAGCCGACTAGCCCGTGAATTAAGGTCATCTTGTGGATATCCTGAATGTGGTAAACCTTCTTCAAGCGGTCCACCGTAACTTGTCCAGGTGCCGTTGCGCGTTCGGTATCTATAGGCGCATACGTCAGAAATGATCCTTGAGATGGCCCGAGAACTCGAGTTGGCAAGCCCGCGTCTCCCATCGCCAAAGCGATTACCTGTCTTTTCTCGGCTGACGCTCGCTGAAGTAAATGAAACACCGGAAGACAATCCACAACGTCGCTGGCTTGAATTGCTACCTTCAGAATTCGTGCGGGACTCGCAGCCAAATCGCGGTAGATTTCGTCAATGTTTTGTGGACTGCCGGCGAAATCGTGATATGAACAGATTACGCGTGACCAGTCGAGATCTAGCGGTGGTTCAGTCACGCACAAATCTTTTTCGACGTCGAACCATGCATCTTTTATTTTTCCCGCAGCGTTCCAAAACTGTCGGCGCTGTGTGATGGACAGTTCTCGATACCCACCTTGTTCTGACGGCCTGAATGTGATGATGGCTGGAACCTGCGACCGCGCAACTAAACTCTCCAGCTGCCGTTGCACGGCGGTCAGCTCTCCTTCCGAAAGCCCGTCGAGTCGTAGTTCGATAATGTCAGAGGCCCCTGCCGCGCTCGTGATTAAATGATGTAACTCAACGATTGTATCGGCGCGTAGAGGGACGCAGGTACGCGCGCGAGTTTTCGACGCGTAGTCTCCTTCAATTTCACCGATTGTCCGTGCGTCGAATGTCATAAAAATTGAGGCGATGCGTCATGCCTGCGACCAGCTTCTAACGCATCGCCTAGCTCGATTTTAGCGTCGGCTACTTCTGATCTGGTGAACCATCAAAGTGCCGAGTCGAAGCACCCACACCAAGATGTCGCGTGGTCCCTTCTGTCACACTTGGTGGTGAAGGCACTAACTCTCCTGTATTTCTCTGCGGCAAAGCTCGAGGTGGTGAAGATACAACTTGTCCCTCCACCGACGGGGGCGCGTTAAATAACGTTCTCTTGTCGCGTTCCCTCAGACGAATGAACTGAGCGATGCCAGTACCCATCATCGAGAAGGCCGGAATCATCAGCCAGAACCACCATCCCGCACCAATGGATCTCGACAGCGCTAGGGAAATGAGAAGAAACGCGATGCCCAGAAACATGTTTTTGAACGCTTGGTCAAGTGTCAGTTCTCTTCCTCTTCCTCTTCGACGTCGCGAGAAAGGTTCGCACGCTGATTCGTCGACGGTTGGGTGTATTGGTTGACCTGCCAACGCTTGGGGCACCAGGCTGATATTAGCCCCGCACACTCGACAAAAACTGGCGCCTTCCAAGTTCTGTGTTGCACATTTTGGACAAAACATTAGCTTCTTACCTTTTTCGTAGCTGTCATAGCTCGTTGTCGCCGTGCTTCATAAAGCAGTACGCCGGCTGCGACTGCGACGTTCAGTGATTCAATCTGCCCACTAACGGGAATACTAACTAAACCATCGCACCGTTCACTCACTAAGCGATGAAGACCACGTCCTTCATTGCCGAGAATTACGGTTGTCGGAAGCGTCCAATCCCATTCCGTATATTTTTGTGCTGCGGTCGCAGCCGCGCCGACGACCCAAATGTTACGTCCTTTCAATTCCTCTATCAATCGGACGAGGTTCGTCACTCGCGCAACCGGAACATATTCGAGAGCACCGGCAGCAACTTTGGCCACCACGTCCGTTAGTCCAGTCGCCCGGCGTTCCGGAATGAACACTCCGTGAACTCCCGCGCATTCAGCCGTGCGCAAAATCGACCCCATATTTCGAGGGTCCTCAAGTCCGTCTAACCCGACTGCCAACGGCGGATCGTCGGTGCCGACTTTTGCCGCAAGTGACTCAATCAATTCTTCTGCGTTTGTGTACTGCGCAGCAGCGATTCGGGCCACGACTCCTTGATGTCTGCTGTCAGACAGAGCACGATCAAGATTCAGACGCGGAACACGGTGAATCGGAATTCGTTTTTCACGCGCAAGTTCCAATAGCCGCTTTAGGCGATCTGGACGCGAGCTTTCCAGAATCGTGATCGACTCGATCTGCCTTTTACCCGCGCGCAACGCCTCTTCAACCGCGTTTACGCCGTAAATCAAATTCGTGTTTTGAGCAGTGTCGATATCATTAGAAGTACGGCTGCCAGTTCGTGGACTGAAACGATCTTGTTGCTGACGATTTGCCATTAACTATTGCGGCGCTGAAGAAAATAAGACAATCGCGAATAACGAGTGAACTGATTTTCATTACTCAGCGTAGTGGTTGCTCCGACGGTGAAGCGCCACGGACCATCGCGCCGCCAACCATCAGACTTTGTCGCCTTC
>Ga0114129_10012477_pt1 | contig 12097 bp, 15 predicted proteins | sample RhiMetdeltSRZDD1_FD_80071 | JGI IMG/M metagenome (GOLD analysis project Ga0114129, IMG submission 80071) | Populus rhizosphere microbial communities from Tennessee, USA - Rhizosphere MetaG P. deltoides SRZDD1 (version 2) (version 2) | ecosystem: Host-associated > Plants > Roots > Rhizosphere >...
GCGGCCCAGGAGAGCCGCGACGAGCTCAAGGAAGCGCTCAAGGGCGCGGACATGGTTTTCATCACCGCCGGCGAGGGCGGCGGCACCGGCACCGGCGGCGCGCCGATCGTCGCGGAGATCGGGCAGGAGATCGGAGCGCTCACCGTTGGCGTCGTCACGCGGCCGTTCGGGTTCGAGGGCCGCAAGCGTGCCGAGCAGGCGGAGCGCGGGATCGACCAGTTGCGCGACCGGGTCGACACGTTGATCGTGATCGAGAACGACCGCCTGCTGCAGGTCGTCGAGCGTCAGACCACCGTTGTCGAGGCGTTCCGGATGGCGGACGACATCCTGCGCCAGGGCGTCCAGGGCATCACCGACCTGATCACCGAGCCGGGCCTCGTCAACCTGGACTTCGCCGACGTTCGGACGATCATGCGCGACGCCGGCTCGGCGTTGATGGGCATCGGCCGTGCGTCCGGCGAGAACCGGGCAGCAGAGGCGGCCCGCTCGGCGGTCTCCTCGCCGCTGCTCGAGGCCTCCATCGAGGGCGCGACCGGCATTCTCCTGAACGTCACCGGCGGGTCGGACATCGGCCTGTTCGAGGTGAACGAAGCGGCCGAGGTCGTCACGGGGGCCGCCGACCAGAACGCCAACGTCATCTTTGGCGCCGTCATCGACGACTCGTTCGGCGGGGACGTCCAGGTCACCGTCATCGCGACGGGCTTCGGCGGCCAGGGCCGCCGCCGCCGCAAGCGCGAGGCGCCGCCGCTCGAACGGCCGGCACCGGCCGCTGCCGCCTCCGAAGGCTTCGACGTCTCGCAGGACGTGCTCGACGTGCCGTCCTTCCTCCGCGACGACTCGTAGGTTTCGCGATCCGTCCGGTGCGGGTAGGGAGGGGATGCCCTCTTGGGGTTCATCCTCCCCGGTTGGCCCCACGACCCGGTCCGTCGCTCCGGTTGCGGCTCCTGACGGAGGCACAGCCGGAGCGACACCTTTCTGAGGCTCGTTAGCATCGGCGCCGATGGCGCACACGCTGCAACGCACGCCGCTTCACGACCGCCACGTCGCCCTCGGGGCGCGGCTGGTGCCGTTCGCCGGCTGGGAGATGCCCGTCCAGTACGAGGGCGTCATCCCGGAGGTGCGCGCCGTGCGTGGGGACGCGGGTGTCTTCGACGTCTCGCACATGGGCGAGCTCGAGGTCGAGGGCCCGCGCGCAACGGAGCTGCTACAGGCGACGCTCTCGAACGACCTGGCCCGGATCGCGCCCGGACAGGCGCAGTACACGCTCCTGACGAACGAACGCGGCGGGATCATCGACGACCTCATCGCCTACAAGCTCGACGACTTCCGTTACCTGCTCATCGTCAATGCCTCGAACCGCGAGGCAGGCTTCCAGTGGCTCAAGGAGCGCGAGCTTCCCGGCTCGGACGTGCGCGACGTCTCCGATCAGTACGCGCTCCTCGCCGTGCAAGGGCCGCGTGCGATCGAGCGCCTGGGCTTGCCCGCGGCGAAGCCGTTCACGTTCGCCGAGAGCGAGATCGACGGCGTCCAGTGCATGGTCAACCGCACGGGATACACGGGTGAGGACGGCTGCGAGCTGCTGGCGATGGCCGAGGACGGCGCGGAGCTCTGGGACCGCGTCGTCGCGCGCGGCGCCGTGCCGTGCGGCCTCGGTGCGCGCGACACGTTGAGGCTGGAGGTCTGCTATCCGCTGCACGGCAACGACATCACTCCCGAGACCGACGCGATCTCCGCCGGTCTCGGCTGGGCTTGCGCGCTCGACAAGGAGTTCACCGGCGCGAACGAGCTGCGCGAGATCAAGGCTCGCGGACCGGAGCGGAAGCTGGTGCCGTTCGTGATGGAGGAGAAGGCCGTGCCGCGCCAGGGGATGTCGGTCGAGGGCGGCGGCGAGGTGACGTCGGGGACGCACTCGCCGATGCTCGACCGCGGGATCGGCCTGGCGTACGTTCCGGCCGCCGCCGCGGTTCCGGCCACCGAGATCTCGATCGACGTCCGCGGGCGCGTACGCCGCGCGCGCGTCGTCAAGCGCCCGATCTACAAGCGAGAGGAGAGTTCCTAGTTGGCCGCCACCGAGACCTATCCCGACGACCTCAGGTACCACAAGGAGCACGACTGGGCGCGCATCGAAGGCGACCAGGCGGTGCTCGGCATCACGTGGTTCGCACAGGACGCTCTCGGCGAGCTCGTGCACTACGAGCCGCCGAACGAGGGCGACACGATCGCGCGCGACAGCGCGTACGGCGAGGTCGAGTCGGTCAAGGCTGTCTCGGACGTGATCGCGCCGCTGTCGGGCGAGGTGATCGAGGTGAACAAGAAGGTCGTCGACGAGCCGGAGACGGTGAATGCCGACCCCTACGGCGAGGGGTGGCTCGTGCGGATCAGGCTGAGCGATCCGGCCGAGGCAGACGCGCTGCTCGACGTCGACGCGTACAAGCAGGTCGTCGCAGAGTCCTAGCTTGGGTTACCTCTCACTGACGCAACGCGACCGCGAGGAGATGCTCGCGGCGATCGGGGTCTCCTCCGTCGAGGAGCTCTTCCGCGACATCCCTGCGCGCGTGCGCTTCGACCGCGAGCTCGCGCTCGACCCCCCGCTCGGCGAGCAGGAGCTCTCACGGCACCTCGAGGAGCTTGCCGCCCGCAACGCCGACACCTCGCGGGAGCTCTCGTTCCTCGGCGCGGGCATCTACGACCACTACGTGCCGGCGATCGTCGACGCCGTTCTCCAGCGCGGGGAGCTGCTGACGGCATACACGCCGTACCAGCCCGAGATGAGCCAGGGCGTCCTCCAGGCGATCTTCGAGTACCAGACCGCGATCTGCGAGCTGACCGGGATGGACGTCTCCAACGCGTCGGGCTACGACGGGACCACGGTCGCGGCGGACGCGTGCTTCGTCGCGAAGCACGCCACGGGTCGCTCGAAGGTCGTCGTGACCGAGGCGACCAATCCGCAGGTCCGGCAGGTGGTCAAGACGTACGCACCAGGCTTCGGCCTCGAGATCGTCGAGGTGCCGCACCGCAACGGGACCACGAGCCCCGACGAGCTCCGCCGGGCTGCGGCCGACGCTGCGTGCGTCATCTTTCAGCAGCCGAACTTCTTCGGCTGCCTCGAGCCGGCGCCCGATCTCGTCGCCGCTGCCGCTGATGCGGACGCGATCCCCGTCGCGCACGTCGACCTCGTGTCACTCGGCGTGCTCGAGGCGCCCGGCGTGTACGGCTGCGGAATGGCGATCGGCGAAGGGCAGAGCGCGGGCAACTACCAGTCCTTCGCCGGTCCGCACTACGGCTTCCTCGCGGCGCGGAACGAGTACATCCGCCGCATGCCGGGCCGCATCGTCGGGGAGACGGTAGACGCCGCGGGCGAGCGCGGCTATGTCCTTACCCTTCAGACGCGCGAGCAGCACATCCGGCGCGAGAAGGCGACGTCGAACATCACGACGAACCAGACGCTCCTCGCGCTGGCGGGGCTCGTTCACCTGAGCTGGCTCGGGCCCGAGGGACTACGCGAGCTGGGGGAGACCTGCATGGCCCTCGGCGAGTACGCGAAGCGGCGCCTCGTCGACGCTGGCTTCGAGCTGGTGTTTCCCGAACGGACAACGTTCAAGGAGTTTGCAATCCGGCTCGGACGGAGCGCGAAGGACGTCGTCGGCGCGGCGCGGGCACAGGGCGTGCACCCGGGCTACGCCCTGGGGCGCGACTACGAAGGCCTTGACGACGCTGTGCTCGTCGCGGTTACCGAGCGCCGCTCGCCCGCCGACATCGATCGGCTCGTGGAGGTGCTCGCCGCGGCATGAAGCTCATCTTCGAGAAGTCCCAGTCCGGTCGGCGCGGGGGTGAGCTGCCAAAGCCGGATCTCCCTGCGGCGGACGTTCCGGTCGAGCTGCGGCGCGCGAGCCCGCCGCGGCTGCCCGAGCTCGCCGAGCCCGAGATCCTGCGCCATTTCACGGAGCTGTCGACGCGCAACTTCGGTATCGACACGGGCTTCTACCCGCTCGGTTCCTGCACGATGAAGTACAACCCGCGCGTCAACGAGCGTCTCGTGATGCTTCCGGGCTTCCGCGACCTCCACCCGTACCAGGAAGAGGACGGCATCCAGGGCGCGCTCGAGCTCATGTGGCGGCTGCAGGAAGCGCTGATCGAAGTGTCCGGGCTGCACGCGTGCTCGCTCCAGCCGGCGGCCGGCTCGCAGGGCGAGCTGACCGGGCTGATGCTGATGCGCGCCTACTTCGAGGACCGCGGCGAGGGCGACCGGCGCGACACCATCATCACGGCCGACACCGCGCACGGCACGAATCCCGCAAGCGTCACGATGGCGGGCTACAAGCTGGCGAAGGTACAGACCGACGCCCGAGGCAACGTCGACGTCGCGCACCTGCGCGAGCTCGTCGACGAGCGCACGGCCGGCCTGATGTTGACCAACCCGTCGACGCTCGGGCTGTTCGACGAGCACATCGAGGAGATCGCGGCGATCTTCCACGACGTCGGCGCGCTCCTGTACTACGACGGCGCCAACCTGAACGCCGTGTGCGGCCTCTCGCGGCCGGGCGACATGGGCTTCGACATCGTCCACATCAACCTGCACAAGACGTTCTCGCAACCGCATGGCGGCGGGGGCCCGGGCGGTGGCCCGATCGTCGTCCGCGAAAGGCTCGAGCCGTTCCTGCCTGTCCCGGCAGTCGTGAAGGGCGGCGAGCGCTTCCGGCTCGACTTCGACAGGCCGAAGTCGATCGGCAAGGTGCGCGGCTACACCGGGCCGTTCGGCGTCTTCGTGCGCTCGTACGCCTACATCCGCTCCTACGGGCCACGTCTGCGCGAGATGTCCGAGGCGGCCGTCCTCAACGCGAACTACCTGTTGGCGCTGCTCAAAGAGGCGTACGACCTCCCGTACGACCGGCTCTGCATGCACGAGTTCGTGCTCAGCGCGCGGACGCTGAAGCGCGAGCACGGGATCTCGGCGACGGACGTTGCGAAACGGCTGATGGACTACGGCTTCCATCCGCCGACGATCTACTTCCCGCTCGTCGTGCCCGAGGCGCTGATGATCGAGCCGACGGAGACGGAGGCGAAGGAAACGCTCGACGCGTTCGCCGAGGCAATGCGCGGGATCGCCCGTGAGGCGGCGGAGAATCCCGACCTCGTCAAGGCGGCACCGCACGGCCGGCCGGTCAAGCGCCTCGACGAAGTGCGTGCCGCGAAGCGCGCGATCGTCAAGTACGGGTTCGAGGACCATCCCGACATGGCCGAGCCTACGGCGGAGCCGCGCCAGCTCGAAGCGCAAAAGGGCGCCTAGCCCTTCGCAGCGGCTACGCGGCCAGGGGCAGCGTCAGCTGCGTCAGGCCGAGCCGCGCGAAGACATGCTCGACCTCGACGGCGACGACCTCGAACTGGTCGGCCGGCCACACGTGCGGGTCGTCGTCGGCCTGCAGCTTCGCCAATTGCGCCTCGAGCACGGGATCCGCCGAGCGGAGCAGCACCGTTTGTGCGTACGAGCGCGCCCACACCTCATGCGTGGCCTGGAAGTAACGCTGCCGATGTCGACCGCCCGGCAACGGCCGGCGCTCGAGCTTCGCTGCGGCCGTCCGCCACGGTGTGAACGCGACGTGCACCGCCGATGCCCAGGTGCGCGTCTTGCGCTCGTAGAACACCTGGTGGTCGAGGAGGTGTCCGAGCTCGTGCAGAAAGCCCAGCGCAACACGTCCGCCCAGCCGGGAGACGCGGACGTCGATCGGATCCTTCTTGCGAAATCGATACGCGCCCGCCTCGCTGATCGTCGCGGTCGCCCGCACGGGCACCGGCGCGAGGTCGGAGAGCATGCCGTGCAGGCCGGACGCCGCGGTCAGCGCACGCCGCAGCTCGCCCGTCAGCGGGCTTCTCCGCGGCAACGCAACCAGGTCCTCGAGCGGACGCAGTCGCCGCTTGCCTGCGCGGGGAACGCACGCGGGGTACTGGCGTTGTCCCACGGGGCAAATAGTCGGATCCGCATCGGACGGACTTGAGCGTGTAATGCTCTCGGCGTGCACGCCCGCCGAGCGATCCTGATCTGCACCGCGTTCGTGTTCGCGTCGATCGATCTCGTGCACAAGAGCTTGGTCTACTCGGAGTTTCACCATCCACGCACACCGTACGTCACGGTGCTCATGGGCGCACTGATCGCAGCGCTGGTGGTCCTCGTGCCGCGCCTGCCGTCCAACGTCGCCGCGGTCGGCGCGGGCGTAGCGTGCGGCGGTGCGCTCGGGAACCTCGTCTCGTTGCTCGCGTGGGCGCAGGGCGTGCCGGACCCGTTCGTGATCACAGGCGCAACGCACGGGCTCGCGTTCAACCTCGCCGACGTGTTCGCGGTCGGCGGCGACTCGCTGCTGCTCAGCGTGGTCGTCCTGCTCGGGCTGCAGCGTCGCGCAGCCCTGCGGGAACCCGCCTAGTAGAGGTCTTCGAGATCGTCGACGGCGTACGCGGTCTCTTCGCGGCGACGTCGCACGACCTCGGAGACAGCCAGCACGAGCGGGACGGCGGCGGCGAACGCAAGGCTCGTCCACGCGACTGCCAGCCACGTGAGCACGAGGACGCCCACGCCGAAGCGCTGACCCACCGGGTCGTGCCGCAGAAACCGCATGAGAACAACGGCTTCTTTCATTTCGGCTCCTCCTTCAGGTGCCGCATCGGCCGCGCGCGTGTCCGGCTCTATCCCTCGGTCGCGTAATGGTTGCGGCGGTTGCCACACTTATAGGGGAACCCAATCGAGGGAGTGTGATGACGAAGCTCAAGAAGACCGACGCGGAGTGGCGCGCGGAGCTGACGCCGGAGCAGTACCACGTGCTGCGCGAGAAGGGGACGGAGCGTCCGTTCTCCGGCGAGTACGACCACGTGTTCGAGGACGGCACGTATCGCTGTGCCGGCTGCGGGGCCGAGCTCTTCAGCTCGGACACGAAGTACGACTCAGGGTGTGGCTGGCCGGCGTTCTACGCGCCGGCGGACGAGCAGGCAATCGACGAGGAGAGCGAAACGACGCTCGGCATGCTCCGCACAGAGGTGATGTGCTCGAACTGCGGCGGCCATCTCGGGCACGTCTTCCCGGATGGGCCGCGCCCGACCGGGCTGCGGTACTGCATCAACTCCGCCGCGCTCAAGCTGGAGGAGGACTAGTTGGAACGGAAGGCGACGTTCGGTGCGGGGTGCTTCTGGGGCGTCGAGGCTGCGTTCAGGCAACTCGACGGCGTGACGCGCACGCGTGTCGGCTACAGCGGCGGGACGCGCGAGAACCCGACGTACAAGGATGTGTGCTCGCACACGACCGGGCACGCGGAAGTCGTCGAGGTGACGTACGACGCCGAGCGCGTGTCGTACGAGGAGCTGCTGCAGGTGTTCTGGCACAAGCACGATCCGACGCAGCCCAACCGTCAGGCGTGGGACGGCGGCGACCAGTACCGCTCCGTCGTGTTCTTCCACGACGCCGAGCAGCAGGAGTCCGCGCTGAAGTCGAAGGCGGGCGAGCAGGCAAACCGGTCGGCTCCGATCGTCACGCAGGTCGAGCCCGCGCCGACGTTCTACGAGGCGGAGGACTACCACCAGCAGTACCTCGAGAAGCGCGGCCGCTCGACGTGCACGCCCGCCCTCGCACTCGCAAGCTGAAAACACAGCGCAGTAGTCGGTACCCCCTCTACAGACGAGCGGCGCTTCCCGATCCGGTCACGCTTTGTCGAGCGTCGCGGCCTCGCTGCAGTTTGCTAAGCGAAGCAACTCGTCGACCACCTGGTGGAGAGGCTGGGTAGCGTCTACATGAATGGCTCCGGCCGGTTTCTCGGCGCTCCGATTGAGCGTGAGCATGAGTTCGACTCCCTCTTGGCCAAGCGGCCAGTCGTCCGCGGTGCGCTCTTGGAGGCGGCGACGCATGGTGTCATCGTCGATGCGGAGGTTGAATACCTTCGTGAAGTAGGGCAGAAAGCGGTCGCGATTGCGGCTGCTTCCACAGACGAACAACACTTCTGGTTCCGGGCTTGCGAGTTCGCTGACAGCCTTTTGCTGATCCCACATGAAGGTGTTGTGACGGATGGGGCAACCTGGGAGATCGGTGTCAGGGTCGGCATGGTAGGCCCAGGCACGGTCGGTACTAATCGCCTCGTAGCCACGTCGGATCAGCTCCTCGTAGACCGAGGATTTACCGGCACCAGACAAGCCGTCCACTAAATAGTTCCGTTTAGCCATGGTGATGGTCCAAAGACCTCGCCGCGCCAGTTGCTAGTCGCGTTTCGCCGGCCAAATGCATTTCCGCCAAACGGCGCACCGGACCTCCGGGGTTTTGATGGAGGCGATGCGGAAACCAGCTAAGGAAACGCCGAAAGGAGCAACATGGGTACCAAAGTTGCAGATGTCATGACGCAGAGACCGCGTGCCGTGACGCCTCAGACGCCTCTGACCGAGGTCGCCAAGGTGATGGAGGCCGAAGATGTGGGAGCGGTTCCGCTCGTCGAAGGCGATCGGCTTGTGGGGATCGTCACAGATCGCGACATCGTGGTACGCGCCATCGCCAAGGGCAAAGATCCGAGCGGGATGCCGGCGTCCGAGGTCTCCTCGCGCGAGCTTCTCACCGTGAGTCCCGACGACGATCTCTCGGAGGCGCTCGAGGTCATGGTGCAGCATCAGGTGAGGCGTCTGGCTGTGACCGCCGACGACGATCGCCTCGTCGGCGTCGTTTCGCAGGCCGACGTCGCCCTGCATGGGAAAGACAAGGACACCGGACAGGTGGTCGAGGGCATTTCGCGACAGCCGCAAGGCCCGCGCACACCCTGATCTACGCCTCGAGTAGTTGTTACGCGGGGCGCCTTCGGGCGCCTCGCTCGCTACCGGTCGTGAATGTCCGCCGAGCACGGCCGGCCCCGCGATCCTCGCATTGAGGCGTGGAGCTTCACTAATGGCTTAGTCTCCTGCAGCCTGATACTCACCCAAAGGAGGAAAGCGTGCACGCAGTCGTAGTCAGGGTGAAGATCAACGATCCGGAAGCGGCCGAGGCTCGTCTGCGTGAGGATGTCGTGCCGGGCGTCTCGCAGGCTCCGGGCTTCCTGGCCGGTTACTGGACGCGTAAGGACAACACCGGTCTCTCGATGCTCGTCTTCGAATCCGAGGACGCCGCGACAACCGCCGAAGAGCGCGTGCGGTCGAATATGCCCGATGCGGTCACCCTCGAGAGCACCGAGGTTCGCGAGGTCGTAGCGAACGCGTGAGAGGCCGGCGACACGATCGGCCACGGGTGGCACGGCGATGCGTGACCATGCTGACGAGGTTGGCTCGCATCAAGGGGTGAGGAGCCGCCGTGGTGCCTTCAGCTCCCAGGCATCCGTCAGCAGCTCGCGCAGGAACTCGCGGTCAACACGGACGAGCGTGACGCCGACTGCGGCCAGTCTCTTGCCCCACCAGACCTGCTCGCACGCGGCCGGCGCGCTCTCGATTGCCGTGAGGATGCCGCCCTCGTCGAGCATCACGTTCATACGCTCGTCGCTCCAGAGCGTGGCGAAGATCTTGCCGCCGACACGAAACGACGGCCGGCCGTGGTGATCCTGCTCCACCGCCTCGGGTAACGAAAGCGCGACGGCGCGGGCCTCGTCCGTCGAGACGGTCACGGCCGCAAATTATCTGCCACCGATACCCAACACTGGGGGATGATGGCGAAGCCGCGGCGTCGCAGAATCGTTCTGATGACGCGCGTTGCTCTGATCGCGGCGGCCGCCGTCCTCGTCACCTCGTGCAGCGACCACGGCCACGGGGTCATCTCGGTTGCAGCCGTGAAGCAGACCCTGAGAGCCGCGCAGCTCGGGCCACAGCGGGTAAAGCTCGTGACGACCATTGAAACGGCAACCAGGACGCCTCTGCCGGCTGTGAACTTCTGTGCCGCCGAGGCGGTGGCGGTCCCGTCCGCGACAAGCCTCGACGTCGACCATGGTCGAGCGATCGTCATGGTCTTCGAGAGCCCACAGGCGGCCGACGCGTGGACGCCTCGAGCTGAGTGCGCGGCGAAACCGCTTCGCGTCCGAAACGTCATCGCTGTCCCGATCCATGGACACCCGAGCCGGCGGCTCCGACAGGCGCTCCACCAGCTCCGTGGGAGCGCGTAGGCTCATGGCTCGTCCCCGAACGGAGGTGCGATGAGCGCGTACTCGATCAAGACGCTTGACGCCTCGACGTGGGATGCCTTCGCCCGCCTCGCCGAGAAGCACAACGGCATGGGATTCGGTGGCTGCTGGTGCACGTGGTTCCATTCGCGGGAGGGCAGGCCGGAGGGCGAAATGGGCCGTCCCTGGAAAGAGCGTCTCGTTCGCGAGGGCGACGCTCATGCGGCCCTCGTCTTCGACGGCGACTCAGCAGTCGCCTGGTGCCAATACGGCTCTCCGGACGAGCTCCCGAACATCCATCACCGCAAGGAATACGAGGCGACCCGCACGGATGAGGCTCCCGACTACCGCATCACGTGCATCTTCGTCGACAGGGACTACCGACGGAAAGGCGTCGCAGCGGTGGCGCTTCGTGGTGCCCTCGAGCTGATCGCGGAGACGGGCGGTGGCGTGGTGGAGGGCTATCCGCAGGACACGCAGGGCAAGAAGGTCTCGGCGAAGTTCCTCTACAACGCCACGCGCAGCCTCTATGAGCAGACCGGCTTCAGCTACGACCGGCCCAAGGGCAAGAACCATTGCGTGATGCGCAGAACCGTTTCGCCTGTCGAAACCTGAAGATGGCCGAAGAGCAGATCCCGACCTCGCCTGCCGACGAGTCCTATCTCTAAGGCTCGACGTCGCTAGACCGTCGCGTGCGCGCGGCCGCGGGTCGGCTGCGAGCTGCCCGCACGCGGCCGCGATGTCGCGTCCGCGCGTCAGGCGCACCGTCGCCGGCAGCCGCGCCGCGTCGAGCACGTCCTTGAACGCGGCGATTGCCTTCCGCGTCGACCCCGCATACATGCCGGTCGGGTTGTACGGAATCAGGTTCACCTTGAACACCTTCGGGTCGAGCAGCGCGGCGAGTGCACGCGCCTGCTCGACACGGTCGTTGACGCCGCCGAGCATCACATACTCGACGAACACCTTCCGCCGGCGCAGCTCGAAGTAGCGCGTGCACTCGGCCAGCACGTCCGCCAGCGGATAGCGCACGTTCACGGGCATCAGCTCGCTGCGCAGCTCGTCGGTCGGCGCGTGCAACGAAAGCGCGAGCCGGATCGGCTCCGTCACCTCGTCGACGAAACGGCGCAGGCCGGGCAGCCAGCCGACCGTCGACACCGTCGCGCGCCGGTTCGTGATGCCGACGTCGGCGAGTAGCCGCGCTGCGTCGACAACGGCGTCGAGGTTGAGCATCGGCTCGCCCATGCCCATGAACACCGCGTGATCGACCGCCTCGATCCGGCGAAAGTGGAGCGCCTGGTCGAGGATCTCCGACGCCGACAGGTTGCGACCGAACGCCATCTGCCCGGTCGCGCAGAACGTGCACGTCAACGGGCAGCCGGACTGCGAGGACAGGCAGAGCGAACGGCGGCCGTCGCGGTAGCGCATCAGCACCGCCTCGACGGGATGGCCGTCCCGCGTCCTGAAAAGCGTCTTGGCCGTTCCGTCGCGCGCCCGCTCCTCGCGCTCGACGTCGAGCGTCGAGAACGGCACTTCGGCTGCGAGCCGGTCGCGGAGCGCCCCGGGCACGTTCGTCATCTCGGCATACGACGCGGCGCCGCGAGCAGCCCATTCCCAGACCTGGCCGGCACGGTACGGCGGCTCGCCGGCCGCCTCGAACACGTCGCGAAGGAGGGCGAGATCCACGCGCGACACGGTAGCGTTGCCCATGGCTTCCGTCGCCCGGCCCTGGTGGCAACAGGCGGTCCTTTACCAGGTCTACGTCCGTTCCTTCGCCGACTCGGACGGCGACGGCGTCGGCGACCTCCGCGGCATCGCCGACCGGCTCGATCATCTGCACTGGCTCGGCGTCGACGCGGTCTGGCTCAGCCCGGTCACCGTCTCGCCGGACAAGGACTGGGGCTACGACGTCGCCGACTACATCGACGTCCAGCCGGCGTTCGGCGGGTTGCCCGCGCTGGACGAGCTCGTCGCCCAGGCGGGCCGGCGCGACATACGCGTGA
>Ga0114129_10012479_pt1 | contig 12096 bp, 8 predicted proteins | sample RhiMetdeltSRZDD1_FD_80071 | JGI IMG/M metagenome (GOLD analysis project Ga0114129, IMG submission 80071) | Populus rhizosphere microbial communities from Tennessee, USA - Rhizosphere MetaG P. deltoides SRZDD1 (version 2) (version 2) | ecosystem: Host-associated > Plants > Roots > Rhizosphere >...
TGCTGGCGGTGGCCGGGTTCATCCCGGTGTCGAAGGCGCGTGATGCGCAGCGTCCTCCGACAGAACATCCCGCGGCGTGGCAGGAGATGGACCAGTGGCTGAAGGGGCTCGAGCAGCAGGAGCTCGCCAAGCCCGAAGCGGTCGAGTCCTGGGAAGAGCGCCTCAATCGCCTGCGCAAGCAGCCGGAGAGCGCGTGGTACGGCCACGGCAGCCTCGAAGCGGGAGACACGCTGCACCAGCAGCTCGAGGTCGGCCTGCGCTCGATGAGCAGCGACCTCGACGATGCCGCCGAGGCGGTGGAGATGATGGAGTCGGTCGGGGGCAAGAGCCACGACACGTCGAGCGAGGGCGGCGACGGCCAGCTCGACCGCGCGATGCAGCGGCTGGAGGCGGGCACCGTGCCGCTGCACCCCCAGCTCCTCTCCAAGCTCAAGGCCGCCGCCGCCAAGAGCGGCCGCCCGCTCTCCATGGCGGAGCTCCAGAAGCTGCAACGCCGGCTCCGCGAAGGCGCGGGGTTCTGCCGTCTGCAGATCCGCGAGTGCAAGGCCGGACACAAGGACTGCACAGGCGGGCGGTGCCTCGCGCGGGGCGGCAAGCGTGCCGGCCGCGGCGGCGTCTCCCGCGGGCGCGGCGACGCCCCGATGTCTCTCGCCGACGAGGCCTCGCGCACGGATTCGAAGGTGCTCGAAGGGGTCGCCAACGAGGACCTCCAGCACTCGACCCTGGGCGACACCATCGGCATGAGCCGCACCGGCCACCAGGTCGATCGGCGCGGCACGATCTCGATGTCGGGGGGACAGGTCTCGTCGGCGCCGACGGGTGGCGAAACCGTCTGGCGCGACGCCCTCACCCCCGAGGAGCAGCGCGTCCTGCAGAGATACTTCAAGTGACGCGCACGCACGCGAGCGAGGCGGAGATCCACGCCGGCGCCTTGAAGCTGGCCCCGCTGCGCGACGCGCTGCGCGGTGTCCTCTTCGGCCAGGAAGCGCTCCTCGACGCGGTGATCGTCGGCGTGCTCGCCCGCGGGCATCTGCTCCTCGAGGGCCTGCCCGGCCTCGGCAAGACCGCCCTCGTGAAGGGCCTCGCCCGCGCCGTCGGCCTCGACACCAAACGCATCCAGTTCACGCCCGACCTGCTGCCCGGCGACATCACCGGCAATCCGATCCTGCAGGAGGCCGAGGGGCGCCGGCAGTTCGTGTTCCAGCCCGGGCCGCTCTTCGCGCACCTGGTGCTCGCCGACGAGATCAACCGCGCCTCGCCGAAGACGCAGTCGGCGCTGCTGGAGGCGATGCAGGAGCGCGTGGTGACGGTGCTCGGCGACCCGCACCCGCTGCCCGATCCGTTCTTCGTCCTCGCCACCCAGAACCCCATCGAGCTCGAAGGCACGTACCCGCTGCCGGAGGCGCAGCTCGATCGGTTTCTCTTCAAGCTCGAGGTGCGCGACAGCCCGGTGGCCGTTCTCGAGCGCATCGTGAAGGAGCGCGACATCGGCGTCGATCCCGAGGTGCCGCGCGTGCTGGGCCGCGAAGACCTGCTGTCGCTCGTCGAGCTCGCCCGCCGCGTGTTCCTGCCCGACGTGGTCGCGCAGTACATCGCGCGCCTGGTCCATGCCACGCACCCCGGGAGATCGCAGGCCGCCACCGGCGTCCGCTACGGCGCCAGCCCGCGCGCCGCGCTGGCCTTGGCCGCCGCCGGACGCGCCCAGGCGCTCCTCGACGGGCGCTTGAACGTGGCCTTCGAGGACGTGCAGGGTCTCGCCCGGCCGGTGCTCGTGCACCGCCTCGTCATGGACCACCGGGCGCGCATCGAAGGCCGCAGCCCGGGCGACGTCATCGATGCGCTCCTGCGCGAGATCCCCCCGCACGATCGCGTGCTGCCCGCGACGCTGGAATCGGTCTCGTAGGCCGTGGCCGGCGCCGTCGCGGCTCTCGCCGCCGCCGTCCTCGCCGTCTCCCCGGTGCTGCCCACGCCACCCGCGGTCACGCCGCCGCACACGGCCACGAGCGGCGGCCGCCACGCCCTGCCCGGGCCGGCGATCGAGCCTACTTACGGCGTGGCGGTGGAGCTCAGCACGTGCTTCTGGGATCCGCCGCCGTCGGGGTTCCTGCCCGTGCGCGTCGAGATCCGCAACGACGCCCCGCGTGCGCGAGAGTACCGCGCCACCTTCAATGCCTCCGGCGGCTACTACCGCTACGGGACGACCTTCCAGTCGTCGCACACACTGCCGGTGCCGGCGGAGAGCGTGCGGCGGTTCGACCTGCTGGTGCCGATGCGCGCGGGGCCGTCTTCCGGGGGCCTGCCCAACTCGATGCAGCTCGGATTCGACGGTCCGGGCAGCCCGCTGGAGCCAGTGTCGCTCTTCATGAACAACTACTACCTGCACTCGGGCAGCGGCCATCGCGGCCACACGCCCTGGGTGGGGGTCAGCGAGTCGCTCGCGACCGCGCATTGGGAAACCGCGAAGACGCTGCTCGGCACGCGGGATTCGACGTTGCTGGTGGGGAGCCGCTTCGACCCCGCATGCCTTCCCGCCGACTGGAGGGCCTACGCCGGGTTCTCCGGCCTCGCCCTCACCCGCGACGAGTGGCACGACCTGGCCCCCGCCGCCCGCGTGGGCATCGAGCGGTGGATCGCACGCGGCGGCCGTCTCTGGCTCGCCGGCGGAGAGGCGCTCCCGAGCCGTCTGGGCTTTGGCGAGATCCGGGGCCTGGCGCCGAAAGAGGAGTGGACGGCGGCCACCCTCGCTGACGCCGTGCTCGCCCTTCGCGACACACCCGCAGGCACGTATCACTCGTGGAGCCTGGCCACCGAGCTCGGCGCCCCGGCGTTCCCCAAGGGCCTGATGCTCACGTTCATCACGGGCTTCGCGTTGCTCGTGGGACCGGTGAACCTCTTCGGCTTCTGCCGCCGCCAGAACCGCCATCGCATCTTCTGGACGACGCCGCTCATCTCGACCGCGGCCTCACTCGGCATCGGGGCGGTCATCCTGCTGCAGGACGGCACCGGCGGGCGCGGAGAGCGGCTGGTGCTCGTCGGCCTCCTGCCGGACCGTCACGAGGAGGTGGTGCTGCAGGAACAGCTCGCCCGCACCGGCCTGCTGCTCGGCAGCCGCTTTGGCGTCCCGGAGTCGGTGTGGCTGGAGCCCATCGACATCGACGCCACCGTCGGCACCCGAGGCCTGCAGCTCGAGCGCGCGGGCGACGTGTTCTCGGGTGAATGGTTCGTGAGCCGTGCCGTACAGGGCCAGATCGTGGAGGCCGTCCGTTCGAGCCGGTCGCGCCTCGAGCTCGATCATGCGAAGGGGCAAAACCCGGTCCTGGTCTCGACAGTGCCCGACACGCTGACCGACGTCTACTACGTCGATGCGGACGGCGGCTATTGGCACGGCGCGAATGCCGAGCCGGGGCGCAAGCTCGAGCTCACTCGGGCGGACGAGCAGGCGTTCGACAAGTGGTGGGCGACGACCACCGCCCACCACGGCCCGCGGCTCGACGAGGCGCTGGGGAAAGTGGCACCGCGGACCATCGTCGCCGCCGCGCGTACCTCCACCGCCGCCCTCCCGACGCTCGGCTCCATACGCTGGCACGACCGCGACGTGGTCTACGTGCAGCCGGGGATGTGACGATGCCCCTGGCCGTCGAGGTCCGCGATCTCGTCCGCCGCTTCGGCACCTTCGAGGCGGTGCGCGGCATCTCGTTCGAGATCCCCGCCGGTGCCGTTCTCGGCTTCATCGGCGCCAACGGCGCGGGCAAGACGACGACCATGCGCATCATGGCCACGCTGGAGGAGCCCACGTCGGGAACGGTGCGCATCGCCGGGCGCGACGTCACCGAGCACCCGACCGAGGTACGGCGCCACATCGGATGGATGCCCGACGCCTACGGCGCCTACCCCCACGTCACCGTCTCCGACTACCTCGACTTCTACGCACGTGCCCACGGCCTGCGCGGGGAGACACGCCGCCGGCGGCTGAGCGAGATCGTCGAGTTCACCGACCTCGGACGCATCAGTGACCGCGAGATGACGGTGCTGTCCAAAGGCGAGTCGCAGCGGCTGTGCCTCGGCCGCACGCTGCTTTCCGATCCGGAGATCCTGATCCTCGACGAGCCGGCGGCCGGCCTCGATCCCAGGGCCCGCATCGAGTTCAAGCGGCTGGTGCGCCTGCTGGCGGAGTCGGGCAAGACGCTCTTCATCAGCTCGCACATCCTCTCCGAGCTCGAAGAGATGTGCGACACCCTGCTCTTCATCGACGACGGCCGCATCCTCCACCACGGCTCGGCGGAGTCGCTCAAGCGCGGGGACACGCAGAAGACGATCGTCACCGTCACCGTGGCCGGCAGCCCGGAGCCGCTGCGGGAATGGGCGGAGATGAGCCCCGGTGTCGAGGTCGTGGAAACCGCCGCCGCGAGCTGCCGCCTGCGCCTCGAATCCGCCGAGCCCGATTTCATCGCCGACCGCCTCCGCGCGATGGTCGGCGCGGGCGTGCGTGTCGTGGATTTCCGCCGCGAGGAGCGGCGCCTCGAGGATGCCTTCGTCGACGTGCTGCGGAAGGTCCAGGGCAATGGCTCTTAGGCGCGGCACTCTCAGCGACCTGCTGAGCCCGATCCTCGTGAAGGAGCTCCGCCAGGGTGTGCGGGGCAACGTCTTCACCGGCGCCTTCCTGCTGCTGCAGGGCCTCATGGTCCTCACCATGTGCGTGATGCTCATGGAGCCGTCGTCGAGCCAGGGGATAGCCTGGATGTTCTGGGCCCTGCTCATCGTGGCCGTCGGCGTGCTGATCCCCCTGAGCGGGATCCAGGCGGTGAGCTCGGAGAACGGCCTCAAGGCGCTCGAGCCGATGCTGCTCACGAAGCTCACCGCGCGCAACATCGTGTTCGGGAAGTGGGCGTCGCTGGCCGTGCAGAACCTGGTCCTGCTCGTGTCGATCGCACCGTACTTCCTCCTGCGGTACTTCCTGGGCGGCCTGCAGTTTACCCAAGAGTTCTGGCAGGTATCGGCCCTGATCGTCTGCGCGGCGGTGGTCACTGCCATTACCGTCGGCCTCTCTGCGTTCAGCATCTCTGTATTCTTTCGGGTCCTCCTCTGCATCCCGCTCACGAATGTCGCCGCGCTGATCATCGGCCTGTTCGCGACGCAATGGTCGAACATAGGGACGGTTACGATGGCCGCCCCCGCCCTGGCGATGGTCATGGGCGCGTTCACGATGTTGGTGATGCTCGAGGCCGGCGCGTGGCAAATCGCGCCCCTCGCGGACCGCAGCTTCGCCATCGCCCGCGCGGCCTCGCTGCTCCTGCTCCTGATCCTGAGCCTGGTGCTGGGCGGTTTACACAAGAACGTGCAGGCGCTGGTGGTGTTTTGGGCCGGGGGGCTGATCCTACTGGTCATCGTGGCGGCTCTGTGCGAGCCGCAGTCGATGATCCCCAGCGCCTACTCGCGGTACTTCGGGCGGGGGTTCCTCCGGCGCGTGGCCGGGCTGTTCCTCGCCCCGGGCTGGGGCTCGGGGGTGTTGTTCGCGATCGTGGCCTCCGTGAGCGCGTGTTTCGCCCTGCGATCGGCGCTCCCGGAGCTCACGAGCCCCGTGGTCCTCGTGTCCACCGTCGCCCAGGTCCTCCTGCCGCTGGTGCTGATCCCGTACATCACGTTCCCGCGCCTCAAGCGTGCCGCCTGGTATCTCGTCATCCAGGTCGCGTCGTTCAGCGCCGGCACGATCGCCTTGGTCGGGAACGGCATCGAGTCCGAGACGCTGACCCACGCCGCGGCGTGGCTCGTTCCCTTGTCGCCCACGATGGGAATGGCCATCGAGATGGATCAGCCCGAGCTGACGCCGCTCGCCGTGGACACCCTCTCGGTGATCGTGGCCGGGGCCATCGTCGTCCTGACTGTCGCTCAGGCGTCGGGCGTGCTCAGTCGGACGATGAAGATGGTGAGCCGGCGGCCTTATGCCGCGCCGGCCGCGGCCACCGCTCCGGCCGCCGCGACGCCGGAGCCCGCGGACGAACGTGTCGCCAACCTCTGATCCCGCCCCCAGGACGCCCTGGCCGGTGGCGCTGGCGTCGACCCGTCACTGCGCGGAGGCCGCCTCGCACGTGTTGCGCCTGCCGTTCCGCGGGCACCTCTGGCGCGGCCGCGCAGGGGCGTGGCTCGGCTCGGGCCGCGGCACGTCGCTCGAGTTCCAGGACCATCGGGTCTACGTACCGGGCGACGATCCGCGGCACATCAACTGGCAGGCCTACGCGCGCACGGGCGTGTACTCGATGAAGCTCTACCGGGAAGAGGTCAGCCCGAGCGTCGACGTCGTCCTCGACACGACGGCGTCGATGATCCTGACCGGCGCCAAGGGCCTGCGCGCGCTCGAGCTGCTCCTGTTCGCGGTCGAAGGCGGCCAGAGCGTGGGGGCGTCCGTGCGCGCCTGGACGCTCGCCGCCTCTGACCCGACCCTGATCCCGTCCGGTGCGCTCGAGACGGGTGACTTCTCGTTCGCCGCCTCCGCCGCCGCGGGCGCCCCCGATCTCGCGCGCGTCCCCTTCCGTTCGGGCTCGCTGCGTGTCCTGGTGACGGATGGATTGTTCGAAGCCGCGCCCGACCCGATCCTCGCGCGCTTCGTGGCCGGCGGCGGCCGCGGGGTCGTGATGATGCCGTTCGCGGCGGAGGAGGTGGACCCCGAGTGGTCGGGGCCCATCGAGCTGCAGGACTGCGAGACAGGGACGCGCCGCGACCAGCAGATGGACGCGCGGACCCGTGAGAGCTACCGGCAGGCGTATCGGCGGCACTTCGCGGCCTGGCAGGACTCGGGCCGTCGGTACGGCGCGGTGGTGGCGCGTGTGCCCTCGGAGGGAACGCTGCTCGAAGCCTTGCGCCAGGACGCCCTGGCGGTGGGCGCGGTGGAACCCGCATGACGTTCGCGAACCCGGCGGGCGCGTGGGCCCTGCTCGGTCTGCTCGCCGTCCTCGCGATCCACCTCCTGCAGCGGCGGCGGCGGCGGCTGTGGGTCTCGACCCTCTTCCTCCTCGAGCCGCAGCGCTCGTCGAGCCTCGGCGGCCGGCGCTTCGAGCGCCTGCGGCGCTCGGCCTCGCTGTGGCTCCAGCTCGCGGCGGCGGCTCTCTTCGCCTTCGTGCTCATGCTTCCGTTGCGCCTGCTCGAAGACTCGCGGCAGGCGGCCGTCGTCGTCCTCGATTCATCCGTCTCCATGAGCGCCTTCCGCCGCGAGCTGCGCGACGCGCTCGCACGGCGGGTGCCCGAGATCTCCGGCCAGGCGCGCCACACCGACTGGGCGCTGCTCGAGAGCGTGCCGGGCCGGCGCCCTCTGTACGCGGGCCCGGACGGGGTGGCGCTGCTCGCCGCGCTCGACACTTGGGAGCCGCGGGAGCCCCACCACGACCCGGGCGCCGCCCTCGAGAGCGCCCGCGCCCTCGCCGGACCCGAGGGCCTCGTCGTCTTCGCCACCGATCACGAGGAGCCGCTCGCCGAAGGGTTCGAGCGGCTGGCGGTGGGCCGGCCCCTCGACAACGTCGGCATCGTCGGCCTCGACATCGACCCTTCGGCGGCAGGAGCCCCGATCCGTGTGGCCGTCCGCAATCACGGCTCGCGGCCCGCACAGCGCGACTTCTGGGCGGAAGCGGACGGCGGCGTGACTACCGATCGACGCACGCTCGAGCTTCTGCCGGGCGAGGTCAAGGTCCTCACGAGCGCCTTCCCCAAGGGGCGCGAGTCGGTCGTGCTCGCCCTCGCTCCGGATGCCTTCACCCTCGACGATCGCGCGCCGGTGGTGCGGCCGCGGCCGAAACGCGTGCGCGCGCGGCTCTCGTCGCCCGACGCCACGGTGTCGGCCTGGCTGTCGAGCCTGGATGCCGTCGACATCGCCGAGCCTGCGGACGTGGTCCTCGGGCCGACGGCGGGGGATGCCGCCGCGAAGCCCGAGGCCTCCTTGCCGGCGGTGCGGTGGCTCGCCGCCGGCCAGACGCGCCTGACCCGCGGCGCGGTGGTGGCGGAGAAGCATCCGCTCGTCGACGGTCTCGCCTGGCACGGCGTCGTCACGCCGACCGCCACCGGCTTCACGGCGGCGCCCGAGGACGAGGTGCTGGTCTGGACGGGATCCCGGCCGCTCGTCTTCCTCCGCGGGCCGCGCCAGCTCCACCTCAACTTCCCCATCGCCGGCTCCAACGCTCAGCGCGTCCCCGCGCTGCTGGTGTTGCTGCATCGCTTCATCGAAGAGATCCGGCGGGACAAGATCGCCGAGGAGCACGCGAACTTCGAATGCCGGCAGGAGCTGGCACTGGCCACGGCGGCAGCGGACCCGCCGCTGCGGCTCACCTGGGACACGAAAGAAGCGGGCGCCGAGGCGGAGCTGCGCGCCCCTTGGAAGCCGGCTTTCTTCGACGTCTACGCCGGCCCCCAGCGCCGCCTCGCCGGCGCCACGCATTTCGCCGACGTGCGTGAAGCCGACTTCGGCCGCGCCATGTCCTCGCAGCTCCGCGCCGCGAACACCCACGAAGTGCGCCGCCGCTACACGCGCGACGATCCCTTCCTCCCGCTGTGGATCGGCCTGCTCGGGGCGCTGCTCGTCGCCGACTGGAGCCTGGCCCAGCGAGGTGCCGCGTGAGCGCGTTCTTCCACGCGCCCGAGTGGCTGGCCCTGCTGCCGTTCCTGGGCTTCGCCGCCTGGCGGTGGCGCGGGCTGGGAGCGTGGCAGGCCTTGCGGCTCGCCTGCCTCGCCCTCCTCGTGCTCGCTCTGGCCGAGCCGCAGTGGCCGCGCGGTGGCCGCGGCACCGATCTCTGGGTCCTCGTCGACGGCTCCGCCTCCGCGCGCGACCTCATCGAGCCGCGGCGCGGAGAGATCGAGACGCTGCTGACCCGGGCGCGAGGCGCGGACGACAAGCTGTTCCTCGTCGACTACGCCGCTTCACCGCTGCTCCGCGGCGCCGCCCCCGAGGCCTTTACCGCCGCCCTCGATCAGACGCGCACCGCTACCGCCGTGCGCTTCGCCCTGGCCCAGATGCCCACCGGACGCGCCGCGCGGGTTCTCGTGCTGACGGACGGCTACAGCACGGAGCCGCTCACCGGCCTCGCCGCCGCCCTCGTGCGCGAGGGCGTGCCCCTCGACGTGCGCCTGTTCCCGCGCAACGACCACGCGGACGCGCAGGTCGAGGACGTGCGGGTGCCGTCGGCAGTGCAGCCCGGCGAGCCGTTCCTCGTCGAAGGCGAGGTGCGCGCGGGGGTCGACGGCCCGGTGCCGATTTCGGTCGTGCGCGACGGGACCGAAGTCGCGCGCGCCACCGCCGACGTGAGCGGCGGCGTGGCCCGCGTGCGTTTCAGCGATCGTCTCGTCGGCGGCGGCGCCTCGCGCTACGAGCTGCGCGTGCGCAAGGAGGGCGACACGATCGCCGGCAACGACACCGGCGCGGCCTGGCTGAACGTCGGCGGCGGCCGGCGGGTGCTGCTCGTCACCGGCTATCAGAATGACCCGCTGGCCCCCGTGCTCGCCGCGCAGGGCTTCGCGGTCGATGTCGTCACGGACATGTCGACGCTCACCCTGGGCCGGCTCTCCGGCGCGCGCCTCGTGATCCTCAACAACGTGCCGTCGCACAAGCTGCCCTCGTCGTTCCTCGCCGCCATCGACGCCTTCGTCCGCGTGCAGGGGGGCGGCCTGCTGATGGCGGGCGGCCGGTACAGCTTCGGCTCCGGCGGGTACTTCCAGTCGCCGATCGACCCGCTCCTACCGGTGTCGATGGAGCTGCGGCAGGAGCACCGCAAGCTGTCCGTGGCCATGGCCATCGTCCTCGATCGCTCGGGCAGCATGGCGGCACCGGCGGGTGGCGGCTCCCTCACGAAGATGGATCTGGCCAACGACGGCGCGGCGCGGAGCCTCGAGCTGCTCACCGACTACGACGCGGCGGCGGTGATCGCCGTCGACAGCACCGCCCACACCATCCTGCCCCTGGCCACCCTCGGCGCCAACCGCGCGGAGGCCATCGACATCGTGCGCCGGATCCGGAGCGAGGGCGGAGGCATCTTCATCGGCGAGGCGCTGCGCGCGGCCTGGGAGGCGCTGCACGACGCGCCGCAGGGCCAGCGTCACGTCGTCCTCTTCGCCGATGCCGCCGACTCCGAGGAGCCGGACGACTACCGCCGGACGATCGACATCATGGTCGAGCAGGGCGCCAGCATCAGCGTCATCGGCATGGGCACCGACCAGGACCAGGACGCCGCCCTCCTGCAGGAGATCGCCGAGCGCGGCAAGGGGCGCATCTTCTTCACCGACGAGCCGTCGACGATACCGGCCCTCTTCGCGCAGGAAACGGTGACCGTCGCCCGCTCGGCGTTTCTCACCGAGCCGGTGAAGGCGGAGTCGACGAACGGGTGGCTGCAGATCGCCAAGGACACGATCGGGGAGGCGGTGGAGCTGGACGCGTACAACCTGAGCTACCTGCGCCCCGAGGCGACGGCGGCGATGGTCTCCGAGGACGAGTACAAGGCACCGCTTCTCGCGTTCTGGCACCGCGGCGCGGGCCGCACGGCGGCGGTCTCGTTCCCCCTCGGCGGCGAGCACTCGGGGCGAGTGCGCGGCTGGAAGCGGTACGGCGATCTCGTGCAGACGCTGGCCCGCTGGCTGGCGGCGGCGGACACACCGCCGGGAGTGGCGCTGCGGGCGATGACGAACGGCCACGAGCTGACGCTGCGGCTCCTCCTCGACCGCGACTGGGACGAGCGCGTCACCAGCGCACCGCCGATGGTGCAGGTGGTGGAGGGCGCACGCGGCGAGCCGCTTCCGCTGTCCTGGGAGCGCATCGGCCCCGGCCGCTTCGAGGCGCGTCTCCCCGTCGAGCCCGGCCGCATCTATCGCGGCGCGGTGGGTGTCGGCGGCACCACCCTCGCCTTCGGCCCCGTGGAGGGCGCCCGCGGCGCGGAGTGGGCGTTCGATCGGAGACGAGTGCAGGAGCTGCTGGCGGTGGCACACCAGAGCGGCGGCGGAGAGATCACGAACCTCGCCGGCGCGTGGCAGCGTCCCGCCGCTCGGCGCACGCCCCTCGATTTGCGGCCGGCGGTGCTCCTGTTGTTCCTCGCCTTGTTCCTCGCCGACGCGCTCCGCACGCGGCTGTACGGCGCGACGATCGTGCGGCCGGCGGCGCTCCCCGCCACCCCCGCCCCCGTTCTCATCAAGACGCCGGCCGAAGCTCCGCCGAAGCCGGCCGAGCCGGCGGCGGCGTCCGACTCGCTCGCCGAGCGCCTGCGTCGGGCCAAGCGTCGTTAGTGTTCTCCTTGGCTCGCCCGCCCGTCCGTGATAGTTAGTGGCACTGGAGGTCCGCCATGACCATGGACCGGCGCACATTTGTAATGGGCACCGCGTTGACCGCCGCCGCCAGCACGCGCGTGTGGGGCGCCAACGATCGGCTGCGCATCGCAATCGTGGGTCCGGGTACGCAGGGCCGCGGCCTGCTCCGTCGCTTCTTGAGCGACGCGGAAGCGGCCAACGCGGAGATGGTCGCCGTCTGCGATCTGTGGACGAAGCGCCGCGACGAGGCGGCGGCGCAGGTGAAGGAAGCCACCGGCCGCGAGCCGCAGAAGCTCCAGTACTACGCCGACGTCCTGCAGACGAAGGACCTCGACGGCGTCATCCTCGCCACTCCCGACCATCAGCACGCGCGCCAGCTCGTGATGGCCGTCGAGGCGAAGAAGGACGTCTTCTGCGAGAAGCCGATGGGCAACGTGTTGTCGGAGGCGAAGGCGGCCTACCACACCGTGACCGCGTCCAGGCAGGTCGTGCAGCTCGGTACGCAGGGGCTCAGCCTCGGCCGAACCCAGTTGGGCGCGCAGTTCGTCAAGTCCGGCCGCCTCGGAACGATCACCCGCGTGAGCCACAACGGGAGCTTCAACGGCCCGCGCTGGAGCCCCATCGCGGCCGTCAAGGAGATCCGCGAGGCGGACACGGATTGGAAGGCCTGGCTCATGGGTCGTCGCGATCGGCCGTTCGATCCGCGTTCCCACGTGAGCACCCTCTCCTTGCTGCGCCGGATTCCGGGCCGCCGTGAGCACGTGGGGATCGGTCGGCCCCTGATCGATGCTGCGGCCCTGGTTGACTTATGGCTGTGTTGACTCCGAA
>Ga0114129_10012480_pt1 | contig 12096 bp, 12 predicted proteins | sample RhiMetdeltSRZDD1_FD_80071 | JGI IMG/M metagenome (GOLD analysis project Ga0114129, IMG submission 80071) | Populus rhizosphere microbial communities from Tennessee, USA - Rhizosphere MetaG P. deltoides SRZDD1 (version 2) (version 2) | ecosystem: Host-associated > Plants > Roots > Rhizosphere >...
TAGAACAGCGCGAGCACCAGCAGACCCACAAAGAAAATCGGTAGTGAGCCGCCGACCAGTGCGAAGACGCGGGCTGCCCCATCCACCAGCGTATTCCGGCGAATCGCCGCCACAATGCCCAGCGCGATCCCCAGGATCATCGCGATGATCATCTGGTCGGCCAACGACTCGCCGATTCGCATCCACGATTTCCCCGTGTCCGTCGTCTTGTAAAGGCCCGATAGCGTGGCCGCGTAAACGGTGTCGGGTCCGAAGGGATCGACCGCCACCGCTGTAACGCCCAGCGCTCGTGACGACTTGATAATATCGGGCGACACAAGACCATTGTTTACTTTTTCCCAATGGCGGGCCCCGTCGATGGTCCTGTACACACCGCCGCTCGTCCCGGCATAAAGAATTGCCGGTCTCGTCGGGTCCATGCCGAGCGTCACGACCATGAGCACTTCCTTCATTCCCTCCATTTTCTTCGACCAATTCTCACCGCCGTTCATGGTCTCGAACACACCCATCGTCGTCGCGAGAAAGATGTGATTGTTGTTCCTCGGATCGAAGACGAACTGGTTGACAACCGACGAAATCGTGGCGTCATCCAAGCCGGAGCGCATCGAAGCCCAACGTTGTCCGCCATCGTGGCTTTTGAAGACCGCATCGCCTTTGGTACCTGCATACACCGTCGCTGGGTATGCCGGATCGACGGCCATGGAAATCACGCGCGAATAGCTCATGCCCCTGGAGAGATTCGTCCAGGTCTGTCCGCCATCGCGCGTCTTATAAATGTAGTCGTTCGTTGCGACATATATGATGTCCGGATTCTTCGGATGAAGCTGGATGACGACGATGGGATCGCTGCGGTTGCAACCGACGAGACAAAGAGAGAGCAGCAAGAGCAGAGCAACAATATTTTGCATGAAAACAGTCTTCGGAATCTCCAGAATGGTCAAACGGGTCCAACAAGGCCGCATGGAACATCAGGCGTCGCGGCATGCTTTGCTCTGCACGTTGAGGCGGACGATCGACTAAGAACAAAGTTGGCGGCCGGTTTCAGCATCCTGCCTAGCGGTAATTGGTAAACTGGAGATCCACTCCGAAATCTTTTCCCTTGAGAAATGCAATCGCCGACTGCAATTCGTCCTTGCTCCTGCCGAGAATGCGTATTTGTTCTCCCTGGATCTGCGCCTGCACTTTGAGCTTCGAATCTTTGATCGCCTTCGTGACCTCCTTCGCTTTCTCGGATGCGAGCCCGCTCTGGATTTTGGCGACCTGGCGAACCGTACCGCTCAGCGCCGGCTCGATCGCGCCTTGGCTAAAGGCCTTCAAGGAAACCCCCCGCCTCACACACTTTGCCTTGATGATATCCTGCACTGCCTTCAGCTTGTACTCGTCGTCCGAGAGAACGACCAATTCCTTTTCTTTTTCTTTGAGCGTGATCTCCGTTTTGGAATCTTTGAAGTCGAATCGCTGCTTGATCTCCTTTGTCGCCTGGTCGAGCGCGTTCTTCAGCTCCTGCATGTTTACTTCCGACACCACATCGAACGAAAACTGATCAGCCACGTGCGTCTCTCCTCTCTTTTTCCCGTTCTTCGACCTTCCAGGAGTACCGTCCTCAACTTGTGCCGCGGCGCGAGACCACAAGCTCACCCCGCAGCCTCCTCTGGCTATCCTAACAACAGCCGTCACCATTCGGCAGCCGGTAACTTTTCTGCTCATCGCCGTTGATAATCGCGGTCTGCATACGCCCCGCTGAGCCGCTGCCCGCCATGACAACGACTTCGCTGCTCGTAAATGGCCGTTTTAAAATCACGTAGCCGTACCACTGTGTCATACTATCGCCCAGGACGATCACTCCCAGAATCGCCACTACCGCCACCAGCACCGCATCAAGATAGAGCGCAAAGGCTTGTCCGGCCGCCAGCGTCGCCGCTTTCTCTACGAACATCCCGAACATTTCATAAGACCCCGTCAGGGTGATCAGGCCCACGAAGAGCATCGGTACCGCCGTCACCCAGAGGTACGGCGACTTCCACATCTTGATCAGCACGGTAGTCGCGATACACAGCGCCAGAGTCCCCAGCAGCTGATTCGCCGCGCCGAACATCGGCCAGATGGTTGAAATGCTCCCCGTTCCGATCAAGTACCCCCAAGCCCCGACCACTACGGCGCTGCTGAGCAGCATGCCGGGCCACCAGTTCATCCGGCCCAACGGTCCATACACCCGCCCCGCCATTTCCTGAATGAGATAGCGCGCCACGCGCGTCCCCGTATCGATCGTCGTCAGGATGAACAATGCTTCGAACACCAGCGCGAATTGATACCAATAGGCCGTCAGGGTGGACATGCCGGGCAGTGTGGCAAAAATCGAGGCCATGCCGACTGCCAAGGACACGGCCCCGCCCGGCCGCCCGGCCACATCCACTTCGACCAGCCGCGACAGCTCCCCAACGTGCGACGTGGGGAACCCCATTTCCGCCAGAGCGTCAGCCGAGAGAGTCGTGTTGATCGCCAGATAGTCGCCGGGAATCAGCACCGAAGCTGCAATCAAAGCCATCACGCCGACAAAGCTTTCCAACAACATCGCGGCATATCCGACCACTGCCTGCGATTCTTGCTCGATCATCTTCGGCGTCGTCCCGGAAGAAACCAACGAGTGAAATCCCGAGACAGCCCCGCAGGCAATCGTAATAAAGAGAAAAGGGAAGAGCGTACCGGGAATGATCGGCCCACCGCCTTTGGCAAAGGCCGTTATACGCGGCATCTCAATCGTGGGCGCCATGAGGATGACGCCGAAGCCGAGCAGAAACACCACTCCCAGTTTCATAAAGGTGGAGAGATAGCCGCGCGGCACCAGCAGCATCCAACCCGGCAGCACCGAGGCGAGGAACCCGTAACTCGCCAATAGCCATACGAGCGTCATCTTGTCGAACTCGAAGAGCCAGGCGTAATGCGACTGCATGACCACCCGACCGAAGAGCACCGCCGCAACCAGCAACATCACGCCGAGCGCCGACACCTCCGCGACTGCACCGGGACGAAATTTCTGAAGATACAAGCCCATGATAAAGCCGATGGGAATCGTCATCGCGATCGTGAAGGTGCCCCAGGCGTTGTGATAGAGCGCATTGACGACGGCGAAGCCGAGCCCGGCAAGCGCCACCACCACAATAAACAGCACCGCCACCGCCGTCGCCGTACCGGTAATGGAACCGAGCTCATCTTGAGCAATCTCAGGGAGTGAGCGTCCGTTTCGCCGCATTGAAGCGACGAGGATAATGAAATCCTGCACTGCTCCAGCCAGTACAGCGCCGATCACCAGCCAGAGAAAACCGGGAAGAAAACCGAATTGCGCGGCCAGCACCGGCCCAAGCAGCGGACCGGCACCGGCGATCGCTGCGAAGTGATGGCCGAAGAGGACGACTCTATTGGTGGGATGAAAGTTCACGCCGTCATTGAGCCGTACCGCCGGCGTGACTCGTTGATTATTGAGCTCGACCACTTGCCTCGCCAGCCAGCGGCCATAGAACCGATAGGCCAGCACATAAATGCACGCCGCCGCCACAACCAACCACAGACCATTTACCTTTTCAGAGGGATGAATAAGGCCCGTCACAAAGGCGAGCGCAACGGCACCGACAAGAGCCAGGATTCCCCAAAACATCAGCTTTAGTGCCGACATGCGCGGCATCCTATCACAGATGATTCCTTTCTCGGTCAAGCAGAGAAGAGTCGGTCACGCGCAGCCGCCTCGACGGCGGCATTCTACGAAGGTAGGAGGAAAGTCTTGCGCCTCATGCCGCCGATTTCCGTCGCTTTTTCGCTTGAAGGTTCCCGCTCACGATGGGCCCGAGTGAATCGCCTCGACCAGCCATGACCAAACCCTCTCTGTATCAAGCGTTTCCAATGACCCCTTCTTTCTAGGTATAGGGCTGGTCTTGGCATTGCAGGTTGTTGGGGCATGTACACTGTGTCGACAGACCAACGTCGTCAATTCCGTTTCGCCATCGCTCGGCGTGGCTTCGTGACGCAGGGTAAGAAGACGACCGTCTGCGAAGTACATGATCTGACGGAGCAAGGTCTGCAATTTCACGTGGATCTTCCGCTCAGTCCCGATGAATCGATCCGCGTCGAAATCCAACTCGACGGCGATTGCATCATTCATTGCGAACTCTTGATTGTTCACGCCAACCGTCCCCGCTTCGGCGGCCGCATCATCCGGATATCGCCGGAAGACCGGCAGCAGCTCGCCGAGTACATCCAACGTCTGGTGCTATTCGATGCGGGCGACTAAACCGTTCGCCGCTCCCACGCCCATGCTCTCTCGCCCCTCTTCTGAGGGATAACATTCAGCTCCATGTCCAGCTAGATTGACCGATCATGGATGACGTGAAACCTTACCACCGCGGCCTGTACCGCCTGCCGGTTGACTACCCCGCGATGTATTGCGTCGTGTCGGAGGTAGGGGAAGGCACCATCACAAACCTGTCGGCCTTCGGTTGCACGATTGAGACGAGCGAACCGCTGCCCGTGGAACGCAGTGTGGCGCTCCGCCTCCTCCTTCCGGACCGGCATGAGTCGCTCCCCATCGAGCTTGGGCGCGTACGGTGGGTAAAAGGCAATCGGGCAGGAATCGAATTTACTCAAGTGGATCGAACGTCCAACCTTCGCCTCCACAGCTTCGTGTGGGACAAAATGGTCGAACGCCTCCAGCTGATTCAGCAGCAACGAATACCGTCTTAACCTGCCGTTTTTGCTTCCCGCGATCGAAGGCAGCGTCACTGATCTCCCGCACGATGGCTGCGAATCGTACGGCGATTCCGATCTGTGAAATAGAAACACAGCAGCCCGATTCCGATCCAGGCCAACTCGCGAAAGCGCCGCAGGAGTGCGAACGTGATGCCGGTGACGTCACTGTACCCGAAGGCTTTGAGCAGAAATAGATTCCCCGCATCTTGGGCGCCGAGGCTTCCGGGAATGAAGAAGGTACCTCCTTTAATAAAGACCGAGAGGGCACCGATGGAGACAGCGGACAAGAACTTCGCCGGGCCGCCCAAGAAGTAAATGATCACGAACACCTCGCCCGCTTCGGCAAGCCACCCCAAAAGGAAGAAACCCGTCGATGCATAAAAGGCGCTGTGTCGGTGCGTGTAAAAATCCAGGATCGTGCGGTCGAGCGATCGCAGTTTCTCTTCTCGTGATTCGAGAAAATTGATCCTCAAGCCGAGCTTTCGTACGATCTGAAGTATCCATGTGAAAATGCCGTGCCGTTGAACGAATACAAAGGCGGCGATGCCAAACAGGAGCAATCCCAGGCTGAGGAGCGTGGCAGCAACCATTTGCCCCGACGATCCTTCGGCGCCCAGAATCCAGAAGGCTAAGGCCACACCCACGAGAATGAACAGCACTTGGGCGATCGTCATAGTAGTCTTGGCGATAACGACAGAGGCCAACGCTTCAACCATGGGCACTCGAAAGCGCTGAAGCAGGTAGGCCTTGAGCGGCTCCCCGCCGACATAGGCGGTCGGCGTGGTCATGTTCACCACTTCGCCGGCCATGCGAATGGCGAACAGATGCCAAAAGGGAATGTGTTGCGCCGACGGACCCAGGGTGATTTTCCAACCATAGGCCTCGATCACATACATCATGAGCGAAGGGATTAACATGACCACGAGTGCGGCTGGACCGAGCCGAGATGCGGCTTCGTAGATATGGCCGGGCCCGATATTCCAAACCAACAAGCCGAGAGTGAGGCCTCCGATGATGAGAAGAATCACTCTCAGCACATGAACCGAGACTTTCCCTCGGGATGCTCAAAATGGTCTTGCGGCGAGGCCGCAGGGCGCGAAGCCCCCGAGGCGTATTGCCGTCGATACGTTGAGGGGGGTGAGCAACCGAGAACGAAGCGGCAAGCTATTTTCAGCATCCCGCTATGCACGAGTGACGGCGGACGGGCGGACGACCCACAGCATGACGGCCGCAAACACGATCGAGCCGGCAGCCGCGATCCAGAGAAACCAGTCGAGTTTCCCCAGGATCGCAAAGAACAACACCACGACGGTGAAGTCGCGGCTCGCCACATTCTTGAGCATGAAATCCGACCAGGCCGCGTGGGTCGGCATTCTCCATCGGCTCGCCGCCTTGATCCTTTGGGCTTTGCTGACCAATACGAAAGACAAAACATTTCCGACGATGGCCGCCGCTCCCAGGGCGAGCGGCATCCAGGCAGAGGGGGTATCAGCGGCTCTCGCATAAGCTCCCATGGCGATGCCGCCGAAAATCGCCATGTGGACGACGTTATCCATCACGATGTCGAGCCAGGCTCCGAACGCCGACTCGGTGAATGTCAGCCTTGCCACTTCGCCGTCGGAGCAATAGATGACTGCCGCCAATTGGAACAGCAAGGCCGATGCGCGCCCCGCCGCATACGTGCCGAGCCCGAACCCGGCCGCCGCCGCCAGGCCGACCATCGTCGCCAGCATCGTGACCGAATTCGGCGAGAGGCCGATCGCCAAAAAGACCCGCGTGAATCGGCGTGACAGGCCTCGATTGAAGTAGCGGTCGACGATTCCTTCGAAGTCGCTCTTGAGGGACGCAAAAAGTTTTCGTTCGGCTGTCCGCAGATCACCGATATCGCGTAGGTCCTGATACCAATGAGACGGATTCGATCCAGTTGAGAGCACGCGCAGGCGACCGTCCGCGGCCGCGCCCTCGAGCCATGGGCGAATAGGAATCGTGCCGGCTTCATTCGCCGAACGGCCGGCCGCACCGAGCAGCGCCGCCGGAAGGACGACGAGATCTGCGATCTCAACGACGCCGGTTGCCAGCGAGAGACGTGAAAATCCGGCCGGATGCGGCGCAATATCGTGCCGGACGGTCTTGTGTGCCACAACAATTGCCTGCCCCTGCTGGATATCCTGTCGCAACTGTTCGATCAGCGAGCGAGAGAAGACACCGGCCACTCCTGACAACAGGCAAAACCCTCGCACCTCCGCCGCCAGGGCTTCCCACGTTCTGGGATCGTCGAGGGGGAATTCACGGATCGGCATCCATCGGACCGGGATCGTAATGCGGGGACCTCGGCCGAGCGCCTGCTTCAATTGCTCTTCGTCCGATCCGGCCAGCACGATCAACTGTCTGATGCCAGCCCGCTGTAGGGTCAAGACTGTCCGCTGAAACAATCCAATGCCGACGACCTGGGTCAATGGGCTCAGGGCGTTTCGCACCGGCGCGCCGAACAAGTCCACCGACGGCAGCAAAATCGCCGTCGAGAGTCCCTGCAAGTCGGCTTGCTTGTGAATAAGTCTTTCGCTCATCGCCTGTGTCTCGGCTATAGCTTCGGCAATATGTCTCGCTCGGCCTTTTCGACGTCTTCGGGAAAGTCGATCTCGGTCCAGGGTAACCCGCCGATCTTCTCATGGCCGACCTTGACCTCGCGGAAGAAATCCAGCAGCCCATCTTCATACTCCATCTGCCAGGCTTCGCGATCGACGTGGGTCCTGAGCGACGCGACGACATGCGGCGTGTCGGCCTGGCGGACCTTGAGAAATCCCACCCCTTCGCCGGCATAGTCATAGTGCAGCGGCATGCGTTTCGTCAGAGCGATGACACGGCCCCCTTCGACCACCACCATACATTCTTCTCCGGTCTGTTTTACCGACTCATCCATCAGCAGTGCAGTGGAATAGGGCGACTGTACCAATCGCCGGAGGATTTGCCTATGGAACAACACGTCGGCGTCCATGACCACCACATCATCATCCAGGGCGGTGCGTGCAATCCAGAGCGAGGAGATACTTCCACGATGAAACTGTTCATTGACGAGGAAGTTCACCTGCACCCCGTATGAATTCTCATCGACGGCGGCCCGGATCATCTCCTGCTTATAGCCGACGACGATGTCGGCGCGCCGTATGCCAACCTCAGCCAGCGACTGCAAATAGCGATGGAGAAGGCTCCGTCCACCGATCTTGATCAAACACTTGGGACGGTGTTGCGTCACCGGCCACAGACGCTTTCCCACACCGGCAGCGAGAATGACGGCTTTCATGCCGGCCTGCTCGCTCGTTCGAAGGCGTCGAGGAATTCATGGAACTGCGCCGGGGTCAGCGCGCCCATATTGGCGACACGGAAAATCTTGTTCTCTAAATTGCCCTGGCCGGCATAGATCACGTAGCCTTGTTTCTTTAGTCGATCATGGAGGGATGGGTAGGACACCCCTTCGGGCAGATAATAGGCAGTAATGGTGTTGGATTGCCGGTCGGGCGGAAGCACGAGCTTCATGCCGAGTTTAGCCATCCGCTCGCGAATCAGTCCAGCCGCTTTCTTGTACCGCTGTATACGATTCGTCACGCCTTCTTCCAACAACTCGTTCAGCGCTTCATCGAAGGCGTAATACAGCGGCACGGCCGGGGTGAAGGGCACCGTACCGCGCCCTTGGTCATCGACATAGTGCGTCAAGTGCAGGTACCAGGACCGTTTCGGGTAGCTTCGCATCCGCTCCAAAAATCCCTTGCGAACCAAGACGAAGGAGAGACCGGGAAATCCTTGGATACATTTTCCCGCCGTGCCGGCAACCATATAAATGTTCGAGCCCGCGATGTCGATGCTCTCTCCAGCCAAGGCGCTGACGCCGTCCAGGATAAACACGCGGTTTTGGCTATCGACGACCTCGGCGATGGCCTTTCCCGGATTGAGCAAGCCGGTGGTCGTTTCATGATGGACCATCCCGACGGCATGCACTTCGGGATGTTGCCTGAGCGCCAGACGCAGTCGCTCGGGGTCCGGCCGTTCCGTCCAGTCATATTTGAGCTCCGAGACCCCCAGACGATCCAACCCGACCATCTGCGACATCCGTTCCCCATAGACGCCGTTGTTAATGATCAACGTGCGTTTGCCATGGGGGATGGAAGACATGACGGCAGACTCTACCGCGGCGGTGCCGGATCCCGTGATCAGGACGGCGGCATAGTCGGCTTCCGCACCCGGCACGAAAGCTTTTAGCAGCTTGGCCTGGATGCCGTGCAGGAGTTCCAAAAACTCCGATTCGCGGTGGCAGATGTCCGGACGAAGCAGCGCCTGCCGCACTCGATCGGACACGTTGACCGGACCGGGATTGAGTAAAATCATCCGCCTTTGTTCCTTTCACTTATCCTTCGAAAACCGACCAGGACGGCTTCAATAGCGCGCGTTCACCGAGCACCGCCCGTTTTGATCACGATCTGATAGTCTTGAGTGCGCGCTGAGCGAGCAAGGAAGCGGCTTAATCGATCACTCGATCGCCTTCATAAATCGTTTTGTCATTTCCGCCGGTTCGTGCAGAACACGGCCGGCGTCTTCGGCAAACTCATTCACCTTGATCAGCAACATGCTGGGCCCGTCTTTCTTCAGCATATCCGTGAACTCGTACACCAGATCGTCCCGATCGAGCACCCGCTCCACGTTCAGATATCCGGCCGCTTTCGCCACTTTCTCCAATGGAACGACGTTCGAGATCGTCGGTTGATTGCCGGTCGTCCCGTATACCTCGTTGTCGAACACGACATGAATGAAATTCTTGGGCTTCAAGGCCCCGATCGTCGCCAAGGTGCCCATTCCCATGAGGACGTTGCCGTCTCCATCGAAGGTGACGACTTGCTTGTTCGGTTTGGCCAGCGCCACGCCCAGCGCGATCGCCGCAGCATTTCCCATAGAGCCGATCATATAGAAATGCGTCGGCTTGTCGGCAATCTTGTGGGCTTCACGCGACGGAAATCCATTACAGATGATGACCGGCTGGTCTGTCAATAATTCGACTAGGGCGGCAATGGCCTGCGCGCGACTGATCAATGTCCCCTGTTCCGGCCTCATAGTCGGTTCCCAGTAATTGCTGACGAGTGATGGGCGACGAGTTCGATGTCACGCGTCACACATCACCATCACTTCACGGATGCAGTCCCTTCACCACCCCTTTGGTGATGAACAATGCCACCGGAATTCGCTGCTTCATGAAGGTTTCCGCCACCCATTTGAAATCTTCCATCGCCGTTTTTTCAGTCAAGGTTCGGTGAGATATCTTCATCGTATCGAGAAACTGCGGCATCACCTCGCCCATCACCAGATGCTCCGGCGCGTCCTTTCCACCGTGACCCCGCCAGGAGACGATCAGAATACAGGGCTGCCGATAAATCACGTTCAAAGAAATCAAGGTATTCAGCGACGTTCCCAGTCCGGAATTCTGCATGAGGACGGCCGGAATTTTTCCCGCCATGTAAGCCCCGGCTGCCATCGCCACAGCTTCATCCTCGCGCACGGCTGGTGTATAGAGGCGCCGATCCATGAGTTCCGCGATGATCCCGCCCAGGAGAGAATCGGGCACTCCCGTGAAAAAGTTCACTCCCATGTCCTGCATGGCCTGGACGAACGCGCCGCTGTCGATCATCGCCTCGATTCCTTGACAATGATTGGAGAAAGCGGGCGCATTATAAGCCATGCCTTTGGGCTTTCTCAAGAAAACGGGACGGTTGCACCAGACTGTGCCGCATGTTAGCGTGCGCCATGCGCCCGCGGGGATATGCCAGCCCGACGGTACGAACCGCCAGCATTGCGATCGTTCTGTTCATCGCCCATTCTGTTCCATCACATGCCGTGCCGATGGCCAACGACCCGAAGGGGTTTCAGAACATTATCTGGGGATCCGCCCTCGAATCACGACCCGACATGGAAGTGACCCGCAAAACCCAGCATGTCATCGAATACCAATTGAAAAACACGCCCGCTGCCTTCGCCGGAATTCCCGTCGAAAGTGTTCGACTCTCATCAATCGAAAAACAGTTCGCCCGCGTCACCATCCGCTATCGGGGAGAAGAGATCCACAAACGGCTCCTGGCGTATCTCGAACAGGAATTCGGGCCCATCGAACGTCTTCCCGGTCAAATGATGCGCGGCCTCAATCAGCAGTATAATTGGCGGGGGACAGAATCGGAGATCAACTTGACGTACCAAGGGAGCACGGAGCGCGGCTTTATTTTCATTGACAGCCGAAACCTTGCGCCCCGTTTTTACGATTACCTCGCCGATACAGCGGAATAGTCTATGCGCTCTCTCTCTTCCGTCCGTCGCGTTGAAGTCCGTTCTGTGCTGGCGGGACTGATGCCGGTCCTCTTCCTTGCCGGCACCACCGCCTTCGCCGTCCCGATCCAAAACGATCCCAACGGATTCGAGGGCATTCCCTGGAGAGCCGAATTTTCCGAGTCGGCTGACTTCAAGCTGGTCGACAACGGCCCTCGGATCAAAGCCTGGGAACTCACTCAAGGCCCTCCTCCGTTGGGCGGCGCAACGGTGGACACCATGCGATTCTTTACGCTGAATGGGCAATTCGCTCGGGTGATGATCCGGTACCATAGCCCGGAGACGCACACGCGCATCGCCAACTATTTTCAAACCATGTACGGGCCGCTCGATCGCACACCGGGACAAATTTCAAAAGGCGCGGTCCAGCAGTTCCACTGGCGCGGCGATGAAACTTTGATCACCATGACCTATGAATCCAGCATGGATCGCGGCATTATTTTCTTCGAAAGCCGGGCGCTTGCCCTGCAATTTTCTGAAAGCCAAATGGCTCCCGAGCCGGATCTCGGGGGCGCCACGTACTAGGCGATTTCCAGGTCCGCCCGTGGCCGTCCATCTTCGTTGCCCTCGAACGGATGCGTGACGGTATCCTCACGGACATCGTGGCAGTCACGGGAAATTCTCGTTGACAAGCGCTACCGGCCTTTCGCATCATGCGGTCTTGACATGATCAATGCCGGGAAACTCCGCGCTGCTCTGAAGAGACCGGGCGCCCTCAAGGTGGTCGGCGCCCACGATGCGTTGAGCGCGCGCCTCATCGAACGCGCCGGTTTCGATGGTGTCTGGGCCAGCGGATTCGCCATTTCCGCCTCGCTCAAGTGCGTTCCGGACGCCAGCTTCATTACATCCAGCGAACAGCTCGACGTCGAGCGAAACATGGCCGAAGCCGTGGGCATTCCCGTCATCGCCGATTGTGACACCGGATACGGGAACGCGCTGAACGTCATGCGTACCGTCAACGACCGGGAGCGGGCTGGAGTCGCCGCAATCTGTATCGAA
>Ga0114129_10012482_pt1 | contig 12096 bp, 12 predicted proteins | sample RhiMetdeltSRZDD1_FD_80071 | JGI IMG/M metagenome (GOLD analysis project Ga0114129, IMG submission 80071) | Populus rhizosphere microbial communities from Tennessee, USA - Rhizosphere MetaG P. deltoides SRZDD1 (version 2) (version 2) | ecosystem: Host-associated > Plants > Roots > Rhizosphere >...
CGGCTGCCCGCCGGTGCTGCGGCAGTGCTGCTGAACAAGAGCCACCAGTTTCACGATCTCATCCTGCCGATCAGCAGAGCGGACAAGGCGCTCTTCGACGCCGTCGACGGCCGCCGCACGATCTCGGAGATCCTCGACCACCCGTCCACAGCGGAGCGCGCGCGCGCCCGAGCGCTGTTCGAAGCGCTCTGGCGGTATGACCAGGTGGTCTTCGATACGTCGCCCGCCGCCGTCGCCTAAGCTTCGGCACTGGCGCGCGGGCTCGGATAGACTGCTGGCGGACACTGCGCCGCTGCGCGATCCCTCTGCTGCGTGGCGGCGCAGTTTTTCATGGCGGAATCTCGAATCCTCGTCGTCGGCGCCACGGGTCAGCTCGGGAGCGTGATCGCCGGCAAGCTGCTCAAGAGCGGCGTGCCGGTGCGGGCGCTCGCGCGCAACGCTCAGAAACTCGAATCGGTGGGCCGGCTCGGCGCCGAGACGGCGGCCGTGGATTTGCTGGACCTGACGAAACTGACCGAGACCTGCCGCGGGGTCGCGCAAATCATCGCGACGGCGAACAACAACATGGGCAAGGGCCCGACGAGCCCGGGCCGCGTCGATCTGACGGCGTATCAGAATCTCTGCGCCGCCGCGCGGAACACCGGGGTGCGCCGGTTGGTGTACGTGTCGTATCGCGGCGCGACGCCGGACGCGCCGGTCGACATCTTCAGGTTGAAGTGGCACATCCAGGACGCGATCCGGCGGAGCCAGGTGCCGTACGTCACCCTGCAGCCGACGAGATTCATGGACGTCTGGATCGGTCAACTGCTCGTGGACGGCATCCGCAAGAAGGGCGTGACGCAAATCTTCGGCGACGGCACCGCGGTCTCGAACTACGTCGCGGTCGCCGACGTGGCGGACTTCGCGGTCAAAGTCCTCGCCCGCGTCGACATCGTCAACGAGGTGATCGAGTTCGGCGGCCCGTCGAACGTCTCGTTCAACGATCTCGCGACGCTCGTCGAACATCAACTGGGCGTGCCGTCGAAGCGCCGCCACATCCCGGTACCGGTGATGAAGGTGCTGGCGCCGGTGATCAAGCCCTTCAACGAAGTTGGCGCGAGATTGATCTCGCTCGGGTTGGATTCGGCGACGAATCCGGCGCCGTTTCCTGAATGGCGGAAGACGGCCGAGCGGTTTGGCCTGGCGCCTCGCAGCGTCGACGACTACATCAAGACGCTCACTCGGTGACGTCGCGAACGCCCTCGCGAGGCGTCGCGACGAACAACCCGCGATCCATCAGGCCTTTCGGATCGTGCTCGACGCCGAGTCCCGCGTCGCGAAATGCGTCCAGCTGCTCCTCGACCGTGAACAAGCCGAGCTCGTGCACTTCACTCGCGTGTCGGGTGCCGGCTGCGTCGGTAATTTCGTAGCCGAAGAACAACCGCGACACGCGGCCATCGACCTGCGCACGGGCCGTTCTCGTCACACGAACGCCGTCGGCCTCGCCGACGTGCGTGACGATCCGCGTCGTGTCGAGCGCGCCAGGAGGAAACCAGGGCTCGACGAGCATCAGTCCGCCGGGGGCCAGGTGCTCGCGAAAGCAGCGCAACGCGTCGGAGACGCGATCGAGCGTTTTCAAGTAGCCGATGGAGCTGAACAGGCAGAGGACCGCGTCGTAACGGGACGGCAGGTGAAAATCACGCATGTCCGCGTGAAAGAATTGACCGGTTGGATGCTTGCGGCGTGCGATTGCCAGGAACGCGGGATCGAGATCGAGCCCGTCCACGCGAAAACCTTCCGCCGCGAGACGCCGCGCGTGTTCACCGGACCCGCAGGCAACATCGAGAACGGACATGCAGGCGGGGTTGTGCCGGCGCAGGAGGCTCGTGAGTTGCGTCACCTCACTCGCGTAGTCTTTGAACGTCGAGTAGATCAGGTCGTAGTACTCGGCAGTGGCGGTATACATGAGGACCTCATGCCCGCCTCGGCGCGAACCCGGCCGCCCGCGCCATCCGGACGAGGTCGGTGAGCCGGCGCGCCTCGGCCTTTGCCACCGCGGTCCCGAGCGTCGTAATCCGGTAGTACCGCCGGCGCTCGTCGTCGTCTTCCGGGGCGGGACGATCGCGGGTCTCGACGAGGAGCCCCTGCTCGAGCATGCGCTGTATCGATCGATAGAGGGTCCCGGCACTCAGCTTCAGTTCGCCGCCGGTGCGCGCCTCGACGTCCTGGATGATCGCGTAGCCATGACGATCGCCATCGGCCAGCGCGATCAGAATGTGGAGCGTCGCAGCCGGGAGTGGCAGAAGTTCGTCAATCTCGCCCATCCGGGTCACTCTATCCACAGTGGCTATATTGTCAACCGACGGTCATAGAATGGCGGGATGCCGCGCGCGCAGCAGCCCGCCGAAAAGCCGGAGGCGATGTCGCTCCTCGGCAAGCCGCTCTACAGACCGCCGGTTCCCGAGGCCAATCGCGCGAAGATGGAGGCCGACGCGAAGGCCGCGTTCGACCTGGCCAGCCGTGAGCCGAGCGCGGAGAACATCATCTGGCTCGGCCGCCGCACGGCGTACCTCGGGAAGTTTCAGGAAGCGATCGACGTCTTCACCGGCGGCATGCGGCTCTACCCGACCGATCCACGGCTGTACCGGCATCGCGGCCATCGCTACATCACCATCCGCAATCTGCTTCGGGCGCAGGAGGATCTCGAGCGCGCGGCCGAGTTGACCAAAGGACAGCCGGACGAAGTCGAGCCGGATGGACAGCCGAACGCGCGCGGGATTCCGACGTCCACGCTGCATTCGAACATCTGGTACCACCTGGCGCTCGCGCGATATTTGAAGGCGGATTTCGCCGCGGCAGCCGACGACTGGCGCCGCGCGCGCGACGCCGGCAAGAATCCCGACAACCTCGTCGCCGGCAGTCACTGGCTCTACCTCTCGCTGCGGCGCGCGAATCGCGCGAGCGACGCGAAGGCGGTGCTCGAGCCAATCCGCGCCGATCTTGACGTCATCGAAAACGGCAGCTATCACGCGCTGCTGCTGATGTACAAGGGCGAACGCACGCCGGCGCAGGTGCTGTCAGCCGCCGGCGAAGGCGCGGCGGGATCGGCCGCGCGATACGGCGTCAGCGCGTGGCATCTTGTCGAAGGCCGACGGCCCGAGGCCAAGAAGCTGTGGGATCAGATTCTCGCAGGACCCGACTGGCCGTCGTTCGGATTCATCGCGGCCGAAGCGGACGTGAAGAACATGGGTAATGGGTAATTGGTAATGGGTAAAGGGTTCTCAGGTTGCTGGCTTTTTCAGCAACCTGCTCGGAATGGCGCCCGGCGGGGGCCCAAAGGCGATGAGGGTATGAGTGAGGCAAAGGCCAAGAGGCGCTAGGTCCAACGAACAACATCAGGACACCAAGACAGGACACGTTTCCGGAAGGCAGTGTGTTGCCGATCGCGGCCGACTTGGACTGACGCGATGCGACAGATCGAACCTGCGCCGAGTTAGCATCGGCTCGTGGGCGTCGTCCTCACCCCCATCGTCCATCCGCAGCCGGTTGCGCTGGCCGACCTGCGCGGGAAGACGCTCGCAGTCGACGGCAACGGCGAGCTCTATCAATTCCTGGCGCTCATCCGGCTGCGCGACGGTACGCCGCTCAAGGATGCGACCGGCCGGATCACCTCGCATCTCTCAGGGTTGTTTTTTCGGACGACGAGGTTGATGGCCGAACACGGGCTCAGGCCCGCGTTCGTGTTCGACGGCGCGCCGCCGCCGCAGAAGGCGGCCGAGCTGCAGCGCCGGCGCGAGGTCAAGGCCGAGTTCGAGCGGGCGCATGCCGACGCGGTCGCGCGCGGAGATCTTGAAGCGGCGTACTCGAAGGCGACGATGACCTCGCGTCTGACGCGCGAGATGGTCGGCGAAGCACGCGAGCTGCTGCGGCGGCTCGGACTCCCGACGATCCAGGCGCCCTCAGAGGGCGAAGCGCAGGCGGCGCACATGGCGCGCGCGGGCCGCGTGTGGGCGGCGGCCAGCAAGGACTACGACACGCTGCTCTTCGGCGCGCCTCGCCTGCTGCGATTTCTCACGGTCTCCGGCAAAGAGTTCCTGCCGAGTCAGGGAACGTTCCGGCCGCTCGTGCCGGAGATGCTCGACCTGTCCGCGCAGCTCGAGCGTTGGGGCATCGATCGCGAAGGGCTGATCGATCTGGCGCTGCTCGTCGGCGGCGATTTCAACACCGGCGTCTCCGGCATCGGACCGAAGAAGGCGTTGAAACTGATCCAGGAGCACGGCCGCGTCGAGGGGATGCCGGCGGAGATTCAGGACGCGCTGGGCGACGTCGCGCCGCTCCGCCAGATTTATCTCCATCCAGCCGTCACTGACGAGTACCAGATCGAGTTCGGCGAGCCGGATCCTGATGCGGTCGTTCATTTTCTCTGTGAGGAGCGTCAGTTCTCTCGGGATCGCGTGACCGATGCGCTGGCGCGCGCCTTCCCGCCGCCGCGGTTGTTTTGAAAAGCAAGGCTATGAGGCTATGAGGCGCTGAGGCTCGGAGGCGCACGCGAGCGGGGGGCCCCGCGAGCTTTGAAGAATGAGGCGCGGAAGGATTACGAACGGAGCGTTCGAAAGGTTATCGAGTAACGCAGCGCGTGCACAGCCGGAATCGAGTGTTCATATTCCCGACGCGCCGCACCCTCAATCAGGTAGGCAGATCTTGGTATCAACGTGATCTCGTGAGTGGTCGTTCGGCGCGCTCCGCGGTCGCGCGAGCGAAGTGCCCGCGGCGCGACATACGAACGAAATCGCATCTGGCACTCTGACAAGAGCGAAATCCCTGCGATGACCGCGTACTGTGGCGCGTCGCGATGCCAGCCGATCGGCGCGCCGGGACGGTACTCGTTGATGAGCGCCATGACGAACGCCTCCGGGCTGACGCCCGCCCAGGCCGCCACTCTTGCACGAACCGGCAAGAGGAATTCGGGAATCGCGCGCGGCACGACGAGGCTGTCGTTATACGACAGGCCGAAGAACGCGACCCGTCGCCGTGCAATGACCCCTCGCATCTCGAAGTTCGAGAACTCGATGTTCGCGATGTGTTCAGCGAGCGCGCCCTCGTCGCTCGCCGTCAGAAAGTCCGGCTGGTGCTGGAAGCCATCGGGAACGGCGGGCCCGAACAGCAGGTTGTCCAACGATGCGCGGCGTGACACGGTCCTGAAGCCCAGACTAGCACTCCCCGCCTCCGCGCCTCATGGCCTCATAGCCTCATAGCCTCTTTCCCGTCTTCCCAGCTCCCCCGCTTCCCCGCTCTTCCTCGCGGTGACTTTCGACAACACGCTTTCGAGCAACGGCGTCATCGCCGGCAGCTGGCGCGCGCGAATCACGAGACCCCACAGGCGCTCGAATTTTTTCCAGCCCGCGGCGTAGAAAAAGTGTTTCGCCCGATGTTTGACCGAGCCATGCTCCCGCGAGGCGCGCGCGATCGACGGCCAGCGATAGAACTCGCGATAGGCCCAGTCGTAGCCGGCCTTCAGGGCTTCCGGCGTCAGGCGCGCCGGACGATAGACCACCTGCCGCGTGTCGAAGCGATCCCAGTCGCGCGTGACGATCCGGCCCTCCGCCTCCATGCGCGCGAAGAGTCGCGTGCCCGGATACGGCGTCTGAATGTGAAACGTCGCGGTCGTGATTCCGTGCTCGATCGCCCAGTCGACCGTCCGCCGGAACACATCCTCGTCGTCGTCATCCATCCCGAAGACGAAGCTGCCATTGATCATCACGCCGAGCGAGTGCAGACGATTCGTCACGGCGGCGTAGTCACGGCCGAGGTTCTGCCGCTTGTTGCTGCGAACGAGGTTGTCCGGCGAGAGCGTCTCGAAGCCGACGAAGATGCTGCGGAGGCCCGCCTCGGCGGCGCGCTCGATCAGGTCGCCTCGCAGGATTGAATCGACGGTCGCCGCGCCCTGGAAGAGCCGGTTCATCCCGCGCATCCCGTCGAATAGCGCGGTCGCGAACCGGCGATCGCCCAGCAGATGATCGTCGAGGAAATAAAGATGCCGGCCAGGGAGGCGCGAGATTTCCGCGAGCGCATCGTCCACGCGCTGCGTGTAGAACGAGCGGCCGCCTTCGAAAAACGCATCCTTGTAGCAGAAGTCGCAGTGCTGCGGGCAGCCGCGCGTGACGACGATCGAGTTCGGCACGAGGTAGCGGCGCCGCTGGATCAGGTCCCGGCGAATGGGCGGGAGGCGATCGAGCGTTCGATCCGAGGTCGAAACATATCGCCGCTGCGGCCGGCCTGCCCGCAAATCGGCGAGAAAGCGCGGAAACGTCTGTTCACCCGGGCCGATGAAAATCGCGTCGGCGTGTTGCGCTGCCTCGTCCGGCAGCGAGGTCACGTGCAGTCCACCAAGGGCAACGAAGGCTCCGGCGGCGCGATACGAGTCCGACAGCCGGTACGCGCGCCGCGCGTTCGTGATGTACACCTGGATGACGACCAGGTCGAACCGCCCCTGGAAATCGAGCGGCATGACGTGTTCGTCCTCGAGGACCGCCTCATCGTCCGGCGCCAGATACGCGGCGAGCGTGGCGAGACCGAGCGGCGGGAACAGCGAGTATTTGATGGGCCGCCAGTACGGACTCGTCGCCTCGGTCAGGGCCGGGAGGATGAACTTGACGCGGAGCGGTCGCGGCACGTCTTGACTTTGTAATGCAAAGTAATATGCTGTGTCAAGAGTGAAGCGGCTCTTCGACCTGGCCGGCGCCTGCGCCGGCCTCATCGTCTTCGCGCCGATCATGGCGGTCATCGCCGTCGCAGTGCTCGTCGACGACGGCGGGCCGGTGTTCTTCCGTCAGGCGAGGCTCGGCCGGGGCCGGCGGCCGTTCACGATCCTCAAGTTCCGCTCGATGCGCGACGAGCGCATCACGCGCGCCGGACGAGTGCTCCGGGCGACGGGCCTCGACGAAATCCCGCAGTTCCTCAATATTCTCCGTGGCGACATGAGCGCAGTCGGGCCACGCCCGCTCACGGACGCCGACGTGCAGCGGCTCGGCTGGACGTCGGCCACCTACGACTTCAGATGGGATACCCGGCCTGGGCTGACCGGCCTCGCTCAGATCGTGGGCGCGAAAACCGCTGAAGATGCATTGGAGCTAGATCGCGCATACGTCGCGCGTTGGAAACCGCTCCTCGACTGCCAGCTCATCGCGCTGTCGTTTGCCGTCAACGCGCTCGGCAAGATCCGAGTGCAGCGGCGGTTACAGCGATCGGCACTTGCGGGCAGTAGGATGCCTCCATGCGACGTCCCCTCTCAATCACGCTTATCGCATGGCTCTTCGTCGCCATCGGAGTCGGCACGGCCGTTGGCGGACTATACCCAATCGCGTCCGCGGGCTGGCAAGGGGCCGGCGAATTTCAGGAGCGGCTCGCCGAGCTGACACCGATGGTGCTTTCCGCGCTGGTCGCCCTCGCCGGCGGCGCGTGGATGCTTCGCGGCCGCGATCTCGGACGCTGGCTCGCCGCCATCTGGATGGGCGCGCACATCGTTCTGAGCATGCTCCATTCACTGTCGAGGACTGTCGTCCACGCGCTGCTGTTCGCCCTCATCGCGTTTGCGCTGTTCCGGCCGGCAGCATCCGCCTACTTCCGCGCCGCAAGACGATGAACGGCTCGTGACGTGGGCCGGTGGCTAGCGCGCGGCCGCTTTCTGGAATCGCTGGGCCAGCACGTCGAGGTACCAGGTCCATCCGTCCCTGTGTCCCCGTCCCATTTCATCGTCGGGAATATTCGCGTGATGAAGCGTCACTTCGGTGCCGCCGTCCTTCGATACCAGCGTGATGGTCACGACGCTTTCAATGCCCCGAGTCGCTTCCGAGACCCACGTGTGCTCGATCGCGCGGCCGCGATCGAGCCGGATGAAACGGCCGTAGTGCGGCCACGATCGATTCTCGTGCCTGACCGAATGGTAGAAAAGACCGTCGACCGCGAGATTGACGATGGCCCGCTCGACGCCGAACCAGATACTGCCGGGAATCCTGCTGTCGAGCCACACGTCGTAGACCTCGTCCGGCGGGCCCGGAATCACGCGTGAGACCGTGAGGTCGAACGTCTTCACTTGATCGGTCTTCATTTGCCTGGTCCTTTCTGCGCAAAGTACGCCTCGAGCCGATCGAGACGTTCGGTCCAGAACCGTTCGTACCGCGACGTCCAGCGGACGACCTGCCGCAGAGGCCGCGCGTCGAGGCTGAGCGTGTGCTCGCGTCCCCGGCGCTCGCGGCGCACGAGGCCGGCGCGCTCGAGCGTCTGCACGTGCTTCGAGACGGCCGCCAGCGACATCGCGAACGGTTCCGCGATGTCGGTCACACGGGCGTCCCCGCGCGCAAGGCGGTTGAGGATGGCGCGCCGCGTCGGATCGGCTATGGCCGCGAGCACGTGGTCGAGCGTGGGTTCTATATTCAACCTAACAGTTGAATATCACGGCGCGCCCGGGCGAGTCAACCCGGAGGGCGATCTTCCGGTAAGATTGGCGCCAATCCGGCACACGGTACCGCTCCCCTGCGACGGCAGATTTCAAGCACGGCATGTCGGGAACAGGAAAGCTGTGATGGCTGTCATCGACCACCTCTGGTTCGCGGCGCTCACGCGAAATACCGAGGACGCCGGCACGGACAATCTGCTCAACCTGACGATCAACCTCGACGGCGCCGACGTCGTCGACTCGAACGTCGCGTGGATGCTCGATCAAGGTGAGGCGTACTTCCTCGGCAACGCGAGCTTTGCGCCGTTCGACACCGCCATGCTGACGAACTCCTCGATCCGGCTGGGCATCAGAGGAGACGACGCCTGGGCGCCGGAACACGTGTTCATCTTCGGCCACGCGCCGCGGACGCTGCTACCGCTCGCGATTGAAACCGATCTGGACACCACGCTGAGCGCGGACGCCGATGAGGGGCACCTCTCGATGCCGCTCCGCCTCGTGACTGCCGGAAACTCGCTGACCGTGATTCGACGGGTGCTGCTGCTCGTGGACACCAGCTCCGAGAACGACGCCGACACCGAGAGTCAAATCCAGCTGCAAATCACGGCAGGCGGCGCCAACGTGCTCCAGCAGATCGTCCCGCAGACGCCGCAAAGCGATCTGGAACGGTGGCGCGCGAACTGGTATTTCCTCGATGCCGCCGTCCCTTTTACGCGCGGTGACGTGCTGGCCAACGGAGGCGTCACTTTGAGCATCCTTGACGATGACGCCTGGCTGCCCGAGAGCGTGCTGGTCTTCGGCCTCGACACGCTCAGCGGACGGCCGACGACGATCGTGCCACTTGTTTCGATTCTTGCGTGGGACCTCGGGTGGCTGAGCACCGACCACACCGAAGGCAAGCCGTCGATTCCGCTTCCCGTGTCGTAAGTTAATGGCCCAGATGCTCTCCAGACGCGACTTCCTTCATCGCGCGTCGGAATTGACCGCCGGCCTGTCGATCTCCGGATGGGAACGTGCCGGCCGGCCACGCGCACCAGCCTTGCAAGCGTCACCGTCCGCAACATTCCTGGATCTCATCCGCCCGCCGGATACCGTCAGCGTCCAGACGACAAGCGCAGCGGAGCGCTCGCTGCGTCCGGCAGGACCGAATCGATGGGAAGACACCGGAACAGCGGTCACCGCGTCACTTACTGACGGAGCGCTGCGGATTCAATTGTCATCGCCCTCCTCGGCGGTGAGACGGCTTCGCTTTCGCTGGCGCGGGCGGCTGGACGGTGTCCAGCTGTTGATGGGCGACGCGTGGGAGCGCGGGTACGGCGATTTCGAATGGCGCGGATTCGTTCCTGACCGCGTGATGCCGTGGTACTTCGCCGCGTCCGATGGACGCGTCACGCATGCGTACGGCGTGCGCGCCAGCGCGAAGGCATTCTGCTTCTGGCAGGCCGATCCGCAAGGCATCAGCCTGCTGGCCGATGTGAGGAGTGGCGGGGCCGGAGTGGAGCTCGGCAGCCGCACTCTGACCGTGTGCGAGATCGTCTGTCGTCAGGGACATGCCAATGAATCCGCCTTCGCGGCGATTCACGCATTCTGCCGGCAGATGTGCCCGCACCCGCGGCTTCCGGCAAATCCTGTCTACGGCAGCAACGACTGGTACTGGGCGTACGGCAAGAACAGCGCAGAAACAGTTCTGACCGATGCGCGCCACATCGTCGAGCTGTCACCCGCGGAGTCAAACCGGCCGTTTGCGGTGATCGACGATGGCTGGCAGCCCGAGCGCGGGCCGCAACGGTCTGGAGTCGGAACGTGGGACCGGGGCAACGACAAGTTTCCAGACATGCCCGGACTCGCCGGCGAGATTCGGCGGATCGGCGCCCGTCCCGGAATCTGGATCCGCCCGCTGCAATCGCCGGCCGATGCGCCGGACACCTGGCGGCTACCGCGCAATCGGGCGATTCTCGATCCCACCGTACCTGAGGTTCGCCGCAAGGTCGCCGACGACATCACTCGTCTGCGCCAATGGGGCTATGAGCTGATCAAGCACGACTACACGACGTTCGATCTGTTCGGACGTTGGGGATCGACGATGGGCGAGGCGCTGACGAACGACGGGTGGACATTCGCGACCGGCCCGGCGCGGACGACCGCCGAAGTCATCGACGACCTGTACCAGACCATCCGGTCCGCAGCAGGCGCCTCGCTGGTGATCGGCTGCAACACGGTCAGTCATCTGTCGGCCGGCGTGTTCGACATCTGCCGCATTGGTGATGACACCAGTGGACGCGAGTGGGCGAGGACGAGAAAAATGGGCGTGAACACGCTTGCGTTCCGCGGCGCGCAGCACGACGCGTTCTACGTGGCCGACGCGGACTGCGTCGGGGTCACGACGGCAGTCCCATGGGCCCTCAACCGGCAGTGGCTCGATCTGCTCGCCCGGAGCGGCACCATGCTCTTTGTCTCACTGGCCCCTGATGCGCTCGGAGACGCGGAGCGTCGCGATCTGCGAGCCGCGCTGGCGCTCGCGGCGCGACGGCAGCCACTCGGCGAGCCGCTCGATTGGCAGCGGACGGCCTGGCCCAGCCGATGGCGTTTGATGGGCCGTGAAATGACATACGACTGGATGGATCATGCCTATCAGCCGTCGTGAGTTCATCGCCGCCTCCGGTGCGTTCGTCGGCGCGTCGATTGTCGGATCCCCGGCACTCGCCCAGACCCGGCAGGCGTCGCTGTCACCTGCCGAAGCGGATGCGCTCTTCGATCGCAGTGTCGTGATCGACGCGCTGTCGGCAGACGAGGAATGGCAGGACGCGGAGCCGATCTTCGCCGCGTACAAGACGGCTGGCGTCGCGGCCATCCACACGAGCCTCGCCAACCGGGATCTCGCCGTCGCGAAGCGCGACCTGACCACCTGGCAGGCGCGGTTCGACCGCTTTCCCGATCGACTGATGAAAATCACGCGTGCCGCGGATTTCGCCGCCGCGAGAAAGGCCGGCCGCGTCGGCGTGCTGCTCGGCTTCCAGAATGCGACGATCGTCGAGAGCGACATGCGCAACCTCGACGTCCTGCACGCGGCCGGCACACGCTGCATCCAGCTCACCTACAACTCGCGGAATCTGCTCGGCGACGGCTGTACGGAACGAACGAATGCCGGCCTCTCGGATTTCGGCGTGTCCGTCGTCGAGCGGATGAACCAGCTCGGGATCGTCGTGGACTTGTCGCACTGCGGCGAAGCCACGAGCCGCGACGGCATCGAGGTGAGCAAGCGGCCGCCGGCCTTCACGCACACGATGTGCAAGACGATTTACGACCACGTCCGCGCGAAATCGGACGCGCTGTTGAAGGCGATGTCCGACAAAGGTGGCGTCACGGGGATCGCGACGCTCGGCTATTTCATCGGACCGACGCCGGACACGTCGCTCGACGACTATCTCCGGCACGTCGATCACGCGGTGAAGGTCGCCGGAATCGATCACGTCGGACTCGCGTCCGATTACTCGATACGCGGCATCGAGGCGATCCACACACGCGAAAGCTGGTACGTCCCGCGGCTGACGAGCTTCAAGCCCGTGTATCGCGTCCGCTGGCCGCCATGGATCAAGGAGCTCGATCCGCCGGAGCGCTTCCGCAACATCGCGCGCGGCCTGGCCCGGCGCGGCTACCGCAGC
>Ga0114129_10012483_pt1 | contig 12096 bp, 11 predicted proteins | sample RhiMetdeltSRZDD1_FD_80071 | JGI IMG/M metagenome (GOLD analysis project Ga0114129, IMG submission 80071) | Populus rhizosphere microbial communities from Tennessee, USA - Rhizosphere MetaG P. deltoides SRZDD1 (version 2) (version 2) | ecosystem: Host-associated > Plants > Roots > Rhizosphere >...
GCAGCAGTGGACGCCGCAGGTGCAGGCGGAGGAGGCGCATCTGTTCGACATCCGTCCGACCGTCGCGTATCTCAACGATCAGCAGCGCGGTCATCAGGGCGCGGGACAGAAGATCTTCGTGGGCGAGAACGCGCCGCGCGGCGCGCCGATTCACTACTACCTGAAGTCGGCCGCGGCAGGTGATGTGAAGATCGCCATTGCCGACGCCGCCGGCCGGGTGATTCGAAATCTCGACGGAACCCGGCGGGCAGGCATCAACCGCGTGATGTGGAACCTCGCGCCGAATCCGCCGGCCAACGCTCAGGGACGCGGCGGCGGCGGTGGACGCGGCGGCGCTCCGCAATCCGTGGACGCCGGCACCTACATCGTGACGCTCAACGTCGGTGGGAAGGCGTACACGAAGCCGGTCACCGTCCTGCAGGATCGCTGGCTGGGAGAACGATGAACATGGAGACGCACGTCAAAGTTCTCGGCGCGCTGAACATCGTGTTCAGCGCGCTCGGGCTGTTGGGCGCGGTCGCGCTGATGGTCATCTTCGGCGGCGCGGCCAGCATCGTCAGCGCGAGCGGCGATCCCGACGCGGCGTTTGCGGTGCCGATCATCGGCATCACCGGCATGACGCTCGTCACCTTCCTGGTGCTGGTCTCGGTGCCTGGCGCGATCATCGGAATCGGGTTGCTCAACCTCCGCCCCTGGGCGCGCGTCGCCGGCATCGTCGTCTCGATCCTGTGGCTGATGATGATCCCGTTCGGCACCATCCTCGGCGTGTACGGCATCTGGGTCCTGTTCTCGAAGGACACCGAGCGCCTGTTCGGCGGCGCGCGAGCGGCGATGTAGCGCAGCCCTTCAGGGCTGCCCCGTCCTTTCCGGGCCGCCAGGATCGCGGGTCCGCCGTAGCTTGAGCGGAGGCGAAAAGGCCCGCGCGACGTCGAACAAAAAACGGACGACGATCAGCGGCGCGAGCACGACCCAGCCCGAACCGTTCATGCCGGACGTCTGCCGCCAGGCGACCGCCGCGCCCGCGGCGAGGACGGCGAACGCGAGGATGGCGATGTCGCGCGCGTTGTAGCCGAGATTCAGCTCGGTCGGCGCGGCGGGATCGATCGTGATCGTTCGTCCGAGCAGCGCCTGCGCCCAGTACACGACGGCGAGCCGGCCGGACCACCGGACGTCGCGCATCAGCGCCGCCGCATCGATGTGCAACTGCTTGTCGGCGCCGACGTTCACGAGGACGAACGCCATCGCCGCCAGCGCGGTGACGACGAGGATGTAGGTGGAGAAGCGGATCGGCTGGCGCGTCTCCTCGTAGACCGGCGCGTACGACGGCGTGTCAGGCTCGGGCGGCGGCGCGACGTACGGAACCAGCGGCGCGAGCACGTCGATCTTCAGCGCCGTCACCAGCGCGCGAATCGTCAGCAGCCGCAGCAGGAAATCGAGGATGAAGGCGTAGACCAGGACCTCCGGCCGCTCGCCTGCCCGCATGATGCCGAAGAACGTGAGCGCGAGGCCGACGAGCAGAACCAGGAAAACGGTCAGTGGGTCAATCCGTAGATCATGTAATTGACGCCGAGCTTGTACGCCTCGTTCGACGCGTCGAATGGAAACAGTCCCTGCCCGGACCACTCCCAGTACTCCGGCACGTCGTTGTCGAAGTTGGCGACGACCATGAGGCGTTTCGCCGGATCGTTGTTCTCGAAGATGCCGTAGTAGCTCGGCCGGATGCGCGACATCGGGTGGACGATCGCGTCGATGTTGCTGATCTGGAAGAACGCGTCGAAGATGCGGTGCGTGTTATCGAGCTTCACGAAGCGCGCATCGGGTAGCACGCGCCGCATCTGCGCTTCGAAGACGCTCCACTGCTGCGGGCCGTCGAAGTCCTCGAAGACCGCGAAGCCGCCCTTCAGCAGATACGCGCGGAACGCCGCCGCCTCCTGTTCGGTGAGCGTCCAGAAGCCCGGCTCCCACATGAACGCGATCGGATACTTGAAGAGCTCCGGATCGTCGAGCATGAGGATTTTGCTGCCGTCGGTGCGGATGTCGAGCGACGTCAGCTCGCGCAGGATCATCGACAGGTGCTGCTCGGCACGCGGGTAATCATGGTTCCACGCCGAGCCCCAGCCGCCGCGAAATCGCCCGCCGCCTCCGCTTCGCCACGACAGCCGCACGAACGTGACGCGGCCGTCGTAGCTCACGTCGCTCGCGTACGGAAAAAGCGAAGGGGCATCGTACTGCGCCGAGGCGGATGTCGCGCAGATCAGAACCAGGCCGAGCAGCCGAGGCCATCGGGCCGCCTTCGCCGCGGCTCCGGCGGGCCTCGACGACGCGAAGCGGAGTCGGGCCACGGGCGTCATTATGCCTCAGCGGCGCACGCCCGGTTCGACCGGCTCGATGGTCGTCCCGGCCGGCGCGAGCTCGTGCGCGGTCTCGATGAGCGCGCGGTTGTATGATGCTCGTCTGAGACTTCCGGCGACGCCCGGAATCACGCGATGCCGATCCTAGGACTCCATCACGTCACCGCCACCGTCGACGAAGCGCAGGACGATCTCGACTTCTGTCTGGGTGGGCTGGGTCTGCGGCTCGTCAAGAAAACGGTCAACTTCGACAATCACCACGTCTACCACTTCTACTACGGCAACGAGCGCGGCGCGCCGGGAACGATCTGGACGACGTTTCCGTACAGCGGACGCGGGGTGCCCGTCGGCAAGAAGGGCGCGGGGCAGGTCACCGTGACGTCGTTCTCGGTGCCGATCGGCGCGTTCGACTTCTGGCGGGTCCGGCTCGGGGCGCGTGCCATCGCGCCGACCGACATCGAGCCGCGGTTCGGCGAGCCGGCGATCCGTTTTTCGGATCGGTCGGGGCTGGTGTTCGAGCTCGTCGCGACGGATCGTGACCAGCGGCGGCCGTGGACATCGGGGAACGCGGAGGACTTCGACGCCAGCACCGCGATTCGCGGGCTCCACAGCGTGACGATGATCGTGCGCGATTCGGAAAAGACCGTCGAGTTGATGACCGGGCTGCTCGGCTTCAGTGTGATCGATCGCACGGCGCAGCGGACGCGCGTTGGCGTGCACGGCGGAGGACCGGGGAAGATGATCGACATCGCGCACCGGGCCGACGCCGAGCCCGCGATGAACGGCATCGGCACCGTGCACCACGTCGCGATGGCGCTCGGAAGCGGAGCCGGCGGCGCCGCGGAAGCCGAAGCCGAGCAGGTGCGATTGCGCGAAGAGCTGATTCGCTACGGCTGCAAGGTGACCGAGGTCCGCGACCGCTGCTATTTCAAATCGATCTACTTCCGCGAGCCGGGCGGAACGCTCTTCGAGATCGCGACCGTGCTGCCCGGATTCACCGCGGACGAAGCGGTCGAGGACCTGGGATCGGCGCTGAAGCTGCCGCCGTGGGAAGAACCGAATCGCGCCGGCATCGAGGCGGCGCTGGCGCCCATCACGACGCGGCCCTGAACGGCCGCGCCACCGCTGTCTAGCGTGCATCGGCGGCCGCCGCTAGAATGGATCGTCCCCATGACGGTTTCCATTCGCGCACTGGGTGCGCTCGCCGTGTGTTCGTTGTTCGTGACCGGTTGTTCGAAGGAAGCCGCAGCCCCGCCGCCCCCGGCAGCGCCTCCACCCGCCCGCGCGTCATCGTCGGGCGGCCGCATCGTCGGCACCGTGCCGCCGCCCACGGGCCAGGTCCCGGTGATCATCGTGCTGGAGCCGAAGACGCTTCGAGAGTTTCCGCCGCAGACGGACAAACCGGCGATGGATCAGGTGGGCGCGACATTCGGACCGGCGCTGCTGTTCGTGCGCACCGGTCAGCCGACGGAGTTCCGCAACAGCGACGACACGCTGCACAACGTGCACGTCACGCACCAGGAGACGCGCGAGCCGCAGTTCAACGTCGCGATCCCGACCGGCGAGACATGGGACTTCACGTTCAAGCGCGACGGCTTCTATCACGTCGGCTGCGACATCCATCCCGCGATGTCGGCCGAGATCTTCGCCTCGTCGAGCCCGTACGTCACCACGGCCGACAGCGAGGGGAGCTTCACGTTCGACGATCTTGCGGCGGGGCCCTACCTCGTCACGGTGTACGCGGGCATCAAGCGCTCGCAGAAAGACGTCGACGTCACCGCCGGAGAGACGCAAGTCAGAATCGAATGAAGCGGTCAGGGCACCGGAACGCGGTAGAGATTTCGCTGCACGCCCTCGCGCGAGAACGCGTATACGTCCGGCGTCGGGCCCGGCGTCACGTCGGCTGATTCGATCATGCGCACGCCAGGTATCGCCGCGATCTCCGATTCGGAGCGGAAACCGCCCGCCGGAACGTCAGGCAACATGCGGCCCGGCGGCAACGGAAGGATGTACGAGCGCGCCGGCACTCCCGATGCCCCTCGCTCGGTTGGTCTTCCCACGGTGAGAACGACAACGCCTGCGTCGCGATGCCATCGCAATCGACTGTTATCGGAGTACACGCGAACCGGCGGCCCACCTGCGACGGGAAAAGCCTGCGTCGCGGAGCTCGTCGTCAATTCCTCGTTGAGATCCGACACGACCAGCGCGTGGCGATCGGGCGATACGCCCTGGATCTCGGTAATCGGCCGGTCGATCACTTTTTTCAAGCCCGTTCCATCTGTCCGAATGCGGTAAGCGAAGCCCTCGGACCCTTGCCGTCGATAAAAAAAGATTTCGTCGTCTGCTCCGAAAACCGGCTGCTCGCCGTCGACATCGGGAATCTGTCGCGGTGGCGACCGCCGATCGAACGGCGCGAGCCACAAGCGCGGCTTGCCCTCGCGGTCCCGCGACGCAACAACGACCTGGCGCCCATCCGGAGAAATGTCGTAGGCCACGTGGTTTCCAATCGCCGCTATCCCGGGCAGGAGAGGCTCAGCGCGCCCGGACTGCAAGTCGGCGACCCACAGTTCGGTCGGGTCTGACGAAGGGTCCGCGCCCTTGAGAATCCGGTAGCACAGCCTCTTTCCGTCGGGAGTGAATTTCGGTTGGTAGGCGTACCCTTCGAGCGAGATCTGTCGCTCGCCGCCCGGCTCGTGCACCCACACCGATCGCTGTCTGAGTCCGACCGACGTGACGAATGAACGGCCGTCGGGCATCATCGCAATGCCCTCCTCCTCCGTCGGTCCTGACGTGATCTGCTCCGGCTCGCCGTCTGGAAATCGCTGGCGCCAGATGTGGAACAGTCCACCGGCGCTCGAGCTCATATACATCCATTTCCCATCGGGCGACCAGGCGGCGAAGGTGCATCCCGCGCGGGGCGGGCCTATCTGCCGGCCTCGCGAGCTGCCGTCCATGGGAACCAGCCGGCATGGGACCCAGGGGGCGGCCTCCATTTCCACGACCAACGCCGACTTGCCATCGGGCGACGGGTAAGAGCGGTGCGCCATGCCGGTCTCGCGAGCCGGCACGTACACGTCACGCGCGCTTGCGCGGCTCTCTTCGGCGGCAACGATCGCCATGTGCGAGGCTTGCTTGATTTCGGAAAACAGAATTCTCGTGTCGTCGATCCACACGAGGCCGGACGCGTTCGGCAGCCATCGTTGCGGTTCTCCACCCAGGACCGGCACGACCCACGTGTCCCAGCCGTTCAAATACGTGACCGTGTACGCGATGCGCGAGCCATCGGCTGAAAACACCGGGCTCATCTTTGCCCGGCCGTCTCGCGTGAGCTGCTGCGGTGCGCCGTCGGGCAGGATCTTGACGTAGATTTCACCGCGGGCCACGAACGTGCTGGGCCCCCGTACGAACGTCAGCATTTTCCCATCTGGAGAAAGCGCAGGCTGAGTGACGGAATCCGGCAGATTCGTGATCTGTGCCCACTCGGAGAGGGCCGCGGGTCTGGTGCCGCGCCATACGAGCAACAGCGTCCCGACCGCGGCAACAAGGCCAAGCGCCGCGATCGCGGCGTACGTCCAGACGCGACGGCGTGCCGTGGGAACCGCGACGCCGTCTGCGATCCGCCCGCTCTCGACCCGGCGCTGGACACGTTTCAGATCCGTCTGCAGTTCGGACGCTCGCTGGCAGCGGACCTCGCGGTCTTTCTCGAGCGCCTTCGCGATGATTCCGTCGAGCTCCGCCGGCAACTGAGGATTCAGGAGTAGCGGACTCGCCGGCGACTCGTGCAGGATTCGGTCGCACACCATCGCGTCGGTCTGGCCCTTGAAGGGCAACGTACCCGTTGCCATTTCGTAGAGCACCACGCCGAACGAGAACAGGTCCGTCCGCGTGTCGAGGGCTTCGCCGCGGACTTGCTCCGGCGACATGTACGCGACCGTCCCCATGGTCGTCCCCGGGCGTGTGATCAATTGCTGCGCAGCCGTCGCCCGCTCGTCGAGCGCCGGGGACTCCGCGACGAGCTTCGCGAGGCCGAAGTCCAGAATCTTGGCCTGGCCCCGTTCGGTGACGAAGATGTTCGCCGACTTGACGTCGCGATGGGCGATGCCTTTCGAATGTGCTGCATCGAGCCCGTCGGCAATCTGAATTCCCAAGTCCAACAGCTCTTCAGTCCTCACCGGCTTGCCCGCGATACGCTGTCGAAGCGTCTGACCCTCGAGCAGCTCCATGACGATGTAGGGCTGGCCGTCGTGCTGGCCGACGTCGTGGATCGTGCAGATGTTCGGATGGTTCAAGGCCGACGCGGTTCGCGCCTCGCGATTGAAACGATCCAGTGCCTCGCGATCTCTGGAGTACTCATCTGGGAGCAACTTCAAGACAACGCGGCGGCCGAGTCGAGTGTCTTCGGCTTTGTAGACCACACCCATCCCGCCGCTCCCGAGCTTGTCGAGCACTCGATAATGCGCGATGGTGCGGCCAATCATGTGTCCGGCCGGCTGTGACGCAGTGATTGTTTCTGGTTGGACGAGCGCCGGCGCGACGATCTCGATCGCCGGCGCTTCCATGAATGTCTGTGCGGCGCTCGCGTACGCGAGGAGCGATTCGACCTCACGCTGCAGCGTCTCGTCGCCGCGGCACGCGTCGCGCAGAAACGCCGGGCGCTCGCGTTCGTCGCGCGCGAGCGCGTCGTGATAGATCTGCTCGACCTGCTGCCAGCGATCGGAACGCGTCACGCGCTCACCTGCAGAGGGGAAGCGAGGAAGCCCGCATTCTAGCGCGATTGCGGGCCGGGCCGGCTGCGTCACCCACGAGGAACGCAAAGGCCGCAAAGAATGCGGTCCACTATTGAACGGCGAGCTTGCTGGTCAGCGTGTCGATCAGTCCTTTGAGCGCCGCTTCCGACATCCCGGCGGAGTATTCGAGCTCGATCGATCGATCGCCGACGTTCGCCTTGATCTTCACGGTGCGGTTCTGACCGCGCAGCGACCACGCCTGGATGCATTCGATCAGCTTTGGCAGCACGCTCGGCAGCAGCGTGATCGCCAGCGCGCCGAGCGTGACCGCGTCGGCCGACTTCGTGCCGGACGGCGCGGCGCCTTCTTTCACCAGCGAGACCGAATCCAGGTCGAGGTCGCCGAGCTCTTCGCGCAGCCGGCGTGTCAGGACGTCGAGGTCCTCGGGCAGCGCGTCGCGGCCGGCATCGATGTGCAGGGTGAGATTCACAGCGCGTCCTCGGTACGCTAACGCGCAATCCACCGCCGCAATGGGTCACCGCCATAAGCGCGTGGTTGTGCTAGTGTCCCGAGTCAGAAATCCGTTGAGCACCGAGGCCGGCGATGCGCCCGGATGGCAAGGCGCGAAGAGCGAGAATATCGGGAATATTTGAGCGATGAGCAACGCAGCCAGCGCCGGGGCCCCCAACGCGGCAGCCGCGTTGGGGTGGAGCAGGGATGCAGCGCCGGCCGAATGCCAACGGATTCCTGACTCGGGACACTAGGCTCCGTCCGAAAACAGGGAGGACAACATGAGACGGCTCGTCCAGGTGGCCAGCGCTCTCCCGCTCCTCGTCCTGTCCGCCGCTCCGCTCTCCGCCCAGGATGGCGCCGCGGTCTACAAACAGATTTGCGCCGCGTGCCACGATGTCGGCTTCGAGCGGGCGCCCAACCGTGAGGCGCTGCGGGCGATGCCGCCCGAGCGCGTCCTCCGTGCGCTCGAAAGCGGCACCATGATCTCGATGATGGCCGGGCGCGTGGCGGCCGAGCGCCGCGCCGTTTCGGAATTCGTGGCCGGGAAACCGTTCGGGCAGCCGCTCCTCACGACGCCGGCCCCGCAGACGATGTGTGGGGCGGGCGCGGGCGACTTCGTCAACCCATTGGCGAAGCCATCGTGGAACGGCTGGGGAGTGGACGCGTCGAACTCGCGCTATCAGGACGGCGCCGCCGCCGGATTCACCGCCGCCCAGGTGCCGCGTCTGAAGCTCAAATGGGCCTTCGGGTTCCCCGGCGACATCGCGGCCGACGCTCAACCAACCGTCGTCGGCGGCCGCGTGTTCGTCGGCAGCCAGAGCGGCAACGTCTACGCGCTCGATGCGGCGACGGGTTGCACCCACTGGTATTTTCCGGCCGCCGCGAGCGTGCGCGCCGCGGTCGCCATCGCCGCAGTGCAGAGCGATTCCGCATCGCGCAACGTCGCGTTCATCGGCGATCGCGCCGCCAATGTCTATGCGGTCGATGCCGCGGCGGGCACGCTCGTCTGGAAAACCAGAGCAGACGATCATCCGGTGGCGCGCGTCACCGGCACGCCCGCCTTCCACAACGGGCGGCTGTATGTGCCAATCGCGTCCGGCGAAGAAACCGCCGGCGCGCGATCCGACTACGAATGCTGCCGCTTCCGCGGCAGCATCGTCGCCCTCGACGCCGCCACCGGCAGGCAGATCTGGAAGACGTACACGATTGCGGAAGAACCGCGACCGACGAAGAAGAACAAGGTTGGAACACAGATGTGGGGCCCGTCCGGCGCTCCGATCTGGTCGAGCCCGGTCGTCGACGTCAGGCGCAACGCGCTGTACGTCACCACCGGCGACAACTACAGCGATCCGCCGAGCGGGACGAGCGACGCCTTTCTCGCGTTCGATCTCGATTCCGGAAAGCTCCTGTGGTCCAGCCAGATGCTGAAGGCCGACGCCTGGAACACCGCGTGCCGTCTGCAGGACACGACGAACTGCCCTGAGTCGAACGGACCCGATTTCGACTTCGCGTCGCCGCCGATTCTCGTGACGCTCGTCAACGGCCGCCGCGCGCTCGTCGCGGGACAGAAATCGGGCGTCGTCCACGCCGTCGATCCGGATCGCGAGGGCGCGATTCTGTGGCAGACGCGCGTCGGCAAGGGCGGCATCAACGGCGGCGTGCAGTGGGGCTCGGCCGCCGATCAGTCCAACGTCTACGTCGCGCTCTCGGACATCGGCCGCATCAACATCCCGAACAGCGCGGCGACCGAGCCCGATCCAAAAGTGGGCGGCGGACTGTTCGCGCTCCGCCTCGAGAACGGCGAGCGCGCCTGGTTCGCGCCGCCGCCGCCGTGCGATGCGAGAAAACGCTGCAGTCCCGCGCAGTCGGCGGCGGTCAGCGCGATTCCGGGCGTGGTGTTCTCGGGATCGGTCGACGGCCACCTGCGCGCCTTCTCCACGACGACGGGCGCGATCGTCTGGGATTTCGATACGGTCGGCACGCAGCGGACCATCAACGAAGTGCCGGCGCGCGGCGGATCGCTGAACGGACCCGGACCGGCGATCGCTGGTGGGATGCTCTTCGTCGGATCGGGCTATGCGTCCAACGGGATCCCGGGGAATGTGTTGTTGGCTTTCTCCGTGGATGCCAAATAAGCAGACCTGCGATCAGTGTTTCGCGGCTGCGAGCCGCTTCACTTCTTCGGCCCAGTTGAGAATCACGTCGATCTGCGTGGCGTCGTGCTGTTCTTCTGCTTTTATCATCAGAAACCGCTGACCATCCGACGCCAGCGCGTAACTTCGTCCGATGGATGTCGATGTCTCCACTGAAATCGTGATCGACCGCCCGCAGGCCGACGTGTCGGCGTACGCGTCGAACCCGGACAACGTGCCGGCGTGGTACGCCAACATCAAGTCGGTTGAATGGAAAACGCCGCGGGCCGTGAGCGTCGGTTCACGAATCGCGTTCGTCGCGCACTTCCTCGGGCGGCGCATCGCGTACACCTACGAGATCGCGGAGCTCGTCCCCGGCAAGCGGTTGGTCATGCGGACGGCCGAGGGGCCGTTCCCCATGGAGACGATCTACACGTGGGAGCGCGTGGCGGATGGAAAAACCCGGATGACGCTCCGCAATCGCGGCACGCCGGCCGGGTTTTCGAAATGGATGGCGCCGTTCATGGCGTTCGCGATCCGCCGCGCCAATCAAAAGGATCTTGCGCTGTTGAAGAAACGTCTCGAAAGCCGCGCTTGAACATCTCGATGCGGCGAGGCAGACAACTCTTGTCAGCGGTCAAGAGCTGCCGTTCCACTTGCGCTACGTGAGCCGCGACATATCAGATCGGCAGGTATGCGATTCGATCCGTCCATTCTTCAGGCTGCGTAGCCGTCCAGATCAAAATCAGATCGTCAACGACATTTACAAGCGGAACATGTTGCGGCACAACGATAAGGCCCGGGCTGCGCTGCGAGCGAATGAACTCACCGAAGTGCTTGGGCATCGTGGTCCGGTCGTGACTCACGAGAATCCGCGCGTCGCGTGCCGCAAGACCGAGCACGTCCACGTCCCGGAGACCGGCGAGACCCGCCGCCGTGCCGTCCTGAAGTCAATGGCGGGCACGCGCCGCACCACGGCTGACACGATGATCTGATTCAGATCCGCGTCTGCCTGAAAGCGGATCGGCATTCAGCGCGTGAGCGGCGTCTGTTTCTTGGCATCTACCAGTTTCTGATAGAACATCGGGTCAGCGTCTCGCGCGGCCTGACGCTTCGCGTCGAAATCCGGCTGCCGATCCTTCAGGTAATTATCGACATCATCGCGATGGGCGAGATAGTACGTAATGGCGCCGTACACTTGCTCCAGACTCAAGACAGGGAACGCCTGAGCAATCGCCTCCGCCGAGTGACCCGAAACAAAGGCGGAGACGATTGAATCGAGGGAAACACGGCTGCCCACAACGATGAACACGCCGTCACGCTGCTCGATGTAGGAAGGATTCATCACGGTCTCCGATCAATCTTGCGCCTGCAGCGTCGTCGAATCAAGGAGTTCAAGCGAAGAGCCGAGCTCGACTAGACTCTGAAGTCGGCATATCAATACGACACTCTTCAGTCTCCGACGAGCATTCCCGCGAGCTCCCTCGCGGCGCGCCGGCCTTCCGACGCCGCGCCTTCCATGAAGCCCTGGAAGTCGATCGACGTGTGCTCGCCGCAGAACAGCACGCCGCGCTGCGGCACGCGCTCGTAGCCGCCGAACGTCGTGTATTGACCGACCTTGTAGAACGAGTACGACGCGCGGAACAACGTGCTCTTGTGCGGGAGCGACTGCGTGGCCTTGCCATTCCACGAGAGCCCGGGATACACCGCCGCGATCTGCGACTGCGCGACCGCGGCGTCGGCTCGCACCGCTTCGTTCGAGGCGTTGGCGAACGCGCGATTCGTGATCGCCGCGCCGGTCGTCGAACCGCCCGAGTAGAAGACGAGGATGCCTGGATCGCCGCTCTGCGCGCGCGTCGCCTCCCAGCTTGCCTGATAGCCGGTGTCCGCATAGCTCGAGCCGTTGGACACGCCGGGCCACGGGCCGGTGTCGAGCCAGTCGCGCCGCGCATACTGCAAATGCAGCTTGCCGTTGTGGCCGCGGCCCTGTTCGGCGATCGCCTGATGCTTGAGCGCGTTGAAGCCCGCGCCCGAAATATCGAGCTCGTTCAGAACGGCGAACGGAATCGCGAGCACCACGAAATCGGAGACGAGGTCGCTCGTCCCGCTGGCGCGCTCGAACGTGACCCTGTATCGGCCGCTCGGCGTTTCTTTGATCCTCGCAAGACGCTGCCCGGTCCTGACGACGTCGCCGCCGAGATGGCGGGCCACCGCTTCAGGCAACTGCTGATTACCGCCGCGGATGTGGAATTTCTCGTCCGACTCGCCGAAGATCGAAAACCCATTCGGTTTGGGCTGAAATCCGAGCAGGAAAATCAGGTTGAGCGCCGACTGCTCCGTCGAATCGGCGCCGTACTCGATCACGTACGCGAC
>Ga0114129_10012484_pt1 | contig 12095 bp, 9 predicted proteins | sample RhiMetdeltSRZDD1_FD_80071 | JGI IMG/M metagenome (GOLD analysis project Ga0114129, IMG submission 80071) | Populus rhizosphere microbial communities from Tennessee, USA - Rhizosphere MetaG P. deltoides SRZDD1 (version 2) (version 2) | ecosystem: Host-associated > Plants > Roots > Rhizosphere >...
GCCAGAACGACCCCGTGCAGGGGGTCGACACTCACATCGTCCTGGTGCCCTCGCCCGGGGGGCCGGTGCCGACGCCGCTTCCCCACCAGTTCTCCGGGAGGCTCACCGACGGGCTCTCGACCGACGTGCTCATCAATGGGCTGCCGGCCGCGACCGTGGGCAGTGTTGCCCGCAACCTGCCGCCCCATCTGCCGACGCCCCCCGGCACGTCGTTCTCCAAGCCGCCGACCAACCAGGGAACCGTCCAGGTCGGGTCGCTGCAGGTGCTGATCAACGGCAAGCAGGCGGCACGCATGGGCGACCAGGTGATGAGCTGCAACGACCCGGTGGACGCGCCGACGGCCACCATCACTGGCGGCTCCCAGGACGTGAGCATCGGATGACCGGCGACGGCGACTTCATCGGACGGGGCTGGGCGTTCCCAGCCGGGGTGGGCACGCGCGGCGAGGTCAGGCTCGCCGCCGGCTCCCAGGAGCTCGACGGCGCCCTCCGCATGATCCTGGCCACCGCACCCGGCGAGCGCCTGCTGCGGCCCGAGTTCGGGTGCGCCATGTGGGAGCAGGTGTTCGCCCCCCTCGACGTCAACACCCTCGGCCTGGTGGAGCAGGCGGTCCGGGAGGCCGTTGACCGCTGGGAGCCGCGGGTGGCGGTCGAGTCGGTCAAGGCGGTCGGCGAGCCGGACGGGGTGATCATCCGCATCGAGCTCACCTACCGGGTCCGCGCCACCAACGACTTCCGCAACCTGACCTACCCGTTCTACGTCATCCCGCACGAGGAGCCGGAGCCATGACCCTGCCCGTGCCGACCCTCGACGACCGCACTGCCCAGGACATCGTCGACGAGGCCAAGCGCCGCATTCCCCGGCACTGCCCGGAGTGGACCGATCACAACGTGTCCGACCCCGGCATCGCGCTGGTCGAGCTCTTCGCCTGGATGACCGAGATGATCATCTACCGACTGAACCAGGTGCCGGACCGGCTGTACACCAAGTTCCTGGAGCTGGTCGGCATCAACCTGTACTCGGTCGCGTCGGCCCGCTGCGACCTGCTCTTCCAGCTCACCGCGGCCCAGCCAGAGCCGGTCCGGATCCCGGCCGGCACCCAGGTCGGCACCGAGCGGACCGAGCAGGAAGAGGCGGTGGTGTTCATGACCGACGACGACCTGCTCTGCGTGCGGCCGACGCTGACCGCCTGTGTCACCTCGACCGGGCAGGAACGCTACGAGAACCACTGGGACGACCTGCGGCTGGCCAACTATCGGGTGCGGTGCTTCCCGACGGTGCAACCAGGCGATGCCGTGCACTTCGGCTTCGCCGAGAGCCTCGGGGGCAACCTCCTCCGGCTCGAGGTCGAGACCAGGGTCGAGGGCGTCGGCGTCGATCCCAGACGACCGCCGTGGACCTGGGAGTCCTGGTCGGGTCGGGACTGGGAGCCGGCCCGGCTGCTGGAGGACGGCACCGGCGGGCTGAACACCAGCGGGTCGATCACGCTGTTGCTCGCGGGCAGGCACCAGGCGCTGGCGGTGGGGCCGACGCGGGCGTTCTGGGTCCGCTGCCGGATGCTGGCGCCCTCCGGCGACCAGCCCGGCTACCGCGAGTCGCCCGAGATCGAGTCGCTGGTCGCGACCGGGCTGGGTGGTGCCGTCGGGGCCCACCACGCCGAGCCGGTCGCCACCGAGCTCCTGGGGCGTAGCGACGCTACGCCGGGCCAGACCTTCCAAGTCCGGCGCACACCGGTGCTGCCTCGGGTCGCCGGCGAGACGGTCCGAGTGGAGCCCCCGGCCGGCGGCCCGGGCCAGCCAGCGGCCGATTGGCACGAGCGCGACCATTTCGCCGACTCTGGCCCCGACGACCCGCACTTCACCTGGGACGGGACCACCGGAGAGATCCACTTCGGCCCCCTGGTGAGCTACCGCGACGGCTCCAGCCGCCAGCACGGCGCCGTCCCGCAGGCCGACGCGCGGGTGCTGGTCACCAGCTATCGCTACGGCGGCGGGCGGCGCGGCAACGTCGGTGCCGGGGCCCTGCGGATCCTCAAGACCACCATCCCGTTCGTGGCCTCGGTGCAGAACCTGGAGGCGGCCACCGGCGGCGTGGACGCCGAGACGGTGGCCAACGCCAAGCTGCGCGGGCCGCTGAGTCTGCGCAGCGGCGAGCGGGCGGTCACAGCCGGCGACTTCGAGCGGCTCACCGCCGAGGCCGCACCCGACGTGGCCCGAGCCCGCTGCCTGCCCCCTGCCCAACCCGGGCAGGCGGTCCGGCTGCTGGTCGTCCCGCGCGTGGAGGTCGAGCCAGAGGCGCTGACCCGCCGGCACCTGGCGCTTCCCACCGAGCTGGTCGAGCGGATCAGCGCATACCTGGACGAGCGGCGGATGCTGGCCACCTCGCTGGAGATCGGGGCGCCCGCCTACCAGGGGGTCACGGTGGTGGCACGGATCTTTGGCGCTCCCTCGGTCCGGCCCGAGCGGCTGCGGGAACGCGCCCTGGCCGCCCTCTACCGGTATGTCAACCCGCTCGTGGGCGGGCCGCTCGGCACGGGCTGGCCGTTTGAGACCGACCTGAACGCCTTCGAGGTCTTCCGCCTGCTGGCGTCGCTGGACGGAGTGACCGGGGTACGAGACGTGGAGCTGTACGCCATCGACCTGGCCAACCCGCAACGGGAGCCGCAACGGGTCGGCCAGCGGATGCGCCTGCAGCGCGAGTCGCTGTTCGCCTCCCACCGGCACCAGGTGCAGGTGCTGGTGTGAACGACGGCTGGCTGGTCGCCCAGCTCCCGCGCTGCATGGCCGAGGACCCGTTCCTCCCCCGCCTGGTGGGCGTGTTCGAGGAGCTCGCCGACTCGGTCCGGGTGCGCATCGACGACCTCGAGCAGTGCCTGGACATCGGGGTCGCCCCGCCCGAGCTGGTGCGCTGGCTCGGGGGCTGGCTGGGCCTCGCGCTCGAGCCGGCGATGCCGCTCGAGCGGCAACGCCGGCTGGTGCGGGAGGCCGGGCGCCAGCTCGCCTGGCGGGGTACCCGCCAGGCCCTGGAGAAGCTGCTGGGCGCCTTGACCGGGGCCGGCGTCCGTGTCCGGGACAGCGGCGGCGTATACCCGCTGGGCAGGGCGCCGACCACAGCCGGCCAGCCGACGGTCACGGTCGAGCTGGAGTCTGCCGGCGGCCTGAACGAGCGGATGCTGCGCACCTTCATCACCTCCGAGCTGCCGGTGGGGACCCAGGTCGAGCTGACCATCGGATCCGGTCGAGAGGAGCAATGATGCCCGCCGCCGACTCCTCCGGCCGGTCGACCATCTCCTGCCCCCAATGCGGCACCCAGGTCGTATGGGGCAGCCACTCGCTCTGCCCAAATTGCAGCTACCCGCTGGACTGGGCCCAGGATGAGGACGCCGAGGAGACGCAGGGCGGGTCGGCACCAGGGCGGAGGCCGGACGAGGAGCCCGACGACACCCAGGCATCCGCTCCCCCCGCGCCACCGCCCAAGCCGCCACCGCCGGCCCAGCCGCCGGCCGAACCGCCGCCGGCGAAGGCCGAGGAGATGGTCGTCTGCCCCGCCTGCCAGACGCCAAACCCGACCAGCCGCACCTACTGCCAGCGGTGCGGCCACGAGCTGCGGAAGCCGCTACCGACACCCCTTCCCACGGCAGCGACCTCACGGCGAACGGCTGCCGGCCGACCGCTGGTCCTGGCCGGGGTGGTCCTGGTCGTGGTCCTGGCCAGCACGATGCTCCTGGTCCGGTCCTGGAACAGCTCCCCCAGCGCGGGCGGCGCCACCACCACCTCGGCGGCTCCCCGCCGGCTCTTACCCAGGCCGGTCCCGCGGGCCGACATCCAGGCCAGCGCCTCCAGCATCCACCAGCCCACCGCCGCCCGCACCTTCGAGGCCGGGAACACCCTCGACGGCCGGGTTGACACATCCTGGCAGCACAATGGGCCCGGCGGCGGGGACGGAGTCGGCGAGACCCTGACCTACCGGTTCCGCCGGCCGGTGCGGCTGGCCCGCATCGAGATCGTGAACGGCTCGGCCAGGAGCGACCAGTCGTTCCAGGAAAACAACCGCATCGAAGGGCTGGTCATCACCACCGACCAGGTGCGCGAGTCCTGGACCCTGCAGGACACGGCGAGCCCCCAGCGGCTCAGTCGTGGGTTCGGCGTCACCACCAAGGTGCAGCTTCGAGTCACGTCTGTGTACCCCGGGTCGCGGTTCCACGACCTGGCCGTCAGCGAGGTGGTCTTCTTCGCGATCTAACCCCGGAGCGTGCCCGCCTGGGCGTCAGCGTTCGTAGTGGAGCTGCCTGATCGCCGTGATCGCCGTGACCGTGCCGTCGGGGACGGCGCCGAAGGTGACCTTGGCGATGTCGGCGTTGGCGCTGTCGTCGCTCAGCTCGACCGACTGTGGCCCGGCGGTGGCGTTCCTGGAGACCGTGTCCAGCGGCTGGCCCGCGGCGTCGAACTCCTTCAGCTCATAGGTCGCGCTGGTGGCAGCCGCGAAGGCCAGCGTCACCTTGCGGACCGGCTGGGCGAAGCTGATCTCCACCGGAAGGTTGTTGCACGTGGTCGCGTCGGCCGCGTCCGAACTGGTCAGATAGGCGAACGGCAGGTCGGGGGTGGGAGACCGAACAGCCGCGGCGGGGGTCGGGCAGGCGTTGTCGGGCACCGCACCGAGCCGGATCTGCTTGCTCGCCGCGAACGCGTCCGCGGTGAGGACCTGGTCGTGGTCCACCGGCTGGCCGTCCGGGAACGCCCCGAAGTCGACATCGACCTTGGTGACCTGCGGCTCTGTCGAGTCGGTCGGTGTTGTCTCGGAGGAACCCTGCGAGTCGCTGGGCGGCGCCTGCCCGCCGCCGCTGGTTGGCGCCTCCCCGCCGCCGGTGGTTGGCGCCTGCCCGCCGCCGCTGGTTGGCGCCTGCCCGCCGCCGCTGGTCGGCTGGCTGGTCGAGGCCAAGTTGGCTGCCGACTCGGACCCCCTGCCATTGCGGATGAGCGCGTTGGCCAGGACCGAGCCGGCGATGAGGGCGGCGACGGCGAACAGCCCGACCCCCCGCAGCAGGCCGCCGGACAGGCGGCTGCGCTGGACATAGGTGGCGTTCGCCACCACCGGCGGGTCCGGGGCTCCTTCAGCGTGCACGGTGAGCACCCGCGGGATGTCGGGTCCGGTCCAGCGTTGGGGGGCGCTGACCTGCACCCGGGCCGCCGCCGAGCGATTCCCCGGCAGCTCGAGCTCGGGCGGGGCGAAGCGGAAGCGGACCGCCCGCTCCTGGTCCTCGCCCCGGAACCGGAGGTGCAGCGACACGTTGCCCTGGTTCTCCACCAGGGCGTCGTAGGTGACCGGCCCGCTGGCCCGCCGGAGCTGGGGCTTGAGCGTCAAGGTCAGCTGGTAGACCGCGGCCAGCTCCACCTCCAGCTCCTCGACCCAGGATGCGTCGGCGTCTGTGTCCGCCTGCGTTGCGCGCACCATGATCCCGACGGTGGTGCGCCCCGCCGGCGGCGGGTGCTGCGCCGGGGGGGCCAGTGTGACGGTGACCGTCGCCTCCCGGTCGGGCATCACCCCCTCCTCCAGCTGGGGGGGGTCGACGGTCGACCAGGCAGCCGCCGGGCCGACCACGCTGATCAAATAGCGGGCCACCACCTGGCTGGTGTTGACGATCCGGACCTCCACCGTCGCCGAGTCCCCGGGGGTCAGCTCGAGGCGCTTGGGGGTTACCCCGACCCGCAGCAGGTTCGACATGTCCCCTCCTGGTCGTGGCCAGCTCGGTAGCGTTGGAGGACGCCTACGCCAACATTCGCCCTGTTTTGCTGGCGACCGGTGCCCGGTGGTGCCGGACGGACCTCCCCGCGCTGTCCTGGCGCTCGGCCAGGAGCTCGCCGAGCTGGGTCAGCGGCTCAAGGCCGAGCTCCTGGCCGAGCAGGGCGTGGTAGCGGCGGTAGGCGTGCACGGCCTGGCTCAGATTCCCCTCGGCGAGATGAACTCGGATAAGCGCGACCCGCGCCGTCTCGCGCAGCGGGTCGGCGTGGACAGCCGCCATGGCCGTGTCGATCGCCCGGGCGTAGCGGCCGGCCTCGATCAGTCGTTCGGCCAGCGTCTCAAGGGCATGCAAGCGGAGTTGATGGAACCGCTCGCGCTCCAGCGACAGCCACTCCTCGTACCAGCCGGGGAGGAGGTCAGCGACAAACCAGCGGTCGTCGAGGTCGTCGAGGTCGTCGCCGGACAAGATCCGCCAGGCACGGGATATCGCCTCATGGAGGTCCACCGAGACGTCGAAGGAGAGGCCGAGCCGGTCACCGTCGGCTTCCACGACCGCCAGCCCAGGCCGCCGCAGCCGCCATAGCGCGGACCGGAGATTGGCGCCGGCCCGCTCCTCCGGGTAGTCCCGCCAGAGTGTCGCCGCCACCTGTGCCCGCGACACTGATCGGTCGGACAGGGCCAGCAAGGCCAGCAGTCGCTGCGCGCTCAGCGGCAGCTTCAGGGGCACCGACCTATGGGTGAGCCGAAAGCCCCGGAGGAGGAAGAGCCGCAGATCGCGTCGTTGCCCACGAGGCACAGCTTGGCTGCCGACGAGGTCATGTGCCGTCATGCCTGCCCCCCCGGTGCGCAGCTGACCAGCATCCGGGCGTGTTGAGCAATCAACCCGACGTTCTCAGATCAACTACAGTAGATATCTCGGGCTACCAAGACAAGGGTTTATCTGAGATTCCGGCCGGAATCGGGGTTGCCCCGGCGGCAACTCGACGCGGCCGGTAGCCATTGCCATGCGCGACTCCGTCTGGTTCCGCTGACTAAGATCGGCGCCGATCTAGCTGGAACAGACCGACGATTCTCAGGCCGGCGGTGGTCGAATACATTGGACCGCCGTCGCTGGTACACCGCTCTCCGCGACCTTCCCAGCTCGGCTGGGGTGTGGCTGTCAGTCTGCCGGTGGGCCGCGGAAAGGGTTCCCGCCGATGCCGTTGGTGGCCCGGCCATTCCGTCCGGCTGGCAGCTTGGTCGCGCCGGTCCACGCCATCCCGACGCGTAGCCGTCGGTCGCGGACGCCAGCTGGTTGCGGCCACCGTCGCCAGGCCATCGCGGCCAGGGCCGCCAGGGTCAAGAGCGTGGCCGCGGCGCCGAGGTCGTCCCAGCGGTCGGGCCGGAAGGCGAGGTTGATGGTGCTTGGCCCGGCCGGGAGGGCCAGCGCCAGCAGCCCATCCGGGGAACGCCCCAGGGGCACCGTCTGCCCGTTGACGGTGGCGCGCCATTTGGGCGACCAGCCGGTCGCCACTGTGCTGGCGGTCGGCGCGGTCGCGTCGACCGCGATGACGAGGTCCTCGGGGTCGGCCCGCAGCAGCCGGGCGCGGGCGGGGGCCGCCGTGGCCAGCAGCGAGCCGGGGGCCGGCTGGCTGGGGCGGGCCCGCACCTCCAGCAGGGCCAGCGGAGTGGAGTGCCACAGCACCCCGAACCGAGGCGAGGCGAACAGGGCTCGACCGGCCTGGTCGTCGACCACCGCCACGTGGGTGACGCCAAGCCGGGCCAGCTCGTCGGCGGCGGCCGCCGGAGGCTGCTTGGTGATCCGGGCGGCCGCGAAGGCGGGACCGCCGGCCAGCGCCGAGGACTCGGCGTTGAACATGTTGGCCACGTTGCGGCCCGAGGCCCAGGCCAGCCAGCCGCTCGGCATGGAGACACCGGTGTTGCGCTGCTCGATCCCGTAGGACCGCTGAACCGCGAACCGGGCGCCGGGCGGCACCCGCTCCCCGACCATCACGGCCAGCTGCCGCAGCTGCGGGCTGGGGGCGTCCAGGCGGGTGAGGTGGCGGTCTGATCCGGTGGCCAGGACGACCAGGACCACGGCCCCGGCCACCGCCGCCAGGTCGCCGAGCCAGCCCAGCCGGCGCCCCAGGTGCCCGAGCAGCGCGGCCAGCGGCAGCACCGCCACCACCCCGGCGTAGCCCAGCCCGCGGTTGGCGAGCTGCAGGCTGACCAGGTTGCCGGGGTTCCAGCGCAGGAACGCGTCGGCCACCCACAGATACGCGAACGGGCACACCAGCAGCGCCAGCGCCCAGCGACGCCGGGCCTGAAAGCGGGCCACGCAGAACAGCCAGCCGGCCAGCAGCAACCAGACCATCACCGAGCCCCTGAACAGCAGCTGACCGCCGAGGAGGTCGGCCAGCCGCTTGGCCAGCGGCGGGTTCTCCCAGCTGGTCAGGATGCCCCGCAGGTCGCGGTGGACGACCACCGGCAGCAGCCAGAAGGCGGCCAGCCCGCCGGCCAGGGCCACGGCCCGAGTAAGGCGGCCCACCGCCGCGGCCGTTGGCCGGTCGGTCGCCACCAGGGTCGGCAGGACGATCACCAGCAGCACCGCCAGGATGATGACCGAGATGGCGTGGCTGACGAGCGTCGCCGCCAGCGCCGCCGCGGCGAACACGACCCAGCGCGGCCGCGGGTCGACGGCAACCCGCAGCATCCCCCCGAGCGCCAGCAGGGTCGAGATGGCGCCGAACTGGTGAGCCGCCAGCCCGATGTCGAACGTCCCCGGGATCCCTACCCCACCGAACGGGTTGGACACACACAGCGACAGCACCGCCGCCAGCCCCGCGGCGCGCCACCCCAGCCCAAATGACCGGGCCAAGAACGCCACCGCCAACGGCAGCACCAGGAACGAGCCGATCACCACGACCTTGAACGCGCCCGCGACCGACACCAGCCCAAGCGACAGCCAATGCACCGCGGCAACCGCCCACGACAGCCCCGGCCCCAGAAACAGGTACTGCTCGTACCCCAGCCCGAAGTTCGGCTGCCACCCGTCCAGCCGCCCCCTCGGCGCCAACCACCGCGCCCCGAACTCCGCCCGCACCAGATGGGCCATGGTGTCATCCCCCGGCAACGGCCCGGCCCCCCACAACCGATGCGTCAGCCACCCGGCCACGGCCACCGCCACCACCGCTGCTCCCACCCCGACAAGGACGGGCGACGGCGAATACCGCAGGAACCGTGCCAGCCGCGGTCGCCACGACGACGGATGCTCCCCCGGCAACAGTGCCGTCCAACCCCAACCCGAGGGTGTTACCAAGTTGGACTCGGTTCTGGGAGAAGGGGACATGGCCATGATGCGGCCCCGGCCTCCTCCCCTGTCGTTGCTCGCGATTCCCTAGTCCGGTCAAGAGAAGCGTGCATCTCACAAATCTGGTGCGCAACGGCCAACACGCCCAAACCTGGGGCACCCTCGCGTGGCCGGGCGACGGCTGCCGGGTCGGGGACCCGCCTTGAGACCCGCGCACCCCGACATCCCAGCGCCGAGATCGGTCGGCGCCGCTCGTCCTGCGACATCCCCGGGCCGCGAGATGGGACAAGTACAGGCTTACCGCCCAGCCTCCGTCCGCCCGGGTCAGGACAGCGAGCTCATCGGGGCAGGGGCGCCTGGTACAGGTCGCTGAACAACCGCTTCATCTCCCAGGGCGGAAGCGGAGGTCGTTGATGTCGACCTTGAGGAGCGCGCCCGATACCCGCAGACGGAACAAGTTGAGCCGGGCTGACTCCGTGAGACGGCCAGGACGCAGACCAGGCGGAGTGTAGTCCACCAGCCGTTCAGGGACCTGCTCGGACTCGCTGGCCCCCAGCATGTGAGGTCGTCCAGGATCAGAACTGCCTGCCGGCCCACGCCTCGAGCGCCGCCATGGCGTGCTCGAGGGTCGACCATCCCGGCTTCAGGCCCACCGCGACCTCGGTCAAGGCCGAATGCAGGTAGGAGGAAGGATCGCAGGCTGGCGGTCGGACTCGTCGCGCCGGGACCAGGCGATGGGGACCTCGGCGGCGCCGGCGAAGTGGGAGAGGAGGTCGTCTTCCCCGAACCCTGCGGGAGCCACCACCAGGCCGAGGCGGCGGTTCCAGATGGCCTCCAGGAGCAGGTGCAGGCGTTCCGCGCCAGCGCGGGCACGAGCGTGACCTGACCTTGGCTGCCAAGAGCGGCGCTAACGGCGTGGTGGCTGGCAATGGCGCGGTGATGACGCCTCGCTCCCCCTGCACGCTCGCGAAGCAGGCAACTCAGATCACCGTTGGTCCGGTGTCGTAGTCACGAGGTCTGTTGTCGCGCTCGTTTTCGAGAGGTAGGAGCGGATGAACGACTTCAGCCCTTAATATGAGCTTGACCTGTCTATCCGTCTTCGCCAGGATCGGTGACGAAGCAAGTCAGCCCTGGCGACCCAATTCGTCATGCGCCGTCCCGGCCGGGGGGAGGGTACGCGCGTCGTGGCCGACCTCTCCGAGTATCTGGACGAGCGTGAGCTCGCGTGGCTGCGCGCGGTCCGGCGCCGTTCCACCGCCCGTCGTGTCGGGCTGGCCGGCGCGGTGTTGCTGCTGATGCTCGGACCGATCCTGCTTGCGTCGATGGGGACGCCGGAGGTTCCCCGGCCGGTGGCGGTTGCGGCCGGCCCGACCGCCGAGCAGCCCGCGCTCGAAGATGGACGCAAGGCCTTGGCCGCCTGGGGACGGTTCGCGGTCACCAACGACCTACGTGACCTGCGCGGCTCCTTCTGGGTCGACGGTCCCCAGTACCAGCTGCTTGCTAGAGAGGCGAGATTGCGGGCCCAGGAGGCGCCGCTCGGGACGCCTGCCTATCAATTCGCCCTCTCCGGTGTGCGGGTCCTCGTCCCCTCACCCGACCAGCGAGTGCTTCGTGGCCGAGTGCAGGTCACCCGTCCGGGTGAGGAGACGCAGACCTACTGGTGGGACGTGTGGATGCGCCATGATGCCGGCTCGGATGGCCGCTGGCGCTTGTGGACCGTGGCAAGGACCGCTCGGGCGTCCGGCCGCACCGCGTCGCATCCGGTCGTGGTGGTGGCCGCCGGCGACATCTCCCCAGCTGGCAGCGGCTGGGGGCCCAGGGCAACCTCGGACCGCGTGCTGGCCATCCGGCCTGACGCTGTGCTCACCCTCGGCGACAACCAGTACCCGACGGGGTCGTTGACCCAGTTCCAGCGCTATTATCACCCGACGTGGGGCCGACTCAAGGCGGCGACAAGGCCCGCTCCCGGCAATCATGAGTACATGACGGCCGGAGCCGCCGGATACTTCCGCTACTTCGGAGCGGCCGCCAGGCCAGCCGGCAAAAGTTACTACAGCTTTGGTCTGGGCAGCTGGCACCTCATCTCGCTCGACTCCCAGATCGACCGGCACGCCCGGTCGCCGCAGGTACGGTGGTTGCGGCGAGACTTGGTCGCCAACACCAAGCGCTGCATCCTGGCGTACTGGCACTTCCCGCGCTTCACCTCTGGCGCCTATCAGGGCAACAATCTCTCGGTTGGGCCCTTCTGGGACGCCCTGTACCTCGCCAGGGCCGACATCGTGTTGTCCGGTCACGAGCACAGTTACGAGCGGTTCGCTCTCCAGGACCCGGCCGGGCGGGAAACTCCCCATGGCATCCGCCAGTTCGTCGTCGGCACCGGTGGCGCCGACCTGCTTCCCTTCGGCGCTCCGAGGCCCAACAGTCAGGTTCGGAGAAACGACACCTGGGGGGTGCTGGTTCTAACCCTGCATCCAACCAGCTACGAGTGGCGGTTCGTCTCCCATGACGGCGTGGTTCTCGACCAGGGCGGTCCGGTGGCCTGCCATTGAAGGTTCAAGAGGTTCTCAGACGCCGGACTGCTGCCACAGTTCGAGCTCCCGACCTGGGCTGTGCCCACCCCTACCAGCCGATGACCACCCACGGAAGCAGGTCAAGAGCCACTTTTGTTGTGCTGGGACTCCTGGGCTGCGGACGGGTTCTGCCAGCAGGGCCGCCGTCATCGGATGCTCTGAAGCGCGCTCACCCCTCACCTTGGTTCCGAGTGGACCAGCGGCGGGGAATGGCCCATTCCCTGCCACAACGGCCATCATCCAGTGACGGTGACCTTGGTGTCGGGTTGATGCGGCGGCCTGCGAAGCCGACGCATTCCCTGCCACATCTCCGGCGCGCCGCGCGACGCCCACGAGGCGCCATCCGTCGGGTTCTGCGCCACGGTCCTACAAGGCAGCGCCCTATCTAATCGGGCTCAGCCTGGGTGCACCGTTCCTGTGATGGAGTGCTGTTGGTCCGGATAGTGAGAAGGCCCTCTGAGCTGGGAGAATGACGCCTGCCAGAGCTGTCACTCAC
>Ga0114129_10012486_pt1 | contig 12094 bp, 15 predicted proteins | sample RhiMetdeltSRZDD1_FD_80071 | JGI IMG/M metagenome (GOLD analysis project Ga0114129, IMG submission 80071) | Populus rhizosphere microbial communities from Tennessee, USA - Rhizosphere MetaG P. deltoides SRZDD1 (version 2) (version 2) | ecosystem: Host-associated > Plants > Roots > Rhizosphere >...
GGCGGCTACGGGTACATGAAGGAGTATCCCGTCGAGAAGCTGATGCGCGACGCGAAGCTGTTCCAGATCTACGAGGGCACGTCGCAGATCCAGCGTCTCGTCATCGCGCGCGAGCTGCTCATGCCGCGTGATTGAGATCGACCTTTCGGGTCGGGTCGCTCTCGTCACAGGAGGTTCACGCGGGCTCGGGCGCGCCGATGCGCTGACGCTCGGACGCGCCGGCGCGGACGTCGTCATCGCCGACATCCAGATCGAATCCGACTCCGGCGAAGAGGCGGCACGCTACGGGCCGATTGCGCAGGCGGCACGCTCGCAGGGGTTCGTCTACGCGGAGCAGACCGCACAGGAGATCTGCGAGCTTGGCCGTCGTGCCGCCGCGATCAAGTGCGACGTCACCGACAGGGCGCAGGTCGACGAGGCGGTGCAGCGCACCGTGGACGAGTTCGGCTCGGTCGACATCCTCGTCAACAACGCAGGGACGCTCGACCATCTCGGCCAACTTTCGGACCAACAGACGGAGCTCTGGGAGCGCGACCTCCGCGTCAATCTCACCGGCGCCTTCAACTGCGCGCAGGCGGCGTGGCCGCACATGAAGGAGCGCGGCTGGGGACGGATCGTGAACATGGCCTCCGTCGCCGGCACGCTCGGCGGCTTCGGTCAGGCGAGCTACGCGACGACGAAGGCAGGACTGCTCGGTCTGACGCGCACGCTCGCACTCGAGGGTGCGCGCCACGGCATCACCTGCAATGCGATCGTTCCCGGGATCATCGGCACTGAGGCGTTCAACTTCGGCAATCCCGACATGAACGAGCGGATGGTGAAGCGCACCGCGATGCGCAAGCCCGGCGAGCCGCAGGACATTGCGAACGCGATCGCCTTCCTCTGCTCCGACCTCGCCTCATACATCACCGGCGTCGGGCTGAACGTCAGCGGCGGCATCGAGCTCTTCACCTTTTGATCGCGTTCGAGCCGACGTCGGAGCAGCGCGAGCTTCAACAGCTTGCGCGCGACTTTGCGACGCGGGAACTGCGACCGATCGCCGCGGAGTGGGACGAGCGCGAGGCGTATCCCCCCGACCTGCTCGCGAAGGCTGCACGCGCGGGGCTGTCCTCGTACGCGATTCCGGTCGAGTTCGGCGGCGGCGGCGCGGACGCGGTGACGAGTGCACTGATCTCGGAAGAGCTGTCGTGGGGCTGCGCAGGGCTGGCATCGACGATCGCCGCGACGATGTTCCCGGTCCGACCGTTGCTGCGCTTCGGCACCGACGCGCAACGCGAGACCTATCTGCCGCTGCTCGCACGCGAGGAAGGCGCGCTCGCGGCGATCGCGTTCACGGAGCCGCACGCGGGGTCTGACGTCGCGGCGATGCGCGCGGAGGCGAGACGCGACGGCGACGGCTACGTCCTCAGCGGCGAGAAGGTGTACATCACGAACGGCGGCATCGCGGATGTCACCGTGGTGTTCGCGAAGGTCGACGGCGACGTCACGGGGTTCCTCGTCGAGAAGGCCGAGGTCTCGGAAGGACGCGTCGAGCGGAAGGTCGGCCTGCGCGCCTCGCACACGGGATCGGTGGTCCTCGACGAGCTGCCCATTCCGGCCGAGCGAAGGCTCGGAGAGGAGGGGCAGGGCTTCGAGATCGCAATCGACTTCTTCCAGGCGTCGCGGCCGCAGGTCGCCGCAAGCGCCGTCGGCGTCGCACGCGCCGCGTTCGAGTACGCGACCGACTACGCGCGTGAGCGCGAAGCCTTCGGGCGGCCGATCCTCAGCCGTCAGGGCGTCGGCTTCAAGCTCGCCGACATGGGGATGCTGATCCAGGCGGCCAGGCTGCTCGTGTGGCGAGCTGCGGCGGCGGTCGACGCGGGAGAGGACGCCGGGCTGCTTGGCTCCTATGCGAAGGCGTTCGCCGCCGACGCCGCGATGCAGATCACGACCGACGCCGTCCAGGTGCTCGGCGGCGCCGGAATCATGCGCGACCATCCGGTGGAGAAGTGGATGCGCGACGCGAAGGTGTTCCAGATCGTGGAGGGCACCTCCGAGATCCAGCGGCAGATCGTGACGACCTATCTGAAAGGCGCCGGAGACCGCCAGGGACGCGGCTAGACTCCACCGTCTTGTCCGCTCGACGGGGATCGTTGCTGGTCCGGCGGCCTCGACGCCGCCGCCGGCGAACGCGCGCTCAGCGCCGCGTCATCTTGCTGCGGACCGGCATCGTACTCGTGATCGCGGGACTCGTCGCCGTCGTGCTCGGCCTCGCTTTCGCCGGCTCCTCCAACAAGCTCGCGGGCGGCGTGCAGATCGCTGGCGTCGAGGTCGGAGGGAAGACCCCGCGCGAGGCGCAGCGGATCCTGTCGGCGCGTGCCAAGGCCCTTGCGGGGGTGCCGGTGACCTTCAGGGTGGGCCAGCACACATGGCAACTTCAGCCGCGGCGGCTGGGGATTCAGGTGGACTGGGCGGCCGCCGTGGACGCCGTCCGTCGCCAGGGCCAGGGCTTCGGACCGCTGCGCGGGTTCAAGCGGCTCGACCTTCGCTTCTTCGGCGCCGACGTAGCACCGCCGACGCAGGTCTACGACGCTGCCCTGAACTACTGGCTCGACCGGATCGAGCGGGTGGTGAACGCACCGCACCGCGAGGCGTCGATCGTGCTGCGCGGGCTCACGCCCTCGATCATTCCCAGCCGCACAGGCCACGTCCTCGACCGGCACGCGGCCGAGGCCACGATCGTTCGCGCGCTCGCGAGCCTGAGCCGTGAGCCGGTCGGGCTGCCGGTGCGCGCCGACACGCCGAGCGTGACTGCTAACGACCTCAAGGTGGCGCTCGGGCAGGTGCGGGCCGCGCTCGCCGCGCCGGTCCATCTGACGCTCGGCGAGACGCGGTGGAACCTGAGGCGTGCTCGGATCGCGCGGATGCTCGAGCTGCCCGCGGACGGGCGCAGCGATCTCCGGATCGGCGGGACGGGTGCGAGCACGTGGTTCACAGCCCTGGCGAAGCGCGTCGACCGGCCTGCCGAGGACGCGACGTGGGCGATCAGCTCCAGCGGCATCCGCGTAATCCCGGACAAGCCGGGCTACGCGCTCGACGTCCTGCGTAGCGCAGATGCCGTGCTGCGCGCGGCCCTCGTCACCGAGCCGGCGTTGCGCAACGCGAAGCTCGTCGTCGAAAAGGTCTCCGCCGGCCGGTCGACGGAGGAGGCGCGTGCGATGAACATCACCGGTCTCGTCGCGAGCTACCAGACCTTCTACGGTGGCGAGCCGAACCGCATCCACAACGTGCAGCTGGTTTCGCATCTTGTCGACGGCCACCTGATCGCACCGGGCGCGGTCTTCTCGTTCAACCAGACGACCGGCGAACGCTCTGCCGCCAAGGGCTTCAAGGAAGCGCCGGTGATCATCAACGGCGAGCTGCAGACAGGTCTTGGCGGCGGCGTCTGCCAGGTGTCGACCACCGTCTTCAACGCGGCGTACGAGGCCGGGCTGCCGATCGTCTCCCGCACGAACCACGCGCTGTACATCAGTCACTACCCGCAGGGTCGGGACGCGACGGTGAATTATCCGGACGTCGACCTGAAGTTCACGAACGACACCGGACATTGGCTCCTGCTGCGCACTTGGGTCGGCTCATCGTCGTTGACCGTGGCGCTCTACGGTACGCCCGTCCACCGTCGTGTCGTCAGCGAGGCGGCGCCGCTCGTGACCACCGGTCCGACGCCCGTCAAGAGAGTTCCCGACCCGACGCTCGAGCCCGGCGCGAAAGAGGTGGAGTCGACCGGCGAGCCGCCCCGCAAGACAAGCGTGCACCGTCTTGTGTACTCGGCGAGCGGGAAGCTCCTCTACGACACCGTCTTCTATTCGTCGTACGTGGGCGAGCCGACCGTGATCCGCGTCGGGCCGAAGCCGCCGAAGACGACGACCACCACCACAACGACGACGACTTCGACTACGACGACGACGTCGAAGAAGCCGCCGACGAAGACGACGACGACTCAGCCGTAGCGATTGCCTGCGCCAGGTCGCTCGGGATGCGCGTCGGCCGCAGCGTCTTCGCGTCGACACATGCGTGAGCGGTCCAGCCGTCCGCAACGATCTCGTCATTGCGAGTGATCTCGTAGTCGAACCTGAAGCGTGCGCCGCGTAGCTCGCCGACGCGCGTGTGGATGCGCAGCCGGTCGTCGAAGTGCGCCGGTAGCCGGTAGCGGATGTGCGCTTCCAGCACGAACGACTCCAGCCCCATGTCGCGCAGTGCCTGGTACCCGCCGGCGTACTCCTCCAGGTACGCGACACGCGCGAGTTCGAACCAGACGAGGTAGTTCGAGTTGTGCGCCACGCCCTGCGCGTCGGTCTCGGCGAAGCGGACGCGGAAGTCGGTGCCGAAGCGGAAGTCGCCCATGAGGCGGCACTCTACGGCGGTGATGGAGCTATGCGGTGAGCGAAAGCTCGGGGAACCCGCCGAGGAATGCCGCCAGTCGTTCGACCTCGCCTGCGAGCTCCTTCCGAACCTTCGGGGTGAGCGCGCGAAACGGCTCGACCTCGACCCGGATTGCGTCACCGCGGCGTTCGTGCGTCCAGATTCCCGCAGCGCGTCCGTCGACAAGCAACACCGCCGAGACCTGACCTTGCTGTCCGTACACACGACCAATGAAGTCGGACGGGACGAACGCCTCTCGAGGACGGGGCCCGGTGACGTACTGGTCGAACGCGGGCAGCAAACGAACGCCGTGAGGGCGTCGGCTGCCCGCCAGGACCGGCAGGTCACGGGTTAGCGCCCATGCGGGGCGTCCTTCGACCTCGACTTCCGAGAGTTCGTCCGCGCTCGCCCGCAGGAGGGCTTTCGCCTTCGTGTGCTCCTCGATCCAGCGACCGAAGTCGGCGGCGCTCACAGGGCCGTATGCGGCGAGGAAGCGTCGGACGAAGTCGCGGCCGGCTTCGTTCGGATCCGCCCGCAATGTTCGCCGCAGCCAGCGGTCGGGCCGCACGAACGTGACGTTGCGTCCCCGCGGTGGGCCGAAGCAGAGATCGCCGCGTCGCGCGGACTGCTTGAGGACGCCTCCCCAGCTGAAGAGAGCGGCCTCGCGTACGTCCGGGCCGGCCAGCTCGGCCAGGCGATCGGCGAGTTGCTCGCGCGTTCGGGGGCGCCCGTCGAGTGCAAGCGGGACGTTCTCCAGGATCGCGTCGTACTGCTTCCGTGTGACCCCCCGCATTCGAAGCCAGGCATCGCTCGGCCCCTCGGGGCGGGGATGGAGGACGGCAACGTAGAGCGCGAGGTCGTCGGCGGGTACGACGTGCAGCGTATTGCGGATCCACGTCTTCACGAGCGTGCGGTCCTCCTCGACCGCCCGCGTCACCTGGCCTGGTTCCAGGCCGTCGACGCGAGCCAACAGCGTCAGCTCCGCCGTGGAGGGGAGCTGCGCGCGGACCCCGCACAACGCACTTATCACCTCGAAGAGGCTGCCGTTCGGAGCGCGAGAGCGAAGGAACTGGCGCTCGACGCGGAACGCGAGAACCTGATCCCAGGAGAGCTTTGTCACAGACGGGGATGGCAAGTGCGCTACACCATTAACGTACGCGGGCGACCCCTGTCGAAGATCTCACTGAACTGATCCGGAAGCGCCAGCCGTGCGTCGTGCTGACCGGTGCCGGGATCTCGACCGAGAGCGGGATCCCCGACTTCCGCTCGCCGACGGGCATCTGGGCGCACTACGACCCGATGGAGTACGCGACGATCGACGCCTTCCGACGTGACCCGGAGAAGGTCTGGGAGTTCTACGCGCTGCGGCTCGAGGTGCTGGCGCAGGCCGAGCCGAACGACGGCCACCTCGCGCTGGCCGAGCTCGAGCGGCGGGGCCTCGTGCAGGCGATCGTGACGCAGAACATCGACGGGCTTCATCAGCGCGCGGGGTCGGAGCACGTCATCGAGGTCCACGGCTCGATCCGGACGGCTAGCTGCCTGCGGTGTGGGGAGCAGGTGCCGCTCGAGCAGGCGATGCCCCGGTGCCCGCGCTGCGACGAGATCCTGAAGCCCGACGTCGTGATGTTCGGCGAGCTACTGCCGAAGGGCGCGATGGAGCGGGCCGTGGCGCTGGCGCGTGGAGCGGGATTGCTCCTCGTGGTCGGCTCGACGCTAGAGGTCTATCCGGTCGCGGAGCTGCCCGATGAGACGCGTTCGGCGGGAGGGGCGGTGGCCATCGTGAACCGCGGCCCGACGCAATACGACTCGGTCGCCGATCTCAAGATCGACGGTGGGGCCGGGGAGACGCTCTCTACGCTGCTGCGCGCTTGATGGTCTTCTCGTCCAGCAGCCGGCGGCAGCTGGAGCAGACCTGGCGCTCAACGTGATAGGGAACCCCGGCGCGCTGACGGATAGCGTGAACCGTCACTGCACTGTGCTTGTGGCGCTTGAGGGTCATTCCGTTCTCTCAGGGTAATTAGACGATCGGTCGTTGCAGTTGTTGTCGGCATTCCGTCACCAGATCTTCATCACTTTGTTGCTGTCGCCAGCTGTCGCAGCATCGGGTTGCGGTGGCGGGGGCGCGAAGACGAAGTCATCGGCCGCAGCTCCCGCCTCGCCGCAGCCGCGGACGTGCAAGGCCGGCAGCGTGCAGAGTCTCGGCTCGGACAAGATCGCGTACGCGGCGATCGTCCGATCGCGAGCCGCCGTTGCCGCTCGGCCCGGCGGCCGCGCCTTCGCGATGTTCGGCCGCCTGAACGTCAACCGCGTCCCGACGATCTTCTCCGCCCGGGCGGCGCGGCTCGATGCAAACTGCCGGCGCGTGTCGTACCTCGTGCAGATTCCGCGCCGGCCGAACGGGGTCACCGGCTGGGTGCCCGCGAGACAGGTCTACCTCGAGCCCGTGCGGACGCGGATCGTCGTCGATCTATCGGAGAAGCGCGTCACGCTCTATCACGCAGGCAAGCGCGTCCTGAGCGCGACCGCGGCGATTGGCTCAACGGCGACCCCGACGCCGACCGGCAGCTTCTACGTCAACCAGCGCCTCATCCCGACCGATCCGACCGGTCCGTACGGCCCGGGAGCGGTCGGCATTTCGGCGTTCTCGAACGTGCTCACGGGTTGGACGCAGGGCGGTCCGATCGCCATCCACGGGACGAACGAGCCTTGGTTGATCGGCAAGGCGGTGTCGAACGGCTGCATCCGGCTCCCGAACCCGATCCTGCGGAAGGTCTTCCGGCTGGCGCTGAACGGCACGCCGGTTCTGATCAGGCGCTAGGGCAGCCGAACCCGCGCCCAGACGCCGGCGTGATCGGACGGCCAGAGGCCGCCGAGGCGATCGCCCGGGCGCTGGCCGACGATGCCCGCTGCGACGGCTCGGAAGCCGTTCCTCAGCAACACGTAGTCGATGCGGCTATAGAACGGCCCGCCGAGCTCCCGAAGGTCGTCGCCGTGGCAGCAGGTGAGGCCGACGTCGTTCGGGTGCACCTGCGACCACGCGTCTTTGAAGCCCACCCCGAGTAGGGCGGCGTGCGTCGGTGTCCCGGTCCCGTCGGCGCGGGAGTTGAGGTCGCCGAGCAGGATCGTGGGGGTTGTGCCGACGACCAGCGCTCCGCCGAGCTCAGCTCCCTGGGCAACTTGTGACGTGTCGCTGAAGGACTCCAGATGCGTCGTCGCGACTCGAAAGGCCCGGCCGTTCATCGTCGCGTCGGCCAGGATGTAGCCGCGCGTGGCCGTTACGAGACCGCCGAACAGCGGCGTCGTCGCCAGGTACTGCACCTTCTGTACGCGCCTGATCCGCAGCTTCCTGTCGTTACGGACGAGCAGGGCATCGCGCACGGTCAACCGGATGTCCATCGTCGCCGGACTTCCGGCGGGCAGCTCTGCGTCCGTCCACGGTGCCGCCGACACGAAGCGGTACTTCAAGCGCCGCGCTGCGAGCGCTTTGCGTAGCTCTACCACGTAGTCCAGCGCGACATGGGTCGCCGGTGTGGCGGTGAAGTCCGGCGGGGTCTGCGTCCTGTAGAGCACGGCTTCCTGGAAACCGACGAAGTCGGGTTTCGCGGTTGCGATCTCGCGTGCGATCGCGCGGGCACGCGTCGGGAAGTCGTTCGCCTGCACCTGGGCCCAGTCAGCTGCGACAGCGGTCAGGGCCTCCGGGAGTGACTTCGCCTTGACGATCGGGTCGAGGTTCGCGCCGAGGTAGAGGTTCCGGGTCATCACTGTCACGGTGATCGGCCGCTTCGCAGTCGTCGCGGCCACGCCGAAGAAGGCCGCGAGCAGAAGGGCGGCGGCGAGTGCTTTCACCTGTGGCACGATACGACCGTGGCTCGGCCCAGACAACGAAACATCGTGGAGCGGCTCACCGATGCAGGCGAGGACGCGATTCAGCGCCTTGGCAACGCACCGGGTGCGGATCGCCTTCTCGGGACGGTCAACTCGATGCGCGACCGGCTGGACGAGATGCAGAAGCGGCTCCGCGGTCTCGACGCGCTCGAGAAGCGGCTGACGGCGGTGGAGAAGCGGCTCGACAAGGTCGAGGGCAAGGGCGGGGCGAGCAGCGCTCGTAAGACGAGCTCGTCCTCCTCGTCGTCGACGCGACGCAAGAGCAGCAGCTCTAGCTAGCGCACGCGGACTCGCAGCGCTTGCGGGACGAGCTCGAAACTCACCGGGCTCGTGCCCGGCTGCTCGCCGTCGAGCTGGACCGGGAGTGGCTCCGGTGCGTCGACGCTCACCTGAGTCCCGCGAAGGAGCTCCGCCTTCGGATGCGGGAGGTGCTTACCCCGAAACGTCTTCGGAAGCGTCACCATCAGGTCGCGTTTCGTCAGGTCGCCGATGAGCAGGACGTCGAAGGCGCCGTCGCCGGCATCGGCGTCGGGCGTGATCTTCATCCCGCCGCCGAAGTAGGGGCCGTTTGCGACGACGACGTCGTGCATGCGTCCCCGGCGCGTCTCGTCGTCGACGGTGACCGTGATCTCGCTGTTGCTCCAGCCGGCGAAGACCTTGAATGTCGCCAGCACATACGAGACCTTGCCGCCGAGTGCCTTCGTCGTGTCGTTCGCGCGCTGTGCGATTGCACCCGTCATCCCGACGCTTGCGACGTTCGCGAACCACGCCTGGCGCTCGCCGCCGCCCCACGCGTGATACGTGACACGTCCGAGGTCGATCGTTCGCGCGCGCCCGTGCAGCGCAACGTCGATCGCGTCGTCGGCTCGGCGGGGCAGCGCAAGCGACCGGGCGAAGTCCCAACCGGTGCCGCGAGCGATCACGGCGAGCTCGACGTCCCGTCCGGCGATCCCGTTGACGACCTCGTTCACCGAGCCGTCGCCGCCGACGACGACGAGTAGCTCGGCGCCGTCGTCGACGGCGTTGCTGGCAAGGTCCGTCAGTTCGCCGGCCGCACGCGAGAGGAGTGCGTCACCGGTCAGGCCTGCGGCCGCGGCGCGATGCGCGAGCTCCGGCCATCGTCGTCCCGTCGAGCCGTTCGCCGACGCGGGATTGACGAGGAAGACGGTCTTCAGTGGTGGTCGTCGGCGGTGACCGTCGCGAGCGCGACGCGCGTCATCCGGTCGACCGCGGCCCGCAGCTCCTCGTCGGTGATGCGCTTGAACTCACCCTCGACGACGATGTCGCTCACGGTCAGGAGACAGCCGGCCTGCACACCGCGAAGCGCTCCGACCGTGAACAGCGCCGACGCCTCCATCTCGACCGCCAGGACGCCGCGCTTCGACCAGCGCTCGTACTGGCCCTCATCGGGGTTGTAGAAGACGTCGCTCGACACGATCGGGCCGACGTGCATCGGCTGGCCCATCTCCTTCGCCGCGTGTACGGCGCCGTGGATGAGCTCCCAGTGCGCGGTCGGGCAATGCGGCTCGCCGCCGACGAGGTGGTCCGCGGTGCGGTCGTCGGCGACGGCGGAGAGTGCGACGATCAGGTCACCGAGCTCGTGGTGTGCCTGCAGGCCGCCGCACGTGCCGACGCGGACGAGTTTCTTCACGCCGAGCTGGATCAGCTCCTCGAACACGATCGTCGCGCCCGGGCAGCCCATGCCGGTGCCCTGGACGGACACGCGTTTCCCCTCGTAAGTGCCCGTGTACCCGAGCAGCCCGCGCTCGGAGTTCTTCTGCTCAACGTTGTCGAAGTAGGTTTCGGCGATGTATTTCGCGCGCAGCGGGTCGCCGGGGAGGAGGCACGCCTCGGCGTAGTCACCCGGTTCCGCTCGAATGTGAATCGGCATGGAGGGCAACCCTAACCCGTGAAACGATGCCGCCAGTGACGGAGCCGTTCGAGCCCCATCTCGATCAGATCCTCGCTTTTTGTGCGGAGGACCCCGTGGAGCGCGTGTTCCTCGAGGACGTCGCGCGCCGCCGGCTCGGGCGCTTCAGCGCGTTCGCCTCGAACGGCTCGCTGACGGCGCTCTGCCATGTGGGCGCGAACGTCGTACCGTCCGGGACAGACTGCGGTCGCTTCGCGGACGTGGCGGCGCGGGGTCGCGCCCGGATGATCATCGGAGACGAGCAGGCGGTGTCGGAGCTCTGGAACGACATGGCGGCGCTCATGCCGGCACCGCGCGACGACCGGCCGGGCCAGCCCGTGTACGCGATCTCGAAGCCGCCTGAGTCCGGGACGACCGGGTTGCGTCCGGCAACGGAACGTGACTTCGAGCTGCTGCTCCCGGCCTGCGCTGCAGCGCACAAGGAGGAGATCGGCGTCGATCCGATGGCGCGCGACCCCGACGGATTCCGCTGGCGGACGCGCTCGCAGATCGAGGAGGGTCGCTCGTGGCTATGGGCGGAGGACGGCGCCATCCGTTTCAAGGCGGAAGCGTCGGCTTGGACGCCGTCCGCCGTTCAGGTGCAGCAGGTCTGGGTCGACCCGCCCGAGCGGAACCGCGGCTACGCGCACCGCGGGATGCGCGACCTTTGCCGCCTGTTGCTGCGCAGCGTTCCGACCGTCTGCCTCTTTGTCCGTCCGGAGAACGCCCCCGCCATCCGCGTCTACGAAGGCATCGGCATGCACCGCCACGGCTCGTACCGGAGCCTCATCTTCTGACGCAAACCCCGAAAAGGGTGATGGAGATTTGGGCGCGTCTCGACCGAGAATGGGTGCGTGAAGCCCCGCTTCTCTGCGGCTGCGGGACTGACCCTGGCGATCATCGTCGCGGCATCCCTTGTTCTCGCCCTCGGCGGTACCGGCCGGGCTGCTGTCTCGCACACGTGCTCGGTCACCGACCGGCAGTTCATGAACGTCGCGCAACTGAACATGGCGGCGATCGGGTCGCTGTCGCAGGACTATCTGCACGGTGACGCCAAGCCCGCCGACGTCATCGACCAGACGAAGACGTCGATCGTCGCCGTCGGCAACACGAACCCGACCGACCCGTCCCTGTCGAAGACGCGCGCGATCCTGCGCGCCATGTTCGTTGAATACGGTCGAGCGATCCGCGCGGACTCGAAGCACCACGACCCGGGGAAGTACATCTACCGCGCCTACGGGCTCGCCAACTTCGCGCACGACATCCTGTCCGACGCGCAACCCGGTTTGATGAAACGGGGTTGCGACGTTTCGCCGCTGCTTTAAAGGCTGAGGTCAGACCCCTTCGGGGTCAGACCCCGACAATTCCTTGACGAAGTCGACCGCGTCTGCCACTACCCGGAGGCGCGCGAATCGCTCCCGTAGCTCGGGGTAGTCGTCCAGCACGTTCCAGAGGTTTTTCAGGGCGGGCTCGACGTCGACGTCACTGCCCTCGAGCAAGGTGTCCATGGCGAGCCGGACCTCGTCCCGGATCTCGGCCGGCGCCTCGGCGACGGCCCGGCGTGCCGCCGTGCGTTCTTCGAGCCACTCGGCAGCCTGGCGATTCGCCTGCTGGCGACGCCATGCGTGGAAGTAGTCCGCCATGAAAACAGCATCGGCCGTCCTCAGCGCCTCGTGTCTACCCTGTTCGCGTGAACATCGCCGATCGTGTCGAGGCCTTCATCCGGAGGCACGACCTGATTCCGCCCCGCGGCGACGTCACCTGTCTGGTCTCCGGCGGCGCTGACTCGAGTTGCCTCTGGCACGTTCTCGGCGCACTCGGCTACTCCGTCTCGGCGCTCCATGTCAACCACGGCCTGCGTGGGGAGGAGTCCGAAGCGGACGCGCGCTTCTGCGCCGA
>Ga0114129_10012487_pt1 | contig 12093 bp, 8 predicted proteins | sample RhiMetdeltSRZDD1_FD_80071 | JGI IMG/M metagenome (GOLD analysis project Ga0114129, IMG submission 80071) | Populus rhizosphere microbial communities from Tennessee, USA - Rhizosphere MetaG P. deltoides SRZDD1 (version 2) (version 2) | ecosystem: Host-associated > Plants > Roots > Rhizosphere >...
GTCCGCGCGGCCATCAATATCCCTGCGCTCTTCAATCTGTTCGGGGGATATGTAAGCAAATGTGCCTGCCACCGCGCTCTGCGAGATCAGAGACGAATCACCCAAAACCTTCGCGAGACCAAAATCCGTGATTATGGGGCGTACATCCCTGCCAGCCTTATCGAGCATGATATTACCCGGCTTTACATCCCGGTGAACGATGTTGTTCGCATGTAGATAGTCCAGTGCCGCGCTGATTGGTTTGAGAAACTGCAACGTTGTCTCAAGATCAAGCCTCCCGTTGTTCAATAGGTGGCCGAGAGCATCCCCCTCGATGAATTCCATCACTATGTAAGGGCGGTTGTCCACTGTGCCGACATCGAGAACCTTGATGACGTTTGGATGATCAAGGTCACGCAAGGCGCGGGATTCACGCTCGAAGAAAATGTGCATCACTGGATCGTCCTGGATGGATTCGCGCATGAGTTTGATCGCCACGACCCGTTTCAACGTCGGATGTGTAGCCTTGTAGACCTCTGCCATGCCGCCTCGCCCGGCGACCTCAAGGTCGGTGTATTCGTAGAAATGCGCACTCGGAAACGTGGATGGCTCGAGTGGAGGCAGGACCGAGCGTCCCGCTTTTTGATAGTCAAGATAAATGTGATAGAACTGACGATCAACGAACCTCTGTAAGCCTCTGTTGAGCGGTTGAAAAATTAGCGCAAATATGACCATCGAGATCAGCATGGCAATGAGGGGACCGGCGCTGAATCCTTGTGCAAGCACCGAAATAGCGCGCAGACTCAGGGCAAATAGAGTCAGCAAAATGGTCGTTAATGAACCGTAGACGAGTGAACGGTTGATCGCAAAGTCAATGTCCCACAGACGATACCGCAGCACCGCGATCGTCATAGTCGCAGGCACGATCATCAGGGAGATCTGCCTCAGGACGCGCGCGACGAGCGAAACAACCAGTAATGGGTTTTTGCCATAGCCAAGCACGTTGAACACCATCACATACGTGCCAACGAACAACACCGTGATAATCATGCCGAACAACACCCACTTGGTTTGTTGTCTTTGCACGGGCGTGGAGAGTTTGCGATAGCGATACACCTGCGCCGCAATCCCTCCTGCAAGGAGGAGAAGGAAAAGTCCGATATCCCATGCCTGTTGCGCGGTGTGACTGTAATTCTCCGCAGTCCGGAACTCAGCTTTGTAATTCGGGATATAGTCCACGAACCAGATTCCGATGCGCCAGATCGGAAGCGGGATCAGAATCCACCAGATCCAGCGCGGGAGCGCTTTTCCATCCGGGAAGAGATAGACAAAGCATGCCTGCATGCTTTCTGCCATGCCGGGCAGGATGGCAAGCACGAGGCGTGGCAAGTTTGCGTTGGCGGTGGGACCTGTGTACAACGCGCCGGTGAACAGCAACATAGATGCGACCACCAAGGTTGCCACCTCGTCCCCGCGCCGCCAGACGAGGATGAGCGCAATGATCCCGAAAAAGAGGACCGTGAGGCAGTCTGTGATGACCAATACGTACGCTGGGAACTTTTGGGAAAGACCAGCCGCTTTGAGCGTATCCTGCGATTGAGGGAGCAGGCGCAAACCGATCTCGAACGAGGGCTTGATACCCGCAATGAACAGGAAGATCGTGAAGACCGCCATGCCGATCCACAAGGCGCGCGCAGCTCTCAACCTGAACCCCGTCAGTCTGACACTTTGAACGGAAGCGTTGCCAGCAGCCATAGAAATGCATTTTACTATGCGCGCATGCCGTGTAAAAAACTGTCGCACTTTTACAATGCGAGGGGATGTGGCAAAACAGGGCATACGTGCTATGCCTATTGCTTCAAACAAGAGCTTTTTAGACTGGGAAGAGGGATTTATTACTGTAACCAGTTGAGATAACTTATCAAAATCCCTGTTTCCAAAAGGTAATTGTAAAAAGGCCTCGTCTGAACGTTGTGATGATCCTCGAGGTGCATGCGGAATTGGACGATCCTTGCACAGCGACCGCTGCATCTTTACAGCCGAAATTGGCAACCAGCCATACAACCGCGAGAATTTTATTCTGTCTTTGAGAAGCTACGGAGCAGAACACTGTTCCCTATAACTGCCAGATACTTTCACCATTCAAAATACGCTCTACGGTGATCGGGAACGTGGAAAGAGAAATTGGTTTTCCGATTGCACCATCGAAACCGCTCTTTCGCAGGCGCTCAACTTCTTCGTTCATGACGCTCGCAGTCAATGCAACAACTTTTGTAGCGAAGTAAACGGGATCCCCGCGAATCTCCTGCAACATTTGAAATCCATTAAGTGGTGAAACATGGATATCCAACAGGATAATATCCGGTTGTTTTGGAAGATTACGGACTCTGGATAGAAAATTTGCACTGTCTTCAAAGATTACATAGTTTTTGACGTTGAGGGTTTTCTCAACCAATAGTTTCATGACCAGGCGATTAGAGAAATCATCTTCCACGCAAAGAAGGCAGTCTATGTGAATCACAATATACCTTCTCTTTCGACTGGCAGTGTAAAAAAGAAAGCAGAGCCTTCCCCTTGTTCGCTATCCACCCACAACTCGCCGCCGTGCGCCCGAACCAGACTGCGTGATATTGGCAATCCCAAACCTGTGCCCTGCATCTGCTTCTCGCCATTTACCGTCTGGATAAATGGTTCGAAGATCACGTCCTGTTTATCCCGGGGAATACCAGCTCCCGTATCGATCACGGCAAACAGCACTTCCCGTCCCTGATCTTTTGCGCTCACCGTTACTGTGCCTTTGTCTGTGAATTTGATCGCATTGCTGATCAGGTTCAGAAGCACCTGACGCAGTCGCCGTCGATCACAAGAAAGCATCGGAAGGTGGGGATCAATATCTCGAATTAACTGCACGCCCTTCTCCTGCAAAAGCCCACCAACGATGCTTAATGTTGCTTCTACCTCTACCTGCACACTCACATCCTCTTCAATAAACAAGGTCAGCTGCCCAGCCTGGATCTTACTAATATCCAGGACGTCATTGATCAAGTTGAGTAGATGTTTGGAGCTGTACAGCGCCTGATCCAGCAATTCCACCTGTTCTTGATTCACCGGACCGATCATGCCTCTCGCAATCATCTCCACAAAGTTGATGATGGCATTCAAAGGAGTTCGCAGCTCATGGCTCATGCTCGAGAGGAAGGTGCTCTTTGCCTGATTGGCTTGTTCCGCGGCCGTGCGGGCTTCCTGGGCTTCGAGGAAGAGCCGCCGCGTCTCATCAAACAGACGAATATTTTCCAGGGCGATACTCATCGCGAAGGCAAAGGTGGATAACAAATTGACATCCGACTCCGAGAAGGCATTTTCTCGTTCTGTATTCGGAAGACTAATAAACCCATTCACATCTTCCCCGGCCATGATCGGGATATAGACAATTGATTTGACCTGCTCCTGCGTACCAGCAATATTCACCATCTCGAATTTCTCTATCGCTTCTGTGAAATTCTGGTTAATCACCAGCGGCTTCTTCGTCGTAATCAGGTGCTCCGTCAGTTTGTTATAGGGGAACACTTCGGAAGTGTAGTACCGTTGTCCATCCTCAAAGCTATATCGAACACGACGAGTCCGGGTAGCCGGGTCGAACGTGATGATCCAAACAGATTGTGCATTGAGCAGATCGCAGATCTTATCTCCCACCAAATCATAAACGGCTTGCATATCCAGTTTGGAGGCTAGACTTTGTTGCACACTGTTGATGATGGCCAGCTCAACGTTGCGTTGTTCTGTCTCTTTGAGCAAACGCTGGGTCTCTTCGAAGAGCCGAGCATTCTCAAGTGCAACACTCATACTATTCGCTAGGGTGGCCAACAGGCGCTCATCCGACTCATGAAATGCATGTTCATGATCGAAATCATGAAGACAAAGTGCGCCAAGCATGGTACTACCAACCGAAAACGGCACTCCTAAGAAGGATTTACCAACAGTCCATCCCTCTTGAGGCGGAATTGCATCATGTGCCAATATCTCTTCTGCCGTACCGAGATTTAAAGGCTGATTAGCATACATCACTCGTTGCGTGATGCTTTTCTCCATTGGTTGATCGGGGATTTGGATTCGCTTCCCGAGCGTTAGCCAATATAGCCAGGAAATCATTCCTGAATTCTTGTTATACAGGGCGATGGATATACTTTTGGAATGGGTAATTGCATGGATTTGATCGCCAACGAGATCAATAATGGACTGAAACTCAAATTTAGATGCCAGACCTTGTTGCACGCTATTGATGATCGCGAACTCGGCGTTGCGTTGTTCGGTCTCCTTCAGAAGGCGTTGCGTTTCATCAAAGAGGCGAGCATTTTCCAGGGCAACACTCAAGGAGTTGGCGAGCGTCTGAAGGAGGCGCAGATCTGACTCGGTATACGCGTTTTCTTTATCGAGGTTGGCAATCCCGACCATGCCCTTCAGTTCTTTTCCCACCATCAGCGGCACATACATCCCCGATTTGTACTCTTCACTGTTCTCAAGGATCGTTCCGCCAATGGCGCGATACTCCTCGACAGTGCGATACATGATCGGTCGAATTGTATCCACCATCAAACTGGCGATTGGATGCTCAGAAAAGGGACGCGCTTCGACCTCATAACGTTGCTTTAGAAAGCAGTAAGGCGTTTCGAGTATCTCTGTCGTATGGTCAAAAAGATAGATCGCCGCTCCCTGTGCGTGGAAGATATCACGTATCTTGTCTCCCACGAGATCATAAATAGCCTGCACATCCAATTTGGATGCCAGGCCTTCCTGAACGCTGTTGATGATCGCCAACTCGGCATTCCGTTGCTCCGTTTCGCTGAGCAGATGTTGAGTTTCATCGAACAAGCGCGCGTTTTCGAGAGCCGTACTCATACTGTTCGCCAGGGTTTGCAGCAAGTGAACATCCGATTCATTAAACGCGTGTTCCCGCTCTATGTTGCCCAAGGCAATGAGACCCCGTGCCACATTACTGACTACCAGTGGCATGAAGACTGCTGATTTCGCCGGATGCCCTCCGGGCAGCATTTTCGAGCCGTACTTTTCTATCTCCTGCAGCAAGTTTTCATTAATCACTATCGTTTTGCCAGTGCGTAAGACATAGGAGCTGATTCCAAGATCTGTCAGGGATATGGGCTCCATCACAATACGCTTTTTATCATCCGTGAAATAGGGAAAGTGAATCAGATTTGTCTTGGGGTCGTAGATTCGAATCTCCACATCGCTGGTATGAAAAATCCCGCGTATCTGGTCGCCTACAAGATCATAGATGGCTTGCACAGCAAGCCGCGAGGCAAGTCCTTCCTGTACACTTTCGATAATGGCAAGCTTGGCATCTCGCTCTTCCACCATTTGGTGGAGCTGTTTGTTTTCCTCCAAGAGGCTTGCGATTTCTTCTGTTCTTACATCGGATGACAGTTTTGCCACTTGCGCTGCTCCTCACGTTTCTTAAGTACCAATTATCAAGTGCTAATTCCTGCGTCTTGTAAAGAAGAAAAGGCAAAAATATGCCGAATGTTCTAGTGTTGTTTCATTCTAAGCGGTTTTATCGCTGACGACCCCCTATGCTTAAGTACAGTGTTCCGCGCCTCGATGGGAATCAAATCAAGTTGTTTTTCAATGCCACAACCAGCGCTTCCGATCGGTTTTGCGCTCCCAGTTTTCTAAAGATATTCGCAGAATGATATTTCACCGTGGAAAGTGTGATTGAAAATTTTAATGCGATCTGCTGCAAGGTAAGTCCGTCGGCCATGGCGACGAGGATCTCAAGCTCACGGTCCGTCAGGTTAAATTTATCGGCTGCCGAAGGAGCTGCGTCTGGAGCCAGCAACTTTTCGATGACGTTCGGCGAAAAGACAGCTTTACCCTGCATTGTTGTCCGAATGACATTCACCAGGTCATTTGCCAGCGCATCCTTTGTGATATAGCCCACTGCCCCGCCTCGTAATAATTGATGAACACTCTCATGGTCTTGAAAACTGGAGAGTACCAATATTTTGAGATCTGGATATTTCTCCCGAATGCGCTCGGTCGCCTGCATGCCATCCATCACCGGCATGACAACATCCATTAGCACCAGATCGGGTCTGACATCTTCACAAAGCCGGACCGCCTCTACGCCGTTGGCAGCCTGCCCGACAATCGAAATATCGGATATTCCGATCAAGACTCGGGTGATCACGTCGTGGATATGTCGATGATCATCGACAACAAGCACACGGATGGGAGTTTTTGTACCCATACATGAATTATATGATTAAAACACTTGCGAGGGAACAGAGCCTGAGAAAAAGATGGCATCCGGGCATATACCCGGATGCCATCAATAAGGGTTAGGAGGAGCCAACACTTCCCAGTAAGGCAACGACTCCGGCGATGAGCAAAGCAGCCGCCCAGATCAGATCAAAGTTGATCCAGTGACTGCGCAGGATCTTCAGCCCGAACCGTTTGTACACGAACCAGGCAATCAACGCCATCACTGCCAGCATCGCCAGAGTGTGCATGAGGATGCCCAAAACAATTGACAAATCGACACCCATCGCCACATCTGCATGAGCCATAGCCATGTGGGTGTGATCTCCAGCCATCGCCATCGAAGACAGGTCCCCATCCACGCAGGGCAGAGCCATCGTCAAAACCAGGGGAGCGATCATCAGTCCCGCGCCGTGCGCTGTTGACATCAGAAAGGACCACCAGGTGAGGTCGCGCATCCCGACCTGCATACCAACCCAGCGCGGGTGACGGTAATAGTTGAAGATCTTGTAGATTCCAAAGCCGATCAGAATCAGCGCCGTAGTGATCTCCAACATCGGAGTCGAGATGTAATGAGCACTGACGAACACCAGTATGGCCACGAGTGCCAGGGAAGCGGTGTGTCCGGCAGCAATCGGAAAGAGTGAGCGCCATATTGCTCGCTCGCTGCGGTTCTGTAATCCTACGGAAAGTGCAAACAGCCAGCCCATGCCTGGGTTCAATCCATGATAGGCACCAAAAGCCATCATGGTGAGCACTGGTGCCAGAGCCTCATGAGGGATAGCAGAAAGAATCTGTGGAAGCATCGCCTCCCTCCAGTCTCACCTGGTGTAAACGCATTTCACCGGTCTCCACGAAGAAATCCGGATCCAGTTCCATTCCGCCATCCGGATCGGCGTTGACACGGACCATCCAGCCCTCGAGCAGGTCGGGATAGAATTGGTCATCCCACGTGCTGTACAAGCCATTCGTTACGTAGACGCGTTTGCCGTCCCGGCTGATCTCGACCATCTGGGGACCACCGAGCAGCCGACCTTCGTGCTGGGGGTGTCCTTTTTTGCGTGCGATACCGCCGATTTCGATCTTACCCACGAGCTTGGGCTCGAAGGGATCGGAAACATCGTACTGGTGAAATTCGCCGGTTCCCCAGCAGGAGACATACAGGAAACGGTCATCCAGAGACAGGTTCAGATCCGTAACCAATGGCGGGACGGCTTTGAATCCCTTGAGCAATGGTGGGAGATCATCTTCACTTGCCGGTTGAGCAGGGATCGTGATGGTCTTCTTGGCTGCCCATTTTCCATTTTCCTTGTACCAAGTCCAGATGTTCGCCGACAAATCGTTCAGACTGACAACTACACCGGCAAAGCCATACGTCTTACGCGGGTCATGAGCAGGACGCAATTCCAGAACCATTTGCTGGTCCGCGCCTAGATCAATGCTTTGGATCTTACGCCGCTTGCGCATGTCCCAGAAATGCAGGCGATGACCATACTTGCCTCCTAACAGATCCTCGGGCACAACACCATTCTCGAACTGATTGGGCTTGCCCCATTCACTAGTGATCATCGTATCGTGGGCGATGTGCCACGAGAAATCATACGCCAGTTCCTGGTCGCCGCGGTCGATTTCCCAGGGGCCAATAATATCGAAGTTGAAGTGATCGAGCATGAAGATACCGCCGGGTCCGCCGTTTCCATTCGCGGAAGCAATGGCGTTGATGTAGATACCATCGGGTCCACAGTGGACCGTATGCGGGCGGCTGTATCCTGTTTTGGCCATGATCTCCTCCGGCTCGATGGTCTTGATGAGTTTCGGCTGGAGAGGATCCGGCTGCGTATCGTAAATATAGACGCGTGAGCTGCGCAGCCCCGGGATGATTAGGTAGCGGCGATCCAGATGGGGGTGTGCCGCCGAGGGACAGAGCGCGCTGCTGCAGGCGTTCCAGCCGAAGTGATGTAGCTCGTCTCCGACAAAGGGCAGATCTACTTGGTTGATGACCTTGCCATAAGTCTCGGAGCTTTTGTCGAGATCGATTGTCAGCAGGGCATCAGCTTTTCCGTTGCGGCCATAATTCAGCGCGGCAACATATCCATATGTCTCCTGCGGGGCTTCCATCGCCATCTTGGGCGAAGGATAAAATGTGGGATCGGGTTTCAAACGACTCATGATAGTTTCTCCTTGTCTAAAAGTTGGTTGTAAGATGGTTTGAATGTGGATCTGCACGTCATCAGATCTCAAATCAAATCTTGTCCTAGCATACGCGCAGGCAAGTTGGAATACACCTGTATTCTTTGACAGATCCCCTTATCCTTAAAGATCGAACCAGACTGTACTTAAGCACAGCATGTTTTATCTTGACCAACGACTCGTCCGGACGATAATTGTGGACAGACAACGGCAGTATTTGATTGTTTGAATCTCGGTGCCACTTCTTGTCGCACGTGCCTGAAATGATCTGATAGAACTGCAAGAAGCTGAAAACAAATAAACGCCGTTCCATCCCGCTGGTCAACGAAATACAAACTTAGCCTCGAGCCCGGAAGCGGGTGATCGGCTATCGATCCCCAGCGAATTGTCGCTGGCGGTCCTACCAACTCGCGCCTAAAGCGCCAAAGGAGAATCGTATGAATACAAATATTGGTAAGAATCGTCGTATAGTGTCAAGTGAGAGAATGCGTCGGATGTTATTCCTCTTTTGTGGGATCGCCTTCGCCCTGATTCTGGCGGTTTCGCAGTCACAGCGCGCGCAGGCGGGGAATGGGCCAATCAAACCTCCCGATGTACCATTCATCATTCAGGTGCCGGCGGGGAATCAGCCGTTCCGTGTTGCTCACGCGGTTGGCACACAAAATTATGTTTGCCTTTCTACTGGCTGGGCTTCATCCGCCTATGGTCCCCAAGCGACCTTGTTCAATGAGGACAGGGAACAAATCCTCACCCATTTCCTCAGTGCTTATCCGGCCGGGTCCGATACATTCTTCCCTAGCTGGCAGGACTCGCGTGACACGAGCATTGTCTGGGCCAGCGCGGTTAAGGATGCAAAGTATACGCCGGATCCGACGGCCATTCCCTGGCTGCTCCTCAAGGTTGTGGATACTGCACCAGGACCCACTGGCGGTGATAAGATGCTCGGCACCACTTATCTTCAGCGCGTCAATACGACTGGCGGGCTCCTTCCCACCCGAACCTGTGCTCCAGGCGACAGAGCGTTGGTGGCTTACACAGCCGACTACTACTTCTATAAAGCAGCTGACCAATAACAGCTCTTACCCAAAACGAAAGAGGACCGGATGGTGATGCCATCCCGTCCTCTTTCTAAATGTGCCAAAGGTTGTTTCTCCAACAACCAAGCGCAAGCCTAGGAAGAAGTGATTGCTAGATGAGCTATGCTTCTGATTTGGCGAAACTTTTATTTTGGAGCGCAATGTGGCGCGGATCGAGTTCTAGGAAGGAAAGTTTATTGTGACCTTCGCCGAGGAGGTGGACCATCTAGGTTACTGATGTCGGAAGGTAAGGACGGTCCAGTCATCCAACCTGTCCGAGAGTGCGGTTGCTTTTTTCTCTTGGGCAGCGTACAATTTTGGCTGCGTCAAGCAAGCCTGTTATTTCTTTAGTGGTGACCGTGAGGTTTCAATGAGCGATACAGAACCTACTAAGAAAACTGTTGAAAGTGAGCAGGGTATTGTTATTGGATCAGGAGTCGTAATAGGGGATGCAAATGTCATTAACGTATTTGCACAAGAGAAGACGCTTCGTGAGTATCTAAAAGAACACGGCAAGCTTGGGGAAAGTGAACTGTTATCTCTAATGAAAGAGACCTTTCTGGCACTTGAGTATGTCCATAGTAAGGATATAGTTTATCGAGATATCAAGCCTGAAAATATTTTGATAAGTCCAGCCAAGAAAGGCAGGGCAATCATCGCCCTAGGATTGATCGAGCACGTAACACATACAGCCGAAGGCGAGATCACGTCAGTCTACTTATCTCCCGAACTCTCTGCAGATAAACCTGCAGATGCTCGTTCCGATATCTATTCTTTAGGAGTGGTTTTGTATGAAGCACTGGCGGGACAACAACCATATCAACGGCGGTCAGTCTTTCAACACCTTCTTGCTAAGAAGCAGCCATATCCCCTATCAAAATTTCGTCCTGATATTTCTTCTAAGGTAGCTAAAGCAATTGAAAGAGCATTAGAACCAGATCCGAAAGACCGCTGGAAGTCAGTGCGGGAATTTTGGTTTGCCCTGACAGGCACACCACTTGAGGACAAGCCGAACCAACCAACACAGATTGTCTTCACGCTAACTGACCAGCGAGCTTCTGATCTTCTAAGGCTAACCCCGCATTACCTTGCAACAGTTGTCGAACCATACCTCGCTGCAATTGTTGAAATTCAAAAAATTATTGACGAAGCAAAGAAACGGAACCATCAAGAAATTTCGATCAAGTCAATTAGTCAGCAATCTCCCATTAGCGTTAGTCTCGACGGCGCGTCTGAGGCAATTGGGCTGATAAAGGATACTATTGTTCCGTGGCGTCGCAAGCACTCTGAGACAATGGCTCGCCTTCTCGAACAGGAAAAACAGGCTTTGATCGAAAGTATCAGAGCGGATGTCTTGGAGAAAAGAGCACACGCTGAAAAAGAACGGATGGAAGCGGTCAAACAGCGGGGAGAGGCTGAGAAACTAAGGCTTGAAAACGAAAAACTTAAAATTGAGTTAGAGCGAGCTAAGGTCTTATTAGCTATAGAACTATTGAACCAAATCGCCCCCAACCTCTCTGAAGAAGACCGGATAGCCTATATTGTTCGCATGTTACCGCACTTGGAAGTCGTAATTTTTAGTGAGTTGGAAATAGTCATCAACAAATGAAGATTGCCGTCTCACTAATTTGAGCCTGTCCGATATTATCCCCAATAGCAGTTTCTGAAGTCGGAAACTACATATCCACAACCAAGCTCCACCCAAACAAGTGGAATTTTTGTTTCTCTCAATAAAGGAATTCCATCATGAAGAACCCCAACGCCGCAGCCTTTCTGGCTGTCATCCTCATTTGCATAGGAGCCTTTTGCGCCTGGGCGGCGCGTTCGGAGGTGCCCGCGATGTGTTCCCGCCTGGGTGCAACGGTTGTAAAGATTGTCCCGTCACCTGACGAGAATGCGTGGAGAATTGAGTTGAAAATTCCCACCGCTGTGCGTCGATTACACATGCCACTCTCTGGAGATCCTGTTCGCTTCACGGTAAAGTTAGGTGTACTTGAACATGAAGTGAGCGGCGTTTACCAGTTCAGGCGCGGTCACTCCTGCGTGATCCTGGATGATGTTGGACAGGAGTGGGAAGTCCACAGCATGTAGTAGATGAAAAAGGTGTAGAGAGAATACAAAAGCGCGAACTTTTTCCGACGCCGGAAACTTGGCGTCTCGGTTCGTGCTACTGGATGAAACGTTTGGCAATCTCGGCAATCTGATTACTGAAATATCGGTTACCCTGGTGGGTGGAACGGACGGCTGTCACAAGCTCGGCATCCGCCACGTCCTTTAGCACATAACCTAACGCTCCTGCCTGTAAGCAGCGTTGGATATAGTAGGGGGAATGATGCCCCGAAACCATCAAGACACGAGTTTGGGGACAATCTACGCGGATTTGCCTTGTTGCTTCTATGCCATCCATGTGGGGCATGGAAATATCCATGAGGATTACATCCGGACAGCGTGAACTGACTTGAGCGAGCGCTTCTAACCCACTTGATGCGGTCGCTATAACCTGTATGTCGTTTGATCTTTCAATGAGATATTGTAAGGTTTTGAGAATAATGGCGTGGTCATCTACAAGAAGAAC
>Ga0114129_10012488_pt1 | contig 12093 bp, 15 predicted proteins | sample RhiMetdeltSRZDD1_FD_80071 | JGI IMG/M metagenome (GOLD analysis project Ga0114129, IMG submission 80071) | Populus rhizosphere microbial communities from Tennessee, USA - Rhizosphere MetaG P. deltoides SRZDD1 (version 2) (version 2) | ecosystem: Host-associated > Plants > Roots > Rhizosphere >...
CTGCAGCCCGGGCAGCGCCCACAGCAGGCTGAACACGATCGCGGTGACCGCGAGCCAGCGCCACAGCCGCGCGCGCGCGAGCGCAAAGGCGGCGGCGGTGACGACCGCGAGGTAGATGTAGAGCGCCCAGTAATTGGGCCGGTCGGTGGCGACGATCAGCGGCGTGACATAGGCGCCGACGAGACCCAGGCCGGCGAGCGCCGGGCCGTGCAGCAATGCGGCCGCCAGCGTCGCCAGCGCGACGATGCCGAGCGATATGAAGGCGGCGGCGGGCCCGATGAATTGATAGAGCCCGTAGGCCGCCCAGACGTCGGCATAGGCCACGGCCGTGCCCGCCGCCGTGAGGATGCTTGGGATGTTCGCCGTCGGCAGGCTGGTGATCCCGGTGAGGCTTTCGGTGCGCCGGGTCCATTCGCCCGCGACGATGAGCGCGGCGGCGAGCAGTGCGCCGAGGAAAATGCGCATGCCCGGCCCGAACCATCCCTGCTCGATCGAGTAGCGCACGAGAAAGAAGCCGCCGAGCGCGAGCGCCACGCCTCCGACCCAGACCACCCATTGGGTGCCGAAGCGCTCCTCGAAGCTGATCGGCGGCGTCGCGGGCGGCACCGTCGGTGGCGGCGCGATCGGCGAGGCCGCGACCGGCGGCACGCTGGTTGAAGGCGGCGGGGCCGGCGCCGGTGCCACCGGCTTCGGCGCAGCGGGGGGAATCGACTCGGGGACGTAGGTGGTGGCCGGCGCTGGCGTCGGCGCTGGCGCGGGCGGCGCGGCGGCACCAGGCAATCCCGCTGTTCGTCCTTCGAGCGCGGCGAGCCGCCGCTCGAGGCTGTTCAGGCGGCCGCCGGTACCAACCGCTTTCACCAGCGCAACGATGGCAATGACCGGGAATGCCAGGATCAGAAGGACCAGCAAGACAATCGCCGATTCCATGAAATGCTCCCGCCAGCCCCCGAAACGGGAAATGCTACAGCAAGCATGGCCCCGGGCGAAGCGCGATCAGGCCCGCCCGCCGAGCCGCAGCCCGGCCGCCGGCCGCTCCGCGAGCACCTCGCGGCGGAAGCGAAAGAGCGCGGCCGGCCGGCCGCCGGTCGCGGTCGACATTTCGCCGGTCGGCTCGACCAGCGCCGTGGTCTCGACCAGGCGGCGGAAGTTCTGCTTGTGCAGGTGACGCCCCGAGATCGCCTCGACGGTGCGTTGCAGCTCCGTGAGGGTGAATTCGCGCGGCATCAGTTCGAACACCACCGGGCGGTACTTGAGCTTGGCGCGCAGCCGCGCGATCGCGGTGGCGAGAATCCGGCGATGATCGAAGCGCATCGGCTCGCCGAGCTCGGGGAGCGCGTGACGCGCCAGCGCGGCTTCGCGGCCGTCGCGGCGCGCTTCCTCGATCAGGCCGGCCTCGTAAAGGAGCTCGTAGCGGTCGAGCACCTTCTCCTCGTCCCACGGGCTGCCGCCCACTCCGAAGCAGAGCCGCAGCCGCTCGCGGCGGCCGAGCGCGCGGCCGGGCTCGGCCTTGTCGGAGCGGCCGGCCCACTCGTTGAGCGGCGGAATGATCTTGTCGAGAATCTCCGGCCGCTGCTCGCGCCAGTCCTCCCAGGGAAAGAAGCGATACCACGGCTCGAAGCCGGCGCCGGTGACACGCAGCACATCGACGTTGTCCGGAATGCGGGTGAGCGCGAGATAGCCGACCGACACCATGTGCGGCCCGGTATCGCGCGGCCCGGCGTGACGGCCGCGGTCGCCGAACGTGTAGAGCTGCTCGACGTAGCCCACCGTGAGCCCGGTCTGGGCCTCGACCCAGGCGCGCAATCCGATCTCGAAGGTGCGATGGGTCAGCGGGTCGAACGGGCCGAACGGCAGGCCGGCGCGCGGCTCGCCGCTGGTGCCGTCGCCCGCCACCAGGATGGCGGGCTCCTCGGTCTCTACCGTGACAATCGCGGCGGTGAGGCCAATCTCGATCGGGGTCAGCGGCGCGTCCATGCGGACATGATAACGCGTGTCCGCGACGCGGTGCAGCGTATCGAGGCGACTGGACGTCCGCTATTCGTAGATCTGCTTTGCCTTGGCCGCGATCGCCGGCGGGACATTCGCCAGCTTGGCGACGAGGGCCTGGGCTTCCTCGCCGCTCAGCGGATGGACCGGAAGCTGCTGCTTCTCCATGTCGGAGAGGAAGGCCTGGTCCTTCATCGTCTCGCTGAACGCCTTGCGCAGGATCGCGAGGCGATCCGCCGGCACCTGCTGCGACATGATGAATGGACGTCCGACCTCGTCGGCGGCATTGAGCACGTTGAGCAGCTGCTTTTGCTCGTCGGTCTTGGCGAAAGTGTTGATGTAAACCGCGCTCTCGGGGATTTCCGGCGGACGCTTCTCGGTGAAGCGAACGAACGGATGCGCCTTGTTCTCCTTGATCCACGCGATCGGAATGCTGCTGTACGACCCGCAGTCGCCGTCGAGCTCGCCGCGCTCGATCGCTATGCGTTGCTCCGCGCTGCCCGGGAATCCCAGAATCTGCCTGACCGGGGCATCGAACACATGCTTGAGGGTGGCGCCGTTGATGTAATTGCCGGCGCCCTTGGCGGTGGAGCCGAGGATGAACTCCTTGCGCTTCATCATGTCGTCCCAGCTCTTCACGCCGTCGGGACCGAAGCCGTAGCAGACGCGGAAGTCGGGCGTGATGACGCCGACCCAGGAGAACTTGCGGAAATCGAGCTTCACCTTGTCCGGTTCGACCACGGACTGGGTGATGAGACCGGGATTGAACACCGTCATTACCGTGCCGTCCTTCGCCACCGTTGCATCGAGCGAGCGCACGGAGGTGAGGCTGCCGGCGCCCGGCACGTTCTGAACCAGCACGTTGGGATTGCCGGGGATGTGCTTGCCGAGATGGCGCGCCACCGCGCGGGCATTGACGTCGTAGCCGCCGCCCGCGGAGAAACCGACCTGAATGATGACGGTCTTGCCTTTGTAGAAATCGTCACCGCGCGACGGCGGGGCGGCAGCGACGAGGCCCATGAGCGCGAGGGCGACAGCAACAACGGAACGAGCGTTGAACATCGATATTCCCCGGATAAACGCGGCTTGCGCTACGTTATGTCTGCCGGTCCACCCGAACAATAGGGCGCAATGGCGCAGCGCGCGCCATCAGGATCGACGTTGAGGGAAGGCGAATTAGTCGAGATCGAGCCGGAAGGGATGGCCCTCGTAGGCTACGGTCCCGCGTCCGATGGTCTCGATCGCTGCGATCATACGTCCATCGCGGCCGAGCAGCCGGTCGGCCAGCGATACGATGCGGATGTTCGGCGAGGCGGTCGGCGAGGCGCTGCGTATCGCCTCCGCGATCGTGATTTCCTTGCGATGCGGATTGAGCGCGCAGGCCGCGACAAAGGCGCCGGCGGTCGAGCGACTGATTCCGGCATAGCAATGCACCACCATCGGCTTGGCGCGGTCCCAGCCATTGACGAAGGTGAGCAGCTTGCTCACGTGCTCGTGGTCGGGGACCACGTAACCATCGAGCGGCTCGGTGATGTCGTCCATCCCGAGGATGAGATGATTGTCGGGCGTGATGCACTCCGGGCGCCGGACCAGGTCGACGTCCTTGAGCAGCGTCACGATATGGCGGGCACCGGTTTCCTCCACCGTGGGGTGCAGGCGGGCGAGAGAACAGACGTGAATCATGCGAATCTTCAAAGCGGCTTATGGGCCGCATATATGTATGAAAATATTGGCAGGAAAGAGTTATTCGCGAAAAAGTCGCCCGAAACGCTCAAGATAGCGCGTTTCCGCCGTCTCGGCCGGCCACGGCGCGAGATAATTGCGTTCGATGATGGTGGAGAATTTGGGCGGCCGGCCGAAGAAGCGCCCAGCCTCGGCGGCGGAGAAGCCGGCGAGGCGCGTCGCCTCGAGATAAGCGGCGGCGCGATCGGCCGCCTTGATCAGATTCAGCAGCTCGCCGGGCAGCGTGACCGGCAGACCGAATCGCAAATGCACGGCAGCAAGCAGCCGTGCCTCCACGGCCTTGTAGGCGTCCCCGATCACCGCCTTGAACGGCGAAATCATGTCACCGATGACGTACTCCGGTGCGTCGTGCAGCAGCACGGCGAGGCGCTGCGGGCGGTCGAGACGCGCCTGCTGGTGGGCGATCGTCTCCACCAGCAGCGAATGCTGCGCGACCGAATAGATGTGCGCGCCCTCGGTCTGGCCGTTCCAGCGCGCCACCCGGGCAAGCCCATGGGCGATGTCGGCGATTTCGATGTCGAGAGGCGAGGGGTCGAGCAGATCGAGCCGCCGTCCCGACAGCATGCGCTGCCACGCGCGGGCGCCGGCGGCGCCCGTGCGCGCCTTTGGTCGCGGTTTCGCCGGCATCGCGGTCAGCGCTCCGCGAGCTTCGCGCAGGCGGAATGCCGATGGCATTTCACCAGATGGTCGTTGACCATCCCGACCGCCTGCATGAAGGCATAGACGATGGTCGGGCCGCAGAACTTGAAGCCGCGGGCCGCAAGCTCCTTGGAAATCTTGCGCGACAGTTCGGTCTCGGCCGGCACCTGCGATATGCTGCGCAGGCGATTGATCTTGGGTCGGCCATCGAGAAAGTCCCACAACAAGTCAGAGAAGCCGGAACCCTTTTCCATGACATCGAGATAGGCGCGCGCGGACAGCACGGCGCCCTCGATCTTCGCCCGATTGCGCACGATGCCGGCGTCCTGCATGAGACGCTCGACCCGCTTCGGCGTGTAGCGCGCGATTTTTTGCGGCTCGAAACCGTCGAAGGCGCGACGAAAATTCTCGCGCTTGCGCAGGATGATGATCCATGACAGGCCGGCCTGGAATCCGTCGAGCACGAGCTTTTCATAGAGCGCGCGGTCGTCGAACTCCGGCACGCCCCATTCCTCGTCGTGATAGGCGAGGTAGAGCGGGTCCTGCCCGGGCCATGGGCAGCGATGCAGGCCGTCTGAATAAGGGGACGCGCTCATTCGACAGCCTTTGCTTCACCGGGAAACGCAAAGCGCGCCCACGCGGGCTTGACCGGACGTATCCCGATCCCGCCGGCGGTGAGCGGCGCGCCGCTGGCCAGCGCCTCCTCGACGCGATCGAGCCGCAGCGCCGCCAGCCCGCGGCCGTCGAGGCCTGAGCCCATCATGCCGACATTCTTGTCGCCGGCCATCACCGCGATGCCCGGCTCGGGCGATGGGCCGTCGATGGTGACGGGGACGATCCGCGTGCGCGCGCTTGCCCGATGCTCGATGCGCGAGACCACTTCCTGGCCCACGAAGCAGCCCTTGTCGAAATCGACGCCACGGAGCTGATCCATGTCCGCCTCGTGCGGGAAGGCGTCGCCGTAGCTGAAATCGATCCCGCCGCGCGGCACCGCAAGCCCGATCCGGTGCGCTTCGTAGTCGGCGGCATCGACCAGCTCGGCGCCGAGATCGCCCGCGGCCTCGCGTGCGAGATGCGGCGGCAGGATACAGCGCATGCCCAATTCCGCCAGCCGGGGATCCGCGTAGCATAGGCCGTAGTCGGTGCTGCTGCCGCCGTCTCCCCATATCGCGATCACGCCGAGCGCTTCCGACAAATCCTCGACCGTCACCTTCGCCCGCAGCTTGTAGAAGTTGAGGCGCTCCGCCAACGTCGACGCCAGCGCGCGCGGGCAGTCCAGAAAGAAGCCGCCGCCGTCGGCCTCTTCGGCCTCCACCGCGATGAAATCGACGATGATCTTGCCCTGCGGGGTGAGGAGCGCGGTGAAGCGCGCCTCCGCCGGCGTCACCTTGCCGATGTCGACCGTGACGAGCCCGTTGAGGAATTTGCGGGCATCGCCGCCGGCGACCTTGACCACGCCGCGGTCGGGAAGAAGCGCTGCTTTCATGAGCGGTACTTGCCAGATGTCGCCGGGAAACGTAAGGCGCTCGCCAAAGGGCTACAAGGGCGGCACTCTGGAATGGCGCAAAGCTACGACCTGATCCTGAAGGGCGGCAGCGTCGTCAATCACGACGGGGAAGCCGTTCGCGACCTCGCCGTCCATTCCGGACGAATCGCCGCAATCGGCGACCTGTCGATGGCGTCCGCCGGCGAGACCATCGATTGCCGCGGCCTGCACGTGCTGCCCGGCGTCATCGACACGCAGGTGCATTTCCGCGAGCCCGGGCTTACGCACAAGGAAGACCTCGAAACCGGCTCGCGCGGCGCGGTGCTGGGCGGCGTGACCGCGGTGTTCGAAATGCCGAACACGAATCCGGTGACGACGTCGGCCGAGGCCCTCGCCGACAAGGTCAAGCATGCGCATCACCGCATGCATTGCGATTTCGCCTTCTTCATCGGCGGCACGCGCGAGAACACCGGCGAGCTTGCCGAGCTGGAACGTCTGCCCGGATGCGCCGGCGTCAAGGTGTTCATGGGCTCCTCGACCGGATCGCTGCTGGTCGAGGACGACGAGGGCGTGCGCAACATCCTGAAGGTGATCCGCCGGCGCGCGTCGTTTCATTCCGAGGATGAATACCGGCTCAATGAGCGCAAGCACCTGCGCGTCGAGGGCGACCCGCGCTCGCACCCGGTGTGGCGCGACGAGATGGCGGCGCTCGGTTGCACGCAGCGGCTCGTGCGCCTCGCGCGCGAGACCGGCAAGCGCGTGCACGTGCTCCACATCTCGACCGCGCAGGAGATGGACTTCCTCAGGGACCATAAAGACGTGGCCTCGGTGGAAGCCACGCCGCACCACCTCACGCTGGAAGCGCCCGACTGCTACCAGCGCCTCGGCGCCCGCGCGCAGATGAATCCGCCGGTCCGCGACCGCGCTCATCGCGACGCGATCTGGCGCGGCCTCAATCAGGGCGTCGTCGACGTGCTCGGGTCCGATCACGCGCCGCATGCGCGCGAGGAGAAAGCAAAGCCCTATCCGTCGAGCCCTTCGGGGATGACCGGCGTGCAGACGCTCGTCCCGATCATGCTCGACCACGTCAACGCCGGGCGGCTCACGCTTGCGCGTCTGGTCGATCTCACCAGCGCGGGGCCGGCGCGGCTGTTCGGCATCGCCCGCAAGGGCCGCATCGCCGCCGGCTACGACGCCGATCTCACCGTTGTCGATCTCAAGCGGCGTGAGGTGATCACGGACGGCTGGATCGCGTCGCGCGCCGGCTGGACTCCCTATGACGGCGTCAGCGTCACCGGCTGGCCGGTCGGGACCTTCGTGCGCGGAGCGAGAGTGATGTGGGAAGGCGAAGTCCTGGCGCCGTCGCGCGGCGAAGCCGTGCGATTTTTGGAAACGCTGGCGTCACATGACTGACATCCAGGACGGCGATGTGTCCGGGCGCCCTGACGAAAAAGTTCCAAGTTTTCCCCATTATTCCGGGCCGGACATCGTTTGCAACGCAGCGGCGCAAAACTAAGAATGATTCGCCGCGATCCGTGACCGGGGGAAATGGCTTGATGGAATAGCTGTGATGCCGCCGGGTTTGACAGAGGGGTCCGGCGTATCGGCACGCTTCACACCAAATTTCCATTCCGCGTTGGCGCTGGGGGGACGGCGGGAATTCCGCCGGGCGGGGCTTTAGGGGCATGAGCGGCGATCTCGTTTCTCTGCGGATCATGGTCGTCTCCGGCTCGGAGCCGGATCGCGATCTGTTCCGTCAGGGTGCGTCCGGCGTCGCCGTGCCGGTGGATGTCGTCGACGCGGGGAATATCGGCGCCGCGTGCAAGATGCTCGCCAGCGAGATCGACATCGCGTTTGTCGATGCGGACATTGCCGACGCGGAGCGCGCGGTCTTCATTGCCGCCGCGCGACTGGCGCGACCGGCACCGTTCGTGATCATCTTTGCGCCCGGTCCCGAAGACATCGGTCGCGAGGAAATCAGGACAACCGGCATCGACGGCGTGGTGAGAAAGCCCACCACCCCGCGGGAGGCGGCCGCGGTGGTGCAACGCTGCAGCCGCTTGCGTTTGCCGACCCGCGTCCTGGTGGTCGACGATTCCGCCACAATGCGCAACATCGTCCGCAAGATGCTGGTGGGCGGCCGCTTCCGGCTGGACATTTTCGAGGCGAAAGAGGGACTGGACGCGCTCAAGCAGATCGCCAACGGCAAGTTCGACATGGTGTTTCTCGACTACAACATGCCGGGGTTCAACGGCCTCGAGACACTGATGGAGATCAAGCGCCAGTATCCCAATCTCCAGGTGGTGATCATGACTTCGGCGCAGGACGACAAGATCTCCGACCGGGCGCGCGCCGGCGGGGCCGCGGCATTCCTCAGGAAGCCGTTTTATCCGTCTGACATCGATGCGGTGCTGCACAGTCTACTGGGCCTGCGGCGATAGCGCCCCGCGGTTGACGGTCGCGCGCTCAGTCGCCGGCGACGAAGAAGTGCCAGGTGCCATCCGGTGCAATCCCGAGCCGGTAGAACGAGTAGGCACCGAACTCGATCATGTCCTTGTAATCGGCGCCGGTGACGATCCGGAACAGCTCGACCTTCTGCTCCGGCGTCAGCGATTTGAGCGACAGGCGCGCAAAATACGGCCACAGATAGATTTCCTGCGTGGTGCCGACGTCGACATGGACGAAGCCGGTTTCCAGCACGGTGATCAGGATCGAGAGCACCTCGACGCCCTCGGAATCCGGGTAATTCGCCTTCCAGAACGCCACCGGGTCTTTGTCCTCGGAGAACGAGAAGATCGGCATCGTCTCATTCATCTGCATGACGGTGAGAAGCTTTTGCAGCTCGCCGCTGCGGGCGGCGGCGAGGATGCGCTCGCGCGTGCGCGCAACAGCGGGGGGAAGGCGCGAGACATCGGTGATGATTTCCTGCGCTCCGGCGATCGATCCGGGCGGAACCACGTGCCCGCTGGACTTGAACTTGGACTCGGGCGGGGCGCCGGGTTTCCCTGCGGCCGGCGGCCGGATCGTCTCGGTGCGCACCTTGTTCTGCGCGAGCGCGCTGCCGCCCGCCAGCAGGGCCAGCACGAGAAGACCAAGGCAAATGCGCGAAGACATGGCGCGCGGCTCTCGCAGCCGATTCACGCCTGGAGTCTAGCAGAGCCGGGGGGCAAGCGGCGAGGGCGTCGGGGTCTGCGGTAGCGAGGGACCGCGGCGCAGAACTATTGCTTGGCGAGATTGAGCGAGAATTCGCCGTTGCGGATGCGCCGCGCCAAGCCTTCGGCAAAGCGCGCGGCGGCCTCTTCGCCGTAGGTGGCGACGAATTCGGCAAAGGCGGCGAACAGGCACGCCTGCGCGAGGCAATCGCCGTCGATGCCTTCGAGCCGCGCCTCGGTCCAGGCCCCGTGCAGGTAGCCGAGCGCAGCGCGCTTCTGCTCGTGGTCGGGGCCCCAATCCGGAGCCGCGACCGGCTGTGTCATGCTCATGACCGTCCCGCTGTATCCCGCCTGCGGCGCAGGCCCCTCGGATCCGCGGCGACGTTATCATGCAGGCCACGCCCGCCTAGCCCGAGACTTTAGGAAAGGTTAATGGCGCCAATCAGTTGGCGTGATCAGTTGGCGTAGCGAGCGGTAACCTCGCGAGCGATCTTGGAGCCTTCCTCCAGATACCGCCGGATGACCAGGTCGGCGGCCGGGGTGCAGGTCCGGTAGGTCTGCTGGAAGCCGCGATAGCCGCGATTGAAGGCTGCCACCATGCGGGCGCGGCGCTCGCCGGTGGGGGCCTCGGCGTCGATCAGGGCCTGCACCTCGTTGCGCCATTTCTGCCCCTCGTTCGATCCGCAAAGGGCGCGCAGGTAATGCAGCGCCCCAAGAATTTCCGCGAGCCGCTGCAGGTTGGCATCGAACGGCGCCGGTGCCTGGGCGGGGGCGGGCGCGCTCGCGAGCGCGAGAACGAGCACCAGCAGCGGGAGGAGGGGCCGTTTCATGGGATATCGCGGGCCGGAATGCGAGAGCGGGCCGTTCGAAGGGCTTCGTGAACTGTCAGGTCCAAGCGACCGAAAGATGGCGGCTCGCCGGCCTCCAGGGAAGGGCGCCTCCCGGCCCTTGGGGGCTATTCGGCCTTGGCGAGACGCTCGAAGGCCGCCGCCACGATCTCGGCGAGCCCCGGCGTCGTCGGCAATGTGGCGACCTCGGCCGGATCGACCCAGCGCGCCTCGCTGAGCTCCTCGTTGAGCGTGGGCTCGCCGGCGATCCAGCGGGCGGCAAACGGCAGGATCACGAAATGGCGCTCCACCCGCCCGCCGGCGTCGCGCGTAATGGCCTCGCGGTAGCCGGCGAGCGCCACCGGCTCGATCTCGAGCCCGGTCTCCTCGCGCACCTCGCGAACGACCGCCTCGGTCAGCGTCTCGCCCGCCTCGACCACGCCGCCGGGCAGGCTGAACACGCCGCTCGCCGGCAGCCGGGCGCGCCGCACCACCAGCACCTTGCCGTTCCGCACGATGGCGGCGCTTACGGCCAGAAACGGGCGTTCGGGATAGGTCCTCGGGTCCGCCACGGCATCACGGGCCCGCGGACGGGCCGGCGCCGAGGTCGCTGCCCTTGATGACGGCGTCCGCCTGCGCGACCAGCGCGCCGAGCCACTGCGCCGCCCGGTTCGCCAGCATGCCGATCGCGGGCGAGGGCGGGCTGGACTGCATCGCCTCGCGCGTGGCGAGCAGGACCTCGGTCATGCTCGTGGTGATCAGGTCGAACCGGCTGCGCACCAGCGGATCGCTGGCGTCGTAGGCCGCGATGGCGGAGTTGCGATCCTCGATGGTCGACGACTCGAAATATTCCCGGTAGTTCAGCGGCTGCCAGGAGTAGAAATCCTTGGCGCAGTCGGGAGTGGCAGCCAGAAGCTCGAGCAGCATGATCGCATTGTTGAAGTGATCGAGGTAATCGGCAGCGAGCCCGGTGGCGGCGTTGATGCGCGCGCCTGCGCGCGGCGCGCGGGCGGAGGCCCGCCGCAATGCGCGGCCAGGGGAGGCGGCTGGCGCGCTCGAAGGTGCGATCATTGAATCCCGCGGACGATGCTCTAAGTCTGGTGCAGTCTTGGGCGCTATGGTTAACGCGGTGTTAAGCCGCGGCGCTTTCGGAGCCTGCAATGTGCGGACGTTACATGATTCTCACGGTGCCGGAAGCGATGCGGCGGCTGTTCGCCTATCTGGAGCAGCCGAATTTTCCGCCCCGCTACAACGTGGCGCCGACGCAGCCGATCCCGATCGTGCGCCTCCATGAGGGCAAACGTCAGTTCGCGCTGGTGCGCTGGGGCCTGATTCCGGCCTGGGTCGAGGACCCGCGCGGCTTCAGCCTGCTGATCAACGCGCGCGGCGAGTCGGTCAACGACAAGCCGGCGTTCCGCAACGCCATGAAGCGGCGGCGGTGCCTCGTGCCCGCCGACGGCTTCTACGAGTGGAAAGTCGAAGGCGGCCGCCGGCGGCCCTATGCGGTGCGGCCGAAGCACCGCGGCCCGATCGCGTTCGCCGGCCTGTGGGAGACCTGGATCGGCCCGAACGGCGAGGAGATGGAGACCGCCGCCATCGTCACCACGCGGGCGAGCCGCGACATCGCCTTCATCCACGAGCGCATGCCGGTGATCGTGCCGCCGGATGCGTTCGATCTCTGGCTCGACTGCGGCCGGGTCGACGCCGAGACCGCGGCCGCGCTGATCGCGCCGCCGCCGGAAGGCTCGCTCGACGCCTATGAGATCTCCGACGCGGTCAACAGCCACACCAACGACGGGCTGGCGCTGCTCGAGCCACGCGGCCCGGAGCCGGAGCCGGGCGCGGCGATCAAGCAGTCGAAAAAGAAGACCGACGAGCGGCAGTCGTCGTTGTTTTGAAGGACGCGCCTACAGCACCTTGCCAGGATTGAGGATGCCCTTGGGATCGAGCGTGCGCTTCAGCGTGCGCATCAGCTCGAGCGCCACCGGATCCGTCACCCGCGGCAGCAGGTCGCGCTTCATTACGCCGACGCCGTGCTCGGCCGAGATCGAGCCGCCGTATTTGGCGACGATGGCGAATACCGCGTCGTTGACCTCGTCCCAGCGCGTCATGAACGCGGCGCGGTCGGCGCCGATCGGCTGGCTGACGTTGTAATGTACGTTGCCGTCGCCGAGATGGCCGAAGGCGACCGGCCGGCAGCCCGGGATCATGGCCTCGACCGTGGCGGTCGCCTCGACGATGAAATCCGGCACCGCGTTCA
>Ga0114129_10012489_pt1 | contig 12093 bp, 11 predicted proteins | sample RhiMetdeltSRZDD1_FD_80071 | JGI IMG/M metagenome (GOLD analysis project Ga0114129, IMG submission 80071) | Populus rhizosphere microbial communities from Tennessee, USA - Rhizosphere MetaG P. deltoides SRZDD1 (version 2) (version 2) | ecosystem: Host-associated > Plants > Roots > Rhizosphere >...
ATGCATTTCTAGGTCGGCATTTCGGATCCGGCATGGCTAAAGAGTTTTGCTTGCCCGACATCGGCGAAGGCATTGCCGAAGCCGAGATCGTGAAGTGGCTCGTTCAGGAAGGCGCTTCGGTAAGCGAAGACCAAAATCTGGTCGAAATCGAAACCGACAAGGCTATCGTCACGCTTCCATCACCGCATGCCGGCACTGTAACCAGACTGCACGGCAAAGAAGGCGACATCATCAAAGTGGGGCAAGTTTTGGTCAGCTTCGGCGATCAGGGCGAAGCCGCTCCTTCACGACGTCCAACCGAAAAAAAAGACCAAGGGAGCGTCGTGGGAACCATAGGCGAGCACGAAGAGTTCGTGGCGCCATCGCAACCCGCTAAAGCAATCCTCGCGACTCCGGCGGTGCGCCACCGCGCTAGAGAGCTCAGGATAGATCTAGCCAACGTTCACAGCAGCGGGCCCGGCGGCAGAATCACAAGAGATGATGTAGAGCGGGCCGTGGAAAAACAGCCGGTGAAGGGCACGGCTGAGCCCGACGCTTACGGTGCCGTTGATAGGATCCCGCTCCGTGGGCTTCGCAGAACGATAGCGAAACATATGCAGGAGGCTCGGCAGCGCGTACCCGACGTAACGATTTGGGAGGACGCGGATATCACCGATTTAGATAGCGTGCGTTTGAAACAACGGAAGGGCGCCGCGGAAAAAGGAATTAGATTAACTTACCTCCCGTTTGTCATTAAGGCGACCCTCGCGGCGCTAAGAGTTCACCCCTACTTAAATGCCACATTGGACGACGAGGCCGAGCAGATCCTCGTCAAGAAATTCTACAACATCGGTATTGCAGTCGATACGTCTGACGGCCTGATGGTATTCAGCATCAAACAGGCAGATCAAAAAAATATTCTTGAGCTCGCTCAAGAGATAAGCGTGCTGGCGGAAAAGGCGCGCACGCGCAAGCTTAATCTCTCCGAGCTGAAGGGCAGCACCTTTACGATCACCAATTACGGTGTCATCGGCGCAAGCTATGGCACGCCGATCATCAACTACCCCGAGGTGGCAATCCTGGGTATCGGAAAAATTCAGGACCGGCCAGTGGTGAAAGACGCTCAGATCGTTATCCGCAAGATCATGCCGCTCTCTCTCGCGTTCGACCATCGCGTCATCGATGGCGTTGAAGCCGCTCGATTCCTGAACGTCGTGATCGAGCACCTCGAAGATCCGGATTTGATGCTGATTGAAGGCAAGTAAGCGATATAGCTTTTACGTCGGGCAAGGCAACGCTATAGATCGCGTCGGCGATAGCGTGCGACCGCCGGGTTGACCTGGGTTTTTTTTCCCTGTTCCCAGAGGTAAAATCCGCTACCGTTTTTCACACCGTAAAAACCCGCGGCGACCAACTTGCGCAGCAAATCAGGAGCTTGATAGCTCGGCCCGAGCTCCTCCCGCAAAACGTCGGCGATTGCCAGTGTCGTATCCAGGCCAACGTAGTCTAAAGTCGTTATCGGGCCCATCTTGTGGCCAAGACACAGAGTGGTCTTATCGGCATCTTCACAGCTCATGACCCCTTCTTCGACGACCTTAACCGCCTCAATTAAGAACGGAACGAACATGCGGTTCATGCCAAAGCCGGCTTTGTCCTCGGCCAAGACCGCCTCTTTGCCCAACTCACGACAGAAGGCGGCAACCCTTTCCCACGTCTGGTTCGAGGTGAGCAGCCCGCGAATGAGTTCGCAGCCCGGTTGAACCGGCACCGGATTCATGAAGTGCATGCCCATGAAACGCTCCGGGCATCCATAGGCGTGAGCGAGCCGCGTAATCGAGATCGAAGATGTGTTGGAGCACAGGAGCTTGTCGAAGCCTGTGGCCGCGAGCGACGCGATCAGCTCCTTCTTAGCTCCTTCGTTCTCTACGATGGCCTCGATGAGGATGTCACATCGCAATAACTCGCCGCGATCGGTTGAAGCGCGGAGTTGAGAAAACGTCCGCTCTTTTTCGGCAACCGAAATGCCGTCTTGCCCGCCGATTTTTCGTGGCTCAGCACTTGACGATCCAAGCTATCCCGAATGCGCCCCATCCCCCTTTCCAGAATCTCCGAGGTTACATCGACGACCACCGTCTCAAAGCCTCGCGTCGCGGCAACCTGGGCAATGCCACTGCCCATGAGCCCGATTCCAATGACCCCGACCTTACGGATATTCGACGCCATAGAGTTACCTTCTTTCTTGTGGCTGCCTCACCATAAACGATTTTATTCTTTCCAGTGAGCGACTTGCGATAATTCTAAATTGCCACGAGACAAATTTCCATGTTACCTTTGCTTATGGCTGGCGCAAAAGAAAACGCCGTCGTAATCTTGGCCGGCGTCCGCACGCCCTTTGGAAAATTTGGCGGTGCCCTGAAAGATCTCACGGCGACCGATCTGGGCGTGCTGGCAGCTCAAGCGGCGATACAACGAGCCGGAGTTCCGGCGGAAAATATTGACCACGTCATTTTCGGCAATGCCCTCCAGACGAGTGCCGACGCGATCTATTTGGCCCGTCACATCGGGCTTCGCGCCGGCATCCCCCAATCGACTCCCGCGCTTACATTGAATCGGCTGTGCGGATCGGGTTTTCAGTCCATCATTACGGGCACCCATATACTGCTTCTCGGCGAGGCGAATTTCGTGCTCGCCGGCGGCACGGAAAGTATGAGCCAGGCTCCCCATGTGATCCGCGGCGCCCGCTGGGGCATGCCCCTCGGTCAGGGGAAGCTCGAGGACTCCCTGTGGTCGGCGCTGACAGACAGCTATTGCGATTTCTCGATGGCCCACACAGCGGAAAACTTGGCAACCAAGTATGGCATCACCCGGGAGCAAGCCGACGAGTTCGCCTATCAAAGCCAGATGCGAGCCAAGCTCGCCAGAGAGTCTGGGCGTTTAAACGAAGAGATCGTTCCAGTCGACGCGGTTTTGCAAAGCGACGAGCATCCCCGACTCGAAACAACGCTGGAAGGCCTAGCCGCTCTGCAGCCTGCATTCAAAAAGAACGGGGTGGTCACAGCTGGTAACGCCAGCGGGATTTGCGACGGTGCCGCCGCGGTTATTCTAAGTACGGAGGCAAGGGCAAGAAAGAACGGACTCAAGCCGTTGGCGAAAATCGTGTCCTGGGGGATCACAGGATGTGACCCGAGCATCATGGGGATTGGGCCGGTATCGGCCATTCGGGCTGGGCTGGATCGCGCACACCTCGGCCTTGACCAAATGGATTTAATCGAAGTGAACGAAGCTTTTGCAGCCCAGTACCTCGCGGTTGAGCGGGAACTTCGTTTAGACCGGGAACGGGTGAATGTTAATGGCGGCGCAATCGCCTTTGGTCATCCTTTGGGCGCCACCGGCACCCGCATCACCGTCACGCTGATGTACGAACTCAAGAGGCGACGAGCGCGCCTTGGAATAGGTAGTGCCTGCATCGGCGGCGGACAAGGAATCGCGCTTTTAATTGAAAACATCCGGCAACACGTATAAGAGATGATCAGCCACGAGATGAATCGGACTGTAAACCGGAGATGAAAAAACCTTGATCAATCAAGAGCGTCTCAAAAATTTGTTGATCGAGCTCATCAAGATCGACAGCCTCTCGCGCAAAGAGTACGACGTGGCGATGCGGCTCAAGAGTGAGATGGAAGCGCTCGGCGCCACCGTTTCGATCGATGACGCCGGTGAAAAAGTCGGCGGCAATGTCGGTAACCTAATCGCCCATTTTTCCGGGAACGCCCAGAATGCTCAGGCGCTCCTGCTGTCCGCGCACATGGACACGGTGGTCCCCGGTGAAGGTATCGTGCCGGTACTGGACGGCGATATTCTGCGCACGAACGGCCGCACCGTCCTCGGCGGCGATGACAAGAGCGGCGTGGCGATCATCTGCGAGGTGATGCGGGTGATGCAAGAGAATCGGCTGCCGTGCAGTGACATCGACGTGGTTTTCACGATCTGCGAGGAAGCAGGACTGATCGGCGCCAAGTGTCTCGACGTCGGCAGGCTGCGCGCGCGTACGGGTCTGGTGCTCGACAGTGATTCCGTAGGTTTTCTGTTCACCAAAGCGCCGGCCGCCAATCGCATGGAATTTCGCGTCCATGGTCTTGAAGCCCATGCCGGTGTGTGTCCAGAAAAAGGCATCAACGCGATCAAAGTTGCCGCGGAAGGCATTGCGCCGATGCGCCTCGGCCGCATCGATCATGAAACTACAGCCAACATCGGCGTCGTCGAAGGCGGCATGGCAGTGAATATCGTACCCAATCACGTGATTCTGCGAGGCGAAGCGCGTAGCCACAGCGAAGAGAAGCTCAATCGGCAGACCGAGCATATGAAGCATTGTCTTGAAGAGGCTGCAGCGCGCCATGTGCTGGAATTGGACGGCAAGCGGCACAGTGCTAAGGTCGAAGCGAAAATTGAACGCGACTATGACCGCATGGACGTGCCTGAGAGCGCACCCATTGTCAAACTCGTGCACGCCGCGGCGAGAAGTCTGAAACTGGAAGTGAAAACGCTCGCCACGGGCGGCGGCTGCGACGCCAACGTGCTCAATCAGAAGGGTCTGGTGGTCGCCAATCTTTCCACCGGCATGCGCGATATTCATACGGTCAACGAGTGGCTCGATCTGAGGGACCTTAATCAATCGGCGCAAATGGTGCTGGAGATTGTCAAGCTTAACGCCGCTGGGGGAATATCGTAAGTGTGAATCCTGAGGAGCCAGGCGTTTTCTAAGCCCAAATCCCTGACCCCTTACTCTTGATCCCTAACGTGCAACGCAAGGTTGAAAACACGCGAACGTAGAAGACAGTATTTCGCAAGATTACAATTCTCGACCGTAAGTGAAAGCTATGCAGGCAGAGGAAATCGGACTGCTCCTCAAACAGGAGCGCGGCCAATTTCTCGATTTTGTCAGCGCGCACGAATATCGCCGCGGCGCAGGGCAAAAAAAGCGTGAAGAAGATCTTGCCCGTGAGATCGTGCGGGTACTGTCCGGAATGGCCAATGCCGACGGCGGAACCGTTCTAGTTGGCGTCGAGCCGGACAAAAGCGTCACCGGGATACCCTATAATCACGACGAGCTCCAGACTCTCATCCAAGCGCCGCAGCATCTGATTCGGCCCGAGCTCAGCACGTCTTGCGAAAAAGTTCGGCTCGGTAATTTGCAGCTCCTCAAGTTCGAAGTCGCGTCCGGATTGGAGATTTATCGAATTGCCGGTGGCCGTTCCTTTTATCGGATCGCCGCGGAAACGGCATCATTACAAGCGGAGCAGATTCACTCGCTCAAAGAGGCCAAGAAGAATGTTTTCTACGAACGCCAACAGGCGCTCAACGCGACCTGGTTCGATCTCGACGCCGATCTAATCCAGAGTTTTGTCGACAAAGCGCAAAAGGGACATGAGCCTCAGGCGGCGTTGAGTCAGACGTATCATTTGCTCGATCATTCCCGCGCGATCCCGTGCCCCAATATGGCGGCGTTACTTTTATTCGCCAAAGACCCGCCGCGCTGGCACCCGCGCGCCGGCATCGACTTCGTCAAATACGAAGGCACGGAACGGCAGCACGGCAGCTCGCTCAACGTGGTCAAGCGGATTCGTTTCGAAGCGCCTCTGGTACGCCTGATTGACGAAGCGGTTGGCCGGATCAAAGAGCATATTCGCGAGCGTACGATACTGCACGATCTGTTCTTTCGCGAACGGCTCGAGTACCCAACCTTCGCTTGGCAGGAGGCGCTTGTCAACGCAGTAGCGCACCGGGATTACAGCTTGACCGGCACTTCCATCGAGGTTTGGATGTTCGATGATCACATCACCGTGCGCAGTCCCGGTTTACCGCCCGCGCCGGTAACGCTCGAACAATTGAGACACCAAAAGACTGTTCATTTTTCGCGCAATCCGCTCATGGTCCGGGTGCTGGCCGATCTCGGTTACCTGCGCGAAATCGGCGAAGGCATTCCGCGCATGTTTCAGGAGATGGAAAACCATGGTCTTCATCCGCCCGAGTTGGCCGCCGACGGTTTTATTTTCTCCGTCACGCTGCGCAATTCGCCGATTTACGACGATACGACGCTCAGGTGGCTGAACCAATTCGGCACGTCGCAGATCAACGTGCGCCAACGACGCCTGCTGGCGTACGCTTACTGCCACGGCAAAACATTTTCGACGGCAGAATACGAAAAATTCGCCGAAGTCGACCGCGATACGGCTTACAGAGAAATTCGCTCGATGGTCAAAAACGGCATTGTCGCGCCGCTCAAGCCCAAGAGCCGCAGTTACCGCATCGTCGAAAAACTCTAGCGCGGACGTTCCGAAATCCGCCCGCCCAAGAAGTTGATTCCTCGCTCGCTTTGCTCCTGGGCGATGACACGTGAGACCATCGAGTTAAAAGTGTTATTTCGACCAAAGGGAGAAATCCTTTCGAGCGGAGCGAGAAATCTTTCCATTGGTAAGGCGACGTCTCGTTAGCGGCAGCCGATTTATCGAACTCCTGACACCAGACGTTAGATTCACATGAATTTTTCTGATCTCATGAGCATGGCCAGCGGCCATGTCGAAGCCCGGATCGTGCAAACGGCCGTCGAACTGGGTATCTTCGATGCGCTGGAAGCTTCACCCTTAGGCGCCGAGGCAATCGCGACATCACGGGAGTTGCATCCGCAAGCAGCTGAGTTGCTGCTCAATGCTCTGACGTCGCTTCAGCTGCTCAACAAACAATCAGACATTTTTTCATTGGCAGCTATCTCCAAGCGCTATTTGCTTGTTAGCTCACCCAATTACGTTGGCGAAATGATCCGTTTTGACTCTTCGTTGTGGAATTGCTGGGAGAAACTTCCTGACGCGATTCGCTCCGGCAAACCGGTGCGGCCGCCCAACATGTATCAGGACGATGCCAACGAAACCGAGATCTTCATCAAGGCGATGGATTCGCTCGTCAACGCACGCGGTGACGCGGACCTGATGGCCAATACGCTTAATTGGGAGACAGTCAGCGAACTGCTCGATGTCGGTTCCGGACCAGCCACCTACCCCATCGCGCTGTGCAGAAGATTTCCCAACCTTCGGGCCGCGATTATCGATTTGCCGGCAACGCTAAACATCACCCAACGCTTTGTTCGCGAAGCCGGGATGGAAGAGCGAATCCGCTTAATCCCCGGCGACTATCGAAAGGACGCGATCCCAGGAAACTATGATCTCATTTTCTTGTCGAACATTATTCATGGTGAAGATTACGACAATAATCGGTCGCTCATCCGGAAGCTTGCCAATCATCTCAAACCATCGGGACGAATGATCATCAAAGATCACATCCTCGACGACAGCCGTGCCAACCCAGCCGTGGGGGCGATCTTCAGCCTGCTCATGCTGCTCACAACCGATGGCGGGCGCTGTTACAGCTTCAATGAGGTTCGAGCTTGGATGGAAGGCGCCGGCCTGTCACAGGTCGAGCGAATCGAGCTACCATTTCCGCTCACCTCTTCGCTGGTAATCGGCACCAAGTAATTAGCTTCGAGAAAATTTGTGCTAAACTAGAGACGAATTCGGCGCAAAAAGAAGGATTCTACCATCGACGAGCTAGAGCAAAAAGCCAGAGAGCAAGCGGTCATCGAAAATCTCAAACCCGCTTGCTTGTGCAACAAGATTCGCAAAGGCACCGTGCTCAAAGCCATTCAGGCCGGCGCGAAAACTTTCGAGCAAGTAAGCAAACGAACCGGGGTCGGCACGGGCCCGTGCGGAGGCAGGCGTTGCGGCACGATGGTCCGAGGCATGTTGGGCGAGCCCGTTGTCAACTGCGCCGAATGTGGCTGGCCAGTCTTAGCCGGACCTTCTCCGCAAATCTGCCCGCGCTGCGAATACGCAAAGCAGGAAAGCTAACGCATCCAACCATTTCAAAAACTTCTGATCGGGGTCGGAAACGGTTGTCACCGCCATAGCCACTCAGAAATACGCCACTGGGTCCTGCTCTATCCACGAAATATTACTTCTCCTTAACGGATCCGTTCTTACTTCTGCTAGGGCGACCGCCGAGCGAGAGGAACATCGTGCCAGATTCGGTACTGTTTCTAGCGAAATGCCAGCGGGCCTGGCAACATCGCCGCGATCTAGTGTATGAATCTAACCTTTACAACTTCAGTGGTATGGTCCTTTTGTGGCGACAAATTCGAGCGACGCGATAGACACCAGCTCACTGGCACAGTCTCTTTCCCGGAGGTTGCGGCTGGCTCTGATCGGCCAGCGGGTTGCTTTAGTGGCCGTGGTCATCGGTATCTGGTGGTTGTCGTCGCTATCCGTGCCGCATTACATATTGCCCGGTCCGAGGCGCGTCTGGGACGCTCTTCATCTCATCGCCGGCAATGGCGATCTGTGGAACAATCTGGGCATCACACTGTGGCGGGTTGCCGTCGGTTTCGTCGTCGCCGCGCTGGTCGGACTGCCGTTTGGCATTGTGCTTGGAGCCAACAAGCGCGCCGGCGAGTTTTTCGAACCCGTGATTCCAGTCCTGAACACGGTCTCTTCGGCGATCTGGGCGATCTTCGCTATCATCTGGTTCGGTATTTCCAATGCGACCACTATCTTCGTGGTATTCATGACGGCCATGCCTTTGATCATTACCAATGTCTGGCAAGGGACGCGCACGGTGAACGCCGATTTTATCGAACTCGCTCAGGCGTTGCGCATGCCGCACTGGAAGGTCATGACGAAAATTTACCTGCCGACCATTCTCCCCTACTTCTTCTCAGGCGCCAGGCTTGCGTTCGGTTTTGGCTGGCGCGTGTCGCTGGTCGCCGAAACAATCGGTTCTTCCAGCGGCGTCGGATATCGTCTCCGGCAAGCGGCAGACTTGATCAGAACCGACCAGGTATTCGCCTGGACTTTGACTTTGGTGATCATGATGGCAACCATCGAAATGGGCATGATGAGGCCGCTGGAAAATTATCTGTTCCGATGGAAGAAGGATGCGGCAACCCAATGATCGAGATCAGCGTCTCCGTGATGAACATTCCTGCACAGTAAAAGCCGGAAGGTCTGCGATGAACCATATTGAGCTCAGGGAGCAAACTTGTAATGACGCGGAGCAAACGCCGCCCGTGATCCGGCTGTGCGGCGTCGCCAAAACCTTCACCAACAGCAACCAGACGATCGAGGTGCTAAAAAACGTAAATCTCACGGTCGCGCCGCAGGCGATCGTCGGGTTGATCGGCGCATCCGGCTCAGGCAAGAGCACGCTGCTCAACATTATTTCCGGGATTCTGAAGCCCGACCGCGGCCAGGTTTGTATCTGCGGTGCGGCCAGCGAAGAATTCAACGACTGGGGCTCCGTCGGCTACATGTTCCAAGACGATCGTCTGTTGCCTTGGCGCAGCGCCATTCGCAACGTCGAGTTCGCCCTGGAAGCCGGCTCCATCACCAAAAAGGATCGCGCTCGGCGCGCGCTCCAGGCGCTGCAGTTGGTCGAGTTGGAAGGCTTTGAAGAGGCGTTTCCATACCAGCTTTCCGGCGGCATGAGAAGTCGCGTCGCGCTCGCTCGAAGCCTGGTGACCGAGCCGCGCATCCTGCTGATGGACGAACCGTTCTCCCGTCTCGATGCGCAAACGCGCGCTCTCATGCATGAAGAGCTGCTTCGCGTATACCAGCTCAAGCGCATGACAGTGGTCTTCGTGACCCACGACGTCGCGGAAGCCGTGCTGCTGGCCGACCAGGTAGCGGTGATGTCGCCGCGACCGGGAACGATCCGAGAAGTCGTGGACATCGCACTGGCACGACCGCGGGATATGACGCAGCCGGAAGTGGCAAGCTACATGCAACGGCTTCGCGCGCTCATTTGAATCCTGAACGAACCCTCTGCGCTCTGCGGTGAATAATTCATTCATTTAACCTCAGGAGTCAAAGATGAAAATTACAAAATCGATCGTTGTGGCATTTGTTTTAGCCATGGCGGTGTCCTTTCCCGGCCAACTGTTCGCGCAAAACATGAAGGTCGGCTACTGGACCAGCGGTTTTAGCTTGGGGTTTGGGTCAGTGATGGAACAGATGAAGTTTGCCGAAAGCCAGGGCCTAAATGTTGAATGGGTGAAATTTGCCGAGGTCAACGGACCGACGCGGGCGATCGTCTCCAATGCCATCGATATCGCCTTTGCCGCGCCCTCGACCAACTCGATCGGCATCGCCGCCGACGGCGTGCCGGTAAAGATCGTTCTGGCGACCCAGATCGCCGAAGCGCAAATCGTCGTGCTTGACGGATCGCCGGTCAAAGCCGTCACTGATCTCAAAGGCAAAAAGATCGGTATGTCGCCTGCGGGAAGCGCAACCCACGCCATCGCCACTGCCATCATGGACCACAACTTCGGTCTGAAGCCCAATGAATACAGCATCGCACCGGGAAACGAGGCCCAGCTGGCGCAGTTTCTCAGTCAGAAGGAAATCGACGCCGGCGTGCTCCGCTCCGTGACTCTGGCCCAGATGGAAGAGGTCAAACTGCGACGGTTGGCAAGCGTGGTCGACGAGTGGAAAAAGCTCACCAAGGGAAATGCCCCGCCGATCCTCGCCGTGACCATAGTGTATAGCAACTATCTCGCCAAGAACCCGGAGCGGGTGGCAAAATTTATCGCCGCCGCGCGTAACGCGCTCGAATACGGTTCCAAAAACAAGCAGCGGGTCGCCGAGATGTTGCAGAAAGCCGCCAACATGAATGCCACGGACGCGCGCGCCTATGCCAGCCAATGGGACGGCGCGTACATCGCAAGCTTCGATCCGGCTGATATCGCTTCACTGAAAAGAATGTACGATATCGTCAAAGCCGCCGGCGGCGCCACCAAGGACGCGCCCGACAGTGCATTCGACGCTGGACCTTACACGCGAGCAAAGAAGTTAAAGTAGGAACAAGGGGGGCAGGCTAAGCTAGCCGCGAATTTACGATCCAAGAGTAAAAGATTATAAGATCATTATGCCAGATGCCGAATCCACACGTTAAGGTATGGCAAATCTTCACCGTATTCTGTCGAAGGCTCAAGCGGTCCCTACGTGATTGATCAGTGTAGCGTTCACACAGACTCCCGCCCAAAAAGCAAAAGAAAGAGGGTTGATATGAAAAAGCTTGGCTGGATACTCAGTGTTGTTTTTATATTCGTTAGCGGACTCTACCTAGCGTCAATCACTCGCGAAGTAGGGGCACAAGATGCCGAAACCCTAGTCCCACGCGCGTGGGGTCGGCTAGCTGCTTACATTACCGGGTCCGCCTCATTGCTTTTTGAAGCGCCTGACGGGACGATCCGCTATGTGGAAAGAGATGGACGAGTGACTTGGATTATTAGGCGCCAACAATTTCGCCGTTGAGCAAATTGATCGCGGGGAGAACGTAGTAACGAAGAAAGCCCGGGAACCCCCGCGGTTTAGCGGGGCTTCACCGCTCGTTTCCCATGGCTATCTTGCGGCACGCCGCGCGCGAGCGACATGTGCGAATGTACGCCAATCCAGCGGCCGTCCGGTTGCCGCGCCAGCACAATCGTGGCGCGTCCCGGTCGGTCGAAGGCCGTTCCATCCTCGTGGAAGCCCGTGCTGGTCCAGGGCGCGATCGCGATTGCCATCGCGCCATCCGGCGAAGCCATCACCATGGTGTCCGCCAGGTCAAAGCGAAACTCCGCCGTGCGTGGCCAAACATTGTCCCATTGCCGCTCGGTCCAGGCCGACAGGCTTTTTATAAGCTCCTGGTAGGTTCCAAAGATGACAATGTCGGGGTGCCAGAACGGACGCGCCGCGGCGTAATCAACCTCGCGCACGCAGGCGGCGAATCGTTCGAGCCAATCACGCACCTCCGCCGCCGTCGCGGCACTCGCCTCCGGAAGGGACAGGTTCATCTTGCACGTCTCATCATCTCCGGGCAGCAGCATGGTCGTGGTCCGCTGATGTAGTCGACCGGACAAACTCGCACAAACTCCCACATCAATACTTTCTAGGCAAAACAACTGCAGCCTACCAGCGATCTTTGCCCATCGCCCAGCGGTCCAAGCTGGCGAGATATTCGCGAAACAGCACCATGCGCATCGCCACGGCGCGGCGCACGCGATCTTGACGATCGTCGGTGATTGCATAA
>Ga0114129_10012491_pt1 | contig 12092 bp, 9 predicted proteins | sample RhiMetdeltSRZDD1_FD_80071 | JGI IMG/M metagenome (GOLD analysis project Ga0114129, IMG submission 80071) | Populus rhizosphere microbial communities from Tennessee, USA - Rhizosphere MetaG P. deltoides SRZDD1 (version 2) (version 2) | ecosystem: Host-associated > Plants > Roots > Rhizosphere >...
GAGCGCCGCGCCCGGCAAGACCCGGCTCGCCAATGTGTACCGCGTCACACTGGACGGAGGCCCAGGCGGCCCCGGACGATGGGATCTCCACTTCGTGGATCTGCCGGGATATGGCTATGCACGCGGGGGCGCCGATTCGGCAAATGAACTCAAAGCCGTTGCCGAGGGGTATCTTGCAGCGCGCGGCTTCAGCCGCGCGTCACGGACAGCTGACGCGGAATCGGAGGGGGGTGACGCGGAGCTGAAGCTCCGCGCTGCTGGTGTCCTTCTCCTCGGACTCCCGGCATCCCGGACAAGCGTCGGATATCGCCGCTGCACGCTGGCTGGACCAACTCGGGGTCGAACGGCACGTCGTCGCAACCAAGATCGACAAACTCTCGCGCGCCGAGCGGGTGCGCAATCTCAAGGAACTCGAACGGACATTCGGAACGGCCGCCCTGCCGGTTTCGGCAGACAGCGGCGAAGGATTGAACGAACTGTGGCAGACGATCGCGAAACAAGCACGCAAGTAACGGAACCCACCGCGGGCCGGAGACCTGATGACGGCGGCCGGAGCAGAGATGACCGGCGCCACCGTGGGGGTGACGACAACCGGGGCAACCGGGGAGGGAACGGCCGAGGGGGGCGAGGCGACCATAACAATCATGGGCGCGGGGCCCGGCAGGGTGCCGAAGTCCAGGTCGAGGCTGCACCGCCGTCTCCAGATGCTCCCGTCGTCGAACTGAGCACGCTCAAGGACATGGGCGTCACCGAGCTGACGAAGATTGCCAAGCAGCTGGACGTGCCGGGCGCCACCGGCATGCGCAAGCAGGAGCTGATCTTCGAGATCCTGCGCTCGCGCGCCGAAAAGAGTGGGCTGCTCTTCTCTGAGGGCGTGCTCGAAACGCTGCCTGATGGCTTCGGCTTCCTGCGCGCGCCCGACTACAACTACCTGCCCGGCCCCGATGACATCTACGTCTCGCCGTCGCAGATCCGCAAGTTCGATCTGCACACCGGCGACACGGTTTCCGGACAGATTCGCCCGCCGAAGGAAGGCGAGCGGTATTTCGCGCTCATCAAGGTCGAGGCGGTCAACTTCGAGCCGCCGGATCGCGCGCGCGAGAAGATCTTCTTCGAGAACCTGACGCCCCTGTATCCGCAGGAGCGCATCCGTCTCGAGACCGCGTCCGACAACCTGTCGGCGCGCGTCATGGACCTGATGACGCCGATCGGCAAGGGCCAGCGCGGCCTGATCGTCGCGCCGCCGCGCACCGGCAAGACGATGCTGCTGCAGAACATCGCGAACAGCATCACCGCGAACCATCCGGAGGTCTATCTGATCGTGCTGCTGATCGACGAGCGGCCGGAAGAAGTGACCGACATGCAGCGCTCGGTCAAGGGCGAAGTGATCTCCTCGACCTTCGACGAGCCGGCGACCCGTCACGTGCAGGTCGCCGAGATGGTCATCGAGAAGGCCAAGCGGCTCGTCGAGCACCAGAAGGACGTCGTGATCCTGCTCGACTCGGTCACCCGCCTCGCGCGCGCCTACAACACGATCGTGCCCGCCTCGGGCAAGGTGCTGTCGGGCGGCGTGGACAGCAACGCGCTGCAGCGTCCAAAGCGGTTCTTCGGCGCGGCACGCAACATCGAAGAGAAGGGATCGCTCACGATCATCGCGACCGCGCTCGTCGATACCGGCTCGCGCATGGACGAAGTGATCTTCGAGGAGTTCAAGGGCACCGGCAACATGGAGATCCACCTGGATCGCAAGCTCGCCGATCGCCGTGTATTCCCGGCCATCGACATCCAGAAGAGCGGCACGCGGAAGGAAGAGTTGCTCCTGCCGAAGGAAGATCTCAACCGCGTGTGGGTCCTGCGCAAGGTTCTTACCCCGCTGTCGTCGGGCGAAGCGATGGAGCTTCTGCTGTCGAAGATGGGCAAGACGAAGAACAATGCGGAGTTTTTGGGGGCGATGGCGAATGGGAAATAAAAGTGCGCGCGTGCGCGAGTGCGCAAGTGCGCAGGTGCGCGAGTGCGCAGGTGCGCGAGTGCGCTAGTGCGCAGGTGCGCGAGTGCGCAAGTGCGCGAGTGCGCAGGTGCCGGGGCTACCGTGAGCGTCGTCGCGTTTTCGTTGTCCTCTTTTTCTGAACTAAAGGAAGCTTCGATTTCAGCAATAGGGTCGTGACAGCCATCGCATGTTGTGCGATGGCTTCAGCGCGCGCCTGCTGATCGGCGTTGAAATAGCCCTTACCTTTGCCCGAGTCGAGCTTGCTCTGTACCTCCGCGATTTCACCGCAGGCCATCCGCAGGTAACGAACGAATTCCCCCGGCTTGAAGCGAAGGAATCCCTCCGCTATGAGTGGCGCGGACCCCTCAGCCGCCGCTCGTATCTGGTCGCGGAATTCGAAGTCCTTCAAGCACGGACCGGCCTCCGTAATCTCGTACACAACATCCGAGAGTTGCCTGCACAATTGCCACGCGTATAGCTCCTCCGGTCGTCGTGCCGTCGTCATGTCAAGCACCGAGCACAAGTCGCGCCGACTGACTGTCCCTCGAATTGCTTGACGTTTCTCCGCCGAGTATCAAGTTCTGTTTACGTTTCCGCGATCCTGAATTGAACGACGCGTAGCAACCCCTGCACCTGCGCACCTGCGCACCTGCGCACTCGCGCACTCGCGCACTCGCGCACTCGCGCACTCGCGCACCTGCACCCTAGCGAATCTTGTGTCTGGCGCGGAATTCGCGAACCTTCCGCTCGAGTTCGGCGATGAACGGTTGGTAACGGGCGTCGGAGCGGATTCTCGCCAGGAGGGGATCGCGGGCGAACCAGGCCACGCACGGGAATCCTTCCGACTGGGCTCGCTCCAACCAACGAAACGCCTCGGTGGCGTCCCCGAGCTGCGCGTGTGCTGCGCCGAGGCTGTACGCGACATGGTGATCCATGTACGTGCCTCCCGTCACCGTTTCGATCAGCGCATTTGCGCGCTGCCGGTCGCCGCGCGCCGCCAGGAAACCAGCGAGTGTTGCCTGGGCGCGGCGTTCCGCCTGCGCGCTGCCACGCACCGAATTGAGGAGAACCTCCGCATCTGACGTCTGGCCCTCGTAGTACAACGCCTGCGCCAGGTACGAGCCGGTCACCGCGGACTCGGTCAGACGCTGGGCCTCAGTCAGATGCGCGCGAGCATCCGCGGAGCGCCCGGCAAACAGCGCCGTTGTGCCAAGCAGCCGAAGCGGCTCCACGCGGTTCACCGGATCGTTGGCGATACCGAGGCGTATCGCGCGGTCGGACTCATCGAACAGGCCGAAATGATAGAAGGCTGCGGCGCGATAAAAGTGCGGCATCGCCAGGCTCGGATTCAGCGCCAGCGCCCGATCGCTTTCTTCAATGGTCCGGTCCCAGTCGAACTCGGTGTTGCGCGCCACGGCCGCGCGCGCCTCGTGCGCCTCGGCCAGTTCGGGGTCAAGCCGCAACGCCTCCTCGGCTTCGTGCATCGCGAGATCGAACCACTGCTTGAGCTCCTTCTCCGGCGCGAAACGGATGCGCATCTGCGCGGCTGCCGACGCCAATCCCGCATGCGCGAGCGCATACTGGGAATCGACGGCGAGCGCGTGCTGGAACTCGTTGATTGCCGCCTGCGTACCCTCGCGGGTGTAGCGGACGAGGGCGGCACGCCCCTTGAGATATCGTTCGTAGGCTTCCGCGTTGTTCGTGTACCTGCGGTAAAACCGCTCCCGCTCGGACTCGGTCATCCTAACGCGTAGCGCCGACACCACCCGCTCCGAGATTTGATCGCGAAGCCCGAGCAAATCTGATCGGGCGACGTCATATCGATCGCCCCAGACCGTCGAGCCGTCGCTCGTCCTCACAAGTTGAACCGTCGCAGCCACGCGATCCGGCGTTGGTTGAAGCGTGCAGGTCAGCAGGTGCTCAACCCCCAGTGATTGCCCGACGGCTCGCGGGTCGACGTCGCGCCCCTCGTACTGAAGAATCGCCGGCGTCGACCTCACCCGGAGCTGCGCCGCATTGGAAAGCGCGATGATGATGGAATCGGCAATCCCGACCTCGAGGAAGCTGATGCCCGCTCGCTCGGCGAGGGCGCGGCAGGGCAGCACGGCGAGAGTCGTCGCAGGCGTCTTAACGTCGGACGGTCTGGAAAACAGCTGATACGTCGCGATCGATCCGATCGTCAGCAGCGCCACGAGCCCGAGCGCGCTGGGAAGCCAGCGGCGTGAGACGCGTGCGGCGGGTGGCCGCGCGTCGCGCGCGGCGCCGGTTCCGATGGTCTCGAGCGCGCTTCGGATCTCCCCGGCGCTTTGATATCGGTCGGTCGGTTCCTTGGCGAGGCACCGGCGCACGACCGCGGAGAATCCTGCAGGAACGTCCGGCCCCAGCGCCTGCGGCGCGTCGCGAAGAACTGAGGAGGTCAGCTCGGCGAGCGTCCGCCCCTGGAAGGGCAGCGTGCCGACCAGCATTTCATGGAGAAGCACGCCGAGGGCCCAGATGTCGCTTCGCGTGTCCGCCTCAGCGCCGCGAAGGGTTTCCGGTGCCATGTATGCGGGCGTGCCGGAAATGCCCCCGGTGGCGATCGGAGCCACGGTCTGGGTGGCAGACACGGCGTCACCGGAACGAAGCCGACGCGCCAGGCCGAAGTCCACGATTTTCGCCTCGCCGGTGTCGGCAATCATCACGTTGCGCGCCTTGAGGTCACCGTGCACGATCCCGCGCGCATGCGCGTGCGCCAGCGCATCGGCAATCTGCACGCCGTGTCGCACTGCGGTAGATACTGGCAGGCCCTCCCTGGGAATAGCGTCCGACAACGGACGGCCCTCTACGAGCTCCATGACGATGAAATCGACCCCGTCGTCGTGCTCGACTTCATAAACCGCGCAGATGTGAGGGTGATTGAGGGAGGCGGCGGCGCGGGCTTCCTCGCGGAAGCGTCTCAGCTGGTCGGAATCGCCCGCGATGTTGTCACCCAGCACCTTGATGGCAACCGGCCGCGTCAGGCGTGGATCGTGCGCGCGGTAGACCCGCCCGATGCCACCAGCGCCGAGTAGGCCCTCGACTTCATAGGCGCCGAGCCGCGAACCTCGCTGGAACGACATGGCAGCGAACGATTATAGGCTCTTGCAAGAGACGCCAAAGTTACAACGCCGTCTTCGGTCGTCGCGCGGCCGGGTCATCCCAGGACGCCCGACCTGAAGGTCGTCGCACGGCGGGATCATCCCAAGACGCCCGACCTGAAGGTCGGGCCTACAAATCTGGGTATACTCTTCGAGAATTCAAGAGGTGCCCATGCGCTTGCTGCGTCTTGTCGCTTACCTGTTCCTTGCTCCTCTCGCCCTCCAGACTCCGCTTCACTCTCAACCCGCAACCGGCCGCGCGCTGGTGATTGAGGATTACTATCGTGTGCAAACCGTCGGCAACCCGACGATCTCTCCGGACGCGAAGTGGGTCACGTTCACGGTGTCCTCGCGCGTGGAGGAAGACAACAGCAGCGAGACGTCGGCGTGGGTTGTGCCCGCGGACGGGAGTCGGGCTCCGTGGCGGGTGGTGCACTACGGGCGCGACGTCTCCGGTGCGCGCTGGGTGGACGGGCGGCTCGAGTACGTGGCCGAGCGGCGTCAGTGGTCGATCGATCCGGCGAATCCGTCGGCCCCTCCGCGCGAGAGCACGGGGCCAATGGCGGCGGCGCCGAGCGGGCGTGGTGGCCGTGGCGGACGTGGAGGTGGTGGCGGCGCGGGTGGTGCCGGGGCGACGGGGCTGCCGAGTCCCGACGGCAAGTTCGTCGCTCGTTCGGTGAATGCCGACGTGCCGCGGCCGGAGCCGCCGGCATCGAGCGACTTCGAGCGGCGGCACGAAGAGCGGTTCAAAGGCGTGACGTTCGACTGGAAGGATTTCCAGCGTGACGGACAGCCGTTCCCTGCCCCCGATCCCACGGCCGGCCCGGCCCAGCGGATCGAGCTGCAGCCGGCGGGCGGCGGCGAGCGGCGCGTGCTCGTCGACAAGGATCTGCGGCCCAACGGTCTGGTGTGGCACCCCAACGGTCAGATGCTGGCGTTCATCGCCGACAGCGTCTGGCGCGACGAACTGAAATACAACCGGCCCGACATCTGGACGGTCACCGTCGACGGTCAGCTGACGCGCCTCACAGACGACGGCTACGTTCACGGCGATCTGGGCTACTCCCCTGACGGGAAGTACCTGTCGTACTCGCGCTCGTTCGGTACCGACATGATCATCCAGAAGAAGCTGAATCATGGCGGGCCGCGCGACATCTACATCCGGCCAGTATCGGGTGGCGAGCCGATCAACCTGACGGCGAGTTGGGATCTCGACCCGGGCGACACGCAGTGGTCACCCGACAGCCGGTTCCTGTATTTCACCGCCGGCATCGGCGGCGAGAATCATCTGTTCCGCATTCACGTGCCCGAAGGCAAGGTCGAGCAGATGACGAAGGGGCAACGCCGGCTCAACGGCATCTCGTTCGATCGCGCGATGGCGCGAATCACGTACACCGTCGGCGTGCACGAAGCGCCGGGCGACGTCTACGTCGCCAACATCGACGGCACGGGCGAGCGCCGCCTGACCGACATCCACAAGGAAGTCGTTTCCGAGATCGCCTTCAGCAAAGCCGAGCGCCTGCGCTGGCCGAGCTATGACGGCACCGAAATCGAAGGCTGGCTGATGTTCCCGCATGGGTACGATCCCGCGAAGGGACCGTACCCGCTCATCGTCACGAGTCACGGCGGTCCGCACTCGGCAACGGGTTATTCGTTCGATTTCAAGGATCAGTACTTCGCCGCGAACGGCTACTTCGTCTTCGACACCAACTTCAGGAGCTCGACCGGCTACGGCGACAAGTTCAAGTGGGCGACCTGGGGCGAGTGGGGGAAGAAAGACGGCGAGGACGTCGTATCGGGCATCGACTACGTGCTCAAGAAATTCCCGATCGATGCCAAACGCGTCGGGCACACCGGCCATTCGTACGGCGGGTTCATGACCAACTGGCTGATTACCCAGTACCCCGATCGGTTTGCGGCCGCCATCTCTGGCGCAGGTATCTCGAACTGGATCAGCGACTACGGCACGGCCGACATTTACAGGACCAAGGAAACCGAATTCTTCGGCACACCCTGGGAACCGGAAGCGCGTGACCGGATGATCAAACAGTCGCCACTCACCTACGCGGGCCGGGTGAAGACGCCGACGCTGTTCGTCCACGGTGAAGTCGATCAGCGCGTGCCCTACGAAGAAGCCGAACAACTCTATTTCGCGCTGAAGCGCCGCGGCATCCCAGCGAAGATGATTCAGTATGCGGATCAGCCGCACGGAATCGGCGGGCACTGGAACAACGTCCACCGGATGCTCAACGAGCTGAAGTGGTGGAACAAGTATCTGAAAGGCGATCAGGCCCGCGGTACGTCGCAAGCACGGCGGTAGATCGGCCATCAGGTATCGGCGTTCAGCTGTCTGTCAAACCTGAGCGGTGCGCCTCGCCCAGGGCTCTGAGCTGACCGCTGTTAGCTGATACTCTGATAGGCATGCAGAGAGCTCTCATATTGTTGACTGGCTGGATCGCGCTGTCGCAGGCGGCCGGCCAGCCACCCGCACAGCCGCCCGCGCAACCGCCCGTCACGCAGCCACCTGCCAAGCCTCCGGCCGCTCAGACACCGCGTCGCCAGCCGGCGCCTCCGCCGATCACGCGCACGACGGTGAGCGTCCAGGTCACCGATCTGGAAGGGAAAGGTCTCGGAGACGTCTGGGTCAAGGGCACGGGCCCGGTGGATCGTGAGAGCCCCACGGACGCCGAGGGCATGGTCACGCTGCAGAACATGCTGCCTGGAACCTACAGGCTGCGGTTCGAGCACGAACGGTTCGTGACGTTCGAACGCGAGGTCACAGTCCAGGCAAACAAGCCCATGACCGTCAACGTCGCATTGAACGCGGCACCGCCACCACCGGAGCAGCCGGCTCGCGATGCGGGGCCCGCCGCCCCGGCGCTGCCGCCCGCCGGCCCGCCGACGTCGGTCAACCTGATCGATCTGATCGAACGGAACTTCGTCGGCAACAACCCGTCATTGACCTCGTCAGTCGGCTGCGCACCAAGTGCCACCGCAAACCTCATGCAGCTGCGCGAGCCACTCGCCCAACACTCGCACGCGGATGCCGACGAACTGGTCTACGTGCTCGGCGGCGAAGGCACGCACAAAGTTGACGGCAAGGACATCTCTCTCCAGGCAGGCGTCTTTGCCGTCGTCCCACGCGGCACCGCCCATTCGTTCACCCGCCGCGGCAGCAGGCCGCTCATCTTTCTGTCGGTCTTGAGTGGGCCGCCGTGTTCCGCTTCGGGTAGATAGGGGACGGAGGGGACGGAGGACACGGAACAGGCCTCAACTCGGAGAAACGGAGATACGGAGGCTTCAATCAATCAGGTGGGCGCGCCGATGCCGCCGCGCTTGCGCGGCGAGCGAAGGAGGGAGAGCACGCGGGCGCAAGCCATCAAGCGTTCAAATTTGGCTTGCGCCCGCGTGCTCTCCCTCCTTCGCCCGGCCCGGCCTACGGCCGGGCCGGCATCGGCTGCAGATCGCCTCGACCTGGATTTGCCCGCCCGAAAAACCTCCGTGTCTCCGTGTCTCCGTTTTTGAAGCTCGTTCCGTTCCCTCCGTCCCCTCCGTCCCCGTCCCCTCCGTCCCCCCGTGCCCTCCCCACCCGTTTACTCCCCCCGCAGCGCCCCGGCCGGATCGATCGAGACTGCTCTCCGCGCCGGTAAGTAGCTCGCCGCAACGGCGGCGATCGTTACGAGCAGGGTAGAGCCGCCGAAGACGACCGGATCCCAGGGCTCGACCCCGTATAGCAGGCCGGACAGCAGACGGGTGGCGAAGAATGCCAGCGCGAGACCGGCGGCTGTGCCGATTGCTGCGAGGCGCAGACCTCGTCCAATCACGAAGGAGAAGATCTCGCCGGGGGTCGCGCCGAGCGCGAGGCGGACGCCGAGGTCGCGCGTCGATTCGTTGACCCAGCCGGCGATCAACCCGTAGATCCCGACCACCATCAGCAGAACCGCGACGTAGGCGAAGAGCGCAATCAGCCGTGCATTGAAGCGCTGACCGGCGACGGATCCGGTAACCATGTCCTCGAGCGTACGCACGTTGAAGACCGGCTGCTCGGGATCGATGCTCCTGATTGCTTCGCGGACCGGGGCTGCCAGTCGAACAGGATCGCCATCGCTTCGAATGACGAACGTCAGGCTCGCTGATGGATTCTGCGACTGTGGCACGTAGAGGTGCGGCTCCGGCGGATCTTCGAGGCGTGTTGGCCGCACGCCGCCGACGACGCCGACAATCTGGCGGAACTCGCGTTCGTTGGTCGGCCTGATGCGCTGGCCGATGGGATCGGCGCCTGGAAAGTACCGTTCAACGAAGGCTCGGTCGACGACAGCCACTCTTGCCGAATCGGCGCGGTCGCTGTCCGCGAACGCTCTGCCCTCGACCAACGGAATCCCCATCGCTCGAAAATAGCCGGGTGTTGCCCATCGCAGGTAGGCGCGATCGTTCTGGCCCGGCGGCGGATCGGGTCGGCCTTCGAAGCGAACACCGAAACGCATCAGCCCCTGTTCACCAGAAAGCGGCAGCGGCGCACCAGCGCCGGCGACGGTCACGCCGGGCAGCACTCGGATAGCCTCGAGGGCGCGTGACGCGAACGACGACCAGACCTCCGGCTCGTACTTCAAGATCGCCAGGTTGACCTGCGCGAGCAGCGTGCTGTCGGCGCGAAACCCGGCGTCCACGTGCGTGAGGCGCACGAAGCTTCGCCCGAGGAGACCGGCGCAGATCACGAGCGCGAGGGTCAGCGCGATCTCGACGCTCACGAGGATCGACCGCGAACGCCGCGTCGAGCGTCCGCTGGCTTGATCGCGGCCGGACTTCAACGAGTCGTTGGCCGTGCTGTGGGTGGCGCGCCATGCCGGCGCGAAACCGGTGACGATCGCCGCTGCCACGGTGAGCGTCAGCGTAGCCAGCAGCACGCGCACGTCGATGCCGATGGCTGCCGCTCTCGGCAATTCGACGGACGCGCTGGCGCGAAAGACCTGCAGCCCTACCCACGCCAGCCCGAGACCCGCGAGCCCCCCGAAGCTGGCGATCACGGCGCTCTCAACGAACTGCTGACGCGCAATCCGTCCGCGGCTGGCGCCGAGCGCCGCGCGCACCGCCATCTCGCGCTCGCGGGAAATGCCGCGCGCCAGCAGCAGGCTGGTGACGTTGGCGCACGCAATCAGGAGCACGCAACCTACGCCCGCCAGCAACACGAGCAGCGGCCGGCGCACCGCGCCGACCAGGCTTTCGTGCAGCGTCGTAACGGTCACGCCCCACCCTTTCATGGGCGGGTGTTCAGCCTCGATCCGCGCGGCCACCGCGCTCAGGACGCTGGCGGCCGTCTCCGGCGACACGCCCGGCGACAATCTGCCGACCACGTCGAGATAGTTTGCAGAGCGCTGCCCCGACCTCAGCCGCTCGGGCAGCGGCACCCACATGTCCACGTCACGAGACGGAAAATCGAATGCGGGCGGCATCACGCCGACAATCGTCGCCGCCTCTCCATCCAGCGTGACGCCGGTGCCGACAGCCATCGGCGCGCCTCCGAATCGCGACTGCCAGAACTGATGGCTGATTACGACCACCGATGACGCATTTGGCAACGCGTCTGACTGTCCCAATGTGCGACCATGAAACGGCTTCGCAGCAAGAAGCGCGAACATCGTCGGCGAAACCATCGACGTCGTGATCCTCACCGGCTCACCTCGCCCGCGCATTGTCGACGCGTCACCGGCCGTGAACGCCGCGAGGGATTCCAGCGCGTGCGGCCCGGTGGCCTGATCGCGAAAGTCGAAAAAATTCGACGGGGACACTCGATTGCGCGCGATGCCCCGCGGGTTTGCCGACCACACACGAATCAGCCGATGCGGCTGGTCGTAGGGAAGCGGCCGAAGCACGACAGCGTCGACGATGCTGAAGATCGCCGTGTTGGCACCGATGCCGAGGGCGAACGTGGCGATCGCCGCGGCTGCGAACCCGGGGCGCCTGCGCAGCGATCGGAGCCCGTATCGCACGTCCTGCACGGACTGATCGAGCCACTGGCGCGGGACGACTTGACGGGGCGATGCGGTGTTCACAGTCTGCTTTCTGCGGCGCCGCTGGCGCATCGCAATGGCTGATGGAATGGAGGCGAGCGCCTGGCGCCAGTACCACAGGTGCGCCGGAAGCCGGCCCACCGCCGGACGGACGTGCGTCAGATACTCGTGATCGAGCTCCGCGAGCAGAGAGGACCGTGCGTCAGCAGGAAGGAGTGCCGACAGACAGGCGCGCGCGAGCCGGGGGGCGTGCGGGAGTGGCATCTCAGGAACGGCCGGCCCGCCGCAACCGCAGACCCGACCACATGCGTGACTGCAGTTCGCTGGCCGCCTGCAACGCGTCCACGCCGGACGCGGTGAGCTCGAAGAACCGGCGCGCGCGGCCATCCGCAGACGTGCCGCTGTCGCGTTCGACGCTCTGGACGTAGCCCTTGTCTTCGAGACGCTCGAGCGTGGAATACACAGCGCCGATCGCCACCGACCTGCCAGCACGCGCCTCGATTTCGCGACGCACGCTCATTCCGTAGGCCCCGCCTTCCAGCCGGGCGACCGCGAGCATGACGACCTGCTCCAACTCCCCCAGGTATTCCCCTCGTCCCATGATCTATTTCTACAAAACAGAAAAAACATTGTCAACGCCAAACGCACTTGCCGTGGGTCGTCATTCGTTGCTCGTTGCTCGCAGAGCAGTCGCCTCCGCCGGGCTCTTCGAGCTACGAGCGACGAGTGACGAGCCACGGCGCGATTACAATGAGCAGATGCGCTATCGCACGTTCGGCAGGACAGGGTGGAACGTTTCCGAAGTCGGATACGGGATGTGGGGAATGGGCGGCTGGACCGGGAGCGACGATCAGGAATCGCTGGCGTCTCTCGATCGGGCTATCGGGCTTGGGTGCACCTTCTTCGACACGGCATGGATCTACGGTCAGGGTCACAGCGAGCAGTTGCTCGGAGAAACGCTGCGACGGCATCATGGCTCGA
>Ga0114129_10012492_pt1 | contig 12091 bp, 12 predicted proteins | sample RhiMetdeltSRZDD1_FD_80071 | JGI IMG/M metagenome (GOLD analysis project Ga0114129, IMG submission 80071) | Populus rhizosphere microbial communities from Tennessee, USA - Rhizosphere MetaG P. deltoides SRZDD1 (version 2) (version 2) | ecosystem: Host-associated > Plants > Roots > Rhizosphere >...
ATTCGTATTGACACAAAAAAACGAAACCAATAGATTCGCCTCAGTCATGTCTCCCGAGGACAAAACGCTGGCCGTTGCCGCGGAGACTCTGACCCTCGGCCGCGAAGGCGGCGCGCTTGTGCCGCCTGGTAGGGCCCGGCCAGGATGGGAGGCCGCGCGAACCCTGACGTTGCGCCTCGGCTCGATCGTCATGATGCTCATCTTGTGGTGGATCATGACGTTTTTCTTCCCGCCGAGCTTGATTCCCCATCCAATCGACACGCTCATGGAAGTGGGCGCCATCGTCAACACGGGCCAGTTCCTCTCGGAGATGGGCTCGACCTTGAGAAGAGTTGGAGTCGGTTTCGCCATCGCGATGTTGATCGCCATTCCTTTGGGCATTGTCATGGGGACGATCAAGTCTCTGGAGAACTTTTTCGAGCCACCGGTCATACTCGGCCTGACGATGCCGGGTCTTGTCTGGGCTGTTATGGCGATCATGTTCTTCGGTCTCAACGAAACCAGCGCCTACGCCGCAGTTTCGATTACGATCCTACCCATGCTCGCGATCAGCCTTTGGCAGGGAACGAAATCCATCGACAAAGATTTGATCGACATGAGCACGGCGTTTCACGCCAGCGCGTGGTCGAAGGTCATCGACGTCATCGTGCCCCAGCTGATTTCGCATATTTTGGCGGCGATCCGCTACGGTTTGGGTTTGGCGTGGAAGGTAGTCGTGGTCGTCGAGATGTTTGGTTTCAGCAACGGCGTCGGCTATCAGGTGGTGCGCGGCTTCAACATCTTCTCGATGAAGCAGGTAATGGCCTGGGCAATTACGTTTTTGATCGTCATGATCGTCATCGAGTTCGGTATCATCGGTTGGCTGGAAAGCCGGGTAACGCGCTGGCGTCCGCGCATCGACGCTTGGAGGCGGTAAATATGGCCTACGTCCGCGTCGAAGGCGCGGTGAAATATTTTCCTCGCGAAGACGGCAGCGACATGTTGGTGCTCGACGGCGTCTCCTTCGACACCAAGGAGTTCGGTATCACCTGCCTCCTCGGCCCGTCGGGTTGCGGCAAGTCAACCTTGCTCAACGCGATCTCAGGCCTCGAAAAGCTCGACGACGGAAAGATCCAGGTGGTGTCAAATAACGCCCCCGCCGGTCGCCAAGCGCCCCGGCTCGGCTACGTTTTTCAGGACCCGCGGCTGCTCAGTTGGAAAAACGTCGAGCAGAATTTGACTTTCGCGCTCAGGGGCATGCGCATCGATCAGGCCGAGTGGCCGGAGCGCTTGGAAAAATATCTCGATCTCATCGGTCTCACGGAGTTTCGCCGCCAGTTTCCGCTCTATCTTTCCGGCGGCATGCGCCAACGCGTGGGTCTCGCCCGAGGGCTGGTGATCGAACCGGAAGTCCTGCTGATGGACGAGCCGTTCAGCAAGCTCGATCAATTGACCGCGCGCCGGCTACGGGAAGAAACCCTGAAGATCTGCGACCGCCTGAAGCAGACGACCGTACTCGTAACGCACGACGTCGAGGAAGCTGCCTACATGGGCGACCGCGTCGTGATTCTGCGCTCACGCCCGGCGCGCATTGTCGGGGTTTTTGAAAACCCGCTCCCGCCCGGCCGGCGTGATGTCGATGATGCGCAATTCATTCAATTCAAAAAAGCGCTTCTTCAATCCGTGCTCAAAAATGGCAAAGGATGAGGTTCTTATGAGCGCTCTTCGTTCACGCAAGCCGGCCCTCGTCATCATAATGATCGTCGCATGGCTATCGGTTGATTTCACTTACGAGTTGGGCGCTGCGGAACCGCCCGCGGTCGAGGTGGGTCTTCCGGAAGATGGCGTGTTTGGGCTCGGCGGCCAATATTTAATCGACAAAGGCTTGGACCGCAAACACGGTTTCATGATGAAGCCGCGCTGGGCCGCGGTTGCCGATGTGGAGCGTCTGCTGGCGATTGGCGCCATACCGCTGGGCCTTGCTACTTCGGAGGCGACGATGCGGGCACATCTGAACAATATTCCCATCCGCCTCATCCAGCCGTATATGACGCCTCATAACTCGGTGCTGGTGCGCAAGGACGCGCCCTACAAGAATCTGACGGATCTAAAAGGCAAAGCCTTTGCAGTCCCGCCCGAAGTGACCTCCGCATACAACAACTTTGATTACATCATGAAAAAACAGGGGGTCGACATTGAAAAATTTTATCAGCTCAAGAAGCTCGGCGCAGCGGGCATCAGCACGGTGCTGGAAAGAAATGAAGTCGAAGCCGGCTATACCTGGGAAGCCCATACTTCCAAGCTTCTCGCCACGGGCAAGTATCGCGTCTTGGTCGTTCCGCGAGACGAAATGAATCGTCTTCTCAACACCAAGGTGAAGATGCTTGGCTGGATCGGCGCTTTGGATAACTGGCTAAGCAAGAATCAGCCGTTGATCCCAAAATTCCGCGCCGCCTGGCAGGAAATGATCAAGGGAGTTCAACAGGACGAGGAGCATTTTCGCAAGCACGCGAAGCGTTTTTTCGGCTTGGAGAAGCCGGAAGAGCTGGAGTTAGGCTGGAACCGCACGCGCCAGTTCTTGCTGCCGCCCGATTTTACCTGGCCGGACAAAACCAACCTGGACATCGAGAAGAAATATTTGCGCGAGAGCACGGAGATGGGGATCTTCCCTAAAGAAGCCGCAGGCGTCATCGACGCCATGTTCGTGCCGTAGCGCGCTGGCCGTCTACCCGAGATCCAAAACAAAGTCGAAGCTGGCGACCTGGCTCTCGCCCGAGCCGCGCCGGGCCATGACCAGTTTGGGATTAAAGATAGAGTCTCTCTTGTTGCCGGGTTCGTCGGGAAAATAGAGTTGCGTCGTGAGAACCGGGCGATTGGGCGCCTGAACTCTTACGTGAAAGTGACGCGTGCGTCCCGGGTAGAGTCCCGGAACGACGGTCTCAAGGCGGTACTTCCCGGCGCCGTCGGCAAACTGATGACCGCGAAGCCGATAGCCGGCGTTGTCGTACGCACCGTTTCCATCGGCCTGCCAAAAATCAATCAGAGCCCGTTGAATCGGTTTGCATTTGGTCGAGCGAACATTGCCCTCAAGAACAATTTTGGTCCCGTGAATACCCGGTTCGAGCAGCGATTTTCGCTCCGGCGAGCGCGGTTTGTAAAACGGCCCCGCCGTCTGCGGCGGCGTAACGTCGTCGCCTTCCGCGCATGCCGGCGTTGGCTCCAGCTCGACCGTTGCCGCAAGGGCCTCTCGGCCGAGCGAACTCCCAAAGAGCACGTCGGATACAATTAGCGAGGCAGCGAGAAAACTTCGCCGCGTCAAAATGCCATCTTTTTCCATTTTCATAGGATCAATCTTGCACGCCATGACTTCGGAGGCAAGATCACCCGCTCCGGATGAACCGCTACCCGATGATCCTTGCAGTTGACACCAAGCCCTATTCTTGGCGAAATGGAAGGCGAACAGACGCAAGACCGGGGGTAACCATGTTCGACAGCTCAAAGATTCAACCCAACATCGCTTTCACCGATCTGCGCGAATGGATGCGCGAAGCAGAAAAGTTAGGCGAACTGAAAACCGTGCTCGGCGCCTCGTGGCAAGAAGAAATCGGTCTGGCAAGCGACGTCGTCGTTCCGGCAGACGATGGACCGGCGGTGCTGTTCGACGAAGTGCCAGGCTGTCCTAAAGGATTTCGGATTCTGATCAATTGCTTCGCCGGCAAACGCCGGGCGATGACCCTCGGTTTTCCTCAAGGGCTCACCAAGCAGGAATTGAGCGACGCCTACTTCGCGCACTATCAGAAAGAACCTAAACATATTTCGCCGGTGATCGTCGACAATGGCCCGATCTTTGAAAACGTGATCGAAGCCGATGCCATCGACATACTAAAATTTCCGACGCCGGTCTGGCATGTGAACGATGGCGGCAGATATATCGGCACGGGCTGCTATTCGGTCACCATGGACCCGGATGAAAAGTGGGTCAACGCCGGCTGCTACCGCGCCATGATCCAGGATCAGAAGAGCGTGAGTCTCCTGATGGTGCCCGGCAAGCACGGTTACATGCACCGGGAAAAATACTTCAAGCGCGGCGAGAAAATGCCTCTGGCTTTGGTGCTCGGCGGCGATCCCTTGTTCTTCTTCATGGCTGGTACGGAGCAGCCGTACGGCTTGTGCGAATACGACATCGTCGGCGGCATGCGGCGCAAACCGGTCGAGTGCGTGCGCGGCAAGATCACCGGCCTACCTTTTCCCGCCAACGCCGAGATCGTCTTCGAAGGATTCTTGAACAACGACAATCGAAAGTTCGAAGGGCCCTTCGGCGAGTGGACCGGCTACTACGCCTCGGATGAGAGCGCTCAGCCAGTACTCGAGATCGAAGCGATCTATCATCGCAACGACCCGATCATCCTCGGCGTGCCGCCCATTGGCGGAGGCTCGGACGAGATGGCGCGCTACCGCGCGATCATGCGTTCGGCGATGCTCAAGCAACAGCTTCAGAGCGCCGGTGTGACCGATGTGACGCAGGTATGGTCGCATGAAATCGGCGCCTCGCGCATGCTGATCGCGCTGGCGATCAGGCAGCGCTATGCCGGCCATGCCAAGCAGGTCGGCGTTCTCGCGGCGAGCTGCGGCGCCAGCGTCTACGGCTGCAAGATGGTCATCGTCGTGGACGATGACATCGACGTGTCGAACCTGGATCAGCTCATGTGGGCCATGTTGTCGCGCTACGATCCCGCGACCTCAGTGGATATTCTGCGCCGGATGCGCAGCACGCCGGCCGATCCGCGGCTCACGCCGGATCAGCGCAAGGTGCGCGACTTCACCAATTCGAGAATGGTCATCGATGCGACCCGGCCGTACGAGTGGCGCGACAAGTTCCCCAAGGTGAACGCGCCGACCCAGGAGATCACGCGCAAAGCGCGAGAGAAATTCGGCTATTTATTGAAATAGAAGACGATTAACCACAAAGATCCTAGCGCGGGCAAAGCCCGCAGCCAAAAGAATATTTCCCGCAAAGGCGCAAAGAAGATGTAGGGGCGACCGGCGGTCGCCCCTGAATCTCCGAACAATCAAACATGCAATATCGCTATCTAGGCCAACAGCGCTTGAAAGTTTCCGCCATCGGTTATGGCTGCCCGCCTTTCCAGGGAAAATTTAGCGACGCGGACGAAAGACGCGACATAGAGGTTATTCATCGCGCGATCGAGCTCGGCGTCAACTTCATCGACACGGCGGATCACAACAACGGTAACAATGCAGAGCTGCTGGCCAAAGCTCTGAATGGAAAAAGGAGCCAAGTTATTCTAGCCAGCAAATTCGGCAACCTGCGCGGGCAATCCTGGCCATGGGCGCAAGGAAAAGACGTGAACGGCCGCCCCGAGTATGTTCCGATCGCCTGCGAAGCGTCACTGCGCCGCTTACAAACAGATTACCTCGATCTTTATTACTTACACCGAGTCGATCCCGAAGTTCCCATCGAAGAAACCGTCGGCGCGCTGACTCGGCTCATCGAGCAGGGCAAAATCCGCCACATCGGTCTCAGCGAAGCCGGAGCGAAGACGATTCGTCGCGCGAATACCGTTCATCCAATTACTTCAGTGCAGAGCGAGTATTCTTTGTGGACCCGCGACTACGAACTCAATACGATTCCAGTCGTCCGTGAGCTTGGCATCGGTTTCGTTTCCTACTACGCGCTCGGACGCGGCTTTTTCACGGGAGCGATAAGAAATCTATCCGATCTCGGCGAAAAGGACGGTCGTCGCAAAGCGCCGCGTTTCTACGCCGAGAATTTCGATCACAACGTTCGCCTGCTTAGCGAGCTGGAAAAGATCGCAAAGGCAAAGAAATACACCCTGGCACAGCTGTCACTCGCATGGATACTTCATCAGGGTGAAAACTTCGTGCCGATTCCAGGTACGCACCGGATTCACCATCTCGAAGAAAACGTACGTGCCGCAGACATTGTCCTGACTCCAGACGAACTGGTGGCAATCGACAAGTTGTTTCCGCAAAAAGGCACCGCCCTCGGCGCGCGTCATGATTACGACCGGTCGAAGGAGCTCAATATTTAAGTTGTTCCAGTCATTTCCGGTACGAATTCACGAACACGAGCACGACTCACGATCACAGCGCATCCGGCGCCGGCATGATCTCACCGCACTTCTTACAGGTGCGAAACTCTTCACTGTCGAAAAAGCGTTGGTAGGCCTTTGACACAGGGTCCTCGGCGTAGTCGCGCACGACGAAGCTCTCCTCGTGGAGCAGGCCGTCGCATTTCGCGCAGTACCAATGAAAGCGGTCGACTTCTCCGTCGCGCCTTTTTCGCTCTGAGATCAGCGCGAAGGCATCCGGCGAGAAGCGCGGCGAATGCGGAGTGCCGGCGGGAGTGTAGATCATCGATCCTTCCGGAATGACAGTGACGCCTTCTTTGCCTTCCGGTGTCCGGTAATGCAGCCGCATTTCTCCTTTGATCATCTGCATGGTCTCGTCGCTCGGGTTGATATGAAACTCGCTGCGGTATTCGCGCCCGCGCGCGAGAAAGACCAAAGTGTCGGCATGTTGCCAAAAAACGCTCACGCGCTTGCCGGTCTCGGCGAGCTTGCTGCCTTGCTCGAGCAAATTGACGATCGGCATGGAAAACATGGCGGGCTCCTTTCGGCCAGGTTGGAGTAATGGAGTACTGGGTCAAATAATTAGAATCCGGACCATCATTCGATTACTCCAGTACTCCATCACTCCGGGTTTTTCTACTCCGGCAACGCTTGTCCTTTGGTTTCGCGGGCGAATATCAGAATGATCAAGCCCAGGAGATAGACGGAGCCGATGGTCGCGATCGCGGGTGCGAAGGAGCCATGCGCCGAAGTCAGTATGCCGGCGAGGAACGGGCCGGCAGCCGAGAAAAAGCGCGCAAAATTGAAACAGAAGCCTTGCGCGGTGGCGCGGATGGCGGTGGGGAACAATTCAGGAAAGTAAATTGCAAAGCCGGTTGTGACCCCCGCCGCAAAAAATCCCATAATGGGAGACGCCAATACCGCTTGGCTGAATTCTTTGGCCACCATGAATGTGGTTGGAACCGAGAGAAGAGCGCCCAGAAAATAGACGAACAACGCTCGCTTTCTGCCCCAGCGGTCGGCGATCAGTGGCATGCATAAGCAGCCGATGATGCCACCCGTGGTTAAAGTCGTTGTGATGAGGCTCACTTGCGGAATTACCGCGCGAGTGCCTTGCGCGTGCAGCATGGCGGCGATCCAGCTCGGCACCCACTGAATCGCACCTTGATAGCCGAACGTTGCGACAACTGCGAGCCCGGTGCCGACCAGGACGTCGCGGCGCACAGGTTTTTTGAATAGCAACGGAAGCGGATTCTGGGCGGTCTTGGCTATAACCCAGCGTTCAGGCTCTTCAAGCGACCACCGAATGTAAAAAGCGACGATTGCCGGCAGGACACCGAGAGCAAAAACCCAGCGCCAGCCGTACGGACCGATAAAAAGGTATAACGCGGTAGCAAGAAAAAATCCGATGCCGCCGGAGGCCTGCATAATGCCAGCTGCCTTCGCGCGCGATTTTGCGGGCCAACTTTCAGCGATTAACGCGGCACCGGCGGCCCACTCGCCGCCGATTCCTAGCCCAGTCAAGAAACGGTAGAACGCCAATTCGAACCAACTTCCGGCGATGCCGCACAGACCCGTAAAGGAAGCGTAAATCAGAATGGTGATGGCCATCGTCTTGGCACGGCCGTAGCGATCGGCGATGGGCCCGAAGATCAGTCCGCCGAGCGCCCACCCGATCATGAAGATGCTGAGAACGATGCCGCCGTAAAAACCGATAACGGCGCTTTCGGTCGTGCCGAGCAAGTCGCTCATGGCGGGGAACAAGATGATGGCATAGAGATAGCCATCCATGATGTCGAGCGCCCAACCGAGACAGGCGCAAACAAGTACCCGCCACTGGTATGGCGTCAGTTCTCGATACCACTTCGTTTCAGATACAGAGGCGCTCAACTGCTTTTCCTAAACTGAGTTACTATCGTGTCCAGTCTTTTCAATCATTGCGTGGTCGCGTAAAGTGAAAATTGGAAACTCCCGCGTTGCGCTCGAACATGCAAAGACTTTGGCAGCTTCGAACTCTTCGTTCGCTAAGACACCGTAACTTTCGTCTCTTGTTGGAAGGCGCATTGATCTCCAGCTCCGGCGATTTCATGCAAAACGTCGCGCAGAGTTGGCTGGTCTGGCATATCTCACAGTCGCCGGTCGCCATCGGCGTCGTTGCTTTTTTTGACGCACTGCCGCGGCTCTTGGTGGGCGCGATCGGCGGCGCCATCGCCGATCGCTTCGACCGTAGGCGCGTGCTGATGATCACGCAGAGTGCGGCAATGATCCAAGCGCTTATCTATTGGCTCGCCGTCGAGTTCGAAGTGATCGAGCTCTGGCATATCGTCGTCTTGTCATTTTTCCTGGGTATCGTGAATACCGTCAATCAAACTTCGCGCCAATCGCTGGTCAACAGCCTGGTGCCGAAAGAAGAACTGCTCAACGCGATCGGATTGCAGTCATCGGTTTTTAACTTCTCGAAAATCTTGGGCCCGTCCGCTGGAGGCATGATTATCGCGTTCATCGGCGTCGCCGGTTGTTTTTTGGTGAATGCGATAAGTTTCGTGTTTTTGCTATTCAATCTTTATTTGATGGAGTTGCCACCGTCGGAAAAAAGATCGAGAGCGCAAAACCTCTGGGAAGACATCAAAGAAGGTTTTCGTTTTCTGCGCGGCAATCGACGCATTCTTTATATCGTCGGGATCTCTTACGTCATGGCTATGTTCGGCGCGCCGTATAATCGGTTCGTGCCGATTTTCGCGACGAATGTCCTGCACGTCGGGCCATCAGGGTTCGGCTTGTTGATGTCGGCGCCGGGCATCGGCGCCACAGTAGCCGCTCTGGCTCTCGCTTCGGTAAGCAAACTTCGCGTCGGCACCCGCGCGATTTGCTCGTGCGTGATCGGCTTCGCGCTATCGTTGACGCTCTTCGCCTTTTCTCACTCGTTCATCTTCTCGCTTATCTTTCTTGCGTCGGTTGGATTCTGCCAGATCGGCGAGCGTGCCTTGACCAACACCGCCATTCAAATGGCTACACCACAGGCTTTGTTGGGGCGAGTTTTGAGCTTGTTCTTCATGGACCGGGGGCTGTGGTCCTTGGGCGGGTTAATGATGGGAGCATCGGCCTCAGCGATCGGGATCGACTGGACCTTTGCCTTGTGCAGCGTGGTCTGCACGATCGCCGCGACCACGCTGCTGATCGTGAGCCGTAGATACCGCGCCGAATCGGCGCGTCAGCACGGTGAGTACGGCCGCGTCACGCCACGATCGGATCACTGACCGGCATATGGCTCGAAACCCTCGGCACGCGGGTTCTGGGCTGGCCATTCACACCCGCATTGCCCGCGCCAAGCAGCAGCATTCTCCCGCTGCCGGTATTACATAGCTGGTAAGGCTCTCCGGATTGGAGCAGCACGGCATCGAACTTTTTAAGAACAAATTCTCTATGCGGCGTGCGTATGGTGCACTCGCCTTCGAGCAACATGAAGATGTGGTCATCGTTCTCATGGTAATGCATGTCGTCTTGCAACTTTGCACCGCAATTGATCACCCAAAAATAGGCGAGATCGGTTCTCCATAAGCTCAGGTGATTGATGCCCGGATTGGCATTTGCCTCTTCAATGAGATTCTTCATTTCAACCATGGTGTTCCTCCTATAAATAACTGTTCAAGCCGTTCAAATCGTTCAAACCTCGCAACATCATGCAGTCGCTCGGTTAATCATGCGCTCTCGGGGGTCTTGCCTTGGGTTTGACCAGACGGCCGTGGGTTCCGTCACAATAGGGATGATCTTTTGATTTCCAGCAGCGGCATATGGCAACGGTTTCCGGCTTTTCAAGTTCGAGAATAAACGGCGTAATATTGGTTACTGCGTGGGAGCCGTCACAAAAAGGCAGATTCTTACTTCGCGTGCAGCGGCAATACGCGACGCTTTTCGATACCTGCTTGACGATTGCCGGTTCGATTAGGTCCTCGTAGAATAGCGGCATAACAATTCCTTTCTGAACTGCAACGGTTATGACATTTTACATCCCGTCGCGCAAATTGAGCTAAAGGGAAGATTTCTGTTACAGCAATTTCAGAGCGTTGTTGGCGAAAATGTCTTCGCGCTCCGCTGCAGTAATTGGCAATTCTTCGATGATTCTCTTGGCGCGCGGCAATAGCGGTAAAAGCGGCGGCGCGTCGCTGCCGAAGAGCAACTGCTTGGCGCCAACCGTCTGATAGGCGCACATGATCGCCGGCGGGTGATAGGCGACGGTGTCCATATAGAGAGCTTTGAGATAATCGCTCGGGCGTTTGGTAATCAGCATTGGTTGATAGGAGCCAAGGCCGGAGGCCAGATCGCCGAGCTCGTAGGCGTAGTCCATGCGACCGATGACGTCGCAAATACCTCCACCGAGATGGCAGCCCACGAATTTCAGCTTGGGAAATCGCTCGAAAACGCCACGCACGATGAGGCGTGCAATGCTCAGGCATTCGTCGAAGGGCCTACCGACACTGGAAGCCAGGCGGTAGTCACGCATGCGCTCCTCGCCGAAGCCAACCGACGGGGCATGCATCATCATGGGTATGCCGAGACTCGTGACCAATTCGAAAAAAGGCTTCGCCTCATCGTCGTCAGGATAGGCGTGTTGGTGGCTCGAGTTAATGAGCACGCCTTTTAGGCCATACTCGACGACGGCGCGCTCCAGCTCTTTTACAAACGGCGCGCCGCCGCATGGGAGTGTGCTGGTGAAAACGACGATCCGGTCCTTATATTTTTGTTGAATCTCCGCGCCGTACTCGTTCCAGCGCTGGAGAAATCGCAGAGATTCGTCATTAGACTTATCTCTGAGATAGTGGATCGTGTTGCTGACCACGCAGAGATCGACGCCCGCCTTCTCATGGGCCTCCAACAAATTTTCAATGGTGAGTGGCGTAGTACCGCCCCAGTACCGTTCTTTGGCGAGCTCGGGAGGGTAAACGTGAGCGTGCCAATCGATGATCATGTTAGAGACTCCTGATTAACTTGGGTCTATATTCTGCAACCGAGTCGTGCATAAATCAATTTCTTCCCCCTCGTAATCACCGCCCCTTTATCCCCAATTCCGCCTGCGCTTCACGCAGAAAACTCAAGTCGACGACTTCGACCGCCGTGACTTCGCGAGTAACTTTGGCGCTACGGCGTGCTTGTTCGATGACGAGTTTGAGGCCATCTTCCGGTACATCGCCGTCGGCATTGAAAAGATTCTTCAACGCATCGTAGGACGCGTAGGCGAATTCGTGCTCGACCTTGCCCCAGCTGATCAGAGTCCGCACCGTCTCGTCGCGATTGTCGCGAATGAAGCGATTGGCCAGTATTGTCGCCTTGATCGTCCGGCGAATTTCCTCGGGCTTCTCTTTGATTTTTCGCATGTGAGTGCCAAGGCCGAGGTAAGGGAAGTTGAATAGCTCGTAAGCGCGCGCCAGGATGCGATAGCCTTGCTTCTCCATTTGCGTATCGGCAGGGGGCGAAATGACGATGACGTCTACGACCCGTTGTTTGAGCGCGGCAAGGCGCGCAGCGTCGGACCCCAATGCAAGAATTTTTATCTCTTTATCCGCATCGATGCCGGCTTGTTTCAGCATCATGCGCGCAGCGACGTCCGGTGTCGCGCCGAAGCTACTGATTCCCAACGTCTTGCCTTTGAGATCCTTGATGGCTTTGTATTCCGGCTGAGCGATCAGCGTCATTGGCCAGTTATCGAGAAATCCGGCAACGATTCTCACCGGGAGGCCGGCGATGGCACCGCCCACCACTGCACCGAACAGTTGGCAGTAATCGACATCGCCGGTGGCGAGCGCCGTGATCGCCACGTTGGGATTCATCCTGATGATCTCGGCGTCGAGATTTACCGTTTTGAAAAATCCCTTCTGCTGCGCCATCGCGACGGTCAGGTTCGGCATGTTGGGATTCGATACGGCGATGCGAATTCGATCGACGGCATCGACGGAGGAGATGAGAAAAAGAGAAGCGAAAAGAATAACCAGAAACAACATTACCGA
>Ga0114129_10012493_pt1 | contig 12091 bp, 8 predicted proteins | sample RhiMetdeltSRZDD1_FD_80071 | JGI IMG/M metagenome (GOLD analysis project Ga0114129, IMG submission 80071) | Populus rhizosphere microbial communities from Tennessee, USA - Rhizosphere MetaG P. deltoides SRZDD1 (version 2) (version 2) | ecosystem: Host-associated > Plants > Roots > Rhizosphere >...
GCGACAGAAGAATTGCCAGACAGTTGTCAGAAAATGGTGCGGATGCTCTTCTTCGACACACCGCCAAAGCCGTATCGAGAAGTGGCGACCGCCCTAGGTGTGGCCACCGGCTCCATCGGATTCCTGCGAAGCCGCTGTCTCGATCGCCTGCGCACGATGCTTCAAGGGGTCCTATGCCGGTAGCCGCCGTCGCGCTCCGCGTGAAGCCGGCCGCCGGTCGCCGCGTGTCGAAGGCGATCGCTACGCTCGAGGGGCCGAGTGCCACCGAGCGGTTCTTTGCGCGCTTCCCTCGATTGCTGGATTCACGTCTGGCACAGACGCTGTTGGCGCAGTCACGGGATCAGCTTCGGATCGACTTCCACCGCTCGCTCATCACCGCGCAGGGCGCCGCGGGCATCGCGCAACAGCTCGGCGACACGCGACTCTTCGCCTTGAGCACGCGAGCGATCGCCAATGCCTTGTCGGTCGGCGGACAGAATCAGGCGGCCGTCGAACGACACGACCAGGCGATTGCCGCGTTCGAGCAGATCGGCGACGAGCAGGAGCTCGCCCGAACATTGAGCGCATCGGTTCAGCCGCTGCTGTTGCTCGGGCGGTATGACGAAGCCCTGGCATCCGCCGAACGCGCGCGCGTGCTCTTCGAGCAACAGGGCGACGCCATCCGTCTGGCTCGGCTGGACGTCATGATCGGCAACCTGTTCCACCGACAGGATCGTTTCGCCGACGCGATGGTCTGCTACGAGCGCGCACACCAGGCGCTCATCCTGCTCGGCGATGCCGACGGCATCCTGTCGGCGATCCACAACAAAGCCGTCACGCTCACGACGCTCAACAACTTTCGAGACGCGCTGGCGGCGTACAAAGAAGCGCGACGCCTGGCATTCGACCGAGGTCTGGATCAGGCCGTGGGACAGGCTGACTACAACATCGCGTGGCTCTATTACCTGCGCGGCGAGTACAGCCGCGCGATCGAGCTGCTTCACGCGGCGGCCGCCGCGGCCAAGGAGACCGGTGATGCGTACCACGCAGCGCTCTCGCTCCTCGATTTGTCGGAGATCTATCTCGAGCTGAACCTGAGCGTCGATGCGCGCGAGATGGCTGAACAGGCCCACAACCGGTTCAACGATCTTGGCATGGGGTACGAGGCCGCGAAGGCGCTCGCCAACGCCGCGACCTCATACGGCCAGGAAGGCAAAGCCTTCCGCGCGATCGAGCTGTTTACCGACGCGCGCGCGTGCATGGTGCGCGAGAGCAACCAGGTGTGGCCCTCCCTCATCGACTTGTATCAGGCCATCCTGCTCGTCGACGAGGGGCGGCTCTTCGAAGCGCGTCGTCTGAGTCTGGCGGCGCTCGAGCAATTCGAGCGATCCGCACTTCGCGCGAAAACCGCGCTCTGTCAACTGCTGCTGGCGCGCATTTCGCTGCGACTTGAAGATCCGGCCGAAGCTCGTCGCCGATGCGACGCTGCGCTCGCACAGCTCTCGGACGTCGAAAGCCCGATCCTGACCTACCACGCGCGGCTGCTGCTGGGACACGCGCTGTCGCGCAGCAACGATCGCGCCGGCGCCTACGCGGCGTACCAGATTGCGCGCGAGGCGCTCGAGACGCTACGCAGCCGCTTGAACGGTGAGGAGTTGAAGATTGCGTTCGTCAAGAACAAGGGCGAGGTCTACGAGCGCCTGGTCCAGTTGTGCCTCGAAGGCCAAGAGGGCACACACGGCTTCGAGCAGGCGTTCGCGCTCATCGAGCAAGCGAAGTCGCGCACGCTGTTCGATCTCATGTTCCAGCCCGTCCACGCCCTGGCACGCGAGGAAGGATCGGAAAGCCAGCTCGCGCACGCCATTCGAGAGCTGCGCGAAGAGCTGAACTGGTACTACCACCTCGTGGAGCTCGAGCAGCTGCGCCCCGGCGATCAGTCCGTCGAGCGGCTGTCAGCCTTCCAGCGTGACATCGGTGCGAAGGAAAAGGAAATGGCTCGCACGCTTCGCGAGCTCAGCGTCACTGACGCGCCGCAGTCGGACCTGCATGCGCCGGCGGTGTGCTCCCTCGAGGCCATTCGCGCCGCGCTGCCCGAGAATGCCACGCTCGTCGAGTTCTTTCAGGTCGACGACCGGATCGTGCTGTGCCTCGTCGATCAGCACCGCGTCGAGATGGCGCCTGTCTCGCTGATGTCTCGCGTCGCTGCGCAAGTGCGGACGCTGCAGTTTCAGTTCTCGAAGTTCAGGCTTGGCGCCGACTACATCCGCACGTTCCAGGATGCACTGCTTGCGACGACGCGCGCGCACCTGCACGAGATCTTCAAGGAGCTCCTCGCACCGGTGTGGCCGCAGCTGCGCAATCGCCGCCTCGTGATCGTCCCCCACGGCGTCCTGCATTACGTGCCGTTCCATGCGCTGTTCGACGGCGAGCACTATGTGATCGACTCCTGCACCGTGTCCTACGCTCCGAGCGCGAGCATTTACGCCCGTTGCCAGCAGCAGCCCAGCGGCGGTGGCGACGGTGCGCTCGTACTCGGTGTGCCCGACGCGCAAGCACCGCTCATCGACGCTGAAGCGCGCGCAGTGGCGCAGGCCCTTCCCAACGCCCGATTGTTCATCGGCCAAGAGGCCACCGAAGACGTGCTGCGGCGCGACGGACGTCAGAGCCGCATCGTACACATCGCATCGCACGGCTACTTCCGTCCCGAGAACCCGATGTTCTCCGGCATCCGTCTCGGCGATACCTATCTGAATGTGTACGACCTCTATCGTCTCCGTCTGCGCGCGGACCTCGTGACGTTGAGCGGCTGCGCGACAGGCGCCAACGTGGCGGCAGCGGGTGACGAGCTGCTCGGCATCACGCGCGGTCTCTTCTGCGCCGGCGCACAAACACTGCTGCTCAGCCTGTGGAATGTCCACGATGAGAGCACGTCGACGTTCATGACGTCGTTGTACCGACGGATTGCGGATGGGTCTGCGCCGGTGGATGCACTTCGCGACACGATGCTCCAGCTGCGTGCCGATCGTGCACACCCGTACTACTGGGCTCCGTTTGTTTTGACGGGCAAATCCGTGCAGGCGTGATCTTTTTTATGAGCCCCTCTATTTTTCGAGCCGTGTCCGGTCCCTTTCTGAGTGAACGGTGGTTTACCTGATGCCTGACCATTTTTCGTCGCCGCAGTGGGTCGACCTGGTGCGTGGGCTGACGGCCGACGACACGAGAGAGGCCATGGACCGACATCTGCAAGACGGCTGCGCCGATTGCCTCCAGGCGTACGACCAGTGGAACCGGATCGCGGTGTTCGTCGAAGAGGACCGCGTGTTCGACCCTCCACCGGAGGTGGTTCGTGTCGCGAAGACGTATCTCGCGCAACAGAATCTCCGTGGAAGCCGAATGACCGTCCCCACCCGGGCGGTTCAATGGGGGCCGTCGACGCTGGCCACGCTGGTGTTCGACAGTCTGCAGGCACTCCCAGCCGGTGTCCGTGCGAGCGGGAACTACTCGCGACATCTCCTCTTCGCGGCGCAGTCGATCGCCATCGACCTGCACGTCGAAACGGCGTCCAAGCCCGGGTGGTTTCTCCTCGCGGGCCAGGTGGCTGACAGCCGAACCCCGGACCGTTTCCGAAGCGTCGCGTTGTCGCTCGTCGACAAGCACTCAGAGATCAGCACGTTTCAGACAAACGAATTTGGCGAGTTTCAGTGCACGTTCGATCGCCGAAAGGACCTCACGCTGTTGTTTGCCCTGGAGGGCGGTCCCGTCTCATTGCCGCTCGATGTGCTGTTCAACCCGTCGGATCCCTTGAGCTCGTCAACTGAATCGTAAAGGTCACATGATGAAGCGCCGCTACTCGTCCAGACTGCTGTCATTCGTGCTCGCGCTCCTATTGCTGTGCATGATCCCGGCACAGGCCGCTGCCGAGCAACGCATCATCGTACGCACCGGTGGCCTGCTGAGCGGTCTCACAGTCGTGCAGACCGCATGCACACTTCTCGGGTGCAAGGTCCTGTACGGCCTCGACGGCACGCTGGGCAAATTGTTCCTGGTCTCGGTGCCTGACACTCTCGATGTGAGCATCGTGTTCAAACTCCTCACCTTGCAGCTCGGCATCGTCGCGGTGGAATACGACCGCACGGTGTGGACCGAGGGCGGAAGCGGCAGTGGCAGCAATGTGCCGCCGGCGCTGCTCGATAAGGATCCGGTCAGCTACTACGGCACGTCGGTCCGTGGCGGCTACGTGCATCAACCCGCCTTCCAGATCGTCGGCCTCGAAGAGGCCCACACGCGGTACGGGCTCACCGGCAGGAACGTCACGGTGGCCGTGATCGACACGGGCGTCGATCCGAACCATCCCGTACTCGCGGGCGTGCTGCTGCCGGGATACGACTTCACGCGCAACCGTGACGGCGGCTCGGAACGCAGCGACGTCAATCAATCGACGATGGCCGTGCTCGACGGCAATCCTGGATTCGTGAATCAGTCGACGATGGCGATCCTCGACCAGTCGACGATGGCCGTACTCGATGGGCCTGATTTCGCGGCGTTCGGCCACGGCACCATCGTCGCCGGCGTGATCCACCTCGCAGCTCCCAAGGCAAAGATTCTCCCGCTGAAGGCATTCCATGCCGACGGCAGCGGATATACGTCGGACGTGCTGCGCGCGCTGTATACCGCGCAACGTCAGGGTGCGAAGGTCGTCAACATGAGCTTCAGCTTCGCGGAGTCGTCGCGTGAGCTCGAGAAGGCGATCGACTACATCACGAACAATGGTGTGATTGCGGTGTCATCAGCCGGCAACGATGGCAAGAAGACGAACGTGTATCCCGCGTCGCTGGCGAAGGTGATGGGCGTCGCCTCGACATCCGATTCGGATACGCTCTCGAGCTTCTCGAACTACGGAACGGGAGTAGCGTGGATCGCGGCGCCTGGTGAAGCGATCGTCAGCACGTATCCATTCGGCACCTGGGCCGCGGCCTGGGGCACGTCATTCAGCACGCCGTTCGCCGCAGGCACGGCGGCGATGCTCGCCGAGAGCGCGAGCTCGATCAGCAACTCGCAGGCGGCAGACGCGGAAGGCAACAGCGTCTGGATCTCGTGGGAGGTCTCGAAGGGCCGCCTGCACGCGCCCACCGCAATTCGTTCTCGTCGCTGACCCCCGTCGTAATGCTCACAACCCCCTCCTGGAACCCTGAGAACTTCATGGTCAAGGAGCTGCAAACGCAGCTCCTTGCCGTGAGGACCTCGGTGATCTGCGCGCTCAACCAGCTCCTCGATCTCAAGGATCTGAACACCGGTGTCCACTCGACTCGTCTCGCGGAATGGGCGGTCCGCATCGGACGCGATCTTGGACTGGACGATGACTGCCTGCGCGATCTCGAGGTGGCCGCCATCCTTCACGACATCGGCAAGATCGGCACGCCTGACAGCATCTTGAAGAAACCCTCGCGGCTCACGGACGAAGAGCGAGCCGTGATTCAGAAACATCCCGAGTATGGCTGGGCCGTGCTGCGGGTCGTGCCCGGCTTCGAGCGTGTCAGCTTGTTCGTGCTGCACCATCACGAGGCGTACGACGGCACGGGGTACCCGGCGGGTCTGCGCGGCGATGAGATTCCAATCGGCTCGCGGATTGTGTCGGTGATGGACTCGTTCGACGCGATGATCTCTTCGAGGCCTTACCGGAAAGGACTGCCGCTCGAGGAAGCGATCCGGCGGCTCCAGGCGGGCATTGGGACGCAGTTCGATCCGATCGTCACGCCCAAGTTCATCGCGATGGCTAGCGACGGCGCATCTACAGTGTTCGACGCGACCGGCGCCAGTCTGGCCTCTGCCCTCTAGAGTACTTCCCTCCTGAACCAATTCCGGCCGCAGTCGTCGCGGCCGGAACCCTCCCTATGGTTACGGCGCCTTGCAAACGAAGTTCGCCGCGTCGTTGGTGCTGCCAACGCCCTTGTAGTGCGCGACCTGCGGGTACGGACACAGCGGTCGGGTCATGTCGATGCGATTGTTCGTCACACGGGCCGCGTCCAGGCGATCGGGTGCGGTTCCTGATTCGCGCCATCGCTCCAGCGCTGCCATCCAATTGATCTGATTCGGTCCCGGTCCGTTGCCGCAGTGCTGCATGCCGGGCGCCATGAAGAGCCGAATCCAGTCGTCCTGGTTCTTCCCCATCTTGTCCAACACGCTCGTGTAGTAGTTGATCGTGTTGCCAGCCGAGATCGCGGTGTCGTTCCACCCGTGATAGAGCAAGACTTTCCCGCCGCGAGCCTTGAAGGCTTTGAGGTCCGGGTTGACCGCGTTCACGATGGCGCCAACTCTCTCGTCAACTACCTTCAGGTCGCGATCGAGATCGAACGTCTTCGCATCCCAATTAGCGTCACCGTAGGCAACCTGAAACGATCCGACCGACACGCCCGGAGCCTGCTGCCCGCCGACGAACGCGCCCCACCCTGTCTCACTCCCAGGATCCTTGCCGGGGAATACGGGCTGCCCGCTCGAGGTCTTCGTCGTCGCGTAGGCGCGCTTGGCCTGGGCCACTTGCGCGGCCGTAAGGCAATCCTCGGCATCGCCCGCCTTGCACTGAAGCTTCGCGACATCGAACGAACAGGCGCGCGGATCGTTGAGCAGGCCATCCGTGATGCCGTCACGCGCGTCGCAGGCATTCAATGCCGCTCGATTGATCATCGCAAGCTTCGACGCCGGAATCGCGCCGGCGGAATCCTTCAACGCCGGGACGGCCACCGACAGGTCCCAGGCATGGAGATGCGTCTGATAGTTGGCAGGCGCGCCGGCGAGAACGGCATCGAAGTCTTCGGGATACTTCTGCGCAGACATGAGGCCCTGACGTCCGCCCGTCGAGCAGCCATTCCAAAACGACAGTCGCGGCGCGCGGCTGTAGTACGACGAGACGATGGCTTTCGACTGCACCGTCATCTCGTGTACGGCGCGATAGGCGAAGTCCACGAGCTTCTCGGGATGACCGATCGCGAACAGCGCGTTCCCGCCCTTATGGCCCGTATCAGTCGACGCCGTCGCGTAGCCCTCCTGTAACGCCGTGGCCAGCGCGGGATAGCTGATGACGCCCGCCCATCCCCCATTGCCGACCGCCTGGAACTTTCCATTCCAGTTCTCCACAGGCAGCCACACCTCCATCTCGATATGTGAGTCCGCGGAAGGCTTCAATACCGCCTGCACACGACAATGCGCGGGCAGCACTGGTTGCGGAGCTCCAGGGCCTTGCCCTCGCCCTCCACCAGGACCGCCTCGACCGACTTGAGGATTTGCCGCAGCCACGGGACCACCGGGAGGACCCTGCGGTGCCGGAGGCGTGTAGGGCCCGGCGGGCACGATTTGGGCCGATGTGATCGTGGTATTTGGAAGCGCAAGCGTGGCGATTTTTTCGCACGTCGCCGAGCCGGCCTGCGCGCCCAGAAGCATGACGGTGATGAGACTCAACATGGGTGTAGAGTCTACGGCGAAAGTGGAAAAGTGGAAAAGTTGAAAAGTGGAAAAGTAAGTGCAAAGTTGGCTGCTGACATGCGCGGTCTCATCACCGTCGTGGCAGTGATGGCAGTGTTGACATCCGCATCGGGGCAGACGCCCGCGCCGGCACGGGAGGCGATCGCCGATCTTCCGGGAGTGCATCTGTGGTTCGTCGACAGCGGCGGCGCCGGCGTGCCCGTCGTCTTCGTGCATGCAGCGACCGGCAGCAGTCAAGTCTGGGAGTATCAGCGTCCGGTCTTCGCCGCGCGCGGATTCCGCGTTGTTACATACGACCGGCGCGGCTACGGACGGTCAGTGGCGGATTCCGCCGGGCCGCAACCGGGCACGGGCGCGGACGACCTCCGCGCGCTCATGGATCACTTGAAGATCGATCGCGTGCACCTTGTCGGCACCGCCGCCGGCGGATTCGTCGCATGGGACTTTGCGCTGTCATTCCCCGAACGTTTGAGGAGCCTGGTCGTCGCCAGCAGCATCGGCGGAGTGCAGGACCAGGAGTACCTCGATCTGCATCGGCGCCTGAGGCCGCCCGAGTTCGCGGCGATGCCTCCTGACATTCGAGAGCTCGGGCCTTCCTACCGTGCCGCCAATCCCACGGGAGCGGACAGGTGGAAGGAGCTCGAACGAACGGCTCGACCTCTTGGCACACCGCCGGCACAGACGTTCCGCAACAAGGTCACGTTCTCCATGCTCGAACAGATCACGACGCCGACGCTACTACTCACAGGCGACGCCGACATGTTCGCACCACCGGCAGTCATGCGGATGTTCGCCGCACGCGTGAAGAAGGCCGAAGCGTTCGTCGTGCCCGAAGCAGGCCATTCGGCTTACTGGGAGCAGCCGGAGATTTTCAATCGGGTGGTGCTCGAGTTTCTGCGGAAACACTAAGGGCTGGAGCCTGAGGTCTGAGCCCTGGGGCCTCTCTGTATATCTCCACCAGCATGGCGATCGGCCCAACGATGAAGAGGGCGTAGAACGGCGCGTACAAGACCTCCGCCAGCCGCAGCAGCATCTCCACACACGCGACGAGGAAGGCGACGAGGCACTGCCCTTTCCGTGACCGCACGGTCGTCTTCGGATCGGTGACCATGAAGAAGATGAAGAGCTGATACATGGGCCCTGTGATTGGCGCCACGGCGGCAAGCCACGGCGTTCCTGTGATCGCGCTCCGAACAAATGAGAGCAGCACGAAGGATACGACGTAGGTGGCCGAGATGTGCGCACGCCCGACGCGCCAGACGATCACCGAGCCGAGAATCCAGATAATCGCCATCGGCGCGACGACGTTGCCCCATTGAATGCTGAGGACCGTGATCGTTGCAGGAGCGAGAAAGACGGCTGCGCTGACGCCGAAGTTCGTTGGATTCCACAGGTGGCGCCCCTTCACGCGCAGCACATATTTGGACGTGATCGAGATGAGGCTGGTCAGGAAGTACGGCCACAGGAATGGTGAGCGGACGAGGATGCCCGCGCTGATGCCGCTGATGTAGGCGCTTGCCGGATGTGGCCACGTGCCGTAGGTGACACGGCCCATCACGAGCTCGGCGCCAATCGCGGTAACAATCGCGACCGCGGTCTTCTGCCATGCCTCGAGAATCCCGAACGATAGATGGGCGCTGAGCAGGATGCTCGTGATCAGCAGCGGCGGCAGGTACCGGCTATCGAGTGTCAGGCGGCTCGCAGACATCCTGCCCGGCGGCGTGAGCGTCTGCGCATCAGCGGCCATCTGGCTCCTTCACGTGATGGAGCTGATCCACGTGCGGATGGTCGATGGTTTGTTGTCGCCCCGACGGCCAACGAATGATCACGCGATCGACTGTCGATGCGTCGCCGAGCCCGAAGTGCAGCCGGCGCTGATTCTGTGCGCTGAAGCCAGTGGCCGCCGCCACTTCCTGCGCCTGCATGTGACCGTTCCAGTGCATCTCGACACGCGCGCCGATCGCCATGCGATTACTGGCCTGGCCTTCCAGCTCGAGCTGAATCCAGTGGCGACCGGGCTCGACGCTGTTCTCGTAGATCAGCAGCGGCCCACGTTGATTGGCGACGATGACATCGAGCACGCCGCGATTGCCAAGGTCTGCGAGCGCCACGGCGCGCCCGTCGTAGGTGTCGCGCACGCCGACCACCTGCGCGACTTCCGTGAATCGGCCGAGACCGTCATTGAGCCACACGCGCTTCCGTTGATAGCCAGACAGACTGCGGCCTTTCATGTCCGGCCAGTTCACGGCGTCGCCGATGATTTGACTGTGTCCAACGGCAATCACCGCGAAATCGTACCAATAGCTGCTCCGCTCGCCGGCTGAGACATAGCCGTTGGTGAGGTAGATGTCCTGCGTGCCGTCGTTGTTGAGATCGCCGAACTGCGCACCCCAGCTCCATCCGCCGAGATCGATCCCCATGCTCGACGCGAGATTCTCGTACTCCGTGGTTGCAGTGTTTGAGTGTTGAGCCTTGAGTGTTGAGCTTCTTGATGCAGCTGCCTTCGGCACCCACAGATCGTTGCCCTGGACGAGCACACCTGGCTCCGAGATGTTCGTTTTGTAAATGGCCAGCCGCCCGTCGTTGAACACATCGCCGACCGCCGCGTTCATCCCGCTCTTCGGCGTACGTCCCACACCGGAGCTCAGCGCGACATCCACGAAGGCTGTGCCTCCCCGATTGGCAAAGAGCTCGGAGACACCGTAGTCGTTCGAGAGAAAGAGATCAGGATACCCGGTACCGAACAGATCGGCGGCAACCACCGCGAGCGTCCACCGATGGCTCGTCAAGCCGAGGGCCTGTGTCTTGTCCTCGAACGTGCCATCTCCGCGATTGTGGAGCAGATACTTCCGTCCTCCATTGGTCGCGTACTCGAAGCTCTCCGGCATGATGCGCGTCGTCTCGAGCTTCCAGAGGTTGACGCTGTCGGGCCAGTAGCCAGCGAGGAACAGATCGAGACGGCCATCTCTGTCGTAGTCGAGCCACGTCGCGCTGTTGGCGTTCAGCCAGCGAGGCAGGCCGGCGCGCTCGCCCACGGCAACAAACCGATGCCCCTCCTCGTTGTGAAACAGCTCGGGTCGCCCGTAGCGGTACAGCAACAGATCGTCCCAGCCGTCATTGTCGTAGTCGCCCCAGACGGCGCCCATGGAAACGCCGGCGTCAGCTTGATTGACATCGGCCACTCCCAACTGGGATGCGACGTCAACGAATGTGCCGTCCCCGCGATTGCGATAGAGGCGATTGAAGCTGCCCTCGCGGCTGTTCGTGACGTAGAAGTCCTGCCAGCCATCGCGATCGAAGTCTGCGACGGCGACTGCCGCGCCCATCGACGCCACCTGCGGCATGATGTGCGCGAGCCGCGCGTCGAATGTTGACCCTTCGTGTACGAACTCGACGCCGCGTCGCTTGGCTGACTCGGTCAGTCTGAATCCAAAACGCCGATCCCTGCCGCCCTCGTCATCCTGCGAGCGGGCGATTGCGCGTTGATTGAGCACGCGCACGGCGCCCAGTGAGGCGACGAGCACGAGCGTCCAGACGAACCACGCGACGCGCTGTCGAAATGGGCTAACCATGTCGTTTCTCGCCTACGACGACGGTCCGGCTGAAGCCGGACACTACGGGCGCCTCAGTCCTTTGATGAACACACTGGGCGTCACGAAGCGCGTGTGGTACTCCTGCCAATCGTCACGATGCTGTCGGTAGATCGGATCGTCCTCGAGCTCGAGGGACGAGACCGCGGCGCCGTAGTCCGGTCGCCCGTGCGAGGGAAGCGGCAATACCGTTTGCGAATAGCCGGTGTTGAAGTCGCCGTCTTTCTCCCAGCCATCGCCAATCAGCACGAAATCGCGGCGCCACCCGGCCGCCGGTGCCGCCGGCTCCTGGAATTGCAGGCGCAGCTCATCGCCCGCGTTCATGATCACATATCGATCGTCGACAGCGGCCAATAGTGCGTTCACATTACCGAAGCGCGTGTAGTAGCCGATCAAATCGCGCCATCGTTGCGTGGTGTTCGACACCCGGTCATAGATGGGGGTCTCGGGCGACTCCCCGCGAGGCGACGTGGTCTGTGAGTAGCCACGGAAGCGAAGCTCGGCGCTCGAGAGCTGAAGACGCGTCTGTCGGACCGACGCCACGCTCGTCTCGGCGACCGCCAATCGATCCCAATAGATCTCCAGATTGGTCCGAAGACGGAGACGCGTCGCTCCGCGCGCGCGGCTCAGGTCGACGAGCATCGTCTTGTTCTTTCCCGCCGGAACACCGAGATCGGGCTCAACCACGACCCATTGCCCGTTCGCCTGACGGGCCTCCAGCGACACCCCACTCGGTGTGACCTCGCCACCCTGCCCAGTCGCCACGTTGATGCTGCTGTCGGTCGGATAGATCCAGCCGCTCGCCACAAGCGTCAGGCCCGCAGAGGCGACACGCGGCAGCTCGAATTCGACGAAGTGATTCTTGGCGATACCCTGATACGCACCCCGCTCGAAAGAGGCGAGATAGCGGCCATCCCAAGTCGACACCAGGTCCGTGACGTCGCGTCCCGCCTGATCCCATGCGCGCGCGACGGCCGTCAGCGTCTTCATCGCATGGATCGTGAGAGATGGTGGATGCGCGGGCGCGAATCGTTCGTCGACAAACA
>Ga0114129_10012494_pt1 | contig 12089 bp, 12 predicted proteins | sample RhiMetdeltSRZDD1_FD_80071 | JGI IMG/M metagenome (GOLD analysis project Ga0114129, IMG submission 80071) | Populus rhizosphere microbial communities from Tennessee, USA - Rhizosphere MetaG P. deltoides SRZDD1 (version 2) (version 2) | ecosystem: Host-associated > Plants > Roots > Rhizosphere >...
GGATTCCGGGGAGGTATAGAGATAAAAGTCGGCGTGATAGCCCTCCTCCGCACTTGCCCTGAAGTGTTGAACGCGCAAGGCGTAAGGTCCCAGCACGGACGCGAGAACAATAAAAATGGCAACCGCGACACCGATCAGAAGGCGAAGTATTATTTTCATGGACGACTCTGAATTCAGAGGAGGATACCATTAAACCAAACCTGGACAACGATGTTCCACTTCCCATTTCGTTCATCCAAAAGACGCCCGATTATTTTCGAGAAATCAACCTGCTGCCCAGCCAGCCCGCGACGATGGTCAGGGCAGCCGTGATTATCCCATCCAGTCCAAAACCCCGCATGCCTTTAAAGGCAATATTGATCAGCGCCGCAAGTGTGCCCAGCGCAATGCCGTTGACCTGTGGAGCTTCCATTCACCTTTCGCCTGTGCTATTTCGTTTTCCGGGCTCATTGACTGTCCCGCAACCACTCGTCGAAAAAGCCAAGCAGCCTTCTTTGGTATTTGCGCGGGTTATCCAGATAGATCATCATGTGCTGGATGTTTTCCGCCTCCCATAAAATCCGCGGATCGCGGGCCGCCTCATATAGCTTCCGGCCTGCATCTGGCGGAGCGACGGTATCACCTGTGCCGTGAACAATATACACAGGTCGTGGACTGATCTGCGCGATATCTTTCAGCGGATCGACCTGCTCGAGGCGGATGCCGGTCTTCGTGGTCGCAATTAATTTTGCCAGGGGATTGACAACCGGGTACGGGACCAAATAGTCAAACTCATCATCGAGGGAGGCAAAGGAACTATCGATGAACAACGCCTCAATCTCAGGGAAGTCTGCCGCGGCCCGAATCAACGTAGCGCCACCCATGGAGCCGCCCCACGCACCGACGTGCTCTACGCCGGGCTGAGCGAGAACGTAATCCAACGCGGCCCGGACGTCCAATACTTCGAGATAGCCAATCGTCGAAATTTCACCGTCGCTTTCGCCGTGTGCGCGTGCATCCCAGGCCAGGACGCCATATCCTTTTCTGGCCAATAAAGCATGGACCCATTCCGGACGGTTATCACCGTAGCCATGAGCCAGCAGAATCACTACGCCCTTGCGCGGAGGGGTATACCAGGCCGAAAGCCGGATTCCGTCTGTGGTAAGCAGGTCGACCGATTCATAGGGGATTTCATATTTTCGAAGCGTATTCCCGGGTGCGATAATGCGCGGTGGATGGAGGGCATTGTTCACTTCGGCAAAGCCGAGCAGAATGGTTAAGACAGACACTACAACGATCCCTTTGATTACAAAAATTAAAACTGTTTTCATCGAATGCTTCCTGCTGGTTTTATTCATGATTTTTATTATCCTGCTTCAGCGTTCAGGGAAACCGCGAAAAACCCCGGCTTCATCAACCGAATCTGCAAATTCCTCAAAATCCATATTTGCGATCGACAAGTTGTTTTCAATGGCTTGGATCTGTGATGGCACCGCCCGGAACTCGTTACCCGATCTTTCATACAAATCCACAATAAGGAGCGGATAATCAGGTTGTAAGCTGGCAGTTTGATCCACCAGGATGATGAAACTATGATTGTAATCGTGGGGAATAAGCTCCAAAAGTTGATCCTTGCTGATATCTGCATACGCCGCGTCGTCAAGAAACTCCACGTTCGCCCGAAAACGGAAAATGCCCACAGGTCTTTGAATTATCTTGCAGATTGCAGTCCATGCGGATTGGTCTGAGAAATCAGTTCGGAGGACTAACGCATTCACTGTTTTTGGAATTGGCCTCATTCAAGCTCTTCATTCACCATCTCTAAAAATATATTTGTCAAGAAACGCATTACGGAATTTTCCCGACGGATCGTAAGACTGAAGCAGTTCTCGAAATTCAGGCAACTTCGGGTAAAGCGATTGCAAGCGCTCAGGATGCATTGTAAACAACTTTCCCCAATGCGGACGAGCATGGAATGGCGCGAGTTTCTCTTCGATCATGGGTAATACCTGGCTGACGGCGGGCCAATCCATTTTCCAGGTAAAGTGAATGGCCACACAAGCCTGTTGATAGCAGGGGCTCATCCAGAGAGTATCTGCGGCAATGGTGCGCACCTCAGAAATTTGAAGGATGGGAGCGATCTGGTCCCTTAATTGATCTACTGCGCGAAGGGCTGCCATGGCATCTTGGCGCGGGATAAAGTATTCGCTTTGCAATTCTTCACCACTGCTTGGGGTAAAGTTCATACGGAAGTGTGGCAGGCGTTCGTGCCAGGGGCCGCGAATGCCCATTTGCTCCGTGCAGTTTTCGGCTGAGAGAGCTTCAATTGGATGAAGAGTATGCGTGGCAAGCGTTGCTCCAAACAACTCCCATTTTGGTTCAATAAGGGCGTTCAGCAAAGCGCGGCTTTTTAGCCAGACCTGGTTGAAGTTCCTGTTACGCCAGTCGGTGAACAGGCTGACGCTATAGGCGCTCGAGACGAGTTCATCGAAATGACTCTGGAGTTGCGAAAGCGGCAGGTTCTGATAAACATCCTGCTGCATATCAAATGTGGGCTGTATATCGAGTGTAAGTTTGGTGACAATACCAAGCCCGCCCAGCCCAACCACCGCTCCCTGAAATTGCTCCGGTTGATGTTCGCGAGAAAAGGTGACAATCTCGCCATTGGCCGTGACAAGCTCGATCCCCGCAACAGCAGTGGCGAGATTTCCATTCTGGTCACCTGAGCCGTGGGTGGCAGTTGCGCAAGCGCCGGCAACTGAAATATGCGGCAGGGACGCCAGGTTGTGCAGCGCAAACCCTTCGAGATACAACCATTTGGAAAGTTGACCATAACGGATGCCTGCCTCCACCCTCACAGTGCGGTGTTCGCGGTCGAGTTCCAGTACCTGGTCGAAGTGTTCAAGAGAGAGGAGGTCCTCGGGCGAGTCTGCAATATCGTTGAAGGAATGTCGTGAGCCGAGCGCCTTAACTTTGCTGCTGAGACTCACAATCTCCTGTAGCTGCGCAATTGTTTTAGGTGTATGCAATCGAGCTGCTCGATAGGTGTAGTTGCGAGCCCAATTAGTCGGATTTTGATTCATAGACTTTCTCCTGAATGGGTGTTGGTGAAATCCTGCCAGCCATTAAGATGATGAATAACACACTTGCAAGCAATAAGATTACCAGTCCATACGCCGCTTGAATGCCAATGGCGTCGGCCAGACGTCCCAGAGCCAGTGGCAATGCCAGAATTGCGGTTCCGGAGGCCAGAGTGGCGCGTGCCCCTGCCTGGACGGTGTTCCCTTGGGCGGAACCAATTGCCAGGGAAAGAATCAATGGATATAGGCTTGCAACTCCCAGGCCTGTGATAAACAAACCGCTCAAGCCAAGCAGCCTGCTGTTGCCCTTCCAAAAAACCAGAAAGCCCATTGTGGCAATAAGGATTGAAATAGTGACAACGGAGCGTGTGGGGACTTGTTGAACCAGACGACTGCCGAGGACGCGTCCCAAAATCATCGCAGCCAGGAACAGGCTTATGGCTTGGGCAGAATCGGCTTTTGCCATCCCTAACACCTGTTCCAGATAATCGGCACTCCAAAAGATCATGCAGAATTCCACTGAAACTCCCAGAACAATTGCCACCCAGTAGATCCAGAACAATGGTGGGAGAGTTCGGCTGGTTTGAGGTTCTACCATTATCGAAGTGCTTGAGGAAGAGGAATCTTTTCCAACTAGTGGAAACATCAAAATTGGGATGAAGGCTATTATGCCCAGCGCCCAGCGCCAGTCGCCGACTGAGTGGGCGAACCACCCCACCAATAATGGTCCAGCCGTGGCGAACAGAGACGCGATCATATTTGCTTCTGAAAGTGCAACAGCCCGTAACTCGGCATGTTGATCGGAAAGCGCGGCAGGCACAACGGCCAGGATCAGAGAACCGATCCATCCCATCAGAAAGGAAGCTCCAACGGTGATCACTGGATTCCGACCGATCAATAAGAGGAAGGCGCTCAAACTGATACCAAAGAGCCCGACCCATAGGGAACGCTGGTGTCCTACCCGTTGAATCACCCAGTGCCCACCTAAACCAATTAAGAGAATGCCAATCGCGAAAGCTGTGAAATGGAAACTACTGATTGTATAAGTCAACCGTAGTTCGTCTTTTAGGAAAGGCGTAATGGGTCCCAGCACATTGAGAAAATAGCCATAGAAAGCCAGTGATAGATACGCCAGCCAGGTGAAGCGATCTCGATGAAAGGTTTTCTGCATACTGAAGAATCCTGTTCAGTTTGCGCTCTGGGCAATCCAAAGCGAATCGTGCACTTTCTATGGTACAACCAGATCCATGGCCCCGCTGGCCTGTCCGAAAAACCGTATTGGAGGATTCTATCATGTCCGACTCTTCTGCCCCTCTCCCTGTTGACCAGCGTCTCGACCTGACCCAGATGACTCGCAGCGAATTTGTCAATGCCATTGTGCACCTCTACCGAGGTGAACTTGGTGAAGCCACGGCCTGGCGTACCCGGATCGATACAACCTCGCACTGGGCCATCGTCATGAGCGCGACCGCTCTGAGCTTTGTGTTCAGTGACAAAGACATTGAACGACACGTCTTGATTCCTATCATTACTTTGTTCTGTACGTTTCTGCTGACAACTGAATCGCGACGTTATCGCTTCTTTGATATCTGGCGCTCGCGGGCACGGATGATCGAAACGAATTTCTATCGGCCTCTGTTGGCTGGCTCCAAGCCAACACTGGCCGATTGGGCGGACCGACTGGCACAGGATATGGAATGGCCGCGTTTTCACATGCCATGGTGGGAAGCCATGGGGAGACGCCTACGGCGGAACTATATAGGGATTTATAGCGTTCTGCTGGGGAGCTGGTTCGTGGTGCTGTCAACGCATCCGACTGTGACCACATCCTTCAGCGAAATGATCGCGCGCGCCGCCGTTGGTCCTGTGCCAGGCGTAGTGATCTTCATCGGTATGATGATTTTCTATTCCGGATTGGTGGTACTAGGTATCTATAGTTATCGGAAAAGCCGCAGGCCGACGGGTTTACCAGCAGGTCACCCTGAACGCATGGCCCTCACACGCCGTGAAAAGTTTGAGTAAAGTTGTCTCGTCTGACTATGGCTTATGACCAGCGACATCTGAGAATCATTCTTTCGCAAATAGAAAGGACACTACTCTAGGTGGTTTGCCTTTGTCTGCCGCGTGCCAATACTCGTCGAACCGTACCAGCCTCAAGCCATTGATTGACGCGGCGTTCGTAAAATCTGAAATGTGATGGATGAACGCATCCACCTCCACGGTTGTTGATTCGTTTTTCTCGAACCTGGCCCGGGTCCCTTTATATTGCCTGAAGGGATGCAGTTCATTAACAAAAAACTTGCCACTGGTTTCAAGCACGCGCGCGGCTTCAGAGAAAATATGAGTCAGGTCTTGAATATGTTCCAGAACCAGGTTGCAGACCACGAGATCATAGGCCGCGCTCACACAGTTCCACGTTTGGGTCAGGTCGACCATTTCAAAACGGACCTTGCCTGCCTTGACCTTCGCTCTGGCTTTCTCAATCATCCCCTGCGAAAAATCCAACGCGTGGACTTTCTCGCCAATTTGAGCGAGAAACACTGTGTTTTTTCCGGTTCCGCAACCGATCTCCAGAATGGACTTGAATCGAAAACTCGATAGGATCTCCCGGGTCACCTGTTCGTCAAGGTCGCGGGTCAGGTTTTCGTTCGAGTCGTAAATCTCTGACCATTCGTTATAGGAGTCTTGAATGCTCATATCAGTCAGGGCAGCCAGTATTCCAGTTGAATGTTGTCAGGATCGCGGAATGCCACATACCAATTCCCCGTGTGGACAAATTGCTCGACACCTTTTGTGTCCACGCCGGCCGCGAGCAGTTTGTCTGCCATTTCTTGTAAGAACTCCTGGCTGGGTGCCGTGAACGAGAGATGATCCAAACCGATACGGAATTCGCTGAAGCGGTCGTCTGGCAGAGGCTGGCGGGACGGAAAGAAAAAGAACTGGACACTACCGCAGGTAAAGAAAAAGCTTTTATCCGGATCTTCCTCGATGACGGTGACTGAGAAGCCCAGCAGATCGCCATAAAAAGCGCGGGACCGTTCGGTGTTCGAAATGGTCAGGATGACGTGGTTCAAGCCAGGGGTTTGCATGGAGGGATTCCTTCAGTAAATATGCTGCGTCATGGACGCAAGGCGTTCGTTGCTTCGGTGAAAATGGATTGGCAATATTAGTTGATACGTTGCAAAATTATCTCCAGATGGGGCGTGGGCTGATCTACTTTGGTTGTGTGCATTTCCATTTCGTAACGCAAGGTATCGCCCTCCAGTTCAAACGTGCGCGCGGATGACACTATGCGTGGGTCATTCATGATGGATTTGCTCACAAAATGGATTCGGAACACACTGTCGAGCACTTCGACAGCACCGACCAGCACCTCCGCGCGACCGATCTGGGCGCTGACCAATTCCAGCTCCCCACTTTCCAAAACTCTGATAAACCCACTCTCCCAATGTGATTCGAGCCATTCCGTCTGACCGTCGTAACGCTTTTGGGCGCGCTGTTCGTACGCCAGGGTTTTTTCGTCGCGGCGAGTGAAGGTCAGCATATCGCGATGATCAAAGGAATTGACGGCGGGAAAATACCCGCGCCCTTCGCCTGCCCAGGTTCCCTGGAGGAGGTCAAGAAGTTGGCTACTGGATGTTGGTTGATCGCTCATGATTGGATTTTACAGGAAAAAAGACCTGCGAGGTCTATCAGACCTCGCAGGTCCCAATCCATGTTTCCAATCGCTTTTCAAGGTTGAAATACGGGATTACTTCCAGGCCCAAGAGTCAATACTAATTGTCCGGTCTGTGCCGAATAGAGTTCCACCATGGGCTGAAGATCCTGAAAATCCTTAAAATGAGCGGCCGCGATCCACGTGCCGGTGCGATCCATACTTAAGCCCATGAAAAACCCCGGGATGATGAGCCGCTCGCTTCCGTCCAACCCGAGAATTGACATCTGCGGGCCGGCCACACTTTGTCCGACAGTTGGGCTGTTAAAGTCGCAATCCACCACATTTCCAAAGATGACGAGTGCATCGCTGTTTGGGCTCCAGTCATAACTCAAGCCCACATGGTATATGTCCTTGTTTGGGTCAATTGCCGAGGTCAACGACGGGCTAAGCAATTCCTGACGGTTACTGCCATTCTCGTTACTCACATAATACGCACCTGGCGCAGCACAGGCGCTTAGATGATACGAAGTAGAGAAGGACAGCGCATTGCCATTCGGTGAGAAGCGCAGATCAAAGGGCAGGCGGACTCCTTCCATAGGCGTAGCCCCCGGTAAAGGGGTGTGCGTGCCGCTGCCATCCAGTGCCAACGATTCCAGAGTAAAGCTCGTGTTGCCTGATGCACCGAGATTGTTGCGATCCGTTCCCGCCACGACCAGCGACTGTCCATCGGGTCTAAAAGCTGGTCTGCCCCAGATGTAGTTAGTCTCGAAGGTAAGTTGACGCGGCGCGGGGTTCTCAATCGTAGTGATCCAGATATTGTCATCTGGGGAGGGACCGCGCACGTAGGCCAGTGACATACTATCCGGAGACCAGGCCGGCTCGCTTCCCGGGCCAAGGTCGGTGGGGGAGCTTTGTCCAAGCGCAAAAATGTAAAAGATGTGCGGCTCGCCCTGGGCTGCAGATACAAAAGCCACATACTCGCCGGATGGAGACCATACCAAGTCCGTTACCTGATCGCTTTCGCCTGCCACCGTATATTGGCCCGTGCCACCTTTCACACCGCCGCTCACATCCGTGACGAGTAGTTGGCCATCCTGGATGTAAGCAATGAACTGTTGCCCGGAGGTGGATACAGCCGTGGGTGTTTCGGAAGGTAACGCTGGCGTATTGGGTACATCCGTTGGGAGCGTAGGTGTTGGAATATCGATGGGCGGCGTGGCCGTTTCTGTTGGATTCGGTGCCGCGGGCGTCGGAGTTACTGTTGGACTTGGCAATGGGGAAGTGCAGAACGTCAAAAGCAGCGAGCAGAAACTCAGAAGCAGAAACAGTCTTTTCTTCACGGGAACCTCCTTCTACCGTCTGAAATGGATTATTGGGTTTTGGAGAAAATATCACACAAGACCGGGCCTTCAGCGAAAAAGGCTATGTCGCTGTATGGACTCGTTTGGTTGTGCTTCATGGAGCTGCAATGGGTGATATCTCTTAATCACGCCCCGTGGTCTTTGTAAGGGTCTTCATGTGGTTTGTGTTGGGATACCGATAATTTTCTCATCAATATTATACGAAGATTTACCCCACCATCATTATTTTAAAATTAGATTTATGTGCGATAACCACGTTCGCTTTAGTAAATCCCGCTCCGAATCATCGAATTGGCATGGTATAGCAAACCGCTGTCCCTTCCAGAACCACAGTCCCATCCGAAAGCATGACGCGCGTATTTAGTTCTGTGATCGGTTTATCCTCCCGTACTTTCGTGACTTTCACTTCGCCGGTGATGGTATCGCCCGGGTGGACGGGCGCTTTGAAACTCCAGTTTACCTGCAGGAACACGGTTCCAGGGCCGGGCAAATCCTCTGCCACGACCGCGTTCAGGATGGCGCTCGTGATTCCGCCCTGAACCACAATGCCGCCGAAGCGGGTGTTCTTCGCCATCTCTTCATCATAGTGCAGGGGATTGCGGTCGCCGCTCATCTCGGTGAACAGCTCGATATCGCGGGCTGTGACGGTTCTTGACCGTTGTGCTTTTTGCCCAACTGCCGGAATTCCACGCGGCCAGATCTCACTAACTACTCTCATGCTATTGTCCTGTATACATAGTGTGTGAGAATTATAAGCCTGCTCAATAAGCCAGATATCCGAACGATGAATTAAAAAGCCTCGGAGAGTAAATCTCTGAGGCTTTTATATTACTTGATGTTTGTCGGATGCTTTGAAATTATACCCTCTTGCCAACATGCGGCTTTAGCAAAACCTATAGTTAGCTAACGGTGCAACTGCCAGATCACTCCACCAAATGGTCCGCCTGTACCGATTAAATAATCTCCCTGAAATACAATCGTTGCATTTGACCAGAACGTACCACCGATGCCACTATCAAAGCCATCGGTATTGACCTGTGTCCAGTTCACCCCATCCGTGGAGCGCCATACTTCAATGCCGGTACTCGGATTCGCGGTGGCCGCATAGAGCATTCCTGCATACGTGACGATCGACTCGATCTTGATATTGTTGACGTCGCCAAAACCGTCTCCAATGACCTGTTCCCAGGTGACACCATCGCTCGACCTCCACAATTGAGCGCCTGTCACATCATTGCGAGTCGTCACGTACAGTTGACCTCGAAAAACGACGGCGGCGCCCGTCTGGAAGTTGTCCACCTCCCCAAAACCGTTATCCGCGACCAACGTCCAGTCTGTGCCATCCGAGGAGCGCCAGACTTGAGCACCTGTTCCCGCCGTTGCTTCCACCGTAGCATACAGCTGACCTTTAAAGCTCGTCAGACTTGTGATGATAAAGTATGCAGAACCGCCTCCAAATCCCTCAGATGCTACGAGTTGCCAACTTCCAGGATCACCGGTGCTGCTCCGCCAGATTTCTGCTCCCTGCTCGCGGTTTAATGTCGCAGCATAGATCATTCCATTAAAACCAGTAAACGTTGTAAAGCCGAGGTTTGACGGATTCCCCAATCCATCGGTTACAACGAAACTCCAATTCGTTCCGTTTGCAGATCTCCAAATTTGTCCGCCGTTAAGAATAGTGTCCCAGTTTCCCGTGCCTGCGTACAACTGCCCCCGGAAAGCAAACATATCAAACACAATGGGATTAATCGCCCCGTAAGCGCTGTCAAACCCTGGAGTGGTAACTTGAGTCCAATTCGTGTTGCCATCTCGGCGCCAAATGGTCGCTCCCTCTGCATAGTTCGTTGCCTCTGCATATAGCTGACCTTGGAAAACCTCAAGAGCATCAATGGCCACGTTATTGGGATTCCCAAAGCCATCCCACACGATCGGCTGTGCTCCGGGATCGATGCAGTTCAACGTTCTTGGTGTCGCGCCCAGATCTACCCATTCTCCCGTTTGGGCATCCTGGGCTTGAGCCGTAATGGAATGATCGACACCGAGGGAAATTAGACCTGCCAGATTCAGGCTGAAACTACAAGTTCCACCCGGACATACACCTGCCTCCTCCAGGTCTGGCCGAAATGTGCTAGCTACGGTCTGCGCCACTTCCACGCCATCCGAAAGAATTCTCACATTCAGGTCAATGTTTCGATCGTTCGGATCGGCAGCCCAGCCTTCCGCTATACAGGAAAATATGTTTTGTGTGCCTTCGGCGGCATCATGGAATCCTTCGGGCAGTTCATTTTCTTCAAAACAATTCAATGTCTTGGGCGTACTGCCGAGATCCACCCATTCGCCGGTTTGGGGATCCTGTGCCTGGACTGTGATCGAATGATCGGTGTCTGGTGAGATCAAACCCCACAGATCAACATTGAAGCTGCACGTTCCACCCGGGCACGCTCCCGCCTCCTCCAGGCCCTCCCCAAAGGTGTCAGCTACAGTCTGAGCCACTTCCACGCCGTCGGAGAGGATCCGCACGTTCAGGTCAATGTTTCGATCGTTCGGGTCGGCAGCCCAACCCGCGGCAATACAGGCATATTGGGGTTGGACGCCCTCGATAAAGTCATGGAATCCTTCGGGTGCATCAGAACAATTCACTGTCTTAGGTGTATTGCTGAGATCTACCCATTCTCCGCTCTGTGCGTCCTGTGCCTGCACCGTAATAGAATGATCCACCCCAAGTGAGATCAGATTTGCCAAATTAACATTGAAGCTGCACGTTCCACCCGGGCACGCCCCTGCCTCCTCGAGGCCCTCCCTAAAGGTGTTAGCTACAGTCTGAGCCACTTCTACACCGTCCGAAAGGATTCTCACGTTAAGATCAATGTTTCGATCGTCGGGATCGGCAGCCCAACCCGCGGCAATACAGGCAAGCGCAGGTTGTGTCCCCTCGGAGAAATCATGAAATCCCTCTGGCAACGTGTTGACAACCTGCGCCAGCCCGGCACCCACCGTTCGCGAAGGCTGCGTGGGGAGATCTGCAGCTGGACTCGCTGCACCGACAGGAAATGTCACAGTCAGGAACAGAGAAAGTAAAGCAAGGGCGACAAATACCGTTTGACGTTTCATTTTGCACCTCCTAGGGTGTTTGAACCGATTAATCGATCTTACCGCTTGTCTCATGATTTATTAAACTTTTGAAACGTATTGGAGACTGGATTTGGTATATTTGGTTTAGATAATTATGCGGCACTATGTAATACAAAGACCGAGGACAACCTGCTTGAGACTGTACAGCTCGATGCGCATATTCATGTGTAGTAACGGTTAAAAAACTAACTTTGTTCCACAGCCCATCAAGGATTCAGTATACATTCTCTTGGCTAATTTCAACATCCGATTCATAAGAGAAGGTTACATCGACAAAAAGTCAGCGGATATTTTCCTAACTCACCTGATGCAGAACGTCCCGAAGGTTTCTGTAAAATGAGCCTGCTTTTCGCCGAAACCTCACCTGCACTCCCCGGCACCGACCCATGATTTGCTTGGCAAATCAGGCAGGTGTGCGCCAGGTGCAAGTGTCGGGACGATCCATAATATCAGTTTATACACAAAATTCCTCGAAACCATGAGGTTTTTCGAGGAATTTTGTGGACCCGCCAATTATTCACATTGGCTGTTTCATACCAGCGCAGAACGCCAGGCTCGAATTTTCACGCTGTCTACATACAAAATTCTCGGAGAATAAGATCTCCGAGAATTCATTGTCATAGCGGATGACTATACACTCCAAGATATATTACGCGTTCAAATCATATCCTTCAGGCAGCCAGCACCTTCGGAAGGACTAACTCCCTCGCCGCCTTGACCTCATCCACTATAGTGCCGAATTGCGTGATCCTTGGGTCATTGTGGAATGATCTTACGAAGTGATACGTTTAGCAGCCAGAAATTCACAATAAAAACGACTTGTATTGTCACATAAAAAGTCGTAAGATGTTCTTAACTTTGGTTGGGATTTCGCTTCTA
>Ga0114129_10012495_pt1 | contig 12088 bp, 10 predicted proteins | sample RhiMetdeltSRZDD1_FD_80071 | JGI IMG/M metagenome (GOLD analysis project Ga0114129, IMG submission 80071) | Populus rhizosphere microbial communities from Tennessee, USA - Rhizosphere MetaG P. deltoides SRZDD1 (version 2) (version 2) | ecosystem: Host-associated > Plants > Roots > Rhizosphere >...
AGCGACGGGGGTACACCCGGTAACATCCCGAACCCGGTAGTTAAGTCCGTCAGCGCCGATGGTACTTGGAGGGCGACCTCCTGGGAGAGTAGGTCATTGCCAAGGGGCTTTTCTTTTAACATTCCGTGTGGTCTTTTCAGCCACGCATGAATCATGTATAATTCTGATTGCAGGTTCGTTCTGTGGACACACCTAAGTCCGATTTACAAAAGAGGAGTTTGAAGCGTTCTTTTTGATCATCCGATCATTTGTCGTTTCTTGTTACTGGAGAAAGCCCTCGGTTCGAGCCTGCGCATCAACCGAGGTTTTTTGTTGTTTATGTCCATGCGGAAAGGAGGTGACTTGTTTTGGCATCAGTAAATTTACGCAGTGGAGAATCCCAGGATTCTCTGCTCAAGCGCTTTCGTAAGAAAGTTGTCAAGAGTCAAGTGTTGAGCACGGTTCGCCGCAAACGCTGGTTCGTCTCCAAGAGCGAACAACGCCGCATGGAAAAGAAGAAGGCGATTCGGCGCGGTAAACGCCGCACGCCCACCCGCGAAGGCGAGTGAAACAAGTAAAGAAGAGGTACTATGGCAAAAGAAGAAGATAAAATCCGAGCAGAGGGTGTGGTGGTCGAAGCTTTGCCTGGAACACAATTTCGGGTTAAGTTGGATAATGGACATGTTGTCCTCGCATATCTTTCCGGCAAAATGCGCAAGCATTATATTCGCATCCTGTTGGGTGATCGAGTGGCAATGGAAATGTCTCCTTATGATTTAACTCGGGCCCGTATTACATTCCGCCAGCGCAAGACCAGCGCCCCTACTCCTGTTCAAGAATAGTTGCCATAGTTTTGTGTTTGAACAAAGAAGGCCCTCACATATCGGAGGGCCTTTTGGTTTCCACGACAGGATCGGTTATGGCAACGTCCTGAAGGAGTTTAAAACCTTCATGTAATTTGCCCGTTCGAAAGCGGCCGGCTCTCTCACAGACTTTTGACTCATGCTGCCCTGCATCTGCTGTATCGACTCATACTCATGATCTCTCATCCACTCTTCGAGATCGTTCAGCATCGGACGGATGGCCTGTTCACCGTTATGCAGTAGATTCGACGCCATCATTGCAACTTTTGCTCCGGCCATCATTGCCTTCAATACATCTCTATACATATGAACGCCGCTTGTCAGTGCAAAGTCAGCGTGGACCTTCCCATGCAGGATCGAAATCCACCGCAGTGGCAAACGTAGGTCAGACGACGTGCTCAGGTCCAGGCTGTGGACGATCTCCAGGTCATCGAGGTCAAAATCGGGTTGATAGAAACGGTTAAACAGCACAATCCCGTCGGCGCCTGCATCGACCAGCCGCTTCACAAAATGCGGAATAGATGTGACAAACGGACCGATCTTCACCGCCAGCGGGATCTTGATCGCAGATTTGATCTCGGCTACCAGTTCAACTTGAGTCTCTTCGATGTCGCTCGAGGTCATCTCCATATCAGTAGCGACGTAGTACATATTTAGCTCAAGGGCATCTGCGCCGGCTTCCTCAATCTTGCGAGCGTAACTGGTCCAGCCACCTTTCGAAACGCCGTTCAAACTTCCGATGACGGGAATCTTGACTGCCTTCTTGAGTCCTGCCACTTGGCTCAAATATCTCTCAGGGCTGATGCTATACAATCCGCCATCCGGCAGGTAGGATAAGGCTTCAGAATAAGAGTCCGTGCCGCGGGAAAGATAGTGATCGAGCTCCAGGCTTTCGTGGATAATCTGTTCTTCAAAGAGTGAATACATGACAATCGCGGCGATGCCCTCCTCTTCGAGCTTGCGTGCTCGCTCGAGTTTCTTTGAGAGGGGAGAGGCCGAAGCCACAAGTGGGTTCTTTAATGGCAGACCAAGATACGTTGTGGAAAGATCTATCATCGTTTACTCCTTGTGTCCGTTGCCGTTTCCATAGTGCATCGCGGCCATTTGTTGATAGAGAGTCCAGCGGCTCTTCGCATCCCTCTGTGCTGCCTGCATTAATTCCTCCGCGCGCGCTTCATCCAATTGAGTCAACATCTTATAGCGAGTCTCATTGTAGGCATATTGTGAAATCGGGATGCTTGGTTCCTTAGATTCGATAATCAGCGGGTTTTGGCCCTTTTCGGCCAGCCGTGGATCATATCTATACATAGGCCAATGGCCAGACTGCACCGCCAATTTTGCCTGCTCGAGGCTCTTTGCCATATCGTAACCATGCGCGATACAGGGGCTGTAGGCGATGACCAGCGAAGGTCCGTCATACGACTCGGCTTCGAGCAAGGCACGCAAGGTCTGCTGGTCATTAGCACCCATGGCCACCCGTGCCACGTATACATACCCATACGACATCGCTATCAGACCCAGGTCTTTTTTAGGCATGCCTTTGCCGCCCATTGCGAACTTGGCGACTGCCGCTCGTGGAGTTGACTTGCTCGCCTGACCTCCTGTGTTTGAATACACTTCAGTATCCAGTACAAGCACGTTTACATTGCGACCACTGGCGAGCACATGATCGAGACCGCCATAGCCAATATCATAGGCCCAACCATCGCCCCCGATAATCCAGACGGACTTCTTGACGAGGCTATCCGCCAGGCTGACCAGATCCTTTGCGCGCGAGTCACTCGATTTAGCAAGATGATTCTTCAATTCTGCAACACGCTCGCGCTGAGCATCGATGCCAACCTCATCCGTTTGATTGGCGTTCAGGATTGCATCCACGAATTCCTGGCCAAGTTCCTTTTGGAAGAAAGCCAGTAATTCGCTCGCATATTCGTTCTGCTTATCGATTGTCAGTCGCATACCGAGACCGAATTCCGCGTTGTCTTCGAACAGCGAGTTCGACCAGGCGGGGCCGCGCCCTTTTGCGTCTACTGCCCATGGGGTAGTCGGGAGGTTGCCGCCGTAGATCGAGGAACAGCCCGTCGCATTGGCAATCACCGCGCGGTCACCGAACAATTGTGAGACCAGCTTTACGTATGGAGTTTCACCACATCCGGCACATGCACCGCTAAACTCGAACAACGGGCGCAGCAGTTGAGAATTCTTGATCGTCGATGGGTTGATCAACTTTCGATCCAGATCGGGAATTTCCATGAAGAAATCCCAATTCGTGGCTTCAACTTCACGCAGCGGTGGTTGAGGAGCCATGTTGATGGCTTTACGTCCGACTTGCGTCTTATCTTTCACCGGGCAGGCTTCCACACATAATGTACAGCCGGTGCAATCTTCGGGAGCAACCTGCACCGTATAAGCATAACCGGGCGAAAACTCTTTAAACTTCGAAGGCATGTGCTTGAATGTCTCAGGCGCGTGCGCGAGTAGTGTCTCATCGTACACTTTGTGGCGTATGACCGCATGCGGACAAACCATCACACACTTGCCGCATTGAATACAAATGTTTTCATCCCAAACGGGAATTTCCAGGGCGATGTTGCGTTTCTCCCACTGGGTTGTGCCTGTGGGGAAAGTTCCATCAACCGGGAAGGCGGAGACAGGGATATCATCGCCTTTCGCGCTGATGATCTCTCCGAGTACATTGCGGACGAAATCCGGCGCTTCGTTCGGGACTGAGAGCCGGCGCGTCGTCTTGGAAGTTGCCTCCGCTGGAACCTTCACCTCATAAAGATTGGCGAGTGTGCTATCGACCGCTTCAAAATTTTTCTTTACAACTGCTTCACCCCGTTTGCCATAGGTCTTCTCAATGGCTTTCTTGATCTCTGAAATGGCAGCCTCACGCGGAAGGATGCCACTGATGGCGAAGAACGCTGTCTGCATGATGGTGTTCATGCGTCCTCCCATGCCGGTTTTCTCAGCGACTTGATAGCCATTGATCACATACAACTTGAGTTTTTTCTCGATGATGGCATTCTGTACCTCGACGGGCAGGTGATCCCAGACTTCATCCGGGCCATACAAGCTATTGAGTAGGAACGTGGCGCCTGTTTTAGCATACTTGAGCATATCTACGCGCTCGAGGAAGGAAAATTGGTGACAGGCGACGAAGTTCGCCTGGTTCAACTCGATTAGATACGGCGCGCGGATGGGCTGCGGTCCAAAACGCAGATGCGACATTGTCACCGTGCCGGATTTCTTCGAGTCGTAATAGAAGTAACCCTGCGCGAAGTTGTCGGTTTCCTCGCCAATGATCTTGATCGAGTTCTTGTTCGCGCCGACAGTTCCGTCGGCACCAAGGCCAAAGAAAACACAACGGACGGTGTCTTCAGACTCAATAATGAACGATGTGTCGACCTCCAGACTGGTGTGCGCTACATCATCTTTAATGCCTACAGTGAAGTGATTCTTTGGTTCAGGTTTCTTCAACTCATCCAGCACAGCTTTCACCATGCCAGGAGTGAACTCTTTCGACGAAAGACCATATCGTCCACCAATGGTCTTGATATTTGACCCTTCGACTGCGCTCAGCCCAAGTCTCCCACCTTCCACCAGAGCATTAACCACATCCAAATACAGGGGTTCGCCAGAAGCACCAGGTTCCTTGGTGCGATCGAGCACTGCGATGGATTGTACGCTCTTCGGCAATGCCTGGATGAAGTGTTTCACTGAGAAGGGGCGGTATAGTCTAACCAGGATTACGCCGACTCTCTCACCTTTTGCTGCCAGGTATTTGACAGTCTCAACAACCGTCTCGCCGCCCGAGCCCATGATCACAACTACGCGTTCGGCATGAGGGTCACCGTAGTAATCGAACAGGTTATAGTTTCGGCCTGTGATCTTGGCAAACTGATCCATGGCTTCCTGTGTAATGCCCGGGACAGCAGCATAGTAGGGGTTTATCGCTTCGCGCATCTGGAAGTAGACATCCGGGTTTTGCGCGGAGCCACGCAGAACCGGGTGGTTTGGATTGAGGGCGCGTGCTCGGTGTGCGCGAATCAGGTCATCGTCCAGCAAGAGGCGAAGCTCTTCATCCGAAAGTTGGTGGATCTTGTTGACTTCGTGAGAAGTACGGAAGCCGTCAAAGAAGTGCAAGAAGGGAACCCGCGCTTTGAGTGTCGCAGCCTGGGCGATGGCGGCAAAATCGTGTGCTTCCTGTACGGAGTCGGAGGAAAGCAATGCCCAACCCGTCTGGCGAACTGCCATCACATCCTGGTGGTCACCATAAATAGATAAGGCATGCGCAGCGATCGCGCGTGCGGCCACATGGAAGACTGTACTTGTCAGTTCACCAGCGATCTTATACATGTTAGGAATCATCAGGAGTAGGCCCTGGGATGCAGTGAAGGTCGTGGTCAAGGCGCCAGTTTGAAGGGCGCCATGAACTGCGCCCGCCGCGCCGCCCTCGGACTGCATCTCGATAACGAGCGGCGTTGTACCCCAGAGATTCTTTTTGCCTTTGGCTGACCATTCATCAGCAAATTCGCCCATTCCAGATGAAGGGGTGATTGGGTAAATCGCGATGACTTCGCTCAGGCGATGTGCGACAGAGGCGGTCGCTTCATTGCCATCTGTCATGATGACTGGTTTCTTCATACTTGCTCCTTTGGAGGTAGGCTAAGGTGCCCGGATTTTCCAATTCGGAGCAAGTTTATCCCCCGCAAATAAAACCTGTTAGTTATGAATGGCTTAAATCCCGGTGCCTGTTGTCACATTTTGGATAGGATTGGTGGGAAATGAAAACAGGAGCATCAACGCTCCTGTTATAGGCAGTTTTTTTACTATTATTTTGTGGATGGAATCTCTTCCAGTTGGGTATATACCTGCAAACCACGCCTGTGTGCAACTTCGACCATAAGGTCAGCACCCTGTGATGCGCCACCGACACGCAGAACAGCCTCACATTTTTCCAGCAACCGCTCGGCAATCGGATGGAAGATTTCGTTGAAAGCTTCGTCACCGACCTGTGTCGATCCAGCTAGTTCGACGAGGGGCAGTGCAAACCACTCGCCCAAAACCGGGATATGTCCCAGACGAAAAATTGGCAAAGCAAAGGATTCCATAAAATGTACATTTTCCGCCATTTTTTGGAGGTCGTCTCCCGTCCCTGAGCGATACGGTCCGGCGATGAGAATCATCATCCGATCAGCCAAGGTATTTCTCCAAATGGGGTTTTGCGAGAAACAAAGCGGCCAGCGATTTCGCATCTGGTACTTCGCCATGTTCGGCCATTCTAACCGCTTGCTTCACAGATATTTTTTCCACTGAGAGAAACTCATCGGCGTCAGGATCGAGGGGATTCGGTTGTAAATCGGTGGCAAGGAACACACCCATGAATTCTGTGGAATAACCTGGCGCGAGATAAAATTCTCCGACTTTTGTAAGTGCGCCAGCCTCCATGCCCGTCTCTTCGCGGGTTTCACGCGCAGCACATTCTTCAAAGGGCTCATTCCCATTACGTGTGCCAGCCGGTAGCTCAAGCAGGTCTGTGCCTGCCGCGTGACGATATTGACGTACGAACCACATGTTCCCTTCATCATCAATAGGGATTACCACCACCGATCCACCATGCTCTACAATTTCCAACTTCGTTTCCGTTCCTTCCGGCGTTTTGAGATAATCTCGGCGGACCTTGAACGTACGTCCTTGCAGCAGCGTCTCGGATTTGATTAATTCAAATGGCATGGTCTTTTCCTTCGATCAGATATGGGCTGATTATAGTCAAAAGCCTGAGCGTGTTGCCCAGGCTTTTGGTATCTTCATTGCATCCGATTAGGGAATGGTCAGTCTCTGCCCGACTGTCAGTGCGGCGTTCACTGAAAGCCCATTGGCCTGCGCGATCAAAGCGGGATCAAGATCCCCATAATAGCAAGCTACACCGTAGATCGTTTCAGAGGAGACATCGACCGTGTAAGTGTCTGGATGATTATGCCACATTCGACTGCCCGGGAAGGGATTACCTGTTTGTGGGATCGTCAGCACCTTACCAGGGTACACTGTTTGGCTATCCACCAGCCCATTGAGCGCCAATAATTCTTCCGGGTCAACATTAAATCGACGGGCAATGCAGTATGGATATTCGCCATTTTGCAGTGTATAGGTAGCTGGTCTTGAACCAGCCGGAATGTTTGTCGCTGTGGGTCCAGTCTGTGGCGTTTGTGCTACGGCTAAGGTTGCAGTGAAGGTAGCGTTGGGAACGACCACCGGCGTGCCCGTTGCCGTAGCAGCTTGTGGTGTAATACCTGCCTGAGAAGTGGGTGATGCAAGCCCGGGGACGGTGGTGAGTTGTGCCAGCGCCGTTCCAGTAGCAAAGGCTTCTACAGGATCCATGGCGTCTGTGGGCCCTGGGGAAGCGAATAAGTTTTGTGAAACAGGGGTGAATGTAGCGGCGGGTGCTTGTGAATAAGCCTGCTCACAAGCGGATGTGATGATCATGACCAGCATCAGTGTGGAGACAATGATCATGTCTCTTTTCATTCTTGCCATAAATGTCTTCTCCTCAGTCTCAAGCGAAAGTTTGAATGATGGTAGCACATCACCTTTAATGCGTCAAGTTTCAGGATGGGATATTAGAGGGATGCTAGGAACTACATTCCATATTTGTCAAAATTTGACGAACCGTCGATTCAAATTCGTTTCGCGCGGGACCTTCGGCCTGTACTCGCTTCCAGACCTCGCACAATCCCTTGCGGATACTCTTATCGAGTGCCAAGACTGTGTTCGATAATTCCTGTGCTGATTCGAAGTTTCTCATCCGTGCCTGTGCCTCAACATATGCCAGCCACTCGAATGGGTCTTCAGGCCCATAACCGAGCGACACTGCTTCATCGACCAGTTCGATTACCTTTTTCCAATTTCTTTCCTGGTAAGCGAGTTCTGCCTTGGCGTAAAAATAACACCATGTGTGTTTTTGTTCAACTAGAAACGGTATGTTTGGCGTTGCAGCACTTATCACGATAATGTTGGAAGGATCGGAAAGCGGAATGGCCTCCACCAAAAACCGTGATTGCTGGGAATAGGTGATTTGATCTCCTCGTGCAGGATCCAACACGCGCAGACAGCCTCGTTCGGGCATGTATATCACGATCACTTGAGAGGTCGAACCGTGGAAATATATCGTTCTCATACCCACGTTGATTTCGCGATCTTTCTCAAGCGTGGGTAGCATTCCTCCACCCAGCCGGATCTCTGAATAAATAATGGAATAGGCCAGATCAGACCCTGTGTGTTCCGGCGCGTACATCCAATTGATTGGCGCGGTGAAGGACAAATCCGTTTCATAATCGACCGGCAGCACGTCGGTCAAGAGCGTCGTGTTGGCCCGCATGGCTGGGATACGCCATGCCAGTTGCTGGAAGAACTCCTGCTGCTTCTCCCAGTCCCTCCGGAAGATGTTGGCATTAAAGAATTGTTGTCCGATGCTGAGGGCAATCAATAAAGCGAAAATGTAATTCTTTACACTTCGATGCTTTATCAAGAATTCTATAAACCCTACAATAAACAAACTTCCACCGAGCATCATCGAAATCATGAAACGATCATTGCTCGATTGAAGCGTGAGGGGCAAGCCTGCCACTACAGATGGTACTCGTCCAAGCAAGAGCCCCGCAGTGCCTATCAGGATGGCAGGAATTGGGAATGCTTTTGTTTCAGCTTCACCTTTTCCAGATTTTGAAAGATAGAAAAGAAAATAGAGGAAAGCCATGGATATGAATATTAGAGTCAGCATCGTGGATGGCGTGGTCAGGGATTTCGAAATCAGCACAACTATTTGCAGCCAGGCATAAAAACCTCCTTTCCATAGAGCCTCTCCCATTGTCGATAAGAGTTGTAAGAACGTTAGAGGGTTTTTAACCACTTCTACATCGTATGAGTCGTATGTTCCTATTGTATAGAAATACGCAATCCAGGCAATATTCCCTAACCAGACAAAAAGATAGGGCAGCCAGAATCGTAGCGATTGTATGAAGTGTTGGCGGTTTTCATTGAATTTGTCTGAGAGAATTACCCAGATAAACAAGAAGCGCAATGGCTCCAAACTTATAAAATATTCGGTGGGAAAAACGCCGGCCAGTAAGAATAAGAGCGCACCTAAAGTATAGGGCAGGAATTTATCTTGAGCACGCAGGGCGCGCGCTGTAAGGGCGAACGATAGAAGATAGAAAAGGAAGGGAATCCATTCCTGATTGATGTGTGTAAGCGCCACCCAATGTTGGCTGTAACCTGGGAAGAGCAGGAAAAGCAAACCGGCAATACGTGTCTGTCGCTGGTGCTGTGGCCAAATCTGTCGAAAGATAGTCCAGGCCAAAACGCCAGAGAGGAAGCGGATAAGGAGTGCGAAGATCTGCCAGTAGAGTGGCTCCGGTGGGATTAAGCTGGTTGTTACAAAGAAGATCGGTCCTAAAAAGGGGCGTACTCCTGTGAAAGCCTGGAAGAAGGCTTTTGGCCCTTGAAATCTCGCAATCCAGGCGAAAGGCCAATCGTCCCAATAAAACCCAGTGAATGGCAGGAACAAACCATATGCAACCATGGTCAGGACAGCCATAACGATAGGAATAGACTTTTCTTCAGCAGGTGAAAACTTCATGCAGCACTTTAGCAATAAAAAGTATTCTCGAGACCGGATCACTGCCTTCGAGTGTTTCTGATGCTTGCTTTTGGATTCTGGGAGGGTTATTAGCTCACAGCAAATACCTGGATCGGCTGCTGTTTACCCTTGAACATAACAGGGCCAAGCGCTTCCATTCTAACCTCTTTCGATAGGCCCTCGCTGGTGTTTTGGTCAATCAGGAGCGGTCTGCCGACTATTTTTGTATAATCCTCAATGCGGGCTGCGGCATTCACAGCATCGCCTACGCATGTATACGTCGCGCGGTGTTGCGTTCCGGTGTACCCGGCAATGACACTGCCTGATGCAATACCGATTCCAATCCTGATGGCCTTTTTCTTTTGCCTGGCGCGTTCCGCATTAAATAGGTTAAGCTGGTCGATCATTTTAAGCGCGGCATTAACTGCAAGCACGCGATGATTCATCTCCTGGACGGGGGCGCCGAAGATCGCCATGAACCCATCGCCTTCCATTTGATTCACGGTTCCATGATTTTCGGTGATGGCGTCGAACATCAAGGCAAAGTAATCATTGAGCATTTCGATGGTGGCGGCGGGTTCCTGATTTTCGCTGATGCTGGTAAACGAACGAATATCTGCAAACATCACCGAGGCAGTAACATATTTTCCGCCCAGTGAAAAACCCTCACGCAACAACTGCTCGGCGACCTCGGGCGTGGCGAACGTGTGAAAAAGCTTGCGTTGTTCGTCACGCAAGCGTTTCTTTTCAAGGCTGGCATTCACGCGTGCCTTCAAAAAGATCGGATTCAACGGTTTGACGAGATAATCCTCCGCGCCCATCTCGATGCACTTCACCACGCGGTCGAGTTCATCAGAAGCCGAAGTCATAATCACCGGGATATCGCGCAATTGGTTATCAGTCAACAAGGCTTCGAGCACTTCAAAGCCGTTCATCGCGGGCATATCAATATCCAACAGCAACACATCGCATCGACGGGAGCGTAGCATTTCCATGGCTATACGGCCATTTTCGGCATTTGACACATAATGCCCTTGCTGTTCCAATGCACGCGTAAGCAACAACCGATTGAGACGGTTATCATCCACTACCAGCATTTGACCCGGCTCGTGTGAAGTCTTCATGATTTCAAATCCCTTAGTTCATCCCGAACGGAGGCAAACGCCTCTTCCAACGCCTTCAGCTTGTCACCTGTTTCAAGGAGTCTGTTCTCCTTCCCCAGCCGCTCCAATTCCTTGGCCAACTCCGCCAGTTGACCTGCCCCGAATGTCGCCGCGTTCGATTTCACGGAATGTGCAGCGCGGCGAAACGCATCGGCGTTGTTGATAACTAGCGAAGTCCTGATTTCCTCAATCAGTTTCGGCGAGTCCTCCAGAAAGGTATCAATCAGTTCGTTGATAAAATCCGCACCAGACATTTCCTTGAGCTCATCGAAAGTGGCTTTGTCAATCAAAGGCATGAGAATCTCCGTTTGTTTTCCAATTGATAGGGAGTCGTGTTTGTTATTTTCTTTCCACTTTCAATAACGCCTCTTGCAACTCGTTGACCCGGATCGGCTTGGAGATGTAGTCTTCCATACCGGCGGTGATGCACATCTCTCTGTCGCCCTGCATGGCATTGGCAGTCATAGCAATAATGCGCGGTTGTTTCAAGCTGGTCAACTGGCGGATGCTACGCGTGGCGTCCAAGCCATCCATTTCAGGCATCTGTATATCCATCAAAATAACATCATAGATCTGGCGTTTAATGGATTCGACCGCTTCCAATCCATTGGAAGCCACATCGGCGCGGTAACCCATCTGTTCCAGGACCCTCAATGCGAGTTTTTGATTTACTGCATTGTCTTCAGCGAGGAGAATTCTCAACGGATGGCGGGTGCCAAATTCAGGATCCAGTTTGACACGCTCTGCAACCGCTGAGATTGGCCGATCCTCCCGTGTCCGGGTTTTCATGAAGAGGCTCACCAGTGTATCGAATAGCTGGGACTGTTTGATCGGCTTGGTGAGATACGCCGAGAAGAGCGCCTCTTCCACGCCCGCCTCCCGCCGACCGAGGGAACTGAACAACACCAATGGCATTTTGGCCCCACCCAGGCGGATCTGTTTCGCCAACTCCACGCCATCCATCTCAGGCATGTGCATATCAATTACGGCGACATCGAAGGTCTCATCGCTTTGGAGCCATTCCAGGGCAACACTGGGTGAGTCCGTGTCTTGGGTGCTCATTCCCCATTTGGAGGTTTGCACATAGAGGATATGGCGATTGGTGGCATTATCGTCCACTACCAACACGCGTTTACCCTGGAGTTCTGATTGCTTCCCCAGGAAGTCACGTCGTTTCGCTTCCGGGAGTTGGACAAGCGGTGCCTGAATGGTAAAACTGAACGTTGAACCTTTGCCTACGCCCTTACTTTCCGCCCACATCAGGCCGCCCATCATCTCAGCCAATCGACGGCTGATGGCGAGGCCCAACCCGGTGCCGCCGTACTTGCGGGTGGTGGAGGAATCGGCTTGAGAAAAAGATTGGAAAAGACGACTCATTCCCGCTTCCGAAAGACCGATGCCCGTATCTCGAACAGAGAAGGTAAGCTCAACATTTTCGGGCGTGA
>Ga0114129_10012496_pt1 | contig 12088 bp, 6 predicted proteins | sample RhiMetdeltSRZDD1_FD_80071 | JGI IMG/M metagenome (GOLD analysis project Ga0114129, IMG submission 80071) | Populus rhizosphere microbial communities from Tennessee, USA - Rhizosphere MetaG P. deltoides SRZDD1 (version 2) (version 2) | ecosystem: Host-associated > Plants > Roots > Rhizosphere >...
TCATCTCTTCGAACAACGCCTGCCCGAAGCCAAACACTGCGCAGCCTTCCAGTTGCAACTCGCATAAGCGCGGATTGACGACGCGCCCGGCGAAGACGACCGGAGCCAACTGAAGGACTTTGATCTTGCCGGTCTCGACATCGACTTCGACTTCACAACCGATCGCCCCCTGATGCCAGTGAACGGAGCCGATACCCTGTCCGGTTTCGAGATCCAAGCCGCCGCGCGTGCTGAATGCGCCGCGGCCGATCAAATTGCCTTGATTGCTGCGCAGCGCAATCTCGCCATAAGTGAGCGAACGGCTCGGGCTGCCCCGAACCGTCACTCTGCCTTCTTCCAAAAGAAGATCAGCCACCGACACTTCGAGCAACTCGGCGGCGTACTCTGCCAGTTGTCGCTTGAGATCTGCGGCGGCTTTGCCGATGGCCCCGCCCATCGAATACGTCGTGCGGCTCGAGCTGGTTTGCTGGTCGTAAGGGGTAAGGTCCGTGTCCGGATTCGAAACGGAAATGCGGGCCAGCGGCGATTGCATCACTCGCGCGGCGATCTGCGCCAACACGGTTTTGGCGCCCTGGCCGAGCTCGACGCTGCTGGTCAAAACATTGAGGCTGCCGTCTTCGTTGAGTTTCAGCGCCGCCACCGAAGTCGAAGGTGTAATCGTCGCCTTGATGACCAGAGCCAGTCCCTTGCCGCGGCGCAACCTGCTTTGCCGGGCCGGAGCGGCATCCTGGTTGAGCCAGCGCGCATCGCTCGATGACCAATTCACCGCTGCCGCGGCTCGTTCCAAGAGCTCGTCGTAATGCGTATCAGCCAACTTTTCGCCGGTGGCGAAGAGGTCGTCATGACGCAGCAAATTTTTCCGGCGGAATTCTACGGGGTCGAGATGCAGCTCTTCAGCGATGCTATCCATCTGAGTTTCGTAGGCCCACACCGCTTGCGGCACGCCAAAGCCGCGCAGCGCCCCCGCCGGCACAACATTGGTCCAAACCGCGCGGGAGTCGATGCGCACATGGGGAATCCTATACGGCCCCGACATCGCCGAGCCGCCATTGCGCGCGACGACGGGACCGATATCGCTGTACGCGCCGGTATTAAAGTCGGCGCTCACTTCGCGGGCCATCAGGGTGCCGTCTTTCATCACGCCGGTTTTGATCCGGATCGTAGCCGGATGTTTGCATACTGTGACAAATTCTTCTTCTCTGGTCAGGACGATTTTCACCGGTCGATTCGACTTGAACGCCAGGAATGCCGTAATCGGCTCCAATCTAAGCGAACCTTTCGAGCCGAAGCCGCCACCCAAGGTTTCGACGATCACGCGCACGCGGGCCAACGGTAAGTTGAAAAGCTCCGCCATTTGCGCGCGCACCGCGTGCGGCATCTGCGTCGAAGTCCACAAGGTCAGTTTGCCCTGGAAGAATTGCGCGACGGTCACATGGGGCTCGAGTGGAACATGCTGCGCCGGCGGTGAGTGAAAGACATTTTCGAAAACAAAATCGGCTTGGCGAAAGCCGTCTTCGACGTCGCCGCGCCGGAGCTTGAAGTGGCTGCACAGATTGCTGCCGCCGGGAAGATCCTGGATTAACTTGCTGAACATCGCCTGCTGCTCGGGCCGTGGATCATGCACCAGCGGCGCACCGGGCTTGAGTGCTGCCGATTCATCGAACACCGCCGGCAGTTCTTCGTATGCAACGTCAATAAGCGACAACGCCTCCTCGGCAACGTCCTCGTTCACCGCCGCCACCGCGGCCACCGGATCGCCGACAAAGCGAACTTTGTCAAACGCGACCACCGACTGATCGCGAAAGATGCGCCCGTATTTGCCGCGATAACCCGTCTGCGAACCGAAATCGCGGCGCGTTAGCACCGCGCCGACTCCCGCCAGCCGTTCCGCCTGGGTTCCATCTACATGAACGATGCGCGCGTGCGGCACGGGGCTGCGCGAAATCTTGCCGATGAGCATTCCGGGCAGCTCGACATTGAGCGCGTAACTGATGCGCCCCGTAACGCGCTCTTCGGCATCGAGCATGGGAATAGATTGACCGACGGCCAAAGTCAATTTTTCTCCTTTACTACAAGATTCGCTTAACGGAAGGTCAGTATTTTCTCCTCTTTAAAAAAGAGGGACAGAAATCAAATCCCCCTTAATCCCCCTTTGCAAAGGGGAAGATTGTTTAGAGCCGAAAATAAAGAAATTTGCATCCCATGATTCGCTGAAATATTAGTTTCCTGCGAGCATCTGTTGCATCGCCCGTCGCGCCATGACCCGAATGATCTGTTGCCGATACCAGGCCGAGCCGCGTAGGTCCGAGAGCGGTTCGATGCCCGTCGCGTATGCGCCGGCGATCTCTTCGATCAATGAATCGCTCAAGTGCCTGCCGCGGGCCATCGTCTCGGCGGATGCAATTTCTTGGGGAATTTCGGACACGGCTCCCGCGACCAAGCGGAGATCTTTGCAACTGCCATCCGATTCGCTTTCTGAGACCACAGCCATGCCGACACAGGGGCGATCCTCGGACGACCGCGAAACGTACTTCAGATAAGTTGCGCGGCTGCCAGGCGCTTGATCGGGAACAATCAACTCGGTGAGAATTTCATCCGGCGCCAGAACGGTTTCATAGAAACCTTTGAAAAAATCCGTCAACGGAATTTCCCGCTCACCCTTGACGCTTCGCGCCTTGACTCTGGCGCGTAACGCAACGAGAACACAGGGAGGATCCGAGGCATAATCAGCCTCGGTTAAATTTCCGCCGACCGTGGCCGCATTGCGTATGCGGATGTTGCCCACTTTGGCGAATGTCTGAGCTAGAACGGCATGTTTCTCACGGACAATCGGCGATATCTCAGCTTCACGAATCGTCACCAACGCGCCGATTCTGAGACCGGTCCCGGGTTCATGACGGATGCTGCGCAGCTCTTGCAACCGCCCCAAGCTCAGCAGCGTCGCCGGCGCGATCAAACGGTTTCGCAGCATGATCACCAGCGCGGTGCCGCCCGAGACGATCTTGGTCTCGTCGCTGTGCTCGCTCAGAAGTGAAACCGCTTCGTTGAGGGAAGTTGGTTGCAAGAGTTTGATGTTTGGCATTGTTGTCAGCCGATCCTCTCCCGACCTCGGCAGGGCGCAGCATGCTGCGCCCCTACGATTTGCATTCTTTGCGGTTGATTCCGCTTTGTGTCCTTAGCCGCTCCTTTGTTTTTCCAGCGCGCGGAGGACTTTCTCGGGGGTGATCGGTAAATCGAGAAAATGACAACCAACCGCCCGGCTAATCGCGTTACCGATCGCCGGTCGCGCCGGAGGTATGGCGGTTTCGCCTACGCCATGAACATCGGTTATGCCGTGCGGCTCTAGCATATGAACGGTCAGCTGCGCCGGCACATCTTGAAAAGAGGGGATCATATAGTCCGAAAGGTTCGGATTGGTGATGCTTCCATTGGTGTCTTGAATGACTTCCTCGAAAAGCACTTGTCCAAGGCCGAAGGTGGTCGCCCCCTCGATCTGCAACTCGCAAAGACGCGGATTGATTATTTTGCCGGCATAAAGTTCAGCATGGATACGCGGCACGGTGACTTGCCCGGTTTCCGTATCGACTTCCACCTCACAGACGACCACTGCGGGATGCCACTCCGCCGAGCCGTAGCCCTGGCCGGTCTCAAAATCCATTACGACCGGGCTGCCGTCAGGGCCCGATCCGGAAACAAACACGCCGTGACCCAAAATATTGTTGGCTTTGCTCATGCGAATCGCATCAACGTAGGAGAGCGATTTGCCGGCAACGCCACGGACCATGATCTTGCCGTCTTGCAACACCAGATCTTCCTGGTTCGCTTCGAGATGAGCAGCCGCGATGTCGCGCAGTTGATTCTTGACGTCATCTATCGCTTGCCGAATCGCCGTGCCCATGCAAAACGTCGCCCGGCTTGCCGCAGTCATTAGATCGAAGGGAGTGAAGGCGGTATCGGGCTCGGAAATGCGCACCCGTTCCACCGGTAGGCTAATCTCGCTGGCGGCAATCTGTGCCAGGGCGGTTTTCAAGCCCTGACCCATCTCGACGGAGCTGGTGAGAACATTCAAACTGCCGTCGGCGTTCAGCTTCACTGTCGAAGTCGATGTCGTCGGCGTGGCCATGCCTTTGACGATCACGCCGATGCCTTTGGCGCGGATCTTATTGCCTTGACGGACCACCAGCGGACCCTTTTGCCAAGCGATCTTTTCAACCGCCGAGGCGATCAGTTCGTTGTAATGCATTTCCGGCATCGGCTCACCGGTGGTAAAAGAGTCGCCCTTTTGCAGAACATTTTTGAGCCGTAACGCAACCGGGTCGATCGCCAGCGCATCAGCGATGATATCCATCTGCGTCTCATGGGCCCACGCCACTTGCGTGATGCCGTAGCCGCGGAACGCCGCGGAAGGGGCGGTGTTGGTGTAGACGCCGTATGAGTCCATGTAGAGATGCGGCACGCGGTAGGGCCCGGTCGCGGCGTAGCCGCGGGTAATCAAATTGGGTGACGTGTCGCCGTAAGCGCCGGAGTTGTAATAGCAGAGCGCTTCGACCGCCATCAAAGTGCCGTCCCGTTTGACGCCGGTTTTAAGCTTGATCTTGCACTCATGCTGCACGCCGAGCAAAAAGCACTCGGCGCGTCGCGCCGCGATCCGCACCGGCCGCCCGCTTTTCTTCGCCAGGATCACCGCGGCTGGTTCCAGTTTGGAATTGAGCTTGCCGCCGAAGCCGCCGCCGAGGGTAAACACGATCACGCGCACGTCGGCGATCGGCACTTTGAAAATGCTCGCCAGTTGGCGCTGGATGACATGCGGATTCTGATTGCAGGTCCACACCGTGATTCGCCCGTCGGTTACCTGGGCGACGACGACGTGGGGTTCGAGCGCGACGTGATTGACCGCAAGCGAACGATACGTGTTGTCGAAAATTTGATCGGATTGGCGAAAACCTTGGTCGAGATCGCCTTTGCGTTGCTTGAACAGGTGGACGATATTCGTCCCTTCCAGAGAACGCGCAGTGACATCGGGGCGCCCGGGAATTACCCGACGCGGCCCAGGGTACAGCAACGGCGCGCCGGGCTTCAGCGCTGCTTCCGCGTCGAACACTGCCGGCAACTCTTCGTACTTGACGTCGATAAGCTCCAGCGCCTCCGCTGCCGTGTCGGCGTCCACCGCGGCGACGGCCGCCACCGGCTCGCCGACAAAGCGGACTCGATCCAATGCCACCGGCGTCTGATCTTGAAGAATCAGACCGAAATAGGGATCGATGTGGTCACCGACCAGATCATCGCGCGTCAGCACAGCGCTAACGCCGGGGAATTTTGCCGCCCGCGAAGCGTCGACTTTGACAACGCGCGCGTGCGCGTGGGGACTGCGGAGCATGCAGGCGTGCAGCATGCGCGGCAATTCGAAATTCAAAGTGTAGTCGATGCTGCCGCTCACCCGCAGCCGTGAATCCACCATGCTGATCGCTTGCCCAACCGCCATCTGTTTTCCTCGTCGATCTATCTAAAACATGTGCCGGATCTGTATCCGTATTACATCCTCCCCCTGTGGGAGAGGATTGAGGTGAGGGTGATTCTGCGTTCCGATGCCCTCACCCTTCCCTCTCCCAGAGGGCGAGAGTTAAAACAAATCCCTTGAGGCTGCAGCCCCGATTTAAAGCACACGGCAAAATTAATCGTCTCTCTTCTTACTTCAGTATCCAACCCCACTTTTCATGGATTTTTTTCGTCCGCTCGGGCGTGCTGATGATATCGCCGGCCAGCGGATGGTGCTTCCATGTAAACGGCGTGGTGGCGTCGATGATCATGCGTGAGTTGGCGTTGAGCTCGCGCTTATCAGGAGCGATGGCCATGTCGATGCGGCTGCCTTTGGTGTCCTTGATGATCTCGACGCCGCGCTCGGGATCGCAGCGAGCGACGATTGCCCAGACCACGTCTTGAATACTGGTTACATCGACGTGGTCGTCAACGACCACGGTCAATCGATTCATGTCGATCCCGCCGCCGCACTGCGAGGCGATTAAGCCGGCTTGTTTCGCATGGCCGAGATATTGAGTCTGAAGCGCCACGACGGTCATCAGGCGATTGCCGCCCTCGGGTGGACACCAGACGCCGCACACTCCGGGTACGCCGGCCTTTTCCAATTGGTCCCAGATCATCCCGGAACGGAGATAGACCAGAAACCGATTATCCTCATGCGGCGGCTTGCCCTGCGGACAGCCCAGAATGATCGGATCGTCACGATGGTAGATCCGATCAATGCGCACGACACGCTCTTTTTGATAGCCGTCCTGATAGTAGCCCATCCATTCGCCGTAGGGGCCTTCTTTAGTAAATTGGTCCGTCGTAATGAAACCTTCGAGAGCGATCTCGGCTTGGGCCGGAATCGGCAGACCGGTGATCTCGCCGTGGATGACTTCAATGGGCTCGCCGCGCACGCCTCCCGCCCAATCGAGCTCGCTCTGGCCATAGATCGGACCCTCGGCGCACGCAGCCAAAAACAGCAGAGGGTCGGTGCCGACGACGGTGACGAGCGGGCAGGGCTCCCCGCGCTGCATATATTTTTCCTTGATGATGCCGCCATGGTGCGGTGGCGCGGCGCGGATGCCGATACCGTTCTTGTCGAATACTTGGTTGCGATAGGTGCCGACGTTGATACTGCCGGTGTCGGGATCGCGCATAATATTGAAGCTCGCGGTGCCGATGTACCGACCGCCGTCGTCTGGGTGCCAGATCGGCGCAGGGAATAGAGTCAAGTCTACATCGCGATCGCGCAGAATATTTTCCTGAACTGCGCCGCGTTTAACGACCACGGGCGGAATCGGTGTAAAGCCTTTCAAACGTTCGCGCCAGAATTGTAATAGCCGATCATGAGACGCTTCGGCGGGATCCAATCCCAAGGTCACGGCTTGCCGCTTGATCGACCCCATGCTGTTGACCAGGACGCGATAACCGGGCGCGAAATTCGAAATCTCATCGAAGAGGACGCAGGGACTGCCCTCGATATGATCGAGCATTTCGGTGATGGCGCCGATATCTTCTTCGGAGTTGGCGCCTGTAACTCGCTTCAGTTCACCGAGTGCGTCCACCCGCGCGAGCCATTCCCGTAAATCATGCCACTTGGTCTCAGCGGCTTGGGTCGGCAGCGGCTTGGCCATCTATTTGCCTCCTCTAAGATACGCCAGGTCTCCCTCGGCTAGTGGCCGCACGTAATCTCCGGGGTTCATGCGCGCTTTAACGTCCGGAGGAACGCGGGTTGCAATGGGGAAATTGCCCGCCGACAAGGGTCTGGTGCAATCAAAAATCAGCTTGGTTTCGAGTGTGCCCTTGTCGTCGCGGCGGTAGCCGTAGGTGGGCGGATTCAATCGGCTGCCAATGGAATTATTGATAACGACGAGATCCTTGTCGGCTTGGAATCGCGTCGCCAAGGCCCACAGCACATCCGCTTCATTGGTAACGTCGATGTCATCATCAACGATAAAGACATGTTTAGTTGCCGGGCTATAAGCCATGATGCTGAACGCGGCAAGATGGGGCTCGCCGTCGGCGACTTTCTTCATTGAGATGTACGCGTGATTGCGCGCCACGCCGGAAATCGGCAAGTAAAGATTCTTCACGTTGGGGCATACGTCACGCGCTCGATTGAGCAAAAAACCCATCCGCGCCAAGCCACCGATCGCCGAGTGCTCACTGCTCGCATTGAACACATCGATGTAGATCGGATCACGCCGCATGGTGATCGCCGTCACTTTGATGACCGGATACGGACCGACGCCGGTGTAGTAACGCGGATATTCCCCAAATGGTCCTTCCTCGCGCTTGTTTTCCGGGCTTGGATCGAGCACCCCTTCGATAACGATCTCCGCATGTGCGGGCACGTCGAGGTCAACGGTCTCGCCCGGCACAACTTCGAGAGGCTGCTGCAGGAGTCCGCCGGCGACTTCCAATTCACCGCCCATGCCGGGAGGATTCGTCGTACCGGCGAGCAGCAGGCACGGATGATGTCCGATCGCCATCGCCACCTGCATCGGCTGCTTGCGTTCACGGTGCTCAACGAGAATATAATTACCGCCCTGAAACGCGCCGGTCATAAAACCGACTTCGTGTGGCCCGTGAAGCATAGAGCGATAGATGCCGGCATTTTGCACGCCGGTTTTCGGGTCGCGCAAAATGAAAACCGCCGAGGTGATGTATTTGCCGGAGTCGAGCTCCTGGTGGCGCAGGATGGGGAGCTTGGTTACGTCGGCGTCAGCGCCTTTCCAGACGATCTCTTTGACTGGCGCCTGTGAGCGATCCACCCGTTTGGTGGGAATGGGTGAATTCTCGCGACGGCCAAATTCTTCGACCATCCCCTGAAGGTTTGAGTCGATGGCGAGAGCGAGTCTTTCGTAAGTTCCTTGCAGATTGATCAGCAGCGGGATCGACGAGCCCTTGATCTTGCGAAACAGCACGGCGGGATAGTTCGGATAGCGCCCATCCGTGCGCATTTGATCGACGATCGCCGTCGCCTCGAAAACCGGATCGATTTCTTTGTCGACGACCATCAATTGTTTCGGGTCGTATTCGATCAGCTTTCGCAGATAACCGCGCAGATCTTTTGGCGCCGTCAATGCTTTGTCAATCTGCGGTTCGCTGTGGGACGCCACCTCTGTTAATGCCGGCTGCCGTGCCATTTCTGTTTCTCCCTTCGCTTCTTCTGAAGCAAAAATTCACATTAACCGAAACGAGCCAATTCGCTTCGTCGCTGCGCGTGTTTAGCGATTGAGAAATTCGTAAGCTCGCCTTTGGTGGCTCATATCTTCTAATTCTTCGGGTGTAAAGGGTTTAGTAATCTTAAGCGCCTCGCGGTAGATATCGATCTCTTTCTGCACGGCGTCTCGAGGCTTGGTGCCATCCTTGCTGTACACCGCCATCACCGTCGCTAAAGCTTCGGCGGCGACGGTGGAGTCGATTTTGTGGATCCTTAAAATGTAATCCACCAGCTCGCTATGATTTTTTGGCTCGCGCATGTAGACCATGGTCCGAAGTACGGCGCGAATCACCGACAGTGCCTTGGTTGGAAAGTTTTTGAGCGTATCCGAAGAAGGCAATAACCCGATGCCGCTCAGCGGCGCGTAGTCCTTGGCATCGGCTAACCGGTTAAACCCTCTCACTTGGGTCTCCTCGGCGAAGGGCGGAGGCAGCACGGCCGCGGCGAGTTTCTTGGACATCAAGGCGGTGCGAGAGCTTTCCGTGCTTTGAGTATAGAAAAAATTTACCGCCACAGGATCGACGCCGTTTCCTTTGATGATCTCCCGCGCCGCTATCGCGGTTGCGTCGGTTAGCGCGACGGCACCTACCGATTTGCCCATGAGGTCGCGAACACTTTTGATTTCCGGCGCGGCCATCAGGGCAAAAGTTACGTACTGTTGAATGTACAAAACACGCTTGATCGGCAGTCCCCGCATGGTCGCGGAAATTCCGGCTCCAACCGTGGTAGAGAAATCCAGCTCTCCGGCCACGAGCGCGGCGATCGCCGTTGGCGGTGACATCAGCACCAGATCCACATCGACATTCTCACGCGCAAAGAAGCCTTTGTCCTTACCGAAAAATAGCGGCATGGAGGTTAGGCTCTTGGTCGGGATGTGAATAATTGCCCGTATGTTGGATTGCGCCGAACACCTGGCCGAAGGAAAGAATACGAGAGCAGCAATCAACCCGCCAGCAAACCGTAATACTTTGATTCTCATCCTTGTCCTAATCGCCGAAATACAATCTGTTAGGATTGTCGCTCAACATCGCTGAAACAAGCGCAGTATCGAGATGCGGTCGTCGACGAATTTTCTCCACCGCTCCCGGAAAGAAACAATCGTGATGCGGAAAATCGGACGCGAACACGAGCGTCTGGGCGCCAACGGTCTCAGCAACATAGGGCACGGCCTGCTCCTCGAGCTCGAAAGAGACAAAACACTGGCGGCGAAAATAAACGCTCGGTCGTTCTTTTAAATGAGGCAATTCGAACCGATAGGTCTCGGCGTGCTCATCCATCCGCTCTAGCCAATAGGGAACCCAACCACAGCCTGCCTCCATAAAGCCCACGCGTAGGCGGGGATGGCGCTCCAGAACACCACCGAGAATCAGGCTAGCCGCCGCGGTCATCTGTTCCATGGGATGCGCGTGCAAATGAAAAAGTGAGTAGCGGTCAAATCGTTCCGCGCCGGCCGTCGGCAAACGAATACCGGTACTGACATGCACCAATGCCGGAACGTTGAGTTGCTCGACCACGCTCCAAAGGAGCTCATAGGCCGGATGATCAAGATTACGGTGGTCCACCGGGTGCGGCGAGATAAACAGGCCGCGATGGTCCAGTTCCGCGACGGCGCGCTCTGCCTCTTTCACTGCCAGCTCTGGCTCCTGAAGCGGGATCATCGCAATCCCGAGTAGCCTCTCTCTGTTCGGCGCGCAATGTTCGGCTAACCAATCGTTGTAAGCGCGAAATAGCGCCGGCGCGAGTTGGGGATGGCGGACACCGCCGAGACGAAGCGCGTGCGTCGGGAAGAGAGCGACCCTGTCGATGCCTTCGTCATCCATCACTTTGAGGCGAGTCTCAGCGTCGGCAGCCAGTTGAAGAAGATCCTGGCGACCGGTTTCAGGAATGAAGCCCAATGGAAAACGACTCGTCGGGCCATCGTTGCCCGTGCTGTTGCCGTTCTCTAGCCCTGGAGTTTTGCTGAGAACGTCACGCAGCGACGCGTCCAGGTAACGTAGCCAAATATCACTCGGTTCAAACACATGCGCGTCGGCGTCAATAACTTTCTCTGTGCTCGGCACTCACCGCCTCCTGTATTACCAGCATCGATCGTTAGTCACTTTCCTCGGGCAAATCTCGTCTCTCTTTGGCTCTCCAGTTATTTGAATTACCGCCGGCATACTGGCGATTCTGATGCCTCCCCCTCCTTGATCCTCCCCCGCACGGCGGGGGAGGAAAGAGGTGGGGGCTTGTTCGCATCTAGTGCTCGTGCTGTCGCCGCCGAGTGTCGATGGCTCAAGCCGCGCGCAGCGTGTAGTTGATGGCGATCCTTTCGGCGCCGTAAAACTGCTGTAAAAATTCTTCTTGATCGGTGAAAGGCCGGTTGGGCACGAGTCGACCCTCGAAGGATAGCTTCAGAGGATTCACGTCAAAGGGGAAAGGAAGCACTACCGCGTCGTTTCCATTGAGAACGTCGATTGTCAGAGTAACATTCGGCCGGTCAGGGGAAACCGGCACGGCAAGGCCGCTCAATGTCTGTGTCGGACCGTTTTTCCTGGCCCGACTGTTGAACGGATAACGGTTGCAAACGAACTGCGCGAACTGATCGAAAACCTCCAGCAGATTAAAATTGGTCCAAAGATGCTTCTCGTTGGTCACATCAGCCAATTCCTGGTTTTTCTTCAACATCGGCAGCCATCCGGCGCGCAATTCTTTTTGCTCGGCGATGAATTCCTGCACAGCGGCGTCGCCGGTATAGTCGGGCATCGATGGCAACAGCCCCATGCCTTTAGTCAACAACGCTTCGCCGTGCATCGAGACGAAATAGGCGGCGTAGAGGTCTCGCGCCGCGAGCCGCTCGATGGCGCGGCGATACAGATCCAACCATACCCCTTGACCTAGGTGTTTGATGCTGCCGATATAATCCGATGGGTAACCCTGCTCGTTGACGGAAGGTTTGATTTCCCAGTCCCACCATCCGCTATCGTGCTCTTGGGCGGCGAGCACCATTGAGGTGTATGGTTGCAGCCTGGCGAACTGATCGTTGCCCCAGTGCGCCGCCAATACTCCTGCGATGCGTGAGTGATCAGTCTGCAGGATTAGTAATAATCTCGAATCATCGTACGTGCACACCATCATAGGCTTGATCCTCGCTTCTAGAGAAATGCGCTACCCTTGCTGTTTCATTATGTTACTACACGCGACGACTAATCCTTGTCCAATATATATTATTCATGATACGCATAGAAAAAAGGGTATGTTTTCCTTAAACAGGTAGAATCAAGTCTATGACATTCCATCAGCTTGAAATATTTGATGTGGTCGCCGATCAAATGAGCATTACGGCCGCCGCGCGAAAGA
>Ga0114129_10012497_pt1 | contig 12088 bp, 10 predicted proteins | sample RhiMetdeltSRZDD1_FD_80071 | JGI IMG/M metagenome (GOLD analysis project Ga0114129, IMG submission 80071) | Populus rhizosphere microbial communities from Tennessee, USA - Rhizosphere MetaG P. deltoides SRZDD1 (version 2) (version 2) | ecosystem: Host-associated > Plants > Roots > Rhizosphere >...
ATGATGAACGCGTTCTTCGACTTCACAGTTGACGATCAGAGCCTCTTGAAGCCGGAGCGCGCGGCGAAGGGTTCCGGGAATTAGGATCTCCCGCGGCTGACTGAACGCAAGTCGTTGCGATTATGTGGACACAAGGAAGGGCTGCCGCACGCGCGACAGCCCTTCGTGGTTTATGACAGTCCTATTGGAACTACTTCACGTCGAACGAACCCGTCAAGACGTCGGTGCCCCATTGGACCTTGAACGCGGCCTTGCCTTTCGCGTCGGCAAGCGAGATCGTGACTTGATCGACCGAGTTCTTTGCCTTCTCAAGCTTGAGCGGGACCTCGGCAACGAAGCCGTCCGTCTGCGGAGGCGCGCCCCACAAACGCCGGCCGTTTTGTCCTTCCGTTTTTGGATGAAACGCTAGTGCCCAGCTATTCTCTCCGGTTCGTCTAACCCACAGCGTGTACGTGCCGGCTTTTACTGTCTTGCCACCTACCCCAAGGTCTTCGGTTGTCTCGATGCGCGTCGCTTCATTCATGCCTAGTCGCCATACGCCTCCCGTCGGCAGTTCCGAAACGCTGTGTCCTCCAAGCGGCGGACGCCCGTAATCGATCGAGACCTTTTTGCCTTTTATCACGGCCTCAGCAGTCCCGCGGTTATTCTGCGAGAACACACTGGCAGCGAAACAAAGCATTGCTCCGATAGTAAGCATTCTTCTTAGATTCATTCTTCTTCTTTCCTCCAGTATGGATTGCGATCTGGGCTCACGGTGAAAGATATTATCGGCCCGACAGGGCTTCGAGCAAGATCATCCACCAGGGGGTAGCGTTGAAAAGAGCGTTGCTTCAGTCGACAACTCGGGCCGCCACCAAGACAGAAAGACAGAAAGTCGCACGAAGAAAGCCTTTGTGAACCTTGGTGACTTCGTGACTTGGTGGCAGCTCTTTCACAACACACTATTACCCCAGTTCCCTCTCACGCCTTGAGTTTCTTCTTCGCCTCAGGATATGCGAGCGCTCTCTCCAACGTGAGCTGATTGAACTGGGTGATCTCTTTGTACAACTTCTGGGCATTGGCGTTATCGCCGCTCTTGTCATAGGCGCGTGCAAGCAACAGCTTGTGAAACGGATCAGTCAGGTCGCTCTGCTTCAGTTCCTCGATTGCCTTTGCATAGTCGCCCGATTCGAGTTTCAAGTAACCGGCCAGGTAATGATAAGCGGGCAAGTACTGCTCGCCTTCCTTGCCGCCTTCGTCGATCATCTTCTTGATCAACTCGGCTTCTTTCCAGGCTTCATCGCGCTTGCCCATCTTTGCAAGCGCGCGAGCCTTTCCGTGATGCAGCCGGCCCAGCCACGTCTTCTTCTGCGTTTCGTCGAGCTTGCTGCTAGGGATCGTCGCGTAGCCGTTTTCATAAGCCCTGATCGCATCCTCGGCTTTGCCGTACTCGAGATGCAACCGCGCGATGGAATTCCAGATGAATACCGCCGGGAAGTTCTGCTGCTGCGTCGAACCATTGTAGTCGACTACGTAAGCCTCGAGGGTTTTGACCGCGGACTTGATATCGCCTTGATAGATGCTCGCGAAGGCCAAGCCATAGTTAGGACCGAACGGCGCGCTGCCCTTGATCTGTTTTGCAAGCGACGCATTGAAGAGCTCGCGGGCCTTGCCGTAGTTGCCCCTGAGCAGTTCGATGTTTCCCAGAAATGTGTAGACGCGAGGCGTGCTGCCGTCGAGCTTCACCGCTTTGTCAAAAGCAGCTTTCGCTTCGTCGAGGTTTCCGAGGTTTGTGTACACCTGGCCGAGCAGCATTGCCACCATTCGATCGTCGGGATATTGTTTGGCCAGGTCGAGGAAGATCGGAAGCGCTTCGGTGGGCTTCTGCGCGCGAGTGAGCAGCACAGCCTCGATGTAGCGGCGCTCGCCATCCGAGGCTTTCTTTGCAAGCTCGGCGGCTTTCTCGCTGTACTTCTTGACGTCATCGGGTGTCGCGGCCGTGGTGCCCAGAAGATAGTAGCCAAACGCGAAGTTGGGATCAGCGTCGACCGATTTCTTGGCGAGGGCGTTAACCTCCGGACCAAACTGAAACGTTTCGATTCGGTTGACGATCTGCGCAACACACTCTTTTGCTTCTTTAGACTCGGTTGTGAACTCGATCTTCTTGCCGTTGGCCGATTTCGAAGCGAAAGCGCCGGAAGCGCAAATGATGGTGACAATCAAAGCAGCAAACACTCCACGTGAGTAGCGAGTGACATTCATACCTTACTCCTTTTCTACGAGTTGTTTCTGAGGCACACTTTCCGGACCGACATCGAGGCCGGCCATTTCAATCTGCGTGGATAGACCTCATTAAACGACTGTGGCGAAGGCGAAGTTTCTGGCGAGATGTAATTAATCGTGAAAGGTATGAACGTTTGTGAAAAAACTCCAGAGGTCTCGTTCTTCAGAGATTTGAACGCGCCGTTTGGGGCACCGCGCGACCGCCTCTGAAAATAAGAGCCAGGTCTGACGCAGTCGTATTATAGTCTCGCATGATTCAATTGTTTGAAGGACTCTGATCTAGCAAATAGAATCAAGCACAAAGGTGCTCCGAGTGGGTCGGCCAATTGCGAGGTGAAGTCCGCGAACTAGCAGCTCCTGAGTAAGAATAGACTTCACGGCTCTTTGCGCAACGAAGGTACTGCCGTTCTTGTCAGTTCATCTAGCGCATCTCTCAGAATCTTCTCACACCACAAGGACAACCGAAGCTGAAGCATAGGTGTCGGCTCCGAGATGAGCTCGGAGATACGAGCGGCAAATCGCTCATTGATATTGAGCCCTCTTATGACAACTTCTTCGTTTTGCCCGCAGTCCTGCGGAACCTCTAGTTGGAAGGCTCGAGCGACAGATGCAGTACAGGGGAGTGCCGCAGTGAGGATGAGAGACCACGTCCGAGGTGATCGTGTATTGGGCGATCGATAGCCCTCCAATGACGGGTTATGGTGCTCTGATTGCGCGCGGCTCTCAATGGTTAACATGCTCCCTCCAGGAACCTGTTTATATTGGCGGGTGAGCTCACGGACGAAGAGATCAAACAGTGTAGATCCTAGCTCGTCAACCTGCGCATCGGTATATCCCTCGCGCGTCAAGTACGATTGCTTCAGCCTGTCGAGACTGTCTTCGATGCTCGGCGCGCCGGCTGCACCAAAAGCGACCTCTACCATCCTTACTGCATCAATTGTTTTTTCGAGTATGAAGTCCACAAAACGTTGGAAGTCGCCGTCATCAGCTGTTTCCAATGCAGGCAAATAAGCGATGTCGCCCTTTAGAATCAATAACGGAATTGACTCTGCTCGATACGTAAACACGGACGCTAGCGCCCGCGCGACTCTGCCGTTGCCATCGGCGAACGGATGCACTGAGACGAACGCATAGTGTGCGTAGGCCGCCTGCATAATCGGATGCCCCGCCTTGAAAGCCTCGGTGCGAAGCTCCTCGCAGAGCCGATGCATCTCCGCTGGCGTGAGGTCGACCGGTGACCACGAATGAATGGAGCCGTCACGTTGCACGACATGGTTTGGATTGCGTTTGTATTCACCCTTAGGAAGCGGCTGATGTTGCTTACCTATCGACGTCTGAACCTCATAAGTATTCTGTGACTCGCATACAACTGCGTGAAGCCTACGAATCCAGGCCTCCGCGATTGGTATCCTCTGCGTCGCGAAATCCAAAACGTAGTTGTACGCCTTCAGTTGGGATTCAAAGAGCTCGCGAGCCTTCTCGCCCTTTTGTTCAGCCAGCGTTTCCAACGTAGCTACTTCCATCGCAACCGTCAGCGTGAAGCCTCGGTCTGTTTCGTAGAGCCCTTCGATCGCACCGGTATCCCAGGCTGCGGCCCTCTTGACTACCTCAAGCGCGCGCGGGAGAAGATCTGGCGAGTCGCTTCTCAACTTATCAATGTTCTCGGCATAGGGCTCCCACCGCTGCAAGTCGACAACGCACTTGGCTGACCATTCCGCGAACGACGGAAACGGCTTGTAGAGAGCGTCAGCTTCACGCGGATCGAACTTCCGCGCTGCTTCTTCTTGGACTTCGTCTATGGGATTCATCTCCAGCCTCGATTCAATCAAAACACACCAGTGACATATTCCCACAAGCGCTACTACTAAATCACGTCGAGCTGGCGGCCTACCTTTTGAAAGGCTTCAAGCGCGAGGTCCAAATCCTCTCGTGTGTGCGCGCCAGAGATCTGCGCGCGCAATCGAGCCTCACCCTTCGGGACTACCGGATACCATAGCCCCTTGATGTACACGCCTTCCTTTAGAAGCTCCTGGCTCATGTCTTGAGCAATCGCTGCTTCGCCGACCATCACCGGAACTATCGGGTGACGCCCCTCGATGATCTTGAATCCGATCTCGACGATTCGGCGGCGGAAGTACTCCGTGTTCTCGCGAAGCTGGTTCACGATCGAGGCGTCCTCCTCGATGACCTTCAGCGCCTCGATCGAAGCCACGACCACCGATGGAGGCATTGTGTTCGAGAAAGTGTAGGGTCGCGACTTCTGGCGCAGAAATTCAATCAACGGCGTGCGCCCAGCTATGAATCCTCCGCACGCGCCGCCAAGCGCTTTGCCGAATGTCCCGGTGACCACGTCGACTTGCCCGTACACTCCAAGCTCTTCGATTGTGCCTCGGCCGGTCCTTCCGAGCGCACCGGTCGCGTGCGATTCGTCGACGAACAAGAGCGCGTTGTGCTCTCTGGCGAGACTTGCAAGCTCGGGCAAGGGGGCCAGCAATCCTTCCATCGAGAACACACCGTCAGTGGCGATGATCTTGATGCGGTAGTTCTTGTCGCGATCTTCTTCGAGCATCTCGCGAAGATGGTTCACGTCGCCGTTTCGATACAAGCGCGACACTGTCTGCTTGGCGACTGCCCGGCAAAGACGGACTCCGTCGATGATGCTCGCGTGATTGAGCTGATCGCTGTAGATGACGTCCTGGTAGTTGGTTTGTCCGAAGTCGTTCGCGAGGAGCGCGGTGAAGAAGGCTTCGTTCGCCGCGAAGCACGACGAGTGCAGGATCGCGGACTCGCATCCTACGAACCTGGCAATGCTCCGCTCGAGCTCGAAATGAATCGGCTCGGTCCCGCAGAGAAATCTCACCGACGCCAACCCGTAGCCCCACTCGTCGAGCCCTCGATGCGCCGCTGCTTTGATGCGCGGATGGTTCGCAAGCCCGAGGTAGTTGTTCGACGCGAGCATCACCACCTTGCGGCCGTTGACCATCACTTCGCCGCCCTGTTCGCTTTCGAGCGGCACTTCGTACTTGAACGTCTTCGCTTCCTTGATGTTGTCGAGTTCGCGATCGAGTGTTGTGTAAAGTTCCGTAGGATTCATTAGCGCGCCCCTTTGCCTTGCTTGTGCTTGCCGTGGTTATGGTGTGAGCAGTAGCTTCACCGCTTCGTGATTGCGCACCAGTTCGAAGCCTCTCTCGAAGTTCGAGAGCGGGATATTCTCGCGCATAATGATTCTTTCGAGCTTGGCCTTTAGTCCTGACTTCTCCGAAGCCAACAGGTCCAACATAGCGTACCAGGTCTCGAACAACCGCCTTCCGAAAATGCCCCGTATCGTCACGCCTTTCCACACCGCATACTTTCCGAAATCGTATGAGCGCAACGGACGCGACGGGATTCCAAGCAAGAGGATTTGCCCGCCGTTCTTGACGATGGTGCCCGCATCGTTGTAGGCCGCTTCGGCTCCGGACATTTCGAGCACAACATCGACCCCGCCCCCGTGCTCCTCTCGAACTCGCCGAAGCATTTCGTCTCGCTGGCCGGGCGCGACTTCGTCGTTGGTGTCGAAGCAGAAGTCTGCCCCAAGCTGGCGCGCGGTCTCAAAACGCTTTGCGAGATGGGTTGCGTCGAACCCTTGGGAGTTCGAGAAGTCGGTGATGTAGACTCGCGCCGCGCCCAGCGTCCTTGCAACGGCGGCCGACATCAACCCTTGCGCGCCGCATCCGAGTACAGCAACGGTCTTGCCTTCGACTCGTCCTTCCATCACTGTGTGGACGGCGTTGCCGAGCGCATCAAGAAAAGCACCGAAATGCGGCGGTATCACATCGCGGCCACCAAAACGTTCGAGGTTCACAAGATTACTAGCAGGGACGACGACGTATTCCGCGAATGCGCCGTCCAGGTGCACGCCCTTCACACGAATGTTTTTGCAGATGTGCCGCTGCCCGGTGGCGCATTGCTGACAGTGGCCGCAAAAGATATGCATCTCGGCGGTCACGTAATCGCCAACGCGAGCAACGCCCGGATGAACGTCTTCTCCGACTTCGGCTACTTCGCCGCAGAACTCATGACCGACGATGATCGGTTTATAACGCGACACGTCGCCTCCGTTGTAGACCAGCATCTCGTCGCGCATCCCAGGCTTCGTGGTGATTTGGTAGATGCTCTGATCGGTGCCGCATATGGACGCGGCTTCGACGCGGATCTTCACCTCCGAATGACCCACGCCCGGCTCGGTCTCGTCACTCACGAGCCGCAAACCATCTTCGGTGAGACTCTGTTTCTTGAGTGCTTGCATCCGTGCTCCCGTTCTTGTTGTCCACAGCGCTATGCCGCTACTTCTTCCCTGGCTTTCGACGCGTCGACGGTTCCTTCGTTGCGCGAAGCTCTGCCTGCGCTTTCTTAGTCAGCTTGGAGAAAATCATCTCATAGGAATCCTTGATAAGTCTCTTGATTTCGCGATCGCTGAGCGCATCGAGGGCTTCGAGCATCACCCACTTGTTGCGAGCCATGTACGGTGCTGGGATTATTCCATCGAGTTCGATCAGCGCGTCAAACTCCTCCGGCGTGCACTTGAATGAAAGTTGGTGAGGCGGCTCGAGGTTCATTCCGGCGAATATCTTTCCCGCTATTCGAAACAGCAGGTCGTTACCCCATTGAATGTCTTCGGTTGCGTGAGGGAGCGAGAGGCAATAGTTGCGAACGGAGTCGATGTTCATCACATCATGTGCGCGGTGCGCTGTCGCGCGAGAGCTTTAGATTCTGAACAAGTCAGTCAGGTTCAAACGGAAGCCGGGCAGGGCAGAAGAGGTCAATTCATCCTCGCCACGAAGGGTTGCAGCAAGCTCTAGTCCGCTTTCAACGAGTTTGTAAACTTCCACGCTCCTGGTTAGGAGATCAACGAGCCAACACTCTTTCACGCCAAAGCGCCCGTAGAGACGACGTTTTATTGTCCGATCTCGACGTTCGTTCTCCGCGCCCGGAGAAACAATTTCGATCACGAGATCCGGGGCGCCGGTGAACCGCTCACCAGAGGCGACCTGTGCCCGGCGCTCATTGCTAACGAACACAATGTCCGGTATGACGCCGTTGAAATCATCGAAGATCACGCCAGGTCCCGGCACAATCAAGCCAATAGGGTTGCCAGTCAGAAACGAACCGATTCCCATCTGAAGGTTGTGAACGACACACTGGTGAGTGATGGTGGGCGCACGGGACATATATATCTCCCCTTCGATAATCTCATACCGGTTTCCATCATCCGGCATGAGATCGAGATCGGCGACGGTCAGAACTGGCTGAATCTGTGTGGTCATTGATGCCTCCGAGCTTGCGTTGGTGTCTGCAAGCGAGTCGCGCTCATATTATCACAAAATCAGAATTCTGTACTAAGTGTCCGAGGCAACTAACTATTCGAAATCACTTCCGAGGCAGCCCTACGCAAACGGTCCATCACCGCGAGGCCCTGGCCGTTCTCCTCTATGCCTTCGATCACGATCACACGAGGGTTTTTCTTGTCGAGTTTGCGCAGGGCGGAGTAAATCGAGTTAGCATAGTCCTCGGCGCGCTTACCCAGTTGAATCGAATGGAACGAGCTGTCCTCAATCAATAACGCAGTATGACCAATGAACCCGACCAACCCTTCTTTCAGATGTTCTCGGCAAACTTGTTCGATAACTTCAGGCGTGCCGTGCTCGATCAGCACCACACGAGCGTGCGGGCTGTAGTGCCGGTGACGAGTGCCCGGCGATCGTCGAAAATCTTCGTCAAGAGTCGCGCGCCCAACCGGCCCGATCACGCTGCTTAACATTTCTTGAGTTATCCATCCGGGCCGCAAGATCATCGGGGGATCGGTGGTGACATCGAGTACCGTGGATTCGATTCCGATGTCCGTAGTTCCGCCGTCGAGGATGATATCGATCTCCCCGGCCAGGTCCTCGATGACGTGCAGTGCGGTTGTTGGGCTCGGACGCCCTGACGAATTGGCGCTTGGCGCCGCGATCGGCGTCTTTGAAGCGCTAATCAGCGCGAGCGCGATGTTGCTGCTGGGCATTCGAACCGCAATCGTTTGAAGACCCGCCGACACTGACGCTGCGACTTCCGGTTTTCGCTTGAGCACCAGCGTAAGCGGCCCCGGCCAGAACTTTTCAATAAGACGCTCAGCCTTTTCGTCCACATCGCCGGCAATTCGGCCGAGCATCTTGCGGCTCTCGACGTGTACGATGAGCGGGTTGTCAGCGGGCCTCGCTTTGGCTTCGAAAATCTTGCGGACGGCGCTCTCGTTCATGGCATCCGCGCCCAGGCCGTAAACCGTTTCTGTGGGAAATGCGACCAGCCCGCCGTCGCGAATGATCGATGCCGCGCGTTCGATAACCTCTTGCCGGGGGCGCTCCGGATCTAGCTTGATGACTCGCGTCATTGAATGTGGGCGAGCGTTCAGAGTACCGACTTTAGTCGGCGTTCGGCATTCGGCGCGATCGGCACAGCGCCGACTAAAGTCGGTACTCTGAACGCTCGCGGTACTCTGAACTCCAGCAGCTAATAATCGAAGCTTGCTTCGGCCTTGATCCGTGCGACGAAGTCTTCAAGCGACACGGGGCCTTCGTCGCCTTTTTCGCGTGAACGAACGGCCACTGCGCGCGACTCCGCTTCCTTGGCGCCGGTGACAAGCATATACGGAACCTTCTCGAGCTGCGCGTCACGAATTTTCGCCCCGATCTTGTCGTCACGCACGTCCAGTTCAACTCGCAACTCTTCTGCGCGGAGCCGTTCATACACCTCGCGGGCATAGTCGGCGGTCTTTTCCGAGATCGACAACACCTTCGCCTGAACCGGCGCGAGCCAAATTGGAAACGCTCCGGCGTAGTGCTCGATCAGAATGCCAACGAACCGCTCGAGCGAACCATAGATGGCGCGATGAATCACCACCGGAATCGATTCAGCGTTGTGCTCGTTGACGTAACTAAGCCCGAAGTTGCGCGGCTGCTGAAAGTCGAGTTGAATCGTCCCAAGCTGATGCTCACGCTTTAGCGAATCCTGAACCATCTGGTCGATCTTCGGACCGTAAAAATTCGCTTCGCCCTTCTCCACCGTGTACTCGAGCCGGTTCTGCTCCAGCGCTTCAGCCAGCAGCTTCTCCGCCTGGTCCCACACCGCGGGATCGCCCATGTACTTGCTTGCATCGTCGCCGCGAACGCTCAACACGAACCGGTAGGACATACCAAACGCCTTGTAAACGCGCGCGACCAGCGATAGCAGCCGGTTCACCTCTTCTCCTATCTGCTCTTCGGTAATAAAGAGATGTGCGTCGTCCTGCTGGAACTGGCGGACGCGAGTCAGCCCGGCAAGCACACCCGCGCGCTCGTTGCGATGAAGCACACTCTGCTCGGAAATCCGCAGCGGTAGCTCGCGATAACTGCGGCGCTTCGACCCGAAGATCAACATGTGTCCGGGGCAGTTCATCGGTTTCAACGCGAAGTCCTGTTCCTCTTCGTGGACGAGGAACATGTTTTCTTTGTAATGCGCCCAGTGTCCCGAAGTCTTGAACAGGTTCTCACTAAAAAGCAGTGGAGCTTTCACTTCGACGTAGCCATTTTGCGCGAGCAAACGCCGCAGCGTTTCCTGTAGCGTGTGATAGATGACCGTGCCCTTCGGAAGCCAGAACGGTGCTCCGGGCGCCCATTCGTGCGTCATGAAAAGCTCAAGCTCGCGGCCGAGCTTGCGATGATCCCGGCGCTTCGCTTCGTCGATGTTGTGAAGGTATTCCTCGAGTTCTTCCTTGGTTGGCCACACGGTGCCGTAGATGCGTTGCAACATCGGGTTGCGCTCATTGCCGCGCCAGTAAGCCCCGGCGATCGACGTCAGCTTGAAGTGCTTGCATTGGCTGGTGCGCCTCACGTGCGGGCCCGCGCACAGGTCCGTGAACTCGCCGATCGTGTAGGTCGAAACGGTCTCGCCCGGAATCCCGTTGATCAGCTCCAGCTTGAAGTTCTGACCGCGCGAACCGAAAAACTCGTTCGCCTTCTGTTTGTTCCAGCTCTCTTGATTGAACTCGACCCCGGCCTTGACGATTTCGCGCATTCGACGCTCGATCTCTTCCAGATCGTCTGTCGCAAGCGGACGCGGCAGTTGCATATCGTAATAGAAGCCGTTCTTGATCGGCGGGCCGATCCCGAACTTGACGTCGGGAAACATCTGCTGGATCGCCGCCGCCATAATGTGCGAGGTCGAATGCCTCAAGCAGTGCAGTTGGTACTCACGTTCGGAGGGAAAGTCCTCGACTCCGAGCGCAAAATCCTGGTCGCTTTGAAACTCCTCACCCATCCTCTCGTTCTCCTCGAAAGTTCTTCACAGTTTGGGCCGAGGTATGCTCAACCCGAGAAGCTTATGGTACATCACGATGAGATAAATAGGCATGTCGTAGCTGAGTAGTAAGTCAGTTTTTCAGATTTCGATGGAGCAGTTGCTGCTGATTCGCCTCAATGAGAATGCTTCTGATCGGTAAGCATGCTTGTGGTCTGGAAGGGTGGTTTACCCCCGCTCTCTTGAACTTGAAGTCGGCAAGTCAGCGGGGGTAAACCACCCTTCCAGACCACAAGCATTTCAACTGGGTTCACGTTCTCGGCGTTGGTTAGTCATGCGATAAGACGCGTGCCGCCTTCGCCAGATGGTCGATGAAGCGCTGCATCTCGGCTAGACGTGTCGGCTCGTCGGGCGCGCGAAGGATCGATGAAGGATGGACGGTCGCCATTACCACGGGAGCGAGCGGCGATTCAACAAACTCGCCTCGCTGCCGGCTAACCCGAAATTGTTTTCCGAGCAAGGTCTGAGCAGCCGTAGCCCCAAGACATATAATCACGTTGGGCTTAACCGTGGCGATCTCGGCTTCGAGCCACGGCCGGCAAGCTTCGATCTCCGATGAGTTCGGCTTCTTGTGTATCCGTCGCTTTCCTCGAGGCTCCCACTTGAAGTGTTTCACCACGTTTGTGACGTAAGTCTGGCGGCGGTCAATGCCGGACGCTTCCAGCGCCTCATCGAGCAACCTTCCCGCAGGTCCTACGAAAGGTTTGCCTTGAAGGTCCTCCTCATTGCCGGGCTGTTCGCCGATGAACATGACTTTAGCGCGGCGGCTGCCCTCACCGAACACAGTCTGGGTCGCATTCTCCCACAGATCACATGCCTTGCAGTCAGCAGCAGCCTGTTGAAGCGAAGTTAAAGTTGGTTTCTGTGGAATGAGATCTTGCGCTGAGCGATTAGATTTTTTGACCACAGGATCTATCCAATCCGCGTCCTGATTATCAGTATATGCCTTGACAGCCATGGGCCGACAAGCGCAGAATCGGATTTTCGGAAATATTGAGAAAGTTTCGATATTGGGATTTCTCTTCGACCTCAAGGGCGTTACTTTGAAGCCCGCATTTTCAAAAGCGGAAATCCAATCCGAGCTGGCGCATCGTTTCGGCTCTGCGTTCAAGCTGCGCGAAAAACCGGCAGCCGAAGTATTGTCCGCCGGCATCCCTGAAGTCGACCGCATCACGGGCGGTCTGCCGCGAGGAGCGATCACTGAGATACTCGGTCCGGCATCATCAGGCCGCACAAGCTTGCTTCATTCGGTGCTGGCTGCGTCTACTGCACGGCAGGAAGTCTGCGCACTGGTGGACACCAGCGACTCATTCGACGCCACTTCGTCTGCCGGCGCCGGCGTAGACTTCGATCAACTGCTCTGGATACGTTGCGCTTCAAACGTCGATCACGCGATCAAAGCAACTGATCTTTTGTTGCAGAGCGGCGGCTTCGGGCTGGTAGCGCTGGACCTCGGAGATGTTTCATCCCAACA
>Ga0114129_10012498_pt1 | contig 12087 bp, 12 predicted proteins | sample RhiMetdeltSRZDD1_FD_80071 | JGI IMG/M metagenome (GOLD analysis project Ga0114129, IMG submission 80071) | Populus rhizosphere microbial communities from Tennessee, USA - Rhizosphere MetaG P. deltoides SRZDD1 (version 2) (version 2) | ecosystem: Host-associated > Plants > Roots > Rhizosphere >...
CTGCCCGGTCAGCGGGCCGCGATCGCGGCGGCGAGCCGGGTCGCGAACACCGGCTGCTACGCGGTCGCGACGATCCTCGCGCTGGCGCCGCTGCTCGCCGCCGGGGTGGCCGACCCGGACGACGTCGTGGTGGTAGCCGCGTCCGGCACGTCGGGCGCCGGCCGGACCCCGAAGGCGCACCTGCTGGGCAGCGAGGTGATGGGGGACCTGTCCCCGTACAAGGTGGGTGAGCACCAGCACGTACCGGAGATCAAGCGTGCGACCGGGGCGCGGACGCTGTCGTTCACCCCGGTGCTCGCGCCGATGCCGCGGGGCATCCTCGCCACGGTGACCGCGCGCCGCGTCGGCGCGGAGTCGCCGGCCGACGTGCTGGCGCGGGCGTACGCCGACGAGCCCTTCGTGCACGTGCTGCCCGAGGGTTCGTGGCCCCACACCGCCGCCACGCTCGGCGCGAACACGTGCTACCTGCAATCCACAGTGGACGCGGACTCGGGTCGCATCATCGTGACGAGCGCGATCGACAACCTCGGCAAGGGAGCGGCCGGACAGGCCATCCAGTGCGCCAACCTCATGCTCGGCCTGCCCGAGACGTTGGGGCTGCCAGTGAACGGAGTCGCACCATGAGCATCACCGCGCCGAAGGGTTTCCGCGCGTCCGGAGTGGCCGCCGGTCTGAAGGGGACCGGCGCGCTGGACCTCGCGCTGCTCGTGAACGACGGTCCGGACGCGACCGTGGCCGGGGTGTTCACGGGCAACCGGGTCAAGGCGGCGCCGGTGCTGTGGAGCCAGCAGGTGGTACGCGGTGGCGTGCTGCGGGCCGTCGTGCTCAACTCCGGCGGCGCCAACGCCTGCACCGGACCGGAGGGCTTCCAGGACACCCACGCCACCGCGGAGCAGACCGCCGCCGTGTTGCGCGGTCGCAGGATGATGCTCGGTGCGGCCGACGTGGCGGTCTGCTCGACCGGGCTGATCGGCGAGCGCCTGCCGATGGACAAGGTGCTCGCCGGGATCGGCGCGGCGGCCCGGGCGCTGTCGCGGGATGGCGGGCCGGAGGCGGCGGTCGCCATCATGACGACCGACACCCGGCCGAAGACCGCGGTCGTGACGGGCGAGGGCTTCACGGTCGGCGGTATGGCCAAGGGCGCCGGCATGCTGGCTCCATCGCTGGCCACGATGCTCTGCACGCTGACCACGGACGCGGTGGCGTCCACCGACACGCTGGACGCCGCGCTGCGCGAGGCGTGCCGCGTCACCTTCGACCGGATCGACTCCGACGGCTGCCAGTCGACCAACGACACGGTACTGCTGCTGGCCAGCGGCGCCTCCGGCATCGAGCCGACCGCCGCCGAGCTGACCGCCGCGGTCACCGCGCTCTGCCACGACCTGGCCCAGCAACTGCTCTCGGACGCCGAGGGGTCCACAAAGGACATCGCGATCGAGGTCGTCGGCGCGGCCAGCGAGGACGACGCGGTCGAGGCCGGCCGGGCGGTCGCCCGCAGCAACCTCGTGAAGACCGCGCTCTACGGCAACGACCCGAACTGGGGCCGGATCCTGGCGGCGGTGGGAACGACTGGCGCGTCCTTCGCGTCGGATGAGTTGAATGTCGCGGTCAACGGGGTCTGGGTGTGCCGCTCCGGCGCGGCCGCCGAGGATCGCTCCAAAGTGGACCTGTCCGGGCGGGCGGTCACGATCACCATCGACCTGCACGCGGGGGCCGCGTCCGCCACGGTGTGGACGAACGACCTGTCGGTCGCGTACGTCCACGAGAACTCGGCGTACTCGACATGATGGTCACGGTGCTGAGTCGGGATCTGAGTAATGCCCAGGCCAAGGCGGCGACGCTCATCGAGGCGCTGCCGTGGCTGGCGAAGTTCCACGGCGCCACGGTCGTCGTCAAGTACGGCGGCCACGCGATGGCCGACGAGGAACTGCGCCGGGCGTTCGCCGCGGACATGGTGTTCCTGCGGTACGCCGGCCTGAAGCCGGTCGTCGTCCACGGTGGTGGGCCGCAGATCTCCGCCATGCTCGGGCGCCTGGGCATCGAGACCGAGTTCCGGGGCGGCCTGCGGGTCACGACGCCGGAGGCGATCGACGTCGTGCGCATGGTGCTCGTCGGGCAGGTGGGTCGCGAGCTGGTGGGGTTGGTCAACGAGTACGGGCCGTTCGCCGTCGGACTGTCGGGGGAGGACGCCCGCTTGTTCACCGCCGTGCGCCGTTCGGCCTATGTGGACGGTGAGCCGGTCGACGTCGGGCTCGTCGGCGACGTGTCGGCGGTCGACGTCTCGGCGGTCACCGAACTGATCGGAGCCGGGCGGATCCCGGTCATCGCCACGGTCGCACCGGACGCCGACGGCGTGCTGCACAACCTCAACGCCGATACGGCGGCCGCCGCCCTGGCGGTGGCGCTCGGCGCCCAGAAGCTCGTCGTGCTCACCGACGTGCCCGGGTTCTACGCCGCCTGGCCGGACGAGGCCAGCCTGGTCCCGCGGCTGTCCGCCGACGAGCTGGCCGAGTTGTTGCCCGGACTGTCGGGCGGGATGGTGCCGAAGATGGAGGCGTGCCTGCGGGCCGTACGGGGTGGGGTACCGGCTGCGCACGTCGTGGACGGCCGGGTGGCTCACTCCATCCTGCTGGAGGTCTTCACTTCGGAGGGTTTCGGGACGATGGTGACCGCATGAGTGCTTTGACGGAGCGCTGGGGCCGGGCGCTGATGGACAACTACGGCACACCGCCGCTGGGACTGGTCCGCGGCGACGGTGCGGTGGTCGAGGACGAGGCGGGAACGTCCTATGTAGACATGCTGGGCGGCATCGCGGTCAACGCGCTGGGGCACGCGCACCCGGCCGTCGTCGCCGCGGTGACTCAGCAGATCGGCACGCTCGGCCACGTGTCGAACCTGTACATCAGCGAGCCGGCCGTGGCCCTCGCCGAGCTGCTGCTCGCGCTGACCGGCCGGCCGGGCCGGGTGTTCCTGTGCAACTCCGGCGCCGAGGCCAACGAGGCCGCGTTCAAGCTGTCCCGGCGTACCGGGCGGACGCACGTAGTGGCGGCCGAGAACGCGTTTCACGGGCGGACGATGGGCGCGCTGGCGCTGACCGGTCAACCGACCAAAGTGGACCCGTTCCGGCCACTGCCGGGTGGGGTCACCCACGTGCCGTACGGCTCGGCCGCGGCACTCGACGCCGTGGTCACCGAGCAGACCGCGATGGTGATCCTCGAACCGATCCAAGGGGAGGCCGGGGTGGTCGTGCCACCACCGGGCTACCTCCGGGCCGCGCGGGAGATCACCACCGCGCGGGGTGCGCTCCTCGTCCTCGACGAGGTGCAGACCGGCATCGGGCGTACTGGCCACTGGTTCGCCCACCAGGCCGACGGCGTCGCGCCGGACATCGTGACGCTCGCCAAGGGACTCGGTGGCGGGCTGCCGATCGGCGCCTGCCTGGCCTTCGGAGAGGCCGCCGGCCTGCTCGGGCCGGGCAGCCACGGCAGTACTTTCGGCGGCAACCCGGTCTGCTGCGCCGCCGCGCTCGCCGTGCTGCGTACGATCGCCGCCGACGGGCTGCTCGATCACGTCAAGCGCGTCGGGGAACAGCTCCGGTACGGCATCGAGGCGCTCGACCACCCGCTCGTCGCCCAGGTGCGCGGGGCCGGCCTGCTGCTCGGCATCGTGCTGACCGACCCGGTCGCCGATGCGGTCGCGACCGCCTTGCGTGCCAAGGGTTTCCTCGTCAACCCGGCCCAGCCCGACGTCATCCGGCTCGCACCGCCGTTGGTGCTCAGCCCCGCCCAGGCGGAGTCGTTCGTCAACGCGCTGTCGGGGGTGTCGGTGTGAAGAACTTCCTTCGGGACGACGATCTCACGCCCGCCGAGCAGAAGACGGTACTCGACCTCGCCGACGCCGTGAAGGCCGATCCGTTCGCGCACCAGCCGCTGGCCGGACCGAAGTCGGTCGCCGTCATCTTCGAGAAGCCGTCGTTGCGGACCCGGGTGTCGTTCGACGCCGGTATCGCGCAGTTGGGCGGGCATCCGGTCGTCATCGACGCCCAGGCGACGCACTTCGGCCGCGGCGAGACGATCGACGACGCGGCCAGGGTGCTGTCCCGGTACGTCGAGGCCATCGTCATCCGCACGTTCTCCGACACGCGGCTCGCCGAGTTGGCGGCGGCGGCCACCGTGCCGGTCGTCAACGCGCTGACCGACGGGTTCCACCCGTGCCAGGTGCTGGCCGACCTGCAGACTGTCCGCGAGCGGCTCGGCGGTACCCAGGGCCGCACGCTCGCCTACGTCGGCGACGCCGCCAACAACATGGCGCACTCGTACCTCCTCGGCGGTGCCACCGCGGGCATGCACGTCCGGGTGGCCGGGCCCGAAGGGTTCGCGCCGGACCCGACGGTCGTGGCCCGAGCCGCCGAGATCGCGGCGGACACGGGCGGTTCGGTGGCCGCGCTCGTCGACCCGACCGAGGCGGCGCACGGTGCCGACGTCCTGGCTACCGACACGTGGACCTCGATGGGGCAGGAGGGCGACGGGCTCGACCGGATGGCGCCGTTCCTGCCGTACCAGCTCAACGCCGCGCTGCTCGGCCACGCCAAGCCGGATGCGATCGTGCTGCACTGCCTGCCCGCGCACCGCGGCGAGGAGATCACCGACGACATGCTCGACGGTCCGAGCAGCGCGGTGTTCGACGAGGCCGAGAACCGGCTGCACGCCCAGAAAGCGTTGCTGATCTGGCTTCTCTCCGAAGGAGCACGGCAATGACAGCCCCGGTGACGAAGACGGCCCGGCACGCCCGCATCGTCGACCTGATCCGGGAGCGGGCCGTGCGTTCCCAGACCGAGTTGGCCGAGATGCTGTCCAACACCGGCATCCAGGTGACCCAGGCCACCCTCTCCCGCGACCTGGAGGAGCTGGGCGCGGTGAAGGTACGCGGTACCGACGGCGGACCCGCCGCGTACCTCATCCCGGAGGAGGGCAAGGCGCCCATGCGCCCCGCCGAACAGGCACCGGCCCGGCTGGTCCGGCTGCTGCGCGATCTGCTCACCGGCACCGACCACAGTGGAAACCTGCTCGTGCTGCGGACTCCGCCGGGCGCCGCGCAGTTCCTCGCCAGCGCGCTGGACAAGTCGGGGCTGCCCGAGGTCGTCGGCACGATCGCCGGCGACGACACGATCCTCGTCGTCGCACGCGAGCGGGCCGACGGCGCCGCGGCGGGCGAGGCGCTCGCCACGAAACTCTCCGCCTGGGCGGATACAGCAGAAGGGAACTTCACATGACAGACCGGGTCGTGCTGGCGTACTCGGGGGGACTCGACACCTCCGTCGCCATCCCGTACCTCGCCGAGCAGATCGGCGCGGAGGTCGTCGCGGTCGCCGTCGACGTCGGCCAGGGTGGCGAGGACCTCGAGGTCATCCGCAAGCGCGCCCTCGCCTGTGGGGCCGTCGAGTCCGAGGTGGTCGACGCGCGGGAGGAGTTCGCCACGGACTTCTGCCTTCCCGCGCTGCGCGCCAACGCGCTCTACATGGACCGCTACCCGCTGCTGTCGGCACTGTCCCGCCCACTCATCGTCAAACACCTGGTGGCCGCCGCCGCCCGGCACGGCGGCACGATCGTCTCGCACGGCTGCACGGGCAAGGGCAACGACCAAGTGCGGTTCGAGGTCGGCATCGGGTCCCTGGCCCCACATCTCGAGGTGGTCGCGCCCGCCCGGGACTTCGCGTGGACGAGAGACAAGGCCATCGAGTACGCCGAAGCGCGCGGCCTGCCGCTGGACGTGTCCCACAAGTCGCCGTACTCGATCGACCAGAACCTGTGGGGCCGGGCAGTCGAGACCGGCTTCCTGGAGGACATCTGGAACGCGCCGATCGAAGACCTGTACGCGTACACAATGGACCCGGCAACGCCCCGCGAGCCGGACGAGGTCGTGGTGACGTTCGCGGCCGGCGTACCGGTGGCGCTGGATGGCCGGGCCGTGACGCCGTACCAGGCGATCGTCGAGCTGAACCACCGCGCGGGCGCGGCGGGCGTCGGCCGCCTGGACATGGTCGAGGATCGCCTCGTCGGTATCAAGAGTCGCGAGGTGTACGAGGCACCGGCCGCGATCGCCCTCATCACCGCGCACCAGGAGCTCGAGGCCGTCACGGTAGAGCGGGACCTGGCCCGGTTCAAGCGCGGTGTCGACCAGCGCTGGGGTGAGCTGGTCTACGACGGGTTGTGGTTCTCGCCGTTGAAGCGGTCGCTGGAGGTTTTCATCGACTCGACGCAGGCCTACGTGTCCGGGGACGTGCGGCTGACCCTCCACGGTGGACGCGCGGTGGTCACCGGGCGGCGCTCGGACGCGTCGCTGTACGACTTCGGCCTCGCCACCTACGACTCCGGCGACACGTTCGACCAGTCGCTGGCGCGTGGCTTCGTACAGTTGTGGGGTCTGCCCAGCCGGCTCGCCGCGGCCCGTGACGCACGCGTGGCGGGTGATTGACCTCCGGTCAAGAACTCGCCTTGACCTGGTTGTTGGCGACGCGCACGAGGTCGCGGCAGGCGGTGGCCATGGCGCCGGTACGGCGCAGCATCAAACCGTTGAAATCGTTGAGCTGCCGGGCGAATTCCTCGCTGTCCGGGCCGGTCCACTTGGCCTGCTGGTACGCCGCGAGGACATCCTTCATCAGCTGGCGGATCTCCGTGACCTGGTGCTCGAGGTCCCTGGCGAGCCCGCGCACGTCCTCGACCGCCGCTCCTTGGAAGCTGGCCGAGACTTTGTAACCCTCGTTGCTCACGCCCTGGACGGTATCCACACTCGTCGTGATGCCGCCAGGGCAACGAATCCGGAAGCTTCCGGCCCGCGGCGGTGGACCGGATCCGACCGCCGCTCCTAGCGTGGGTGCGGTGACGTTCCAGGGAGCCGACACCGACGTACTGGCGAACCAGGTCGCGGGCCTGTGCGCCAAGGCCGCGTCCCGGGCCGAAACCATCGCCGCCAGCCTGCGGTCGATCGCGGAGAACCGCTGTCCGGTGTTCGGGGCGAACGGCGAGACGCTCTCCGCGACGCTGCGCCAGCTCGCCGACGGCCTGTCCGGCGGCACCGACCGGCTCGCCAACTTCCAGGCCAGCGCGCGGCAGAACGCGGGCGACCAGGACCTGGCCGCCGCGGCGTCCGGTCAGGACTGGGGGTTGGGCGAGAGCATCTGGGACGAGGTCATCGGGGTCTTCCAGATCCTCGGCGGGTTGGACGAGTTCGTCGCCGGCGTCGCCGTGGCGTTCGGCGGCAGCGAGGGCGTCGTCCCCATTTTCATCGGGGGCGCCATCGCGCTGCACGGTGTCGACAGCATGGTCGCTGGCTACAACACTCTGAAGAACCCCGACGACGAGGTGAAGAAGACGTGGACCGAGGAGCACCTCGGCTACGGGGTGGACTTCGCGCTCAGCCTCGCCGGCGGCATCGCCGGAGCGGCCAAGCTGGCGGGAGTGGCGGCGCGAGGCGCCCGCGAGGGCGGTGAGGCGCTGGCTCGCCGGGGCGGGCAGGAGATGGTCCGGGCCGGAGCGAGCGGCGGCGGAAAGAAGATAGTCGAGGCGTTGGCGTTGTGGGATCTCCCGCTGGTGGACTCCGAGCTGCGCCACGTGCTTGGGGACGGGCCGAACTTCGGCGCGGAAGGTGGCGGATCCGGCGGCGGGGGCGGCGGTGGTGGGTTCGGCGGTGGCGGTGGTGGTTCCGACGGTGGTTCCGGCGGTGGTTCCGGCGGTGGTGGTTCCGATGGTGGCGGTGGTGGTTTCGGCGGTGGCGGCGGCCGATTCAACCCGTCGACCCAGAGCGGGGCGCTCGGGCAGTCCTTCCAGCCGGGTGTGTACGAGGGCGGGCACCAGTTCGGTACCTTCCGCGACGACCTGCCGGCCGCGGAATGGCTCGCGGACAACGGTGCTTCGGTACACAGCCGGGTGCGGTTGTCGGACATGAAGAGCCCCGACGCGATGGTCCGTTTCGACGCCGGTGACGCGGGCGCGATCACTGAGATCAAGACGGCCATGCGTGGCGTCATGGACCAGAACGACGCCCTGCGGGTAGCGAACATCAACACCATGAGCGGTCTGGTCATCGACGCGGGAGCCCAGCTCGAGCCGTACGGTCGCCTGGGCGACCGCACGCTGCTCGTCTACGACGGGCGTACCGTCGAGCTGACCCGGGAGCAGGCCGATGCCGTCGCGGCGGACGCGTACCGCCGGGTCACCAGCGACCCGAATCACCGGGACTTCGGCAAGCCGCTGCCACCGGAAATCCTCTTCATCCTCCGCGACAACAGCGGTTACCGGGTCAGGCGGTAGACATGTTCCTTGGGCTGGAGCAGCAGCAGGCCAACGAGATCGCGCGGTACCTCGACCTCATCGCCGACCGGATGAGCCGGCTCTCCACCGGCGCCGTAGCCCAACTCGGCACGGTTGCCTGGCACGGACCCGACCATCAGAACGTCGAGACCGATGTGCGGGCCTTCGCCGCCGAGATGCGCAAGGCGGCCGAACGGATGGCGGCGCGGGCCGCCCTCGTACGGTCCACTGTGGACCGCCAGCAGAAGGCGAGCCGGCAATGAGCGCAGCGGAGCGCCGCGGCGTCTGGACCGAGGCGACCATGACCGTTCCGGCTCGGCGCGTCTGGCGCCGCGCAGCGACCCGGAACAGTCACCGGCCGTTAGGCCGTGGTGTGGCGCCGAGGGAAGGCGCCGCACAGGGCGCGCAGCAGAGCGGAGGCCGGCAGTGAGCGCGGGGATGCTTGGGGCCGATCCGGAGGCGTTGCGCGGGTACGCCGGCTGGTGCGAACAGGTCGCCGCCGCCGCCGACGAGCTCGCGAGTGCGCTACGGGACATGGTCAAGGAACGATGCCCGATCTGGGGGCCGCTCGGCGAGCAACTCGGTGGCGACGTCATGACGTACGACGTCGCCTGGCTGAACTACGGCGCGCAACGGCTGCGCACGCTGGCCCGTACCGTCTCGGTCAACGCCGACCAGCAGGAGGTCGCCAGCGGGACGAAGGCGCCCGGGCAACCGCCTTCCGGGGGGAGCGGGTGGGACACCGTCATCGGCGTACTGCAGCTGGTCGGCGGCGGCGTGGAAGTCGTCTCCGGTGGTCTCCTGCTCATCGCGCCGGAGCCGACGATGCTCAGCAAGGTGGCCGGCGGGACGCTGGTGGTACACGGGGCGGACACCTTCTGGGCGGGTTGGCGCACGCTCTGGCATGGAAAGGCGCAGGAGAGCTACACGTTCCAGGGCGCTACCGCGGCGGCGGAGTGGGCCGGCGTGCCGGAGGACAAGGCCCGGTGGGTCGGCGTGGGCGTGGACGTCGGCGCCGGGCTCGGGCCAGGCCTGGCGACCCGGTTCGCCCAACGCGCCACGATCGCCGCGGCTCGCGCCGAGGCCGAGATCGCGGCCGAGGCCGGGGTGATCGCCCGTACCACCGGCGCGAGCCTCGACGAGGCGACCGACGCGGCCCGCGCCGCCTACCAGGCGGAGCACGGCGAGTCGGCCGTCCACGTTGCGTACGAAGCCGGCGAGGGCACCAGAGGACTCGTCTACGGACACAACGTCGTCGGGGTGACCACAAAGGACGGCGCGACGAAGTTCTACCACCTGTTCGAGCTGAGGGACGGCGTGCGCTGGTTCCCGGAGTTCTCCCGCGACGTCGCGACCCTGCAGGCGGACGGCTACCAGGTGGCCACCGTGGCGGTAAAGGCGGCGGAGGCCGACGCGGCATTGCGCCGCGCGCTCACCCTGGGCCACTCCGTCAACGGCGAGCCGTGGGGTTACCTCGGCCCCAACTGCGCCACGACCGTGAAAGAGGTCGTCGAGGCCGCTGGCCAGAGCATCCCGCACGTAGGGCCGTTGACCCCACGCAGCATGTACGAGATCTTCAAGTACCCCGGCGCAGCGGCCGGCGACGCCGGCCTCGCCGCCGGCCAGATCGCGACACCGGCCCGCGTAGCGACCGGTGCCGTCGACAGGGACTGACATGGCACCAGCGAGAATGGTGGCGTGAACGACCGATCGTTGATGGATACCGGCGCTATGCGCCTGTGGGGTGGACGGTTCGCTGGTGGTCCGGCCGAGGCACTGGCCCGGCTGTCGGTGAGCGTCCAGTTCGACTGGCGCCTCGCGCCATACGACATCGCCGCGTCCCGCGCGCACGCCCGGGTGTTGGCCCGGGCCGGCCTGCTGGCCGCCGACGAGCTGGGCCAGTTGCTCGCGGCACTCGACGACCTCGAGGCGGCGTGCGCGTCCGGTGACTTCCGACCCACTGTCGAGGACGAGGACGTCCACACCGCGCTGGAACGCGGGCTGCTGGAGCGGCTCGGCGCCCTCGGCGGCAAGCTGCGTGCCGGTCGGTCCCGCAACGACCAGGTCGCCACCGACCTCCGGCTGTACCTGCGGGATCACGCCCGCGGCGTCGCGGCGCGGCTGGTCGAGCTGGGGGAGGCGCTCACCGACCAGGCATCCTCGCATGTGGACACTCCGGCACCCGGCATGACGCACTTGCAGCCCGCCCAGCCGATCACCTTCGGACACCAGCTGCTCGCGCACGTCCAGGCGCTGCTGCGCGACCTGGAGCGGCTGCGCGACTGGGACGTCCGAGCCGCGGTCTGCCCGCTCGGGGCCGGTGCGCTGGCCGGTTCGTCGCTACCGCTGGACCCGGTACAGGTCGCCCGGGAGCTTGGTTTCCGCATTCCGGCGGCGAACTCCGTCGACGCGGTGGCCGACCGGGACTTCGTGGCCGAGTTTCTCTTCGTCGCGGCGCTGGCCGGGGTACACCTGTCCCGCCTCGGCGAGGAGGTCGTGCTCTGGACGACGCCGTCGTTCGGCTGGGTGGAGCTCGACGACCGGTTCACCACGGGCTCGTCGATCATGCCGCAGAAGAAGAACCCGGACATCGCCGAGCTGGCCCGGGGGAAGTCCGCCCGGCTGATCGGCGGGCTGGTGACCGTACTGACCATGCTGAAGGGCCTGCCGTTGGCGTACGACCGGGACATGCAGGAGGACAAGGAACCGGCCTTCGACGCCGTCGATACGCTCGAGCTCGTGCTGCCGGCGCTCGCGGGGATGATCGCCACGATGACGGTACGGGTGGACCGGCTCGTCGCCGCCGCACCCGTTGGCTATACCCTCGCCACCGAGGTGGCCGACTGGTTGGTCCGGCGCGGGGTACCGTTCCGCGAGGCGCACGAGGTGACCGGCCGGCTGGTGGCGCTGTGCGTGGCGCGGGATTGCGCGCTGTCGGATGTGTCCGATGTGGACCTGGCGTCGATTTCCTCGCACCTGATCCCGGAGGTGCGCGCGGTTCTGGATGTCCGGGGCGCGCTGGCGGCCCGGACCACACCCGGCTCGACCGGGCCGGCCGCGGTGGCCGCACAGCTTTCTTCAGTGGTCGAGCAGCTCGCCGGCTGGCGGTTGTGGGCCGCGGAGCGGGTGGTGCCGCGCTGACTCCGTTGCCTGTGCTGTTGGCTGAGCCGGTGTGGGTTGCTGCGCCGCGGTTGCTCGGATGTCTCGTGTCCGCACACGGCGTGACGGTCCGGCTGACCGAGGTCGAGGCGTACTCGGGCGTCGGCGAGGACCCCGCCTCACACGCGCACCGCGGGCGCACGCGCCGCAACGCGGTCATGTTCGGCCCACCGGGATACGCGTACGTCTACTTCGTCTTCGGGATGCACTGGTGCCTGAATGTCGTGTGTGGACCGCCGGAGACGGCGTCGGCGGTGCTGCTGCGGGCCGGGGAGGTGGTGTCCGGTGTGGACACTGCTCGCGCCCGCGCCCGCCGGGCGTCCACAGTGGACGCGTCGCTGGCACGGGGGCCGGCCCGGCTGACGTCTGTGCTCGCGGTCGACGGCACGCAGTCCGGAACGTTTCTACTGGACGGGTCCGGGCCGATCTCGCTCGCACTCCCCACGCTGCCCGTACCCGCTGCCTCGGTGCGCAGCGGTCCGCGGGTCGGCGTCGCGGGTGGTCACGACACACCGTGGCGATTCTGGCTCGACGGCGACCCGACCGTCAGTGCGTACCGCCGCCACGTACCCCGAGCTCGTCGTGCTTGATCGCCTCGAGCAACCCCCTGACGGACGAC
>Ga0114129_10012499_pt1 | contig 12087 bp, 7 predicted proteins | sample RhiMetdeltSRZDD1_FD_80071 | JGI IMG/M metagenome (GOLD analysis project Ga0114129, IMG submission 80071) | Populus rhizosphere microbial communities from Tennessee, USA - Rhizosphere MetaG P. deltoides SRZDD1 (version 2) (version 2) | ecosystem: Host-associated > Plants > Roots > Rhizosphere >...
GAATATCTTCTGCTCCGATGAGATTGTCGAATTCCTCAACGTGAGCGGTGAAGATCTCGACAACCCTTGGATCAAATGCGTTCCCGCTCATGCGCTTCAGCAGAGCCAGGGACTCTTCCCGGGTCATACCTTTCCGATATGGACGATCACATCTCGTGGCGTCGTAGAAATCAACGACGGAAATGATGCGAGCAACCAGCGGTATTGCCTCAGCTTTCAAGCCTTTTGGATACCCACTACCGTCCCATTTTTCATGGTGATACCGAACGATATCTTCGACCGGGTAAGGGAAGTTGACTCGTTTGAGAATGTCGCCTCCGACGGTCGGATGGATTTTCATTTTGGCGAACTCAGATTCGGTAAGCTTGCCCGGCTTGTTGAGAATGTATTCCGGCACGGCCAGCTTGCCGATATCGTGCAACAGTGCGCCGGCGCGAAGTGCCTGAACCTCTGGTTCGGTAACGGTGAAGAGTTTTCCCATCTCCGTCGCATAGATCTGCGTGCGACGCACATGACCGTGCGTGGTCTGATCCTTTGCGTCAATCGCGATGGCAAGCGATTCGATAGTGTTCATGTGAATGATCGCCATCTCTTCAATATGTCGACGTCGTTCAGCCTCTGCCTGTCTCAGATCTTCCATTCGCTTTTGATTGAACCGGTACAGAAGGTGCACAAGAGCAGTGATTAACAGACCGAGCAGGGCGTAAGAGATCCCTTTATTGCGGATCGCGGAATAAAAGAGAACCGCCGAGGCTGCGCATGCTAACTGTGTCGTCAGCGTCCAAACAACGCTTTCTTTCGACGGCAGTAGTCTGAATCGTCCAGCGTCGATGCTGACGAACCACGCTGTTACGACGGTACTCAACGTGTATTGCAGCGCGGCAAGAGCGAATACAGGTACGAGGAACACGTCTAGCGATAGCGTTCGATCCAATATTGGCTGCGTATCTCCAGCGAAGAAATCGACGAGCCAACCATACAGCGAAGCGGCGACAAAGGTAGAGATGATGGCCATTCCGGTTGTGAAGATCATGACCCGACGGTGGGTTAGTCTGTATGTTGAGGTAAAGCCGACCAGGGCAGCGAGAATGACAGCTGGCCCGACGGTATCAGCTGGGGGAACTGCGTAAAGCATCACTGCCAAAAACACGAACGCGTCAGCGATTGACTTTCGACTGCGACCCACGCCGTCAGTACTCGTTACGGACACAGTGAGACCTCCTGCGGCAAAAGTCAGCAGCAGGAGGACGAGTAATGGCGCTAGGCTCGAGCCTAGCGGCAGTTCGACCGTGGAAATCACCGCCAGAACGAGCAATACAAGAGAAGCGAAGACTATTCCGGTAAGAAGCGCCTCGCTCTTCCAGTTCGTATTAGGCATGCCCAGTCAACCCCTTGGATCTGTCGGCGAAAATATCGCCGGGAAATGGATCGGATGTTTGCCTTGCGAAGGCGCGCGAGGGTGCTTAATTAATTGAGGTGTGCCGTGCGGCAAGATGCCAAACATTGTTTGGCACAGGGCTAAATATAACGTTCACAGTAAATTGAGTCAAGAGAACTATTCTGAGACCTTGGCGAAGACATAGGGCGTGCAATCGGGGAAGTGGATTGTTTTTCACAAGTTTACGTGCGGAGTTGATGTCTCAACTGTTCAAGACTTACGGAAGGTGCCTGACAGGTGTAATTCTCACAGACGTAGGCAGTAGCCGGGCCGGCTGCCGGCCTTTGGTGAAGCAACACGACGGGACTACTGTCAGGGTTATCAGCGGCCGTTGCCGAGGCGACGACCTTATTCGGCAAATAATTTCGCCAAACCTCTCTGACGAATTCCCCAATTACGCCGCGATCGTCACCAACAATCGCAATCTCTTTAGGAGTCGAAAGGTAAAAATCTGCTGCGGCCAGTGCATACCCAAAACCATTCGGATAGCGTCGTGCTGAGTCGGCGACTTCGTGGAGGATCGCGACTGCGCGGTTTCGGTAATCATCGTTGTTGGTTAGCACGGCAAGCCGAAGTAGTGCTGCAGCCGCTACTGAGTTTCCAGAAGGAGTCGCATTGTCAAAATAGTCTTTTGAGCGGACTATAAGGTCTTCGTGGCTTCTCCCCGTAAAGAAGAAACCGCCGTTCTCCTCATCCCAGAATTCTTGGATCATTCGGTCCGTCAGGGAGATCGCCTCCAACAGCCAGCGCAACTCAACTGTCGTTTCCGAAAGAGTGACGAAGGCTTCAATGACAAACGCGTAGTCTTCAAGATATCCATTGAGCTTTGCTTGTCCGTCTTTGTAGGTCCGTAATAACAAACCCTTGTGCCGGAGGTTCTCCAACAGGAATGTCGCGTTCCGGCGCGCTGCATCCGTGTAGTCGGTTCGGTTGAGAATCGCTCCAGCTTCCGCAAAGCTGGCGAGCATTAATCCATTCCAAGCTGTCAAAATCTTTTCATCGCGGTCTGCCTTGACGCGTTGCTCGCGTAACTCGAAAAGCTTTCGTCGAGCACGTTCGAACTTCTCGTGCGCAGTCGCGGGATCAATGCCTAACTTTGCAGCGACGTCATCCAGCGCGGTTGTGACGTTTAAGATGTTCTTGCCTTCGAAGTTTCCGTCCCGCGTCACGTTGTAATAAGTAATCAATAGCTCTGCATCCGCGCCCAAGGCGCTTCTGATCTCCTCAATACTCCAGACGAAAAATTTTCCTTCGTGACCTTCAGAATCCGCGTCTTGTGTCGAATAAAAACCGCCATTGGGACTTGTCATTTCGCGCAGCACGTAATCGAGAGTACCTTCGGCTGTGCGCCGCGCGTTTTCGTCTCCAGTCGCTTGATAGTAGTGAAGATACAAACGCGACAGCAGGGCATTGTCATAGAGCATCTTCTCAAAGTGTGGAACGAGCCACTTTGCGTCGACTGAGTAACGATGAAAACCGCCGCCGAGGTGGTCGTAAATTCCGCCGTTGGCCATCTTCGTCAGCGTATGGCGAACGATGTTAAGCGGTTCTTCTTTGCCATAACGGGCGTGTATCCGAAGCAGGAATTCCAGTGACATGGATGGCGGAAATTTCGGCGCCCCACCGAAACCTCCGTTGTTCGAATCATAAGTCCGCACAAGTCCAACATACGCGGCATCGAGAGTCTCAACCTCAATTGATCCAACTGAACCTCCGGTCGTGCTGATGCGTTCCAGTTCTTTCAAGACGGAAGAGGATGTTGCCGCAATATCGTCCGGCCGCTCTCGGTATGCTTCTGCAACGCTAATCAAGACCCGGGGAAATCCAGGCATGTTGTAGCGATCAAGAGGTGGAAAATACGTCCCGCCATAAAACGGCACGCCATCAGGCGTTAGGAACACCGTCATCGGCCAACCGCCATGATGCGTCATCATCTGCACAGCGTTCATGTAGATCTGATCGAGATCTGGCCGCTCTTCACGATCTACTTTGATATTCACAAAAAGATCATTCATCAACTTGGCGATCTCTTCGTCTTCGAACGACTCGTGGGCCATCACATGGCACCAGTGACAGGCAGAATAGCCTATGCTCAGTAACACTGGTTTATTCTCTTTTTTTGCCCTGGTGAATGCTTCTACACCCCACGGATACCAATCGACGGGATTGTGAGCGTGCTGCAGAAGATACGGACTCGTCTCGTTGATTAAGTGGTTTGTGAATTCGTGTTGTTCCGTCATTTGAAAGGGCCCTTGTTCTTAGTCCTTGAACCAGTACTTTGTTTTCTTTGCCCAAGTCGTGTTGCCGTATCGGCGATGCAGTAAATCGAAAGCGGCCTTTGACCAACGTCCGGTGTCCTTGTCAGTGCATCCGTGTCTCGTCGAGTTCACAGCGAGGTGAAGCGCTTCAGGTACGCGCGGGTCAGTCGGATTGCTATTCGCCCATTGGATCACCTGACGGGAAAGGTAATTGGGCGCGGCGCCAAAATTGTCGAGTAGAGAATACTCTCGCTCGGCTGCGGTCTTTTGCGCTGCACTCAAGAAAGCTGGAGGTTCGTCCACATACGTCGCGGTAAATGACGGTAGCTTCTCTTCATCGTCTGAGGTGCGGACGGTCTTGGCGAACGCTGCGCCACACCACCAGTTATCTCGATACTGATCCTGTTCGGTTAATGATACCTCCCGCCCGATGCCTTGATCCACGACTGGTTCCAGGCCTGGAGTCTTCAGCCAAATAAACATCGCGGCAAACTTTTTAGCCGCCGGCTGCTGTGCCGCCACGAACTGATCCAGAGCCGGGGAAAGCGCGGGCACAAGCGTCTTCAATACGGGAGCCAACTCGTCCGCCGTTTTTAGATCATCAAGTATTACGGCTCTTAACCATGCGGCTTGTGCTACATCTCGCCGGAGATGATCCGGCAATGCCGAACTCTTCGCCACCTCTTTTAAGAGCGATAGTGGAAGATGTTTGTTCAAGACATTCGCCGCATCAAAGTCGAAAAACTGTTTGTTTCGTGACGTTTTGGCTTCTGGAGAAACTTCGGAATCGTCCGCTGGAATCTCACGGCCGTCCTCATCCCAGCTGAGCCCAGCAGGCATTCGAGGCGCTGAGGCTAGAAACTCCGCTAAGTCTGTTGCAAGTCGCATACGTTGGCTCAGCAGCAAGTTTTGCGATGCCTGGTCCAACGCGGTACGCTGTCGTTGTAATACCTCATCAAGCACACGGCGCGCTTCTGTTCGCTTACCGGATTCCATTAATAGTCGGACAGCGTGAAACCGTGCTGAGGGAAAAGCGCGTGAGTCAGTACTTACTCGTAGCGCCTCAGTCAGAAGCTCTGAACTATTAGGGTTCCCAGCATTAGCCTTCGAAAGTGCTGCTACGAGCCACGCAAGGGAATGAGTTGAGCGCCATTTCGCGATCGAATGATTGACGCTGTCTTCAGCTGAGGATTGAATCGTATAGATCCAATCGGTCAGATCTTCATTGCGGATCTCTGCACTAGGCTTGGCCCTTTCACCCTCTGCCGTCTCCAGAAAACCATCAAGCAAAACCGTGTAATCCCAGAGATCCTGCTTTAAGGACGGATCGTTCCGGGTTATAAGTTTCTTTGCCAGCTCGTGAAGTCGATCAGTAGGATGCAATCGCAGTCGAACGAGATCCAAGAGTCGCGAAGTGGCCGCGTGCGAAGTGGCCAAACGTTTATTTGCAAGAATTTTGATTAAGCGTTGTTCGGCTTCTCGAAGTGATTCAGTTTTACTATCGGGTGTGGCCAAACTGGCTTTGCGAATCAGTGACCGTGAGGCAAGGTATGGCGCAGTGACTTGCCACGGGGAATTGTTATCGGCAGCAATGGAGTCGAAACCGCGAACGGCCTCGTCAAAGTTCGTTGCATAAAAGTTCGCCGCTGCTATTTGATACTCTCGATCGGCGCGCTGAAGTGAATCTGACTCTGCTGTAGGCGCGGCGGGCACCTGTCTTCCTTCTTTACAATTGGAAAAGACCTGATCCTGAGCTGCGACCCAACCTTTCACACCGGCACTCTCTGCGCCATATTTCGTTATTCGCGAATTCAAAGTGGCGATTGCGGTATCAAACGCATCTTTCTGACAATTTAAGAAAGTTTCATACTCGTTTGGCTTCTCACGATTCCGGTAAACTTCGATTGTCGGGGGGTCAGATAAGCCTGGAACATTTTGCCTTGCGGTCACCCACGCTTTAATCCACTCTTCTTCTCCGAGTTGCCAAACGTAATCGAGCCGGTCTTTCCACAACTCCGTTAACATCTTCTGTTCTTGGGCATTGAAACCGACTCCCGACAAATGCCGATAAGCAACGACCAAATATGAACGCGCATAGCTCGGTTGAACTACGCCAAGTTCTCCCCGCGCAAAACGCTCGAGGGGATACGCAGGATGCACCGTGAATACGAATACGGCGCCTAAAGAGAATGGTCCGCAGGCAAGTGATACTGTCGGGCTAAAGATAAGAAGGCTTAACAACACAGCGAAGAGGGATCGAACGGATCTATTCATCTGCGATAAGTCTCCAGTGCGGCCTCTACTGAACTTGCCGTCCAGGGCTTTGGTGAAAAGATGTAAAGCCGTTTATTCGGAGGTGCAGGAATTACTTCGTCAGTCGATACACCAGCGGATTGATTACACGGTGAAGCAAAAGGCTGATTGTTGGATTGTAGCCGCGATACGAAGTTGTTGCCGTCAACGCCAAGGCGAAAAAACATTGGCACTACTTCGTCGACTGGTAGATCCGAAAGCCACTTATCTCCGGTACACCAGGAGGCGAGGGCAGTCATTGAGAGTGGTGTAGATGTTGGCAGTTGCTCGTGGATCCTGAAGAGGAGCTGGCGATAAAAGCCTCTGTCTGAGGTTCGTGCGTCGAAGTCGACTTGTACCGCAGCGACTCCTCGGAGCGCTGCGAGTTCAGCTACTTCGGTCGCAGTTCTTTCGAGTTGAGATGGCGATAGCGCTGGCGTACTGGCGGCGCTCGGTTCGATTCTTACCACTGCGATCAGTTTCGCACCCGGCGGCAGTGTCAGTGGTTGTAGACGAGGCCGGACAGAAATGGTATCGCCGTGAAGGCTGACTGTCTTTGCTAAAAACGCGACACCGACGCGTCGAGGATCGATGAAATTCAGTCGCTCAGGACGTTCCCAAGCCCAAATGAATGTTGGAGGCAGCGCGTCGAGCGTAGAGTTGGCGCGGGACGTAGCAGGTTTGCGGATTAGCGCACGCGTGGCGCCGCCAACCCACAACGTCAAGCAGGCAGCTGCAACCAGGATAGAAACGATGATCAGGCCCAACAGGTTGTTGGTTCGGAGTCTCATGTGCCGATCGATCGACAAGAGTGTACACCAGCGATAAAGTTCAGCGAAGGTTTTGAGGAGCGAGCGTACTGCAGGAGCTCGCATGCTCTACCGTTTCGAGTATTCGCTCAAGTTTCGTAACGGCTAAGCCGCCTGTTGTGAGGCATGGCTCTGCCTTGCCGTTAGCTCGCTCGTAATTTTTGGGCTACGCCCTAGGTTCGGGCTCGCCCTTTACTCCTCATCGAGATCATACGGCAAGGCGGAGCCATGCCTCACATCAGGCGGCACAGCCGTTAAGCGAATAGAGCCAATAGAGTCAGTAATCAGTTCAGATGTGAGAAAGCCGAATTAGCATAACCATTGGTACGTCTCCGCGAATGCGTTTGTTATACTCCACACTGAATGGTCATTCATTTTGAGCTACTGCGATCGCAGGCTATTTTAAGAGCGGTCGCAGCAATTGATTTAAATGGAACGTGAAACTTTAGAGTTTGATGTCGTATTTGTAGGCGGTGGTCCCGCGAATCTGAGCGGTGCGCTACATTTGACACGCCTTATAAAACAGCACAATGAGTCAGTCAGCAAAGGCGAGAAGCGAGGCGAACCTCTTGGAGATGTCGAGATCGCCGTCATCGAAAAAGGCGCAACTATTGGTTCTCATATTCTCTCCGGGGCCGTCATGGATCCGCGCGCGTTACGCGAGTTGATTCCTGATTTCGTTGAACAAGGCGCGCCACTTGAATCGCCAGTTAAAGAGGATTACTTCCTCTACCTGACTCCCAGGCGCGCGATTCGTTCTCCAATCACACCACCGCCCTTGAAGAACCAGGGTTACTACATCGTTTCGCTTAATCGACTCACCGCTTGGTTGGGAGAAAAATGCGAAGAGGCAGGCGTGAACGTATTTCCAGAGTTTCCTGGCGCTGACTTGCTCTACGATGATGATGATCGCGTCATTGGAGTTCGCACGGGCGATAAAGGGATCAACAAGGAAGGTAAACCGAAACCTAATTACGAGCCGGGCGTTGATCTGCACGCGAAGGTAGCCGTGCTGGGCGAAGGACCACGGGGGTCGCTAACGAAGCAGTTGGTTGAACGGCTCGGTCTCGACGAAGGTCGCGAACCTCAGGTCTACAGCATCGGAGTGAAGGAACTATGGGAACTGCCAGACGATCGATACCCAGCGGGTCGAGTCACTCATACGCTCGGATTTCCATCCGACGCTCACACGTATGGTGGTGGATGGATCTATGGGATGCAGAATCGAATCCTCAATATCGGATACGTGACAGGGCTGGACTACAAAGACCCTTTGCTTGATCCGCACGCGGAATTCCAACGATACAAAACGCACCCCTTCATTCAACGGCTATTGGACGGCGGAAAGATGATTCGATACGGAGCCAAGACAATTGCGGCCGGTGGATATTTTGCGATACCACAAACTTATGCTGACGGGGTCCTACTCGTCGGTGATTGCGCAGGCTTTCTCAATTCACAGCGTTTGAAAGGCATTCACTCCGCAATCAAGAGCGGCATGCTCGCGGCCGAAGCAATCTTTGAGGCGCTAATAGCAAAAGACTTTTCCGCAAAGCAGCTAAAGCGCTACGAGCAATTAGTCAACGACAGCTGGATCATTCCTGAATTAAAAAAGGTGCGAAACTTTCATGCCGGCTTCAAGCACGGTCGATGGCTCGGTCTTTTCAATACCGGTTTGCAGTTTGTAACTGGAGGTCGTGCATGGGGAATCGTCGATCGCGATAAAGCTCATCCGGGTCATCGTGAGATGAAGAAGCTGTCGGAGTATGGATATCGTGGAGATGATCTGGCGCAACGCTACGACGGTTTACGATTTGATGGAAAGCTCACCTTCAACAAAGTTACCGACGTTTACCATGCCGCTGTGGGCCATGACGAAGATCAGCCCGCACACCTGCACGTGCTCGACTTAAACATCTGTTCGACGCGTTGTGCGGAAGAATTTGGTAACCCGTGTCAACGTTTCTGCCCGGCAGCCGTGTATGAGATGGTCGAAGATGGGAGCGATGGTCAGCGGAAACTGCAGATCAATTTTTCAAACTGCGTTCACTGTAAGACCTGCGACATCATGGACCCTTATCAGATCATCAATTGGGTGACGCCGGAGGGTGGCGGTGGACCGGATTATAAGGGGATGTGAACGTGTGTCTGAGATCTGAGATGTCGGATCTGACATCTGAGATCTGGGATGTGCGATCTGAGATCTGGGATCTGAGATCACGAATCGGCGCTTCAGATCGCAGATCCAGATGTCAGATCCCACATCTCAGATCTCAGATCCCCAGATCCCAATTACAAAACGCCTTATTCTGCGGGATTCTCGCTGTCTCTTATACTGAACTGAACACGCCCGCGTATCACTTCCTCCAGCGCGATTCTGGTTGGCTTGTGTTTTTGCGGATCGATTTCAATGCGGGGTTGGGCACCACGTTGTAATTGTTTACTTCTCTTCGCGGCTAAAATAATCAACCTGTACTTAGAATCTACTTCCGGCGTTTCTGCCGGTTCCAATGTGCTATCAATATCAGGCGATGCGGAAGACATAAGTGTTTTGTGCTACTCCTTTTTAATGGCGTAATGATTTCAAGCTGATTTGAAGTTATCTATTACTTGCTTCACTAACTTTTCCTGACGCTCACAACGCGCTCTTTCGCCGTAAATAATCGCCGCCAGTTGGTCTGCAGCGCGGTCTACATTGTCGTTAATAATGACGTAGTCGAAACAGGAGAATTGCTCCAGCTCGTCAGGTGCATTCTTCAAACGAACGGCAAGTTGTTCCGGCGTATCTGTGCCTCTGGCGATCAAGCGCGTCTTCAAGATCTCATAAGAGGGCGGCAAAATGAAAATGCTGACGGCGTCGAGCATCAACCCACGAATACTTGCAGCGCCCTGAACATCCACTTCCAGAATGATGTCGACGCCGGCTGCAGTCTCTTCGGCCACCTGTTTCTTTGCGGTTCCGTACAGGTTACCGTGCACACACGCCCATTCCAGGAATTCACCGGCGCTCACCATTTTCTCGAAAGTGTCGCGGTTTACGAAGAAGTATTCGCGGCCATTGACTTCTCCGTTCCTGGGCGCACGTGTCGTATAAGAAACCGAGTAACTAAGATTCGGTACTGCATCCAGAACGCGACGAATGAGTGTCCCTTTTCCACCGCCTGATGGCGAGCTCACGACAAACAGAGTACCGGGCGTGACTTTCCGTGGCGAAAATTCATCTTGGGTCGGAGCCGCGGTAACTTTACTCGACATTCTGTACCTGTTCTCGAAGTTTCTCGACTTCCGCTTTAATCCCAAGTGCTGCTTCCTTGATGCTCAGGTCGGTTGATTTTGAAAGGGTTGTGTTCGCCTCGCGATTTAGCTCCTGCAAAAGAAAATCCAGCATCTTGCCCGTTTCCCCAGATGAGTCCAGCGCTTCCTGAAACTGACTCAAATGACTCCGAAGCCTGACCATTTCTTCGCTTACATCGCTGCGATCCGCGAGATAGGCAACCTCTTGGGCCAACCGCGCCGGATCAAGCTCAATGGTCTGTCCACTGCGACTGAGTAGTTCACCGATTCGCTTCTGCAAACGGATCCTGTATGCGTCGGCCAATCCAGCCGCTGATGCTTCTATGGTTGGCACTAGCGACTCGATTCTCCGAACGCGATCAGTAAGCTCCAGACGCAGTGCCTCGCCTTCCTGTTGTCGCATCCTCTCGAGATCGTCGAGCGCTTGGTCAATAGCCTGTTCCAGCGCTGCCGTCATTCGCTCATCGATGCCATTGCGAGCGGGAACAAGGGCACCGGGAATTCGAGCCAGAACGTTGATATCGAGCACACCATCGATATGAAACTCATCCTGCATCTGTCGCAACGCTTCAACGTAGCCCGCAATTAGAGGTCGATTGAGTTCATAAGCGATTTGTTCTGTTCTCTCGAAGTTTACAGTGACGTCAACTCTACCCCTGGCAAGTCGTGAACTTATGCGACGCTTGATCGCAGGTTCCATAGAGACGAGCTCGGAACCGACGCGCAAATGAATATCGAGGAAACGATTGTTGACGGTCTTTAGATCAACGGATACGGAGAAGTCGTCTCCGTTTACTGCGCCACGTCCGTATCCGGTCATCGATTTCATTCGTTTACGCTCACCATCTCTTCTTCGTCGGCAAACTGCAGCTCGTAAAGTCTCCGATATTGACCTCCGTGTGCCAGCAACTCTGCATGAGTTCCAGTTTCAATAATGCGGCCGGCTTCCATGACGACGATTACATCGGCGCGTCGAATCGTCGATAGGCGGTGGGCGATTACAATCGTTGTTCGATTCCGGACGAGATTGCCGATAGCTTTTTGTACCAGTCGCTCTGATTCAGCATCCAAAGCCGACGTCGCTTCATCCAGAATCAGGACTGGAGCATTCACAAGGATTGCACGCGCAATTGCAAGACGTTGCCGCTGGCCACCCGACAGAAAAATTCCCCGCTCGCCGACGATGGTATCGTATCCCTGAGGCAGTTCTTGTATGAAGTCATGAGCGAAGGCAATCCGCGCTGCCTCTTCAATCTCTTCATCATTTGCGGTCGGACGGCCATAAGAGATGTTGTGCCGAACAGTGTCATTGAATAACACCGTCTCTTGTGTGACCAACGCTATCTGACGACGCAGGCTAGCGATTGTTGCGTCCTTAATATCTATTCCATCCCACAATACTTGACCCGAGGTTGGGTCATGGAAACGCGGCATCAACTTCGTCAAAGTCGATTTGCCACCACCCGATTCGCCGACCAGAGCCACCATTGTGCCGCCTGGTATGCGTAAACTGACATCGCGGAGTACAGAGCGGAATTCGTTGCCATATCCGAATGAAACATTTCGCAATTCGATTTGCGATCGAAGGGCCGGCAGCTCCAGAGCATCGGGCTTCTCTGCGATGACTGCATGCTCGTCCATCACTTCCCAAACGTGATGGGCGGCGGCGAGAGCCTGCTCCATGCTGTTCTGCAACCGTGACAACTTGCGCATCGGGTCGTAGCTACGGAACAGAAAAAAGAGAAACGTGACGAACTGCGCCGCGTTGAGTCGGCCGGCCATGATTTCCTGTTGGCCAAAGAAGAGAAGCAGGACAACAAATAGAATTCCGATTAGTTCGATCGTGGGAGGAGCGGCTCCTGAAATACTCGCGCTGCGCAAGTTTGCTCTAACAATCGCTTTTGCAACTTCAGTGAAGCGAGCCGACTCTCGTTTCTCTGCCCGATAGGCTTTGACAATACCCTGATTCGCCAAGGCTTCCTGAGCTGTATCGGTA